>JAEIGA010005355.1_pt1 | contig 19649 bp, 6 predicted proteins | sample 9270691 | NCBI WGS metagenome assembly JAEIGA01 (sample SAMN17057246, study PRJNA624740) | gut metagenome | biome: biome; isolation source: fecal sample | host: Bos grunniens | place: China: Xizang | collected 2019 | reverse complement strand
GTTGACCGCTTTCACGACCCCTTGATCGGTAAAGAAATAGGAATGAAGGTTTTCCACTTCGAGCACGTTATTCGGATCTTTCATTTCCGTCGTGTATTCAGAAGGGTGGGCTTTACGGGTTTTCGCCTTTTCCAAACGGCGCATTTCTTTCGCGTTCGCTTTGGCAATTGCCCGTATTTCTTTCCCCGTTAAATAGTTTTTGGAAGTGCCTTTCTTTTCTTGCTTTTGTTCTTTTTCGCTCATAATTATCTCCTTTGCTTAGGGTCGAGCGCGTCGCGCAAACCGTCGCCAATGAAGTTGAATCCAAGCACGGCGATAATAATACAAATTCCCGGAGGGCCCCAAACGTTGAAATTATTTTGGAGAATATCGCTACGCTTGGAAATAACTTCGATCATCGTTCCCCAAGAAGCGTAAGGAATCTTAACGCCGAGATTTAAATAGGAAAGAGTGGATTCGTACAAAATCATACTGCCCAGCGACATTGTCATAGAAACCAAAATTTGCGGTAAAATATTCGGAATCAAATGCTTAAAAATACGTCTTCCCGTCGAATACCCCATCGCTTCCGCCGCGACCATATATTCCTGTTCGCGCAAGAACAATATTTGTCCGCGCACAAGTCGCGCCATACCCGGCCATGAGAATAGCGATAATAGCCCCATAAGCAAGTAAATATACGTTTCACTCGGCACGCCGTTGGATTCCAAAACCGTACCTAATATCAACATCAACGGAAGGGTCGGCAAACAGATAAGAATATCGCATATACGCATGATAATGCCGTCTACGACACCCCCGTAATATCCTGCCAAACCACCCAAAGCAATACCGATTGCAGATGTTAAAAATACCGATAAAAAGCTAATGGTAAGTGACAGTCTGCCACCGTACATTAAACGGGTAAATACGTCCATACCTTTTTCGTCCGTTCCCAAAAGGTGTGCCGAAGAAGGGTCGGCAAGCGAGTTAATACCGTTGTTGCCAACGATCATCTGCACCATTTCTTTGCCGTCTGCACCGATAATGACGGTCGGAATATAATCGATATTCCCCGTACGGTCCGTTTGAATTTCCCCCCATTGCGAGTAAAATACAGGACCCAGCCAACAAAACGCAAACAAGGCAATCAACATTACGAGCCCGATAATCGAAAGCTTCGAGCGGAAAAATCTGCGCAAAACCATTCGCGTAGGCGACATCAAACGCACGTTTTTATCAAGCGGCGTTTCGCTGTCTTCCACAGAAAGCATAGCGGTTGCCGTTTGAGTCATACTCCCTTCGGCAAGTTCGCTTCTTTCTTCCATTTTCATTTCTTTCTTTTCTTCCATAATTTACTCCTTTACGCAAGCTTGACGCGCGGGTCAACGATACCGTACATTAAGTCAGCCATCAATACGCCCATAACCGACAGGAAAGCAAGGAACATATTATACGTCATAATAACGGGAATATCCCCTTGCGTCATTGCCGCCAACGCGTAGTTTCCGATACCCGTCAAGTCAAAGACGGACTCGGTGATCATAGCCCCCGAGAAAAGGGAAGGAATTAACCCTGCAAGCCCCGTCACGATAGGAATCATCGTATTTCTAAACGCGTGCTTATAAATAACTTTTCCTTCACCAAGCCCCTTTGCGCGCGCCGTACGGATATAATCGGCGTTAAGAACTTCGAGCATATTCGTTCTCGTCATTCTCATTCTTCCGCCGATACTTAAAATTACGACGGTCAAAATCGGCAAGAACATATGCCGTAAGTAGTCCCCTGTCGCTTCCCAGCCGTTTGCATAGGTAATCGAAGGGTCGCGCATACCCGAAACGGGCAACCAACCAAGCTTGTTCGCCAAAATATCTTTGAGCATTTGTCCAAAGAAGAACGACGGCAAGGAAATACCGACCAACACGAGCACCGTCACCAAATAGTCCCGAAGGGAATATTGATGAGTAGCCGCCGTAATCCCGAGCGGAATTGCAATCAAGAATTCAAATACGGTTGCAATCGCCGCAACAAGGAAAGACGTTCCTAATCTATCCCCGTTGAAAAGCTCGGAAAGCACTTCGCGTTGCGAAATGAAGCTCTTGCCAAAATTCAACTGGAATATGTTTTTCAGCCAACCGAAATATCCTTCGAGTATCGTTCCGTCTAAGCCGTACGCTTTATACATTTCTTTAATAAACTCGTCGGAAACGGTCGCGCCCGTCTGGTTCAGAGCAATTATTTTTTGATCTACGATATCCGTTGGTATACAGCGGAGTAGCGTGTAGAGAAGGATAGATACCCCGAACAAAATCAAAATGGATATCAATAATCTTTTGAGAATATATTTAAACATTTCGTTTCCCTTTTTGGGAACTCGCCGTTATTTGACGAGTTCCAAGTTCCAAATTTCTGCCAAAGGCGAGTTATAAGCGTCAACTTCCGATTGCGGTTTTACCCCTTTAATAGTCTTCGAGTTATACGCATACAACGTTTTACGTTGATATACGGGCATTTCTACTGCAAGTTGCAACACGTAAACAAGCGCGTCGGTATAGGTGTTCTTTCTTGCCGTTTCGTCAAGCGTAGAACGACCTTCGTCAATCTTCTCGCTCAACTTTTCAATAATGCTCCATTCCTTTGCATACGTCGTCTGTTTTGCGTTTTTAATTTCACGATACCCCCAAGCGTATACGGAAGTAGCCGTCGAATCCTTATGGTATACTTGATACATATCAGGGTCAACCGAAGAACCCCAAGCAGCCGCCCAAACTTCAAGCGAACCCGTTGCAAGCTTGGTAAGTGCCGAAGAGTCGGGCTTAACTTCTACGTTCCAACCGCATTCGTTTAAAATTTCTTCCGCTTGCTTAAACACTTCGTAGGTAGGGTGTTCGGTGATAGAAGCACCGGCAACCGTAAACGTCAAGTTCAAATTGATTTCAGCAGGCAAACTTTCCGCTTGTTTCACCAAGCTTTCAATTTTTTTCTTCGCCGCTTCTTTACCCGTCCATTGAAGATAGGTTAAATCGTCTACTTCTTCCAACAAGCGGTTTGCTTCCGTCGTAGGGTTCTTTTCCGTTTTGCTACCCGTTTCGAAAGGATACGCCCAGCTTTCCATAGACATAGGCCATTTAATATTCTTCGCCGTCGTCTTTGCATAGTATTCAAGCGAAAGAGCCGTGTTCATTGCCGCCATAATCGCACGGCGGATATAAAGGTTCGGGACTTTCCCTGCGTTGATACCGATATAACCGTAGCCAAGCTGCCAAGCGTTCAACGATTCAAAGCCTTTGCTTTTAAGAGAAGTTAATCTATCGCTGTTTTGTTTAGTAAATTGCGGAGTGACGAAGTCTACTTCCCCGCTTACAAGCTTATCGATTGCGTTCGACGTGCTGATAACCTGCATACGCAACTTTTCCGTTTTTACAGGGAACATAAAGTGTTCGTTTGCCTTGAAGTATACGATATTGCTGCTCCAAAATGCCGCGCCGTTAGGATTGTCGTTATTGTCTGCATCCGTCGCTACATACGCACCTGCGCCTACGGGAACTTCTACGTGCTTTTGCGCTTTAATAACGTCGTTTTGGAATTCGCTGCTCGCATATTCCACGCCGAATTTATTGTTCTTAATATCGATTACGACGTCGTCGCCTTTACCGCTCTTCGAACCGTAGTAATGCGCGGGCGCAACGGTGAAACCAAAGCTATAAATGGCTTTCGGGTCGATATCGTTAATGGTGATTTGAAGAACGTCGTATTCGTTCGCATTCTTCGGCGTGCCGTCTTCGTTATGTTCACGGGCAACCGTGTATTCCACGCCGTTTACCGTCACGTTCGCTACGTTCGCCGTATGCCCGAGCGAAACGATACCCGAAATGTTCGGCGCAATCATCCCACCCGACATATTGTCGTGAAGAATGATATCCTTTGCCGCTGCTTGGAAATTCGTCAACAACGTAGTTGCCGTGCCCCAGCCGGTAAGTACACCGTTAAATTCTTCCTTAATCGTATCGTTATAAACACGGTTAATCGCCTTTTCTTTGGTATTATATACGGAAGGGTCAATTTGATAATTGAACTTCACAATTTTGGATCTATCGTCCTTATTGTTCTCGTCTTTTGCGTATTCGGGGGTGATTTTGTGTTCAAAGAACAAGAAACAGAAAATTTCGTTGGAAAATTCTTTTTTCCAATCCTTATAAGGCGCAGAATTTAAATCGTAAGATTCTTTCGCTGCGTTATAGTCAGTTTCCAACTCTTTTTTGAACGTTTCTAATGCGAAGTGATAATCGGCAAGCAACTGCTTTTGATAATCTTCGTCGTTAAATTTTTCTTGCTCTTCTTTGTTCGCAACCGCGTCTTTATATCCTCTCGAAACGGTATGCTTAGAAATCGCTTCTTCCATCTCTTCTTGGTCTAACGAGAAAGAGCCTGTTTCCGTTTCCCCTGCCATTTCGTAAAGGTCAATCAATTCTTGAATACGTGTTTCTGCTCTCGCCATTGCGTCGTCGTTAATCGAGCTTTCCGTTTCACCCGTATCGCCCGAGTTATTTCTTTGCGTTCTGTATTGCGAAAGCCCTACGATATCAATGGAATACATCGTAGACGAACCCGTGTATACAGGGTCGAGATATTCATACATATTGAACAGTACGTCGTTCATCGTCAAAGGCTTGCCGTCCGAGAATTTTAAGCCGTTTTTCAAAACGAAAGTATACTCCGTTGTCGTTTTGTCGTTTTCTTCTTTAACTTGCGATTGAAAATCAAGCACGGCAGTCGCTTCGTCTTTGCCGGCAATCGCCTTGCCCTTACTATCCGTCGCAAGCATACCAAGCTGCGTCATTCCCACAACTTCGATATCTGCACCCGCCGTTGCGTAGAAGGGGTTAAACAATCCACTCAGTTCTTCCGACATAATAACGATACTGTCGCGGTTCTTTTTAGTTCCTTCGTCATCACCGCAACCTGCAACGGGAAGCACGATACTGCTTGCCATCAGTAAGCCGAGTGCGCTACTGATAATACGCGTTCTTTTTTTGTTCATTGTTGATTTCCTCCATTTTCTATTTTTATGATATCATACGACGGTTGATAAGAAGCTTTAGAGCCTTTGCTTTCTTTCAACGTCAGTGTAATATTGCCGTTCGTCATATCCACTTGCACCGAATTTTGATCGAGAGGGTCAACGGCGTAAACATAGCCGTCTATATAAAACGTTTTACCCGTTTCTTCGTCTTTCTCCGGAATTTCTTTTTCTTCGCCGTAAATCCGTAAAGAAACGTTTGCAAGAGAATCGTTTAACACGGTTGCGGTTTTACAATTCGCTAATAAATTGACGGAAAGCTTTTCAGACGTTCTCTGCCCGATATTACCGATTAAGAATTCACCGCTTACCGAAAGGTTGGAAAGGATAGTGCCTTCTTCGATACAGCCTGCAAATAAGCCGTAGGTTGCTTGTGCATCGGAATCCGTTGAAATTTTCTTTAAATCAAACTTAACGTTTTCAAAAGAAACGTTTTTAAATTCCGAACCGTTGGCTATTTTTCCAAACAGCCCGCCTTCCGTTGCGCTTTCGTTTGAATAACTTACCGAGATATTCGAGAACTTTTTCGCTTGTCCGTTTGACCCGTAAATCTGTCCTGTAAACGTACCCGTTGTAAATTTAGAAGGCCACGTTTTTCCTGTAAAATCCAAATCGTTGACAATTTCGTAGTATCCTTTCAAATTCACGTTTTTGGTAAACTGATCAACCGTTTCGATTTTATAGCGCTGAACGGGCTCTACGACAAAATAAATATTTTGCACGCGGTTTACCGCTACGCCCGTTTCTTTATCTACCGTGCCTTGATGCTCAAAAGAAGTTTGAATTTCGTTCGTTTGCTCGGGATCGGTATACGCCTTTAAAAAGGTCGTTCCTTGTACGGTCGGGAAAGGATAATCATATCCGACAGACGTCATTTTCCCGTCTTTCCATTGTGGCAATAAAACGGTATCAAGGGAAGTATTTTCTACGTTATAGGCAAATTTATGAAATTCCGTATACTCTATCCAATCGGAAACTTGCCCTTGCACTTTGTAATAGTAGTGACATTCGAAATATTCAGACCAAGCCGCGTATAACGTAAGCGATTTTTTCTTGCCGTCTTTTTCGTTATACGAAAGAGTATCCGTTTCAAAATCCCAACGGTCGGCATAATCGTAGGCAGGATGTCCTTGTTGCGCATAACCGCCTTTCATCATAATCCCTTCGATTACTTCGCCTTCTTCGTCCACCTTTCCTAAACGCAAAAAGTTTCCGTCTTTTTTCTTTAAAAGAATATATCCGTCGGCATCAAAGTATTTTTCTGCCCCCGTTTTCTTATTTTTCTCCGTTTTGGTACGGACGCTTTCAATAGGCTTCCCGTCTTCGCCTGCTAACACGTAGTAGTAAATTCCTTCTTCGTCGTCGTATTCGTAAAGCAGGTTGCCCTTGTCGTCAACGGGATAACCGTTGACGAGCTTTAACGTACGCGTTTGATACCAACCTGTCAAGAAATAATCTAATTTCGTTAGCGAAACTTCCGACGCCCCCGATTCTTGCCGTATGGGATTGTCAGGTTCGGTCAACTTAATTTCCACCATACCGTTTTCGCCTTTTTCATAGTTCGTAGGCTTATATAAATCGGTAATCGAAATCGCCTCGTCATAGCCGAAAACACCGCCGTTTGCATCGTAAGTGACGGACACTACGTAGCCCTTTTGTTCGTAGGATTCAAGCTTGGTTTGATTATCGCAAGCCGCTAATCCCAAACAAAGGCAAGCCGTCGCGCTAAGTGCTAATATAACTTTGTTTTTCTTTTTCATTTTATCACTCCGTATCCGTTCTTGAAGTTATTCGTCTTTTTTAGACGCTTTTACTTTTCTCAAACCAACCACAGTTGCCGCAAGCGTGAGCGCAGCCATAACGCTAAACATACCGCCGAGCGCGCTACCGCAACCACAACCTTCGTCCTTCGGCTTTACAGGCGTATCGGGCGTATCGTTAGGCTCTTCTTCGTTCTTGCTGTTCTCATATTCCAAATATTCAATCGTCGCTTCCGCAGTCGTAAGCTTGGTGATATTCGAAACAAGTGCTTTTTGGTCGAACGAGCTAATCGACTCAAACGCTTGACGAGCCGCCACAACGAGCGCCGCGTGTTCTAAAGTGATTACTTTCGGCAAAGCTTCGATCATAGCAATTACTTTCAAAGTGTTTTCCGTCGCCGCGTTGCTTCCGTCGATCGTTGCCGTAAAATACTTCGAGAAGATAAACGAATCGTAATTTTGTCCGTTCAAAGGTTTTACCATAACGAGCGTTCTGTCTACTCGACCAACGTAATTTAAGAAGGTTGCGCCGAAATAGAAGTTGTTGTAGTTCGTCGTAATATCCCACATATAGAACGGAATAATTCCTATCCCTTCATAGCCGTAGTAATTACCCGTAAACGGCATATTTTCATAGGTAATATAATATTCGTCGTATTCTTCTTCCAGCACGGGAGCATCATAGCTCTTAAAGGTGATAACCAAAAGATTTTCACATTCGTAGAACGCCTTATCCCCGATAGCTTTCAAGGTAGAAGGCAAGCTGACGTTTTCAATATTCGTAGCACGGAACGCGCTTGCGCTAATTCTCACGACACCTTCGGGGACGACGAAAGATTTCAACGTGCTTCCCGCAGGGAAAGAAACGAGTACTAACCCGTTAGGTACGCTTTGATACAGCACGCCGTCGATTACTTTTACCTTTTCCGACACGTCGTAGGTTTCTATCAGCTTGGTGCCGACCGTCGTTTGGTTAAAGGATTCGACGGTTTCTTTTGCGAACGTTTGAATTTCACAACCGTAGAAAGGATTTTCTCCAAGCTTGTTGAGCTTGCCCGCCGTACCAAAATCAACGTTTACAACTTTGGATTCACCAAACGCATAATCGCCAAGTTCTTCTACGTTCGTGAGTTTAACGCTCGTCAATGCCGTTTTCTCAAACGCCGACACGCCGATAATCTTAGCGTTTTCAAGGTTGCTTACTTTCGTAAGTTTTTCGCAATTATAGAACGCGCCTTCGCCAATGGCAACGCCGTTTGCCAAAGCGATTTCACTAATCTTCGCCGTAGCAAAAGCATAATCGCCAAGCTTTAAAACGTTCGCAACGTCTACGTCGACGATTGCCGTACCGTAGAACGCATACGCGCCGATAGACGAAACCGATTTAGGCAATTCTACTTTATTCAAATTTTTCGCATTCGTAAACGCGTAGTCGGGGATTTCCGTCAAAGCATTGCCTAAAACCAACGTCTTTAACGATTCGTTGCCCGAGAATGCGCCTTCTCCAAGCGACGTTGCGCTCGAAATGTCAAGGGTTTGGATATCTGCCCCGAAGTCGGAATAACGATACGCCGTTAATTTCTCTTCGCCGTCTACGTACGTTCTTTCGAGCGCATAGCGCAAAATTTCGTCTGCGTCAATCCAGTAATCGCGTAATCTCGAACCGCTAAACGCATATTTCCCAAAAGAAGTGATCCCCTTTACGTCTACCGACGTAAGCGCGGTCGTATTAAAGAATCCGTAATCTCCAACCGAAGTTCCTTCCCCGATAGAAAGGGTTTCCATCTTCGCATTGCCGGCGAACGCCTGTTCCCCGATTTCGCAATTCTTCCCGATGGATACTTCGTAAAGCTTGGATCGCACGCCGGCTTGGAAATCATAACGCAAATATACGTATTTGATATCCTGTCCGTTTTCATCTTTAACGCGGTTTCCGTTTTCGTCAGTTAAGAAATAGGGATATTCTTCGTAGTAGTAGTCGAATACCGCTTCGTCATTGACAACTTCATAACTTGCCAAATAAATGGGAGAGTAGAACGCCGAAGCGCCAACCTTAACGTTATCACCAAGCGTCACCTTATTGAGTTTATCGTTTAGAACGATATCCGATTTTTCCGTTTCTTGATAGTAGCTGAACGCGCTTTCCCCGATCGTAGCGTTGTCGGAAATCACCACTTCTGTAAATTTCGTTCCCGCAAACGCGTAATCGCCAATCGTTTTCAAAGAAGGAATATCCAAAACCCCTTTTAATTCCGTTCCCGCAAACGCATAGTTGCCCGCCTTTTCCAGCTTAGGCAAAGTGAACGAGTTCAAGTACTTACAGCCTGCAAACGCGTAATCGCCAATCGTCTTAACGTTAGGAGCAACTAAGTTCCACACGTTCATTGCGCCCGCAAACGCACCCGACGCAATTTCTTCTGCGCTCTCTACGTATACGGTATAAGGCTTAACTTCGCCGTTTTCTTTGTATTCTGCGGGCTTATACTGAGGAGCTACCATAAACAGTACGCCGTCTTTCATAATAAACGCGCCGTCGTCGCTAAGTTGAATAAGCGAATTTTTCGCATCCGCCAACTTAAACTTCGCAATATTCGTACCCGTGAACGCATATTCGCCAAGTACCGCAACGTCTACGCCTAAGGTAATATCGGAAAGTTCTTGGCAGTTATAGAACGCATACGACGAAATTACCGCCGCATTGACGTTCACTTTATCGAGCATAGAACATTCCGCGAATGCGTAAGGTCCGATCTTCATCTTCGGCGCAACGAATTTTACGGTTTCTAAATATTTATTGCCGTAGAACGCGCCTTCGCCGATAGACTGCGACGTAGACGGAAGTTGCAAGCTCGTCAACCCACAGTTCTTAAACGCATAGTTCCCGATTGCAACCACAGAAGAAAGCTTGACTTCGGAAATGCTTTGTCTGTTTCTTCTGATTTCTTGCAATTTTTCTTCTTTTTCTGCGTTCGTCAACAAATCGTCTTCTTCAATTTCTTCTTCTAATTCGAACGCAAACGCCTTTTCGTTAATAAACTGTACGTTTTCAAGGTTAATCTTCTTCAAGCGTTGACAATTATAGAACGCGCCGACCGCAATATTTTTCAACGTTGTCGGAAGAACGACTTCTTCCAACGCAGAAAGATTTGCAAACGCATATTCTTGAATAATTTCTACGCCTTCGGGAATAACGACTTTGGTAATCGTATCTTCTCCGATATACCATTGTTTCAAATAGTAAGGGTCTTCTTCGTTGATAACGTCCCCTTTATTCACGTCTTTTTCTACGTATTCGTAATTCGAGAATGCGAACGCGTAGATTTCCGTAATCCCGCGATCGTTCGGAATAACGACTTCTCCGCCAAGACCTTTATAGCTCATTAAGTACATACCGCTCGTCGTATACGGGTCTTTTACCGTAATACGGATATTTACTTTAGAGAACGAGCCTACGCTTGCCGTGATAATCGTCGAGCCTTCCGCTTGCGCGGTAATCACGCCGTCGTCGCTTACCGTTGCAATCTTAGGGTTATTCGATTGATACACAACCTCTATACCTTTCTGATAAGCGTCGAGTTTATAAAGCACCTGCACGCTTTCCGAAGGGAACATAGAAAGTGTTTTCGTATCGGCAAAATCGTTCGTACTGTCCGTCAAACCGATTTCACGGTCTTCTCTGGAAAGCGCGTAATAGGCTTTCAAAGTCTTATAACCGTATACGTCAAACTTATTTACTTCGGGAACGGTGTAGCTACCGTTATATCCCTTATCGTCAGGTCCGAGTACGTTGACGGAAAGAGTTTTTTCTATCTTATTACCTTGTCTATCCGAGCCGATTGCCGTAATCGTGGTTTTACCCGTTTTCTTGGCAATCAAAGTTTGGTTGATAACGTCTGCAATCGAAGAATCTTCTGCAGAGAACTCAACGATTTCTTTCCAAGTCAACGCGGGATATACGTTTAAAATCGTCGTTAAATCAAGCGTTTCGTTGGGGCTAAGGTTAACTTCTTCAATCGCCTGACCGTTCTTCTCGAAATACATAGCGAGTACTTCGTCGGGAAGACGGAGTTCATAGGTCGCAACGTTCATTGCATAGTCGTAGCAAGAAACGATAAACGAATTGTTGTCAACGGCTTTCGGATCGTGTATATTCGAAGAATCCAAGCCAACCGATTGCTTGATTTGCGCGATATAATCGGTAAGTTCCAACGTGACGATAGAATTCGAATTGAAATCGGAATATATCGGCGTAAGATATTGCCCGAAACTGTTCATCGAGAACAAATAGTCAGGGTCTTCCGATTTCACTATTTGACCGAAATTAAGCGCCATTGCGTAATGGTTATCATATACGCTAAGGTCGGCATACAATCTCGTCTTTTTCGCAGACTGATCGTACTTCGTATAATATTTTACGTCCGTAAGCGACGGGGATTGAAAGTCCACGTACAGCGGGAAAGTAAACACGTTTCTAACGTTCTTTTGATCTTCCTTTGCGCCGTAGTCGATAAAGGTTTTCACCGTCACCGTGTATTTCGTATTATTTTTGAGCTTTTCTTTGAGCGCTTCGAATTTCACTTCCAACGTCGTGGGGTACATGGAACTTCCCGAAGACCCAGACTTACGACGGTTGTAATCGGTCGCCGTAAAGATTTCAATACCCGTAGAATCTTCTACGATAGAAATCTGCGCTTCTTTAACGTTTCGCAAAAGACCTGCGGAAATGGAATCCAACGAACAAATGGAAAACTTAGTTCTCCCTTCTTCGTCGCCGTCTTGGTTCGAAATAGCAATACGGTCTTTGCTCGCCGCAATTTGCGTTGCTCTGGGGTCTTGCACGAAATAATACGCACCCATCGTTGCGATATAATCGCTATACAGTTTCCCGATCGCGCGAGTCGGCGTGGTATCCGCCATCAATTTATCTTCGGGATCTAACCCTTTATTGATTTCATCTTTATTCGTATCGTAATATTCTTCGTCGAAAATAGGCGCTTCCGTCCAGTCGCCGTAGAAGGCAAGCAAAGGAACGCTCATATCTACCGTCGCTCCGCTCTTCGCTTTAAGCGTGACGAACCCTTCCACGTACATACCGTGCAAGAAAGACGATTCTAAATACGCTTTATCTGCACCCGAAAGCTCTACTCTTACGGTCAGCTTACCCGTTTCTCCGCCCGCAACCGTCACCGTTCTGCCGTTGACGGTACAAGCGCCAAAGTCCACGATACTCGTCGTCGGAGAAAGAAGATATCCTTCTTGCGTGACCGTCGTTTCGCCGTGTCCCGTTTTGGTTTCGCTCACCCCTTCCGTTTGAATAATCGTATCCAAATCGTAAGAAATCGCCCCGTCGCTGATATTGCGAATTTCGAAAGTCATATCGTACACGCCCGTACGATCCTTATCGTCACCAAGCTCCAACTTAGTTTTTTCCATCACGCCGTTTTTGTCGGACGTGATAATGTACGCTTGCGATTCAAGGGCGTTTTTCATATTCACAAGCCCCGACCCTTGCTTTCTTACCGCAAACGGAATACCGTTTTTGTTGTAGACGATATCCGTCGTAGACATCATAAGTTGATAGACGAGCGCGTTGATTTCTTTGTTGGTAAGGTCGTTGCCAAATTTACCGCTCTTTACGTATTGACGGATAAGAGCCGTTGCGCCTGCTTGGTTGGGGCACGCCATCGACGTACCCGACATTCTTTCATAAGCACCGCCGGGTATTGCCGAATAAATTTCCCCGCCGTGCGCGGTAATTTCAGGCTTTATTTCAAGCCCCGACGTAGGTCCCCAAGAAGAGAAACTCGACATAAACGGACCCGCAAGGAAACTTCTGCTAAGGTGTAAAACACCCGTCTTTTGCTCTGCAAGCATTTCCCCTTCGTCTTGCGAAATCGAACAAACCGCGCCGTAGTCTTTACCAACAGACATCGAGATTTCGCCCGAAACGTTGTTATAGATAATAATACCCGCCGCGCCTTTCTTTTTCAATGCAATACGAACTTTATCTTCAAACGTCGTCGTACCGCGTTTTACAAGTACGATTTTACCTTTATAATATTCGTCTTCGTCGGGATAGTCCGCTTCACGACCGATACCGGGAATCGTCACGTATTCAAAATCATGGCTATCTAAATGCGTACCCAGCTCTTCCCCGTAATCATCTAAAATTTCGTCCACGAAATCTTTGGTAATCGCGGCAGAGTTCATAGCTTCTTTAAAGTAAATGATTTCTTTTCCGTATTTAAAATAAGGCGTTTTTACCCCGTCAACCGAAGCGACGGAAAGAGTGGAAGCATACGTAGACGGCGAACCTACCGTTCCGAAATCGGGATTTGACGTAAGCCCAAGACTCCCGTTCTTTTCCGAGCCTCTCGTTGCGTTGCTATCGTTAGACGCCGCAACGACCATAGAAATCCCCGATTCGTGAATATTGTCGTAGACTTCGTTCATTTTCTCTTTATCCGCTTCTCTTGCAAAACCGCAAGATACGCCGAGCGACATATTGATAACGTCAACGCCGAGCGTCACACAGTCTTCAAGCGCGGCAATCAGCCACGAATCTTTCGCCCCCGAAGCGCCGTCGGAGAATACTTTCATTATCGCAAGTTGCGCGTTGGGCGCAACGCCCGTAATCTCGTCGTCGTGCCCTGCAATAATCCCCGCAACGTGCGTACCGTGCGCATTACTGATAGGAAGAACGTCGGGGTCTTTATCCGCGTAGTCGTAAGCGAAAGGAACTTTCGCGTTCATATACACGTCTTCGCCCGTAAGCCCTTTCGTGAACGAAGCGGCGGCCGTATTTGCAACCTTTTCGGAAACGTTCTTTTGCGTAAACGCTAATTTGTTAGATTTAAAACGGCTTACGTCAAAAGCAGAGTGCGTATAGTCAAGCCCCGTATCCAACACCGCAACGACTACCCCGTCCCCTTGATATTCAAGGTCGGAGCTGTCGAAAATACCCGTTTCGTATACGTCTACTTCGTTCGTGACGATTTCCGTCGCCGAAGGTTCGTAGGTTTCGCTAATCATCAGCGAACCGTTCTTCCCCACCGCTTTTTCAAGAGCGTTGAAATCAGACGCTTTTACGATTACTTCAAAACCGTTTAACACGGTGTCGTAGCGTTCGCCGAGCGTATAAGAAATCGCCGATTTATTTAAAAGGGAAATCACTTGATTTTGCTCGCTCTTCGCTTTGCTCGCAAGCTTTTTCGCTTCCGTCGTAGCCACGAATTCCGTCAGCGTAAGAGACGTGTTTTTTTCCTTATATACTTCCACCAAAGAAGCGGAATTCATCGTCACGATTACGGAAATTTCTTCGTCTTCCGCCACAGTATCAGGGAGTTTAGAAACTACATTATCGTCAAAATAGCGTTCGGTGTTCAAATTGATTTTATTGTCTGCCCGAACGATTTTTTCTTGCGCGACGGCGTTCGTCGAAGAAAGGGCTTTCCCTTTCTCCGTACTTTCAACGCCTGCGGCGAAAAGAAATCCGCACGCACCGAATACCGCGACTCCCCTATATAAGGTTTTCATCAATTTTTCTTTGAAATTTTTCGTCATGATATTTTTCCTATCAGTTTAATTTTTAACTTCCTTTTTTTCAAAAAGAGTCGTTAATTGTTTTATAAAGATTCTTTCAAGTCGGAAATTCTTACCTTTCCGTCGTCCAAAATTTTTACGTAAATCGTCTTATTATCCGTCGTTTTTACTTCGTGAATTTTGGTCGTTTCGTCGTAGGTGCTTTCCTTCGCATAGAAGTTTCCGTTCAAAAGTCTAATCATTAACACTTTACCCGTTTCGTTGCTGATGTCAACGGAAAGCTTTTCGTTGTTTGCATCCACTTTCGTCGTTGCCGTTTCTACCGCAATTTCACCGTCGACGTACTGAGGAATTTGATCGGATTCTAACGAACTGCCTTCTTCCGTTAAACGGATTTTATAATAAGTATTCGCGGTTTCGCCTTCTACCACATAGTAATACGTGTTGTTTAATTCGAACACGTTCGCCGCTTCCAACTCTTCGCCGTTCTTATAGAGCGTTAAATCGTATAAGTACAAATCGCCTACGCTAAAATTCGTCGCTTCCGTTGCAATGATATTGCTCACTTCCACCGTATATTCACCGATTTGCACCGATTGATAACGGGTGAGCGCCGCTACGCGATATCCCGTAGAGCCCATAACCGTCGCGGTTTGGAAATGCAAGCCGTACTTTTCACCGTCCGTTGCGGTAAATTGCGTGGAATACAAAGCTCCGTTCTTTGCGTACGTACCTTTTTCAAAAGCAAGGATTTTATCGTCAACCCCTTTAAATTCGCTACCTTCTAAGAATTCTGCCGTGATAGAGAAGTCTTGCGCGTCGCCTGCTTCGTCGTAGTTGCCGTGAATATAAATCGTACCGATATCGTTTTCGATAATCTGACCGTAGAACAAAGCGTATACGTAATAGCTATACAAATAATTGTACGAAGGCAATTCCTTTTCTTCCGTCATAGCCACGACTTTATAGGTATTCGCGCTACCGTTGTAAACGACTTCGATATAGAAACGGTAATCGTAGCCTTCAAGCGAAACGTACATCTTCGCCTCTCCCGTTTTCTCGTCTACAATTTCACGGCTGACGATACATACCGTCGTTTTGCCTGCGTATTCCACCGTGCCTTTTACGCTAAATTCCGCTTCGTCGGTAGGTTGGAATTTAAGGTTCTTTAAGGGATACTTGGTTTCCGTCTTCGTTGCAACGGGATAAGGATAGGTCGTCGTTTGGTTATCCCCTTCGCCCGTCGTTTTCCCGTCTGAACGGCTGAATTCAATCGACCAGCCTGCATTCTTGATATAGGATTTTTCTTCGCCTTCCACCGTCCATTCTTTGGTCTGAGCGAACGCGCCGAAGTTTTCAGCGACAAATCCATACTCGTTTGCGTTTTGTGCCGAAGGGTCTTGGCGATAAATAATAACGTTATTCGACTCGTCTACTCTATAATAATAGGTATACGTACCGTTAAATACCGCAAAGCCGTATTCGGTAAAGAGCAAGGATTCAAGATTTTCGGTATAATACGCTACTTGCGTAAGTTTTTCTACCCGCTTAATAATACCTTTCTCTACGTCGTAGCTATAAATCATAGAATTGCTTTGATTTTCACTCGTATAATAGAGTAAGTCTTTGTCTACAACGGTAAATTTCCCTTGTTCTTTCTGCCCTTCTTTATCGTATCTGACCGCTCTGCCGAAATCGTCGAGAATAATCGTCGACCAATCGCTTTCGTTGACGTAGGTATACGCTTTTTGTTCGTTATACACTAAGAACGCAGGAATCTTTCCGTCGTCCGTAAACGCCGTGCCGAGCGTACCCGTCAAAACGGTGTCTTTTCCGCCAACTTGATAAGTAAGCGTAAATTGTTCGCCGTCCATCACGTATTCACCGTCTTGCGCGATATACGTCTTTTTGGGTTCGTCTTCGCCTTCAACTTCTTCTTTGGTATATACGCTAAGTTTCCCGTAGCCGTTCAGTTCAACGTACTGCGTGCCGTATTGATTTTTGGTGATTAAATATTCGCCGTATTCTTTTCCGCGCACGGTGAAAGATTTCCCGTTAATATCAAAGTAGAGAGTTTTCTTTTCCCCGTCTTTTTGATAAAGCAATTGCACGACGTTTTCTTCTTCAATGAAATAACTGCCTTCGTATTCTTGCTTATCGGCATCAACGAATTTCGCTCCGTAAATATACCCGTCGAGCGTAAGACGTCCCGCCGCGCTTTGCAATTCTCCGCTATACTTTTCGTTAAAGGGAATAATATATTTTGCAGAACTTTGCGAAACGGTGATATACGTAAACGTCGTTTTCTCCGATTCAAACTTCCAAATTTCGCTATTGTAATCGGTCGTGAGCTTGGTGTTGCTTACCGTTCCCACTTCTTCCGTTCTCGAAAGCTCTTCTCCTTCGTCATCAAGTGTAAGCACCGTATACGTCGCTTTACCAGTACCGTCGAACGCAAGATATACCGCCTGATCAATAACGCCGTCTTGTTTTACCGCGTGAGCGTTATAAGGCGCATATTCTAAAGCTGTGAACTTTTTATTATCTTCGTCTATCGCGAAATAATAGCTCTTCATTCCCGCATATACGGTCATAATGCCGTCTTTCACTACGAACGCGCCTTGATAGGTCATTTCGTTTGCCGTTTGATAAAACGCAAACCCGCTGATAAGCACTAATGTTGCGCCGTCGTTTTTAGAAGAAGTATACGTGTCGCTGTAATCAACGGCTTCTTCCGTCGTATCCTTATTCCCGTTTGCCGAAGAATACCAATAGCTCAAATTATAATCGGTGGATTGCGTATCCACGTTAAATACGACGACTTTGAGTTTCGAAAGGTCAAACGGCTCGGTATTCGCGCCTTCGCAGTTAAACCATTGCGAAGCGGTGTATACGAACTGATTTGCGCCTTCTACTTTCTTATATTCGCCCTTGCTTGCAAGGATATATTCGTCCGTTTCACCGTTAAGCCCGTATACTTTTGCTTCGTTTTCTTTTTCCGCATCAAGCACGAGAAGGGGCGCGTAGTAAATCAATCCGTCGTTCAAATAATAATATTCCGAATAATTTAACAGCTTTTCTTCCGCTTCATAGTGATACTTAGAAACGATTTCGCCGTCTTCAAGCACTTTTTCTTCCGTCGTTTTCACCGTCATACGATAGGTGTTGTCGCCCACGTAAACGTCCACGATCGAACCGCCGAACACCGATTCGCCAACGAAAGTAAACAATCCCGTTTCTTCTTTGCCGTCCGCCTTGTAGACCGCTTCGTGCGAACCGTTCAGCGCAATGGTATCGCCGTTGGCAAATGCAAACGTTCCGTCAACGCTTTCGTTATACGTAAAGTATACGTTCTTACCATCCGCTTCCGAAAGGCGACCGACGAGAACTTCCGCGCCGTATCTTGATTCTATCGTGATAATACCGTCTTTAATCTTATAATAATACGTGCCTTGCGAACCGCCTTGCGCACAAGTTGCTACGCCAAACCCGTTGAGCGTAATCACGTAAGCTTCCGAATCTTGCGCAACCGTCTTTCCGTTGACTTTATAGCCGACGATTTCACCCATTTCGATTTCGTCGTCTTTTCTCATTTGGAAAGCGTTTTGCTTCGTACCGTTCGAAGTGACCGTTCCCACAAGGAACGTCAAGGTCTTATCTTTTAAGCTACCGCTCGTAAACTTCGCTATATACAATCCGTCTTCAATCGTATACGTACCTTCCGATTCGCTCGTAAAGCCTTTGGAGTCTTTCTCGGTATATTTAATGCCGTTATATTTATCAAAGTCGATACGTACGTCTTCTTTCAATTCGCCGTTGTCAAACAAGAAACTCCACGTATCGTCGCGGTCTGAACTTGAATACGCAAAAACGTCTTGGTCGAAAAGTTTTCCCGAAAGCTTCGTCGAACCCGTTTGGAATTCGAAAATTTCATTTCTTACGTAATACACCCCTTCGAAGAATTTTCCACCGCGCGATAAATAAATTTTTTCGTTCGTAGCGTTTCCTTCTTCTTCCAAGAAGAAAATAGTATCCGCCCCGCCGAACATATCGGTATACCCTTTTTTCCACACTGCGTATAAGCTTGCATCTTTCCCGATCATTGTCGTTTTTGTCGCTTCGGGACGTTCGCCGTCTTGCGCGTTGAATACTGCGCGTTCAATTTGGTTGGTTTTATAGTCAACGTCGCCCGTTGCGCTCAACGCCCAACCGGCAAGCACGTAGCCGTTGCAAGAATACTCAGTCGGAAGAACGAATTCTTCTCCAAATTTTTTCGTGATTGTAGCGTTCTTATCCGTCCCTTGCGAATCAGCAGGATAGTTCGGACGGAAAGTAAGCGTATACGTGTTGCGGTTAAAATACTGCGTAAATACGTTTTCAGAAGACTTCGAAGAAAGCGTACCCGTCTTTACCGTTTCCGCATGCGCAATTTCCGAGAACCCTTCGGGTTCTTCCGCAACCGTAATCCCTTTACCGACGTAATCGCTCTTTTTCACTAACGTTTCTTTATACTGACCGCCTGCAATCGTTTCGAGCATCAATTTAACGGTATATTCTACTTTATATTTTGCCGTTAAAGTCAAGCCATCCGCAGGCATTTTCTTGTTTGCGGAAAGCTCCGTTGCACCGTCAAACCACGCGCCGAAGATAAGCCCTTCTTTAGTAGGCACGTAATCTTTCATAAATTCAGCTACGTTCGTGCCAGCCTTTACGTATAACTCTTGCTTTTCCAGCGTACCGCCGTCAAGTTGTAAAGTAATTTTCGCAAGTTGCGTCCATTTCGCGTAATACGTTTTGCTCTTCTTCCCCGCAACCACTTGCGAAACGGGCGAACCGCTAAACTCCGCGTTGTCGTACCAACCTTCGAACGCATAGCCTTCTCTTTCGGCAGGCGCGGGCAATTCGTAGGTTTTGCCTTCTTTTACCGTAATAGACGAAATCTTCGCACCGCCGTCCGTGTTAAAAGCAATTTTAATCGCTTCGTCTTCTCCGCAAGCCGTAAGCGCGCCCACAGATAAACCGGCTACGAGCGTTGCGCTGACTGCCACGAAAAACTTCTTGATTTTTTTCATTATATTTCCTCCTGAAAATATTCAGTTTGTTTTGATTTTATTCAATCGGTTTCCACAACGCATACAACTGCGTTCCCACAGGAAGCGTTTGAATTTCATTCGCTTCGTATTTCTTCGTTCCGTTTTCTTCCAAAGCCCAACCTTTGAATTCGTATCCTTCACAGGTAGGCGCGGAAAGATTGCTATCTGCCCGTAAATTCGCAAACGTTTTTTCCG
>JAEIGA010005354.1_pt1 | contig 19649 bp, 9 predicted proteins | sample 9270691 | NCBI WGS metagenome assembly JAEIGA01 (sample SAMN17057246, study PRJNA624740) | gut metagenome | biome: biome; isolation source: fecal sample | host: Bos grunniens | place: China: Xizang | collected 2019 | reverse complement strand
CTATGATAGCATCGGCGTTAGCCTTCTCTGCCGCTTCGGCGCGTTCCTTTTCAGCTATGATAGCATCGGCGTTAGCCTTCTCTGCCGCTTCGGCGCGTTCCTTTTCAGCTATGATAGCATTGTTCAACAAACCCTCTTGTCCAATTGCCCTTGTTCTCTCTGCTGTAATAGCAGCCGTATTAGCACTGATAGCATTAGCCAAAGCCACAGCGCCTGTTTTGTCATTAGCAATCCAATCGGCTATATCCTTTAAAGTATCAAAAGCCTCCGGTGCGCCAGCGATAATACCTTTAATAGCATTATCTACAGCAACCGAAATCATTGAGTCTATCTCACCCTTGTTAAGGATTTCCCACTCCTTCCAAGTTTCATCCTCACAAGTTTGAGTCTCATAAGACACCTTTCCTGTTGCCTTATCTATGCTATAGAGAAATTGCGACACTCTGCGGGGAGACAGGCCTATAGCATAATCATTGATAACAACCATCACGAAAGTCCTCAAGTCATTTATGGAACTTCCATATTTAAAAACACCTGAATAAATTCCGTTGTCTATGTAATTTCTTAGATCTACTTTTGAATTTAATGAACCGACATTCACATTTCTCTGCAATGTACTCCACTTCTCCCAAGAAAGATTGTCCAAAGAACTACCCTTACCAGTGCGGGTATAAACTTCACCCTGCCCAAGTCTATTACTGAAAGAAAGCACCTGAGTAATACACTTGTCATCATCTTTCCCACTGCCACTAATAGAACTGTCAAGCACAGTAAGTCTCGCATTGAAAGAATGTCCACCACCAACATTAAGAATAGGCAAATTGTCATCAATTCGCTTATGCTCACCCTTGATGTCATATACCCCTGCAATTACAAAGTCATTTATGTTGCTCGGGTCAGTATCGTTGTTCCAGGTGATAGCCTTTGCACCAACAAGTTCAAACGTCTCCACAGCCGCCTCGGGTACATCAACACCGTTGATAACCTTGCTCTTCAGCTTTGTAATGACAAAGCACTTCTTCTCGCTCTTCACGAACACCTGCATACCCAGTCGTGGAGACGGGATATTATAGATATCACTCATATTCTCCACAATCTCACCCACTCGGGTAGGACAGTTGCTTTCGGTCGGCAACAAAGGACCGCTGATGTCAATTTTTTTATCGAGATAATCCATATTAAATAATGTATAATTTACGCTGACCATTAACCGTAATAAACTCTCCGTATATCTTATATCTTATATCGTCAATTTTCAAATCCAAGCCATTCGCGCCCATCACCGATGTGCTGAAAGGCACCTTACCACCGAAACCATTGTCCTTACTGGCTACCAAATCCCAGTCTGCAGGAATAGCCACAACAAGCCTGTCACCGGCCTCAACATTTATAATCTGCTCCATTTGCTCGACTTCATGCGACGCCAGCTCTTTAACCATCTCTTCGGTTATATATTCATATCCTATCACTCGTTTTTTTACCGAGCCAACATATATCTTAGTACCCTCATTCACGGGTATATTTTCATCTTTCCTAAAAGAAATCTCATAACCCCCACAGGAGATAGTGTTTCCCTCCCCCATACAAGGGATAGTATATCCGGTAAAACCACTCACCACCACACGGCGGCGGCCCCCGGGATACATCGGCTCTCTATCCTCAAACTCCACCGCGGCCATCAAATGGCCCCGGCCCAATTCATTGGCATTCACAGGAGCATAATACTCTACGCCCCTATTATTGTAAACCTTAATCAAGTCCTCCTTCAAGAACTTAATCGTCTTCTCTCTCTCAATGTAAAACTCCACCGAGAGAGCGTCTTTTATACCGTCTATTTTAAGAATCAAATCAGTCATCCTCAAATCTTTCCGTTTTTTAAGCTCTATTGCAGCATATTTGTTGCAATATCACTCAATCTCTGCTTTCCTTGGTCATCCTCGAACATCCCCAACACCAACGCAGCAGCCATATAGCACACCGCAGTAGCCTCTTTAGGTTCGGCATTCAAATCAACGCCATCATATTTGGCGTTATACAATACCCTCATTTCTACATTGGCACCGTCTACTACATCTGGCATAACCATCACATCGCCACCCCCGTTAAAAGAATATGCTATAGGATTGTAGATACCGGGCTTTGTATATGGATTTTGCGCCATCTCATATTCCGGGGAGTTTATATCCGTCAATCTAATCACCGTTTTTTTCCACGACGGCGAAGAAATCATTATCAGCGAAACGAAATCTTCAAATCCAAGGTCCTCCGGATATATATTTGAGAGTTCCACCACATTCACCCTGTACCCCTTCTGCGCAAGCATAATCACCGCATCAGGTATGGCCAAATTAATATAATCCTCAATCAGAACACGGTTCTCGCCAATGCTCATCGCATCAACTTCACCGTGCTCGTTGAGAATACTTTTTACTTTATCTACAATCTCCGTGTGTGTCATTTCCAATTCGGGAATGTAATATTCATCTTTGCAGCCACCTCTTTTACATTTGCTCTCGTCTGCAACTCCTCAATCGACACCTCAAAGTTATCCATCAGGTACTGTCTCGCCTGCTGCAATGTAGTAACCTCATCAATAACACCCGCCTGCTCGGCAACCTTTGCAGGCTCTGGCTCACCATAAACCTCAGCAACCTTGACCATACCAATCTTGAACTCCTTGCTGTTCTCAAGCAGTTCCTGCACGTTCTTGTCATTAGTAGTATAAGAAGCTGCACGACTACCGAGACCACTCACAGCGCCACCCTCAAAGCAACATTTCATGTATTTGTTCTCTTTCTTGAGCAGCACCGAATATGTCAGATAACCTGCAATTATATATCTCTTTGTCATATCTTTAAATTAAGTGGGGTCTCCGTAGAGACACCCACAGTTTAACATTAGGCCTCAAGTGCCGAGCCATCCACCCAAAGGTGAGAATAACCCTTTAGGCAGAGACAGTCGATAGACATCACAATCTGTCGTTTTGCCTCCTCGCCCTCAACAGCCTCGGTCTTGTTGTCCTCGTTCTTCATGTAGTAGCGAACCAAGCCCTCATCGTCGATAAGGCCACCCTGCCACTCCATACCAAGATGGTCGAGCATCGGGTCATGAACAAGGTTGATGGTACCGAACACAGTTACCAACTTGGTAGCCTTCACACCCCACGCAGTAGCATCGCTCATTGTGATATCCTTGTGAAGAGAGTAATCAATCTTCTGGATAGCACCAAGCAACTTCTTACCAAGAATGAATGTTGCACTCTTCGATGAACCGTACTCTGTGAACTTCTTCATCGCAAGGTCGATGATTTGGTCAAAGCCCAGTTTGCCATCCTTGCCCGGTGCAAGAGGCTCCTGACGCTTGAACTGCCACTTAAGACCCTCAGATGTATATGCAAACTGGTCGCCAAGTGAAGGATTCAAAGCCTTGACCTTAACCTTACCCTTAACACCAATCCACGCTGTACGGCAACTCTCAAGACGGAACTGACGGAGGATAGCCTCGGCAATCACTGCATCTGCGAATGGGATACGCTTCTTCTGCGCAGCAAAGTAGTCGCTCACAATGTGGTTGCACAACTGCTTCTGCAAGTACATTCTGTGAGGTGTAGGAACAACAGTCGATGGAGCGATGAATTTCTGTGTCTCATACGCCGCCGATGCAAGGAAAGCAATCTTTGTACCCTTGATAATAGTAGGCACCTTGCCGAAAGAGTCGGTAGTATTGGTCTTCTGGCCATTCACTGCCTTAACGATAGGATTGCCGGCAGCATTCTTGTCTACGCACATCAACAGCAAATCTGCACCATCTTCACCCTTTACACCAAGCACACTTGCTGTGTAATAAGGCTCCATAAGGTCTGTACCCTCATCGAATGTCAATGTCGCTGTAGTGCCGCCTGTAACATCTGCCGCAATGGTCGCAACCGCAGGCTTCTCGTCAATGAGATAGTGGTCCACCTCGAAAGAGTTTACACGCACCTTGCGCTTAACCTTACGCTTGATAGTGTCAATCACACTCTCGTCGCTGGCAATCTGGACAATATCCTCATCAATGTCCGCCTCAATAATGTCGCTTGCCTCAGCAGCATTCGATACAGTAGTAGCCTCACCACCCAACTGTGTAGGCTCACCGGCATTGCCGTTAGTTGCCTTTGGCTACCGTTTACGCCATCTGTAACAGGAATAGCCGCAGTAGCCATCGCCATCATTACACCACTCTCGTTGTCAAGAAACAACAACACCGCACTCACAAGAGCCATCAACACCACCAGCGGATGGCTCTTCACAAAATTCAAAACTTTCTTCATTTTCTCTTAGTTGTGTATAGTTTAAAAAATCATGCTTTCAAAGCATCTGCAATCAGCGAATTAACCTTTCTCTTCGGCTTCTCCACCACCGGCATAGCCTGCGATGTCAGCCCCTTCGGCATTCCGTCGCCCACCTTACTGCGCATCTCGTTGATGTTCGTGTTTCTGCCTTTCACCTCACCGGCGGCAAAAGCATCTTCCACATCCTTGTCATAGTCAAGCGACTTCTTCAACTTGCCCGGCAAACTTTCATCCTTCACACCGTCAAGCAGCGGAATAAGAATCTCGTTATACACTCGTCTCATACGCTCACCCTCGGCACCTTCCTCCTCGCCAAGCTCACCCTCAAGCCACTCAAGGAAATCAAGCATCTTCGCGTTATGCTCTTCCGCAGCTCTCTTGGCACTCTCACGCTCGTTGAAGAACTCCTCGTCGGCCGCCATCATCTCGTCATACTCCGGTGTCCCCTCGTCGGCCATAAAGCCCTTACCAAAGTATCTCGCAATCGCAGCCCCCGGCTTGCGAGTACCATTCACGATATCCGCGAACATCTGCGCCGCTCTTGGGTCATCCGATATAGTCTCAATGATACGGTCATTTTGAGACCTCAACTCCTTGATGTAGTCAAGAGCCATCTGCTCCACATCACCCGTGCGTTTCTCCTCGGGGAGAGCCACATTGAGTAAAGCCTCCAACTCCTGTCTCGCGGCAGGCTGCTCCACAACCTCCGCAACAGCAATCTCAGTCATTTCTTTCTTATCGTCCATAAATTAAAATTTTTACCCCCAAAGTTGAGCATTATTAATGCTTGGCCCGTTGCGGAAACAATATGCCGAATTGCGGAAAACAGAAATGTTGAAAAGTGGATACAAGAATTGTCGTAAAAAGAATTGTATTCTTTCAGTTGTGTTGTAAATTTGCACCGGGAGAGGCATAAATTTTGTATGCAAAAAATACGCGAAATGCTTATGAATGACTTGGATGCGGCGTTCAAGTCCATCATCACCGCCAACACCCGTGAAGGCCGCATTATGCATCGCCCCGAAATATGTGAGATAATCTCCAAACTCCCCGCGCCTCGCATCTATGTAACCCCCGAATACGCCCTTCGCGTTGTTCGTGGATATCCGCGCTGTGGAGCTCGCAAGGCATCCCTTAAGATGAAACAACAGGACGAGATACGCCGCCGCTACAATTCATTGCCCTCCGATATGCGCACACTGTCCAACCTTGCAAAGCTCCTTGCACAGCCTGCCGAATGTTTCTACATCACCCCACTGCAGATATCGAACATCCTTTACGAAGTGCTCCATGCAAAAAAGAATTGAAGAGAACAAACGCCGTCTCACATTGATAAATGCCCCCTACGACCCAATGACAGGCGAGGGCAGCCCAATTCCAAGAACACTTGTAGAAATCCCCGACAGCCCACTGCCCCGTATGTGGCTGCCAAACGATATGCTCCTTGACCCCACCGTTCAGTCCGTCATCGAGCACGGCTTCCATTGGCACATAAGAAAAGCCGGTCTGCCCGTCAATGACAAGACCATCAACCAATTCTGGGAAGATTTCTCAAGAATAAGAAACCGATATGATTACGAATGGTACGCCCGAATGTGCCAAACCATACAAGACAAGGAAACCCTCAAAGAAGTGCCGTTTATTCTGTGGCAACCCCAAAGGAAATACCTCAAGGAACTCGAGAGCCTGCGACTATCCGGCAAAGCAATAGACATCATCCTCCTGAAAGCCCGCCAGTGGGGAGGCTCCACCCTCACACAGCTCTATATGCAATGGCTGCAAGTATGCGTTTTCCCGGGAATAAACTCAGTTATCTGCGGCGACATCGAGAACCAATCAAGAATAGTTGCCGGTATGCTCTCGCGCACAGTCAATAACACCCCTCAATGGGTATTGGGATGTAATATCAAGGAAGCACCCTATAAAGGCTCCACCTCAACCCGAGAAATCAAGCCCATCGGCTCACGCTACACAATAGGCTCAGCGCAGAAACCCGATAAAGTCCGTTCCGAGAACGTCTCCCTTGCCCACCTCACCGAGGTCGGCCTATGGAAAGAGACCAAAGGAAAGAAACCCGAAGACCTTGTACAGGCAATCTTCGGAACCTGTCTTGGCGGCCCCGGCACAATGAAAGTCCTCGAGTCCACAGCCAAAGGTGTAGGAAACTATTTCCACAGAACTTGGAAAGGCGCAACCACCACCAAAAAAGAAGAAAGAAACAACTTTCACCCGGTCTTTATTCCGTGGTTCGATATACCGCTGTACAGCAAGCCGATAGAAGACTACGAAGCCTTTATACCTACAATGACCGAGCGCGAGCACGAACTCTTTAAACTTGGCGCAACCCTTGAAGCAATAAACTGGTATAGAGACAAGAAGAAAGAAATCTCCGACGAGTGGCGTCTCTCAAGCGAGTTCCCCTCCACCCCAACAGAAGCCTTCCAATCCACCGGCCGCAGAGTCTTCCGCTTGGAATATGTCAATACCACACGCGAGAGCTGCATCAAACCCTGGTGGGCAGGCGATGTCGATGGCGACTACCTCAACTGCCAATTTGTCAAGGGCACAGGAAATCTCGAAATATGGTATATGCCCGATTTGGACACCCCAATGAGGGATAGATACGTCGTCTCCGTCGATGTCGGCGGCGTCGGCGACAAGAGCGACTACTCCTGCATCCGCGTAGCAGATAGATATTCAATGACCGAAGGCGGAGTCCCCGAAATCGTGGCCCAGTGGCACGGCCACATCGAGCACGACAAACTCGCCTGGAAAGCCGTGCAGATAGCACACCTCTATGGCGATGCACTCCTTGTCATAGAAGCCAACACATTGGAGACCGAAGGCACCGAGGGAAACAACTTCGAATACATCCTCAACGAAATTGCCGGCACATACTTCAACCTCTACTCACGCACCAGCGAAATCGAGATACGCCAAGGCCGCCCACGCCGTTGGGGATTCCACACCAATAGCTCCACAAAACCATTGGTCATTAACTTCCTGCTCAAAGCCCTTCGCGACGGACTATATATCGAGCACTGCACCGCCACCTGCGACGAGCTGGATTTGTTTGAGTTCAAAGAAAACGGCAAAGAGATGGGAGCCGTCGAAGGCAACCACGACGACCGCACAATGGCCACCGCCATACTCATCTGGGTATGCTACAACTACCCCCTGCCGTCAGTGATAAAAACATCCAATACATATACAAAAAAGACCCGCATCGTTTCCGAAGCGAGCATTTAATTTGTATATTTGCAATGCTTGTAACAGCGTACAACGCTGCAACTCTTTTCGCTGACCTATAAATAGTGTTAGTTTCGGGGCACGGTATATCAAGACATATATCGCGCCCTGCGTTTTTATGTCATACTGAGCAAAGTATCTCTCGCCCCTTTAGCCCTTTTCCAAACCACCAAACATTTTCCCTTGCGCAAGCAATGCGCAAATACGCAAGTAATACGCAAGTAATACGCAAAAAAAGGGAGCACCTTCCCGATGCTCCCTTCAATGAATAAGTTTTATCTAATCTTGTTATTCGCAAACCCTGCATCAACCAAAAGTTCAGCCACAGACACACGGCCCGCCATTTCACCCACAACAGCAATAGCAAAATACTTATACTGCTTGCTCCGGCACATCGCAGTAATCAAATCCCTTTGAACTCCACTTTCGTTCTCCACGCTGTCATACTCCCTGCCGGTGATACACTTAAACTCCGCACCGTCAATAGAGCCCAAGATATAGAAATACAAATCACCCTGATAGGTAGTCCTCAACCCCGCCTGTCTCAACCTCTTGAAGTCAAACGACCCAAGCGTGAACGGCCTTGTGATGGCAGCAACATAGTTTGTGCCATAACTGTCCTTGAATTCAATCCTCTTTTTCGCCCTTGTCCAAAACACCACCAACTCGGGATACTTATTTGTCGTCAAGTCAAACACCGTGTCAATAACACTCCACACCTTGTTGGTCAGCGAGTAGACATAGGAGTAAGGCACTCCACCGGTATCCTCCACAAATGCGGGATTTGAAACAATAATCTCATTGTAAAGGTAATTGTACGCAATTAAAGCACCCTTAATATACTTCCTTATAGGCGCAGGATTTAAAACCTCGCTCTTTCCGGCCTTGGCAAAAATCGCATTCCACATCTCGCTGTTGTAATCAAAGAAATCCACCTCAAAGCCATCAAGCACCGCACTCAAGTCAGCCACCTGTCCGCCACTGATAGCCATCACACCCCTCTCCGTGGAGAATACAACACCCCCACTCACCGGGCACACAGCACCGAGGCACACCTCACGGCTCACCGGACTCTGCGTAGTATACGCCCCCTGTCCGCTGGCATCCACCTGCATCGCCCATATACCCGTCTTCGTGAACACATACAAAGGAAACTGACCAAACTGACCTGTCGAAATCGCCTCTGCATTGCTTGCCAATCCCACAATCTCGCCCTCGAACTTATACGTCTGCGCCGTAGGGAAGTAGAACGGATTATCCACGGCAGAGACCTTGAGGGCGTTCTTCCGCTCTACGCCATTATTTACATCCGGCTCATTACCTGCATTTCCCCAGCTTATATCAGATATAGCCGGAACGTCTTGATACAACAAATTATTAACTCGCACATCAACGGCCTTAATCTCTACATATACCGCTTCATTCTTATAAGGATTTGGCGATAGCTTTAAGGTTATTTTCTTGCTCCCATCAAATATCTCCATCTTGTAGGCTCGGCTGTCCGGGTAAGAGAAGTAGTACAGATGCTTGTACTTTTTCTCACTTGTACTCACCATCCCAATGTCCACTTTCTTCACAACAACATTCTTCTCATCTGTTTTTATATGCACATAGACTGTCCAAGGGTCCTCCCTCCCTTCCGCCATATCGCAATACTGAGAAGTAGGCGAGCTATAGCCATCAAACAATTTTTCCTTGTATTCATAGGTATGCAACCTCGCATTGTAGAGCATACTTTTTTTCGGTATAATGCTATGAGTAGCAACCTCGCCAAGCACATCCTGCACAGCAAGGTTAGAAGGAGATGTATTTTCAACGCTCCATATCGGCACGCTCAATTCATTCGGCTCAAACTCCGCCACCTTGTAGTACACAGCACCCATCAGCGCATCTTTCATCTGCTCTGGCGTTCTATACTTGTATATCTCAATCCCGGGAGGAGGCCCCTTGGGGTCATCATCAGTAGTCGCCATTCCCGGTGCAACCGACATTATAGACCCCGTGCTCAACAAGTCTACAGAAGCTATCAAGTCTGCCCAATCCCCAAGAGAACTTGTATCATACAAATTAAACGTAGGAACAAAATACGTCAGTTCTGTGTAATACAAGTTACCATCCGTCATCCACCAGTCTTGTACTCCAATAATCTTTTCCGTTACATCTCCGTAACTATCCTTTTCTCCCATATTAGGGAAAACAGACAATTCATATATTTCGCCGGCATTAATATACGAACCATCAAAAAGCCTTATTCCCAATCTGAACCAAGCCCTGTCCACATATCCTTTTTCCTGATAAACAGTAGCCAATGCCTGGTCAATATTGCCCTTTTGATACTTGAGATTATAATTAGACTCATTAGGGTTGCTGCCCCAATTAGAGCTGACAACCTTCACTGTCTTTTTTGTCAATGTAGTCTTCAGTCTCGGCATTTCAGGCACACCGCCAAGATACACATATCTCCCCAACTCACTCTTCCATATAGCATATTCAACCCTATCATTAAAACTGATGACAATCATATTGCCCATCAAATCAAAGGACGTAACACCACTGTCAATAACAAACTTGTAAGACGACATTTTTTGTTCGGCTTCCAATTTGCCATTAATATACAGGTAAATCCATCTTTCACTGTTCGCGTGATACATCGCCTGGATAATGCCTTCTGAAACAGGTGTAACGGCAGGCGGCTGGCACGGCACCAGCTCGCCCCCCTTGTGTCTCATATTCATCAAAACCGCCATATCCCCCGCCTCGTTAAGGCCATCATCCGGGATATTAGTTATACCCTTAAAAGAAATAATCTTCTTCTCCATAACTTACGCCTTTTGAATTATACCATCCTGTGCTCCCGGTGTTCCGCTCATAGCCTGTTGCATCTGCGCACTCATAGGCTGCGTTCCCACCGCGTTGGCTCCGTTCTGCTGCGCCGCCAACATAGCCTGCTGCATCTGCTGTGCATCAGCCTCCTTTCTCTTCACCGCCTCAAGAAGTCTTGTCGCAAAAGGATAAGAAGTATTCTCAAGCATAGTAGTAAGGTCAATAGCACCACCCGCAAACAAGTTATACAAGAAGTCATTCTGCAGCACCTGGTATGCAGGGCTGTTGTTACCCTCGCTCACGGCAAGGTCAATTTCAGCATTCTTCACCTTCTCCGGGTTATACCACTTCGCCTCCTCGCTATAGTCCACACCCGCAATGTCAAGATACATCGGCTGGTTATAGAACTGCTGAATAGTCTTCATCACCTTGGTATCCCTTCTTCTGCGGAACGCAGTCAAAGCGCCAAACAAACCCTTCAAGTTAAGCGAAGAGTTCTGCACCTGTTGAGCATAAAGACTGCTCGGTGTTCCGCTTCGTGGAGCCTGTCCCTGCATCGCACTGTTCACACCCGAAATCTCGTTAATCAATCTCAACTGAAGATTAAGCAGCTCATAATCACCGGCCGTCGATGCAGCACCATTCAACTGATACACTACATCCCTCACATTCACGCCATTCTTTGGCTTGACAAACAGCACGCCATTATATCTCACATACTCATCCACAATCTCCTCGCGGCTCATAGACTCGAACGCATTCTCATCCACAATCATCACACCCTTCGAGCTTGCGCCACGGATAAAGTCAATCAAAGTAGCCGTTCTATTAATACTCCTCTGCTGGTCAATGAACTGCTCAACATAGTTATACAGTTTGCCACCGCTCAAGTGATACACACCCAAAACAAAGTTATGCTCACCGTGCCAATAAGGACTATCACCCTTCACAAGGCAATGCCCCCAGGGAGTCATATAACGGTACACCCACACTCTCTCCGTCTCGTCCGCATACTCAATCAGCGGAATATCCTCCTCGGCCACACCCTGCGCAGTGTAATATTTCATCCTTCGCTTGTTCTCCTCGTCAATAAGATGCTTCTCGCCGCGCTTGGCATAACCGTATGAACCCTTCTCGAAATCCTGCCAATAAATAGCCGGCCTGTTCTCAAGTCTCCAACCAAGAATCACCCTGCACATATTAGGCTGCGACGGGGTATAGAAGTTCAAATTTTCAAGCTTCTCACCATTCAAAGCACGCGAATCAAGATAAGTACCGCCATCGCCATAGATATCCCTCAGCTCCTGCTCGGGAACATACTTGCCGAAGTTCGCCACAACATCCTCAATTGTCATATCATACAGCTCACCCACGCGCGACAATCCCCACATACGCGGGTCCTCCACGCTGCCGTCAAAGAACAACCTCGCAGTCTCCACAGGGTACAGCCACACATTCTGTTTGTTGCCCTTGTCCGGGTTTATGCCATACTCCACCCTCTGCGCCATCACACCGCTCGTCGCCTCACTCTTCAGCGTAGCGACATCCAGTTCAGCCACCTCATTGATATCGTGTACATACTCCACAGCAACAGACATCATCTCACCAAGCTTCGCTTCTCTCTGGTCGCGCACCACACACACCGGCTTCGTCTGCGCCGTGCGCAGCTGGCCCTCCATGTTACTCAAGATAGGCGCAATCATATTATTCTTCAGCGGCACCTTGCCATTCTTTTTTAGCAAGTTCCCTTCTGTCATCATCTGCCCCGTGTCCGGGTCTCGCACCAAGTCTCCCCACTGGTCCCCCCACGCATACATCACACTACGGCGCGTCTTGCGGCGCATCTCCTCCAGCGAGTGCCAATCGTTAGCAAACTGCTCAAGAGCCTCCAAGTCCTCCTGATTTCTCTCTCTCACCGATTTCCTTACAGGAGCCGCCACCCTGCGGCGGTCTCCCTTCACTCTTGATAGAAACTTATTCATTGTATTTGTTAATTAAATCTATTGCCTTTGTTCTTATCTTGCGAATCTTCTCCATCTTCTCCTGCGCCTCTTCGGGTTTCTTTTTCATCGCACCCTCTAGATTATTGACATTGTTTTTATGATCATTCAATTTGTTGTAGAATTGAATCTGCTCAAGGTTCTCCTCTCGGTAAGCCTTGCGCTCATCACCTCTCAACTTATTGTACTCATCCATCATCGGTTGCAACTCCGACATCATCATCTCAATGCAGATTTCATCATCCACATCATCAGGAGTCGTCATAGCGCTGTACACAAGGTTTTGTTCCTTTCTGCCGTAAAGAGTATAATAAACCAACTCCCTGCCGGTAAGCACCTCTTCAGCCTTTTTACCCGTCAATTCCTCAAGATATTTTCCTCTGTAACCGGCAAGTTTAATCTTCTCTTCGGGTGAAGCATTAGAGAAATACCCCTCATAAGCATTTTCGTCTTTGACAATCTCCTTCAAATCCTCATTGTGTGCTTTTTTAAATCTCTCTGCATACTTTTTAAGAATCTTGTCATCACCTATATTAAGAGGATAATCCCTCAGTCTCTTATACTCGGCATATCTTTCGGCCAGCGCAACAACATCACCACCTAAAGCCTCTTCCAAATAGAGCTTATCAATCTGCGATTGAGGAACTTTCGCCAACCTTGTAGTCAAAAGAGTAACCTCTGTTGCCTTGTCAAGGTCTCCATTACAGATATCAATCACGGCGGCCACATCGTCAATCAATCTTTGCGGTGATATACCGGTTGCAGTTTCCGCGCCAAGAATCAGCAACTGACTCATACCGGCAAGAGCACCATCGTTGGCAAAGCGGTTGATTATCTTTTCTACATCTGATGCAAATGGAGTAGTGAACATATCCGAACTGTATCTATTGCCGGTTACACCCTTCACATAAAGGTCTTTAGCAACATTTCCAAGAGCAAATCCCTCGAACATACCGGTCGCACCAATCTTCAAAGCCGTATCCATTATCTTCTCCTTCTCCTCTTCATCATCACCGAACAACAGATAAGGCAACTGCTCGCCCAAGTACCACACCATATTAAGTACATAGCCGAACATCACCAAGGTAGCGACATCCTTGCCTGCACTCTTGAGTAGTGCCTTGTTGGCCTCTTTCTTTGCATCCTCCTCGGATAAACCCATCTCAAGATATCTCTTCTCCTCATCGTCAATAATAGCCTTCCATCGCACAGCCTTTTTGTAAAGTTCAGCCATCGAACCCGTAACCTTTCTGCTGTATGCCATCTGGGAGTTTCTGAAAAGAGTCATCACCATAGCCTTGAAACCACCCTCCTTTTGGAGAATACTCAAGTAAGCCCCCTGTGCACTCTGCTGTGTCTCATTATAAGCCACAGCCGCATCTTTCAGTGCTCTCTTGTGCTGCTCTTCTTGTGAAAGACCGAGAGCCTTGTAGAAACGCTTTCTTGAATCATACACAGCTCTTGCACCGGTAGAAACCACCACCGCATCTACAAAGGCATTAGGTGCCATACCTGCTTCTCTTGCGGCTTTGACAACCTTGTTATCCCAAATAGACCAATCACTGTCGCTGTCCGCCAATCTCTCATTACCGGCAGTTCTACCTTTCCAACGCTCCTCAAAACCGGGGAGGTTCTCTATAGCCCATCTCCACGACCCGAGAGGATTCGCTATTGCCTTGATAATACTTGCAGTACTTGCCTCAAGCCACATAGCCGGACTCGACAATAACTGTTTCAGTGCAGTGTAATAACCAAATGTAATCTTCGCCGAGCTGACACCCTTCATTATATTCGCCCACTCATCTTTCTTTGCACGATAATTGCCGGTGGTAATCCTTGCAGTCTCAACAAAATTGTTCCATATAGCCTCACCGTCGCCAAAACGCAAATCTCTTGAGTTCTTCACGCGGTTCATAAAGTCCTTATCACCGATAAGTGTATTATTATCCCTTGTGAACTCCGCGAATGCCGCCCAATGCTCCATATCGGAAACATGCTTCAACAAAACATCAAAAGCATTGGATTCAAGATTAAGCGGTGTCGCGTTAACCTTTCTCTTGATAATAGACCCTGTAATCGTTGATGGGGTGATAGGCATAACACTATTCAGGTCTACCTCGGCCTGTCGCGCATCTGTGTTCACTACAAGAGGGAAATAATTCTTAACCTCACTCATCGAAGCTCCGAACATTCTCTTGTGCACCTCATTCAATCGCGGTCTCATCTCGGGGAGGAAGTCGCTTTGCACCCAGTCTGCAAAAACCTTGTACCTTGCAGGCAACACAGCCACAGCCTTGTTCACCGTCTCCTCGGTAATACCCATACCTCGCAGCTTCATCTCACCATCTGTCTGCTTAGCGGTCATATAGATATACATCAACTGTCCTATAGACAAATCTCTGCTCACCCTTTCACCACCGTTCCAATACTCGAGCACAACACCACTATTCTTTTCAGAGTCGCGCATAACATCCTTGAAACCCTTGCCGAACACCATTTCACACCGCTCGTTAATCTTCTTGATGTCCTTCTGCTTCTCCACCCATTCCTGGTTCTGTACCTCGGTATATCGACCAATGAAATAATCATGAAGCCTACCCTTGCCGCCGATGGCATTACGGCCAAAGAACTTCATAAACTCATCATAAGTGCCCAATCCTTCCGCTATAACCTTGGCAAGAGGATTCTTGAATGCAACGTAATCAGTCGCCTTTCTCCAGAAACCACGTTTCTTTCTCTCTGCACTCTTGCTCACACCGCTCATATCAGCCTCTGCCATATTGTGGATTTTCTCCACTCGCGCAAGCTCTCTCTCGCGGAACTCCTTGGCTCTCTTCATACCCTCCGAAATATCACCGCCCAAAGCGTGAATAATTCTTTGGTAATCATCAACCATCCTTGAACGCAGTTCGATAAGGCTCTTTCTCACCGCATCTACAAACTCGTTATACTCTCTTCGGGTAATCTCCCCCCTGTCATATTGTGAACGGATATTACTGTATTGGTTGATACTCTTCAAGAGTTCACTCTCCTGTCTCTTGGCCTCGACAATATTATCCCTGTACTCCTTGGCAATAACCATAGCGTCGCATGCCGCCTTCACCTCTACATCATTGGGGGATTTGGCAGCCCTTTCAAAAGCCTCCCTGAAAGCCTTTTCAAAATTCTCCTCGCTCGTCATATTGATGGCATCGCGGAAAGTGTTCAGCACGCGCTTTCCTACAACATCCACGCCACTCTGCACGACAACACCGCTTGCGTTCACCTTCTCTGCGCCGGTCTTAATCTGCTTGCGTACAATATCCTCAAGTTCACTTGTATGGCTCTTGGTGATAATCTCCGCAATCTGTTCTGCCGCACGCATCACCTGCGGACCATAGCCACCATTGGCACGGCTAATAAGCCCAAGCAAGCGAGAAATGTCATAGCTCGACATACCACTCATAGCATTGTTACGAAGGTACATCTTAGCAAGGCTCACAAACATATTAACCGTATTGCGGTCATATCCCCTCTGCGCCCTCATCAACTTGATGACATTCGCAAGGTCGCGGCCATACGCTCTGATAGCAGACAATCTCAATTCAACATTATCCTTGTTCTGCTCGGCCATCTTCAACAAGCTCTCGGTAATTCTATCCTGCAGAGTCATAGCCTGCGGATTCACCTCAACCGATACGGCATTCTCCCTGCCGCTTATTGCATCACGTTCCGCAAACAAACGGTCGTGCATCTCCCCCTGATCCTGTGTCTCAAGGGCAAAGCCCAAGTTTCTCAAAGCGGTGATAGGGTAATTCGCCTTCACATTATGCAACCTACGGATAGCCTTGGCATTCTCCTTCAAAGCCTCCTGTTTCTTTTTCTGCTCAGGAGTGAGTTCATACCTCTTACGCGCCGAACCGGGGGCACCACCTTCGCGATGTAGCAGAGCACTATCATCCTCCGCTGCAACCTCCCCGTTTTCAGTTTCTACCTTCTCACTCTCGTAGTTTCCCACACCCAGCTCATACTGTTTGGCAATATCCTCTGCCTGGCCAAACACATTGAACCAACCCGGATTAGCAAGATTTTGGTAACTTCTCCACAAAATATAACGCAGTTCGTTGTCTCCCAAAGGCTCATTAAGAGTGATACCGGCCTTTGCAAGCATCTTCATAAAGAAGCTCTTGATGTTACTCCACAACGACGGATTAACCCTCTCAAAGTTCGTACTCTCGGCAAGGCCTGCCAAATACTCCTCCGTGGCAGTGTGGAAATCCCAACCGTGCTTCTTGGCAAGCTCGGTAATCTCCGCGCGTATCTCCGGCGATGCATTGCGATACACATTGTCAAGGAAGTCATTGAAGTTCTCCCCGAACAACTTTCTCAAGCCATAGTGAGCAACAGCCTCGTGCAGCACAGTCTCAACAATATCCCCTGTGTTACCGTGGTTAGGAACAACAACCGTAATCTTTCCCGTGCGTGGGTCAAACCAACCCTTTGAAGTAGCCTTTTTGCCCGTCAAGCCTTCAGTACTCTCAAGCACCTCAACATTGTCAAGGTTAAGTCTCTCTGCTACCTGACGAGCCTTGTCGGCCATTCTCCTGCGCTGGCGAGCGACAAACTCACGCTGACGCTTGCCATAATAACGCGGCTTGCCAAGCACCTTTGAGTACACATCACTCTCCATCACCACCTCGCGGTCAGTGAGTGGACCGGCGCCGGGGCGGTCGAATTCTACCTCTTGCTCATTTTCAAAGCCTGTTCCAGTATCTCGCCCTCTACGGGATTGTGAGTTTCCATCTGTTTCGATATCCACTCCATCAGTTTCCATTGCTGTTGTGGCTCCGGTAGAATACACACCACTGCTTTCACCGTTGTTTCTCCAGCCCCTAAACTCATCATCCATTCGGCGAGATGTTCGAATATCTGCTGCGCCGATTTTCCGTAAATAGTTTTGTTGCTCATTTGAAATATTATTTAGATTTATTTTTCGCAATATATAAAATCCGTCGTGCTTATCATCCCTATTATCCTCATATTGAATACGCGACGTATTGAATATGTAAATATAGCCATTATTTTCGAAAGCAAGTGGATGTTTAGAGGCAGAATTTTCAGGCAAAGACTCAATATATTTCTGTATTGCTCTTTTCTCCTCAGTTGTCAAGTCGGAATTGTACAACTCCCTGTCATTATCCCTCCTCTTCTTTTTACCCAAATCATATCTCCATTGGCCGTTTTTAATCCTGCGCCACTTAGTAGCAACCTCAATCACCCAAGGTTCATATCCGCGAGCCTCCATTGCCTTCGCGAGTACGAGGTCGTCCATTCGAGTGGTAACACCCTCCATCTCATCAAGCTCTGCTGCGCCTTTCTCTCCGGTCAAGCGGTACAGTACATCCTCATTCTTCGTTACCACAACGGCTGCAAGTCCATTGGTACCTGAATTTGCTTTGTTTGCAATCTCAACAGAATAACCTTCGCCGAGTTCACCTTCAATCCACTCTTTCAACTCCTGCGGAGTAAAGAAACGCTGATACGATGCAATCTTACCATTGCGCTTAACAAGCACCTCTTGCGGTGAATCAAGCTCTATCTTATCTTTGATAGACCTTTCCTCTCCGGCCTTGCGGGTGTTGATGAACAACTTTCCACCGACCTTCAGTTTATCCACCATTTCGTGCAGCAAATCAGTCCTCCAATTATCGGGGATGACATTCAGCACGGCATTGCTTATGATATAGTCATACTGTTTCTCTATATCGGCATAAGAAGAATATGTCGCGGGGTTATTCTGCTTTCTATCCTCGCTTTGGTACGGCTCTACATCCTCAATGTCAAAACCTCTCTCGCGAAGGTCTGCAGTACCATAGCCCATACCGCTCGATGCATCAAGTATAGCAACATCCTTGCCCATGTTCTCCTCAATCCAATCGGCAACCTTCTTGTATGTCTTTCGTGTACCCTCAACCTGTGTAGAGTGCTTACCGCTGTCGGTAGTTGTACCTTCAAGCCAATTAGGATATTCAGCCTCTATATCCTCCGAGCTTCTGTAAAGCACCGCCTTGCCATCCTCTGTAGTCTTCTCTTGCATAACCTCAAAAAGATTGCCAAAAGCCTCTTCCATCCAAGTCGCATCCGCATCAAACGGGTATGGCATAAACCTTGACTGCGCATCGGTAGCTTCCGACACCAAGAACCTTGGATTATTGGCAAGATAATCATTACTTGCACCCTGCTTTGACAATTCATTCTCCACCCAAGTACTGAATGCTCTTGCTCCTAATTCAGTAGGTCTCGCCCAATACTTGCTATTATGCAATCCGGCATACGCCGCAGACCTCTTGTAGTAATCGCTTTTCTTCAGGGTTTCCATCAACGACTTCCACGCATCCGCCATTTCTCGGCGCACCTCATGGCTATTCATCCTCTCACTATACTCCTCTTCGGTCAGCATCTGCCCGCTTTTCCTGTCATAGTATCTCTTTCCGATACTGCGAATACCCTCCGGGAACAAACCTTCTCCTGCGGTAGCATATACATCCAAACCCTCACTACCCATCTTAGCAAAGTAGTTATCAAGCGCATGGAACCATTCGTGCGCAAGCGAACCCGCACCCTTTGTCTTTGTCAAGTTTATAACCAACTTTCCCGGTTCATAGTGAGCAGAGAACCTGCCGCCACCACGCGCACCGAAGGCCATACCCAAAGTACCGCCCAAAGACAAAGCCTGAGGCGACACTTTGCACACCGCGGCCAAGTCCATCAAAGCATCATAACATTCATTAAGCGCCTTTCTGCGGTCTTCCTGTGTCATCCAATTGCCAAACTCCACACCACGGAATCCGAATGTCGTACGGAATTCCTCCGCAGGGATATCCTTGCCATCACGATAATCGCGGCCTTCTCTCGGTCTGTTGTCTTCAAAGTCTGCATTTGTCTTGTCAAGCAAAGCACGATAACGCTCCTGCAATTCTGCGTTGTTGGCCTCTATATAATCAAAAGCCTCTTTTGATGACTTAAAACCATCCTGAATTACTATATCCGACTTACCTTTTACAGCAATGAATATAGACTTATCTTGCCTTATTTGATAAACAGCAAACTTAACCTCCTTCTTCTTGCCACTGGAAGTAACACCCGCCTTATCACCGGCAAAAGCCTTCAAAGCATTTACAGCCTCCTCCTTAGTGTCATAAATACCTCCGTGCTTTCCTGCATCCCTCACATACCATTTGCCCGCAAGGGTAACAAACTTGCCGCTT
>JAEIGA010005353.1_pt1 | contig 19654 bp, 15 predicted proteins | sample 9270691 | NCBI WGS metagenome assembly JAEIGA01 (sample SAMN17057246, study PRJNA624740) | gut metagenome | biome: biome; isolation source: fecal sample | host: Bos grunniens | place: China: Xizang | collected 2019 | reverse complement strand
TTCAACAGTGAATAAAACTCCTTGTGTGCTTTCACATTCACGTCACGTTCTGTCACAACTTCCAGAATCTTCACAACAGGTTCTACATCTAAAAAATCCTCTAACACTTGCTCCAGCTCAGCAGCATTCTTGGCTTTCAGGTACTTGGCTCCACATTCCATGGCTACTCCTTCTGCCACAGTATCGTGCTGCGCAGAGATGCTATGTTCCAGACAAGGACTTTCAAGCCCTAGAAGATGATGAAAAATCTGCCCACAATGATTATTAAGAAGCAGAATCCTCAAAGGTGCGGATGGACTTTTTACGTATTTGTTCCAAAGCCCATTCTTGTCATAAAAGAAGCTGAGGTCTCCCGTTAGCAAAAGCGTAGGTTCTCCACTGCCTACCCAATAGCCAACAGCCGCCGATACACTGCCTTCAATGCCATTCACGCCACGATTGCCATGCACAGGATTGGACATACCATCAAAAAGTTGCCAATTCCTTACCATCGAGCTATTTGCCACCTGCACATGCCACAGATTCTCCAAGTTTTGCTTTATGGTTTTCAATACTGTTAAATCGCAAAAATCTTTTCCCCAGCATTCCTTTCCTCGCACCGATGCAGACTTTGCAAACATAGCCTGCTGATAGTCCTTGCGCTTGCCGAACATGGCTGATTCATGTTGATTCAATGCGGCAAGCAAAGCCTGAGGCTGAGTCTCGACAAGATGAGTGCAGCACATGAACAAGTCTGCCACATCACCTTGAGGTGAGACGTGCCAATGCCATGCAGGAGGATTGTTTCTTAAATACTTTTTTAAGGACTTTGAAACAATATGTCCTCCAAAGGTAATCAGCAAATCAGGGGCATTAAAGGCTTGAGCATGAAGCATTTCATCAAAGTTGCCAATGTAACGTAATGGTTCATCTGCTGTCTGTATGTTCGAAAGATGTTCTGCGCACACCAGACAATGCGTTTCTGACAACTGCGACAGAAGCGGAGCACAAACAGCCATTTCGTTGGGCAACATTTGACCAACAAGAATGAGCACACGTTCTGTACTTTCCCATATCTGACGCATATCTGCTGTTAGCAGGAACTTGCCGTCAGAACTATTTGCCCATTGCACCAGCCGAACTTCAGGAAGACGCTCGGAACTGAAATCGAACAATGGTTCTGCAATCGGGACATTGATATGGACTGGACGTTTGGTTTTCCGCATCTCTATCAACACCTCATTGATGAGTCGATTACAATGCCACAGTTCCTCATCGGAATCAAATTCCGGCAACGTCACGCTCTTAACAGATAACTGTCCAAAAACACCTTGCTGCGGCAATGTCTGACCATCCATCTGCCCCACCCAACGCTGCGGACGATCGGCAGAAATCACCATCAAAGGCAACACACGATAGTATGCCTCACTCACAGCCGGTGCCAAATTGAGCACAGCCGAACCGCTTGTAACGCACACTGCAACAGGAAGCCCTCCATTGGCTTCCATCAAACCTATGGCAAAAAATCCTGCGCTGCGTTCGTCCGTCACTTCGTAGCACTGCATACCTGCCATCTGGAAATTATGGACAAGAGCTGCATTACGACTGCCAGGACACACAACAACCTGTCTGACATCTGCCTTCAGAAGCAATGCTGTCAGTTGCTGTATATTGGGTTTAGTACTGAACATATTGTTTTGAGTTTTTCTTCTGTTTCTTGAAATTCCGTTTCAGTTGTCGATTCAGGCAAGATGCCACCACCTGCATAGAGTTTACACCTATAATGGTCATCCTCGGCATAAAGATTGCAGCAACGCAGATTTACATACAGGTTGGTCTCTCCATGAACGTCGAGCATACCTACAACTCCCGAATAGTAACTGCGGTCATACCCTTCATTCTCTACAATAAAGGCTTTTGCTGCATCTTTGGGCAAGCCGCATACAGCAGGCGTTGGATTCAGGCGATTCACAAAGTCAATCACTGTGACGGAAGGGAGGGGGGAAAAATGAAATTCGGTTTTCAAATGATATAAATTGCCTGCACGAGAAGTGTAAGGTCCAGCCTCTTCCACCACACGGCTCAATGGCGTAATGACATCACGTACATAATCAGCCACCAACGACTGCTCCATTTTGTTCTTGTCTGACCACTCTCCATCAGTGAGCATCGTACCAGCCAAAGCCACCGTGCAGTAATGCGATTTAGAACCAGCCAAAAGGATTTCGGGAGTTGAACCAATCCAATAACCAGTTTCGGGAGTATAGCAAAGATATACCATGGTGCGCGGATAAGCATCGCAAGCTCGAAGAAACGCGTCCATCGGACGACCATCATATCGGGCAGATACGGAACGCGACAGTACCAGTTTCTCAAATTGAGAAGGTATGACACGATGGAAACACTCGAACACTTCTCTATACCTCTCCTTATTATCCTCTATGTCAAATATTTTTCCATCCTCAGCAATCTTCAGCATATCGGTCTTGATAGTCATTTCATCGTCTGGACGAATTCGTACAACAGGATGTACAGCTCCATCAAAAGGCAACATGACAAAAGCACGACAATCTTCATCACCTAGTTCTGGATCCATACACACTGTACCTTTCTGAGAGTGCTGGCACACGATGTGCACCTCGTCTCTGAAAGGCAAACGATAAAGCGCATAAGCAGCGTACTTCCCGAACTCTATCATTCTCTTCTTATTTTTTGATTTTGATGATTCTATTGGTTACCCTCTCTGCAGAAATCACTTGACCATCTTCTCCTACGATATCAACATTCCAGACATGGGTACTTTTGCCTGCATAAACAAGTTTAGCTTTGCCATACACCACTCCTTCGGTTGAAGACATGGCTACATGACTGGCGTTCACTTCTGTGCCGCACACCGCATAATTTTCATCGTAATGATTAATATGCAAAGAACCAACCCCTGCTATGGTCTCGGCTAGCGACAAAGATGCTCCTCCGTGCAGCACACCCAAATACTGGCGAGTTGCAGGAGATATTGGCATTTCAGCAACAGCATACTCGTCTGCTGTTGGTATGAAACGGATGCCCAAAGTCTCTATTAGTGTCCCCTTCATTCGTGAATGGAGAAAGTCGCATTCTTCTTGTGTTAACATAAATGTGAATTGGTTAATTGGTGAGTTCTTATGTTCTTAAATTTATAAGTTTTGCCTTGAAGTTACAGGGAAGGCTTTAGTTGGTATGATATTTGCGCAATTCCTTTCTCAAAGCATGCGCTTTTCCATCTGTTACCTCATCCATCAATGCCCAAAACTGCACAGAGTGATTATGATGAACGGTATGGCATAATTCATGCAGAATTACATAATCTTGCAGATGTTCAGGAACTTGCATGAGATAGAGCGACAAACTGATGGAATTCAAAGCCGAACAAGAGCCCCAGCGCGTTTTGGAATCACGAATTGTCAAATTCGAATAGCTAAATCCATACAGATGAGCTAACTCTGCCACTCGTCGAGGCAGGCTCGCCTTTGCCTCCTTACGCATCTGCTCCACATCAACAGCAGTCAACAAAGGATGCGACTTCAGCATATTTTGTTTCTTCAACAGCGAAGAACGAAAGCGCTCTATCGTGCTTTTGACAAATGCCAGTGATGCGCCCCGAAAGGCTGTAACACGAAGACCGCCAACCTCAGGGCGCATGATGATGCTGCGCGCTCTGGGGTTGACGGTCACTATTACCGTCCCAAAATCAGGGTCTTGGTAGGTCATCATTCTCTCATGCCCATCAGCTAACCGACCTACTTAGAGAACTCCTTGTATATTTTCTCGGCGATTTCCTTCATTTCCTCAGCAGAAAGACTCATCTTCGAATTAGCAAAGTTCATGTCCTTCTCGCTTTGCATAGGAATGAGATGAATGTGAGCATGAGGTACTTCAAGACCCAATACGGCCTGACCGACCTTCACGCAGGGAAATGCAGCCTTGATAGCAACTGCTACTTTCTTAGCAAACACCTCGAAACGAGCCAATTCATCATCTTCCATATCAAAGATATAATCGACCTCTCGACGAGGAATGACCAACGTATGGCCCTTCACCATGGGATTGATGTCGAGAAAAGCATAAAACTCCTCATTCTCGGCACATTTATATGAAGGAATCTCTCCTTCTGCAATCTTAGAGAAAATGCTCATAAATTTTCTATTTCCAGTTTATCCAAAACTGATGTTCATAATCTCAAACTTCATCACACCACGAGGAACTGTTACTTCTGCAACATCGCCAACTTTCTTTCCCAGCAATCCCTGAGCAATTGGTGTCTTGATTGAAATCTTGTTTTCACGCAAGTTAGCTTCACCCTCACTCACAATAGTGTAAGTAAGTTTCATGCCATTCTCAATATTTTTGAGTTCCACCTTTGAGAGAATTTGAACTTCATCTGTTTTTGTCAGCTTTGAGGGATCAAGAATCTTAGCCTCTGCAAGAGTTGCCTTCAGTTCTGCAATTCTTGTTTCGAGCTTTCCCTGCGCCTCTTTAGCTGCATCATATTCAGCATTTTCAGAGAGGTCACCCTTTTCACGAGCCTCTGCAATCTGGCGGATTACCTCAGGACGATCAACCTCCTCCAACTGCTTAATTTGGGCACGAAGCTTGTCGTAGCCCTCCTGTGACATATAAGCCATAATATTCTAAATTTAGTGAATCTTTTTTAGGTTAATTTCAATCAGCGAGTCCCTTCTGGACTAAAAGAAAAAGAATCCCGACATCTGTACATGTCGGAACCCTTTCTATATTTTTCGTGTACAAAGGTACGGCTTTTTCCTTTACCAACCAACTTTTTTACGTTTTTTTTAGAAACTCACAGCTAAACCAGCCAAGAAGTTGGCGCCAATGTTACGATAGCCGAAATAACGGTCGTAATTCTGGTTGAGAAGATTGTCACCCTTAACAAAAAGAGTAAATGGAACAGAAACAGGTAATGTATAGCGTATACTCGCACCAAGATTCACTGTATTGCTTCTCTCATAACTCTTACCATTCACAGTCAAATCTGGATCTTCATAGCATGCAAATGCCCAATCTAGGCCCACATATAAATCCTTGACAATCTTGAAGTCAGCCTTCCAATCCATTTCAAAAGCAGGTCGAACATACGAACCTTTCACCCATTCGCCATCATGCTTGTTGCTTTCGATATTCAACCTATTTTTGGCATCAATCCGCAACACATCCTTGTAGGCATAGGAGAAATCCGCATTCACATAAAAGCATCTGCTCTTTCTGAACTCCACCATCGGAAGCGCCAAAGACTTCTTTGACTGAGAGAGAACAACCATGTCGGCCTGATTCTCCGACATGTCGAATCCTCCACTAATATCTGCATTAAAACCATTCATACCCGTCATACGGTATCCTACCTTCGCATCTATCTGATGAAACTCTGCCTCCATCTTCACTTCGCCTGCTACAGGCACAAAATAAGGATTCAGCTGGGTTAATCGGCGGAAATCATTATCTTCTTCATAACCCCGAACCTCTGCATACACATCATTGCAAGAATTGAGATGATAAGCAATAGAAACATCAGGAGCCACTTTCCCTTCTGAATTAGCAAAAATGCCCAATTTTAGACGCATCTGCTTCGTATTATATATATAATGTGGAGTAAATCGGAAACGTGACATGCCTTCCAGTTCGTCATTGTCGTAAGTAGAATTCACAAAATTCACCCCCACTCCCAAACAATGTTCGTCTGTCAAGCCGTATGCCATGCTGGCATTAGCCAGAAGCAACATCTCGCCAAGTTTATCGTCAAGAGTAGTCAAATAATTCTGCTTGAAAAACCTGATTCCCGCTTCTGCACCTACAACAAAAGCTCCAGTTTTGTAGGGAGTCAATCCGATAGTCGCATCACCCAACATATTGTGCTGCTTGTCTGTCTCGCCCACGCCGCTCCAATAGTTGAACAGACGATTTTCGAAACCGCCTTTTACAAAGAATTCTCCACCATTGTCAAATCGGTGACCGTACTGCAATGCTGCACGGTTTTGATAATCACGGCTCTTCCACTCATACTTGCCAAAGGCATCATTTTCTGTTGACTTGCCATTAAATCCTTTCAGCGTCAGGTCAACAGACAAAGCATCATTGTCCGTCAGGCCAAACTGATAAGACGCCTGCCCGTCAAGATTGCCATGACTGCCACCTCCCAAATGAACGTAGCCTCTCTTATTGCCCTTTCGCACAGCATCGCTGCCGTATTCCCCCAGAGGCGAGTCTGCATAACTGCCCAGCGACTGACTCTGCACCGCATACTGCATGGTATAATGCTGCACTTGCGTTTCTGCCACCTGTGCTTTCACTTCCACCTTCTTTACATCGGAAACAACAGGTTTCACTTCGTTTGTCACCTCCACCGTATTGTCCAACTGTGCAAAGGATACGGAAAGTGAAAAACTAAAAACTAAAAACGATAGTATTCTTTTCATGCTCACCTTCATTTTTTCAATTTTCTAATCTTCCCAATCTCTCTTCAATCAACACCTTGATATCATCATCCTCCTTATAGTTTGCCTTCAGCGACTCAAGCGTCTGCTTTGCTTCCACAGCACGCTCCTGCATCTTATAAACATCACTCAGCAGAATGAATGCACGTGCTAGCCAATAGGAGCGACTGATGCCTTCGTCAATAGCCTTGATAAGCTGCTGCTCTGCCTCCTGATACTGCCCTGTGTCATAAAGCACCTGTGCTGCCAGCACTGGAGCCTTGGCCTGTTCTGTCTCGATAGAATCTTGTGCCGCCGCAATAGAATCCTGAATAGCAATGTTCGTCGCCATGTTTGTCAGTTCGTCGCTTGCCTTCTTCGCATACTCGCTGTTAGGGTATCTAAGGGCAATATCGCCGAAAACAGCTGCAGCCTCATCCACCCGACCCGACAGCACATGAGCACGTCCTTGCTCATAGAGTGCCTGGGCAGCTAACGACGAACCAGCATACTCTTCGTTCATCTGGTTGATGATTTCCACCTTCTTATCGTAATTGCCACGCAAACCTTCAATGTATGCCTGCTGCAACATAGAGTAGTCGCCCAACGTCCTATCTGTTTCTTTCGCCTTTGCATAGTTGGCAACAGCCTCATCATAACTGCGCATATTCAAGAAGCAGTCACCCACACGGTTGTAAGCATCTGCTTTCATGGTTCTACTGGCATCTGGCAGCGAAACCACTTTTTGGAACTGAGCTATCGCTGCATTATACTTTAATTGTTTGAACTGAGCATAACCCAGACTATACACAGCATAAGCGTTATTCCTCAGCTGTCCATTCTTCGTACGTGTACCCAAATTGATAGCTGTATTCAAGTCATTAGCAGCCTGCACAACATTGTTCAGGCGATAATTGCAGTCGCCTTTTATATAATAGGATTCCGCATACGCTTCTGCATCTTGAGAGCCAAGCGCAATGGCCTGTCCGGCATACGTCAACGCCTCCTGAATCCGATTTGCGTTCAAAGCTTCAAACGCAAGGTTATACAGCACTTTCTGCTTGTCTGCCTGTGCTTCCGCATTAGGAGCCTGTACCTTGCTGATGGCATCGAGTGCCTTTGAATAATCTTTCTTCGTCATATACACCACCGTCAGGCACTGTGATACCGCTGCAGCATACTGCGATGAAGGGAACTCATTCAAAAACTGTTCCATCACGCTTATCGTTTGCGGCGAAGACTGTTCGTGCAGCATCAGAGAATAATTGTAGAGTGCCTGTTCACGAAGCGATGGAATGACAGACATCTGCGCTGCAGTCTGGAATGCCTTCTGTGCCTCAGTCCTCTTATCCTTTCGCAATGCAGCAATGCCCGCATGCAGCCACGCATTCTGCGCCATCTCGTCTTGTGCTGTCGCAGACGACTCTACCCATGCAGCGTAAGCCTTCTCAAAAGCCCCCTGATTGTAATAGCACATCGCCAACTTATACTGCGACGTGCGAGTCTTCTCGCCGGCCTCCAGATAGACAATGGCACGCTGCCACTGGCCTTCGTCATAGAGAAATTCGCCAGCCAAACGATACAGCACATCATTGTAGCTGTTCATCTCATCACTCAGTCCAATCAGCGGATAGGCTAATGGGACTGAAACTTCACGTCCCGCTTCTTCTGCCTCGAAAAACATCTCCAGCGCATCGTCAAAACGCCCGTTCTTGATGAGCAAGTTACGTTTCAGCACCGATAATACATCTGCATACTGCGATGAAGGATGTTCCTCCATCCAATCGCCGATTCGATTCATCGTGCCAGGAGTTTCCAGCACATAATCACACACCAGCATCAGTGCTTCAGCATCCTCTCTGCCCTTCACACTCTCACTTTCCTCATCCAAAAAGCGCGTCAACTGCTGCTTTGCACCATAGTAGTGGCCGTCCGCCACCGCCTTCACTGCCGTCTGCTGCGCCTGCATGCACAGAGCCACACCAGCCAGTAGCCATGACAATAACATTCTTTTTTTCTTCATTGCTGATAAATCAAAAATTCAGTACAAAGATACGAATATTTCGCCCAAATTTAGCGACATTAACAATATATAACGTCAGTTTGACGTAATGATGACGCAATAATCCTGCTTTTGCCAATGATTTCCATATCCATTTCAGGCTCTTAGTCATCAAACTGCAAGCAATAAGCCCGCGCGAGCAGGTTGGCAGCAGGAGAACCTTTCTCACGTCAAACTCACATCAAGGAGGAAAAATTGAAGCCGCTTTACTTTTTTCTCCCCCGCTCAAGACCATGCCTTAACATACCGTACCCCTCGGGTCCGCCATGGTGGACCCGAGGGGTGCGGCGCATCGAACCCGAGGGGTACGATTTTGGCAACAACAAGCATTTTGATTCACCAGAAAGAAGAGAAGGATTGCATCGTCCTAAAACTGAAACGATTAGAAAAATGTGTCGGCTTTAGCAAAAAAATATTGTATCTTTGCAGTGAGAAACAGAAGAAAAACACAGTTGAAAGTATTTGTTAACCCTCATTTCTAATACGAGTAAACCTATTGGCAGAATGAAGTACGCACTAAATTAATTCCGCCAACGAGTAACCTCCTTTTCTCCTTGCCTCAAATGTAACTCATGCAGTGTTATAACATCGACAACAAAAAGACCTCTCCATAATTTCTTGAGCACAAGCAAATTGCAGAGAGGACCTACTATTGGTCAGCGATTTCTACATCAATGCGGATGTAGATAGAGGCGGAACTTCTAATATCCAGGATTTTGTGTCATCATCATATTATTCATCATCTCTGAGCTTGGTACAGGGAACAATAAACGATAGTCTTCAATACCGCACATGTCTTTTGCTAGATTGTTACGCTTGAGGAATGCAAAATAAGTCCCGCTGTAAAGCAACAAACGTTCACGCACTTCCTTGATACGCAACAACGTATCCTTCTCTATCAGCATCAATGACTTAGCCCGCACAAGAGCTTCAAGCAAATCCTCCGCCTGTCCTTCATTTCCCGTATGATATAAACATTCTGCCAACGAGAGATATACATCGCTAAGGGTAATGTAAGGCATCACACCTGGATACTGAATAACAACACGCGTTGTCGCCCCTTGATCCGACAGCGCAAAAATAACTTCTGTGCTTTCCTCCACAGACACTCGGGTATATTCCACATCCAATTCAGGCGAAGTTTTGAAGTCCGTAGAAGCATCCAGACTATAGAAACCATTGTTTATCACTTGGTTAAGCAGCGGAGCAGCCTCACTATATCTCCTCGCATACATATAAAGGTTGGCTAACAGCACACGGGCAACGTCTTTCGACACAAAGAAAAGTCCATTGATATCCCCAAGTGACTCATTCTTTTTCTCTTCTAAATTTTCGATGGCAACGAGCAATCTCTTCTGCAAATCAATAAGGATTTCCTTTTCTGAAGTACGAGGTATTCCCGACATCGCATTTTCATACTGGGAATACTCCACAACATAGGGGACGCCACCCCAACCATACAGAAGAGTTGAGTAGGAGATTGCGTTTAACACACTACAAAAGTCGCCATAGACATTCAGATATCTTTCGTCAATTTCTCTTAGATTCAGCAATTGGCTATTAGCTTTGTAAAGATTGCTCCAGGCTTTATTAATATCAGTATCTCCAGACGTGATACGAGAAGCCCAACCCGTTTCCTGATTACTCCAATACGCCTGTTCTACAAAAGAATAACTCTGCATTCCTCTTAATAAAGAAAGGGCAAAACTAGCCACGGCCATCTCTCCATCCTTTCCCAGCTTAGGCACGCTTCCTGCAGGGATTTCCACAGTCCCTGCTTCCTGAGTAAGCGATACCGTCGCTACCACATTCCCCACATAGTCATACAGCGGAACGCTCGTCTTTTTCTCCGTATTCGAAGCCAGAGGAGACACGACAATGGTAAGAATATTGTTTTCGAGCGATTTGGTCAGAGTTATCTCTTTATCCCCAAGAGAAGACAAATCATACTTGTCGTATAGACCATTAAAGAGATTTTCTTCGACAATACCAAAATCGGGCTGCATAACCACCTCATCACTATTTTCAACTTGCCGCTCAAGATACACTGGAACGGGAGAATTTATTTTTATATTATAAGTTCCACCGTTGTTCGGAACTACAAATTCTGTACATTCCAACTCCACCTTCTCGCCATCTTTCAAAAATTCATCACCTACTATGCCATTGTCATTCCAGTCAACAAAAGCTTCAAGGTCTTTCACCTCCACATCAAGACCTAATTCCTCGTAACGTCTAACGATATTTTCCTTTATGCCAGCTAATTCTTCAAACAAATTTCCTTTATCCTTTCTTATCTGCGAACGAGTCGTTTCGGAAAAAGTCCCGGTTCTACCAAACTCTTCGCTTATCTTAGATAAATACTCAGTGAAAGCTGCTTCACTCCTGTCCATGAGCAGCATAGACGAAATAGCAATCAAGGCAGCAGACTCGTCTGTTCCTGCGATAATGGAGAATTGCGAAGCATCTTTAGAACTATACTTCTCCAAGCCAAACTGAATCAACAGTTCTCTTTGTGCTTGCTGATTGGCAGACTTGAAACTGCTTCCTGAAGCAATCAACTTCCGAATACGAGCATATTTCAAATGGGTTAGTACATTCACATTTACCGTCTGCCCGTCAGACAGATCCGCTAATGCCCTCAAAGCCAATGTCCCATTAGAAAGTGTGCCAGCAACCTCATTGAAAAAATATCCATTAGCCATCAGTTCTGCATAGGGAGACTGAAACTCCCTGCTACCTAACGTAAAATTGCCTAAGTCATCATTGATGGTAGTACTGTACATCTCTCCCATCACTTGCAAACGCTCATTCATCGGTTGAATAGTAATGGTAGAGCCGCTAATGAATGGACCTTTCTCCACCTTTCCACTGACATTGTAGCTGGCAGGCAGAATTTCATTTGTTCCTTCATCGCTGCTGCAAGAAACTGTACACACACATAAAAACAAAAGGCTGTTCAAAAGAAAAATACTCTTCTTAGCCTTCTCAAACATCACTTTCTTCATTTTCATATTTTTTATGAATAAAAGGGGAATCGTTCTATACTTACCAGAAATCCAATCTAAATGTACATAAGTATGAACAGAAACGCTATTCTGCAAGTTAATATAATTACAATCCCTCATCAACAAGGGGAATGTATCCTCATCGTCAAGAACATCGCAAAGGTACAACATTTCTACAAGATTCTTTCACTTCAAGTACAAAAAAGTGTTTTTCATAAAGAATAAGGTTTTCTTTTTGTTCGTTGAACGGAATATTTACCTTATCTTTGCATGTCAAATACTTAGAAAAATGACTCACAAATATGATTTTCTCGTTATCGGCTCGGGTGTAGCCGGTATGAGTTATGCGCTGAAGGTGGCCGAGGCCAACAAGGGCAGGATTGCTATCATCTGCAAGACCACGTTGGAGGAGGCTAACACGACAAAGGCGCAAGGAGGCATTGCCGCCGTGACAAACTTGATTGTAGATAATTTTGAAAAGCACATTGAGGACACCATGATTGCCGGTGACTGGATTAACGACCCAGAGGCAGTGAGGCAAGTGGTGACAGGCGGTCCTGACAGTATCAGGGATTTGGTGAAATGGGGAGTGAACTTCGACAAGGGAGAAAACGGAGCATTCGATTTGCATCGCGAAGGCGGACACTCTGAATTTCGCATTCTGCACCATGCTGACGATACGGGAGCAGAGATTCAGCGCGGACTGATGGAGGCGGTACGTAATCACCCCAACATTGACGTGTTTGAGCACTACTTTGCTGTAGAAATCATCACTCAGCACCATCTGGGCATCCGTGTAACCCGTCGAACTCCCGACATTGTGTGCTACGGCGCATACGTGCTGAATCCAAAGACGGGTAAGGTGGACACGTTCTTGTCGAAAGTTACCCTGATGGCAACAGGCGGAACAGGAGCCATTTATGCAACCACTTCAAACCCTAATATTGCAACGGGCGATGGTATCGCCATGGTGTATCGCGCTAAAGGCAAAGTGAAGGACATGGAATTTGTGCAGTTCCACCCAACGGTACTCTACAACCCCTCCGAGACACACCCTGCCTACCTCATCACAGAGGCGATGCGTGGATATGGCGGCATTCTGCGTCTGCCCAATGGCAAAGAGTTCATGCAGAAGTATGACGAGCGACTGTCGCTAGCTCCACGAGACATTGTGGCTCGCGCCATCGACAACGAGATGAAGATTCATGCCCTCGACCATGTGTGTCTAGATGTTACGCACAAAGATCCGGAAGAGACGAAACACCACTTCCCAAACATCTACGCCAAATGTCTTTCCATAGGTCTTGACATCACGAAAGACTACATTCCTGTGGCACCATCAGCTCACTACATGTGTGGCGGCATCAAGGTTGACCTCGACGGACAGTCAAGCATCAGAAGACTTTATGCCGTTGGCGAATGCTCATGCACAGGTCTGCATGGAGGAAACCGACTTGCTTCAAACTCATTGACAGAAGCGGTTGTTTATGCTGATGCAGCAGCAAAGCATTCTTTGGAAGTGATTGACCAATATGATTTCAACGACAAGGTACCAGAATGGAACGACGAGGGGACGATGACGAATGAAGAGAAGGTGCTGATTGCACAAGACGTGAAGGAGGTTGGACAAATCATGTCTACCTATGTCGGCATTGTGCGCAGCGACATCCGTCTGCATCGTGCCTGGGAGCGCCTCGACCTGCTTTATGAAGAGACCGAGCATCTCTTCAAACGCGTAAAGCCCACTCGCGACATCTGCGAGCTACGCAATATGATTAATGTGGGCTATCTCATCACACGCCAAGCTCTCGAACGCAAGGAAAGCCGCGGACTTCATTACACGGTAGACTACGCAAAACACGCATTGGATGAGAAAAAATGACATCAAAATCTGAACCACTCTTATGAAAAAGATACTATCATTTTTAATTTTTAGTTTTTCGCTGTTCATCTCCGCTCTAGCGCAAGACGCAACTATCCCTATGGATGAAACGGTGCGCAAGGGAGTGCTGCCCAACGGGCTCACTTACTATCTTCGCCACAATGAGTGGCCTGAGAAGCGGGCATTCTTCTACATTGCCCAGAAGGTAGGTTCCATTCAGGAGGAAGACAACCAGCGCGGACTTGCTCACTTCCTGGAGCACATGTGTTTCAATGGCACAAAAAACTTTCCAGGCGACCAGCTCAAGACATACCTTGAAACGATTGGTGTAAGATTTGGCGAGAACCTGAACGCATACACCTCTTTCGACGAAACGGTCTATAACATTGACAATGTAAATGTTGAGACTCCAGGTGCATTAGACTCCTGTTTGCTCATTCTGCGCGACTGGAGCCACGACCTTCTGCTCGAAGACAAGGAAATAGACAAGGAGCGTGGCGTCATCAACGAAGAGTGGCGCATGAGAAACTCTGCCATGATGCGCATGTATGAAAAAGCACTGCCCGAAATCTATGGCAACAGCAGATACGGCCATCGCCTCCCCATCGGCACGATGGATGTTGTGATGAACTTCCCCTATGACGCTCTTCGCAACTACTACAACCGCTGGTATCGTCCAGACCTTCAATCCATTGTCATCGTGGGCGATATTGATGTAGACGAAATGGAACAGAAAATCAGAAGAGTGTTTGTCGACATCCAGCCAGCCTCTCCTGATGCAGCCAAATTCGAGTACTACCCCGTGTTTGACAATGCAGAACCCATTGTTTCCATCAACAAGGACAAAGAACAGCGCAACAACAACATCTACCTCATGTGGAAAACGGAAGGGGAAGCCTTTCCACGCGAGATGAAGAACAATCCCGTCTATCTCTACCACATCTTCTACACCAGCGCTATGGGAAACATGTTCAGAGAACGTATTCGAGACATTCTGCAAAAGGAAGACGTGCCCTTCATCAGCGCAAGCTTCAGCTATGGTGACTTCTTTGTATCAAAAACCAGAGGAGCTTTCAATGCCACAGTGGTGTGCGAAGACAACAAATACGAACAAGGAGTCAAAGCCATCTATCGTGAAATCCTGCGTGTAAAAAAACATGGCTATACTATAGGCGAATTTGAACGTTTCAAATCAGCATACCTGTCTCAAATCGAAAATTCCTATCTCCACCGCGACAAGATTCACAGCAGCAGCTTTGTTGAAGCCTGTGTACGCAACTTCCTCGACAACGAGCCGCTAACCAGCGTGGAATGGGATTACGAGACCATGAACAAGCTCGTGCCCAACACCTCAGTGGAACTGGTCAACCAAATGGTGAAGATGATGCCCGATTCCAACTTTGTCGTTGCCATGTTTGCTGCCGACAAAGAAGACAACATTCTGCCTGCGAAAGAAGACATTTTCAAGTGGATGGCAGAGGTAGAGAAAGAAAATATCGAGCCGTTGAAAGACGAGGTGAGCAACGAGCCACTCATTGGGGAAATGCCAAAGCCGGGACAAATCAAGAAGATAAAGGATGACAAATATGGCGCTAAGCTCATCACCTTGAGCAATGGCATCAAAGTTCACGTAAAGCAGACCGACTTCTCGCCCAACCAGATCAGCATGTATGCACACAGCTGGGGCGGATACTCTCTTTACAGCCCAGACGAATACAGCCAAACAAAATTCATCGACTGGTCCGATGTTGGCGGATGGGGCAATTTCAGCGTGACAGCCCTCAACAAGAAATTAGCTGGCATCCAGGCTGTTGTTAAGACTGGAGTTGGAGCTAATTCCGAAACCCTTTCTGGCTCATGTGTCAAGAAAGACCTTGAAACCATGCTCCAGCTCACTTACCTCCGTTTCACTGCACCTCGCAAAGATCAGGAGGCCTTTGCTGCATCCATCAAGCGCAACAAAGCCAACATGAAGAATATGGAGCTTCAGCCCACCACTGCCCTTAGAGACACCATCAGCAAAGTGGTGTACAACAACAGCATATACTCTCTACGCACCAAGGCTGAAGAACTCGACCAAATCGACTACGACCGCATTCTTCAGCTGTACAAGGAGCGCTATGCCGATGCCAACGATTTCGAGTTCTTCATCGTCGGCGATTGCAATGCCGACAGCATCGCGCCTCTCCTCGAACAATACTTAGGTGCACTTCCAACGCTCAAAGGTTCAGAGAAATACAAGAAAATCAACCTCAAAGTAGCCAAAGGTCAGCACAAAAACATTTTCGAGAAAGAGCAGCAAACTCCAAGTGCAACCGTCATGTTCGTCTATCATGCCCCAATCAAGGTAAATCTCAAGAACGAGGTACTAGCCTCCATGCTCGAACAGCTCATGGACATGGCCTATACCGAAAGCGTGCGAGAAGACGAGGGCGGAGCCTACGGAGTGCCTGTTGGCATCAGCCTCAGCCGCTACCCAGAGGAGATGATAACCATCCAAATTCAGCTGCCTACAGCACCCGACAAGCGTGAACGCATGACCGACATCGTTTACCAGGGCGTAAAAGACATGGCCAGCAATGGACCTCTCGAAGAAGACCTGAAAAAAGTGAAAGAATACATGTTGCGCAGCCATGAGGAAAACCTGAAGCAGAACAGCTTCTGGATGAACCAAATGGTAAATTACGCCCTCTATGGAGAAGATCAGGTCAGCATCTACACAGAGACCGTCAACAGCATCACTGTTGACGACATACAGAAACTGGCACAGCATGTCTTCAACAGCGGCAACTGCATCGAAGTGGGCATGACAAGTCCAACGGACGAATAACCCTATGAACAGACAATTTCAAGCAAAAATCTCCATCAAACACTATGCGCTACTGGCAGTTCTGCTGTCAGTAGCCATTTATTTCGTATGGCATACCGAGATGCTTTCCTATCAAGGATGCGGCATCCTTATAGCAGCCGTTTTGCTGCTGATGGTCATTGTGATTGAAAGAATGATTCACACCACCTACACCATCACATCCAGCAACACGCTGATTATCCGACAAGGACGATTCGCCAAGGAAAAAACTATCCATCTGGACAACATCGACCGGATAGACCGAATCAAGCGGTACAGAATAGGCAACAAGCCCCTGCAAACTTATCTTGCCATCGTATTAAAAGACAACACAGAATATTACATCACTCCCAGAAACGAAGAAGATTTCATCAAATGTATCATTCAGAAAAAGAAGAAAAAAGAAACAGAAGAATAGCTGCGAACAAACGAATGTGGCTCCTTGCCATGCTGCTTGTTCTGCTGTTTCCGCTCCATGCACAAGAGCCAGCCGACAACACCTTCCTGAACGATTCTGTTCTTCATGACTCACTCCCCAAAGAACAGATTCTGCCCACATGGGAAGAACGGACAAAGAACGAACTCGACAAGTTTGCCGCAGAGGCTGAAAACACCTACTTCAACACAGGCATCTGTGTGTGGGATTTGACCAGCGACTCCCTGCTGTGGTCTTACAACGGACAGAAAGTCATGCGTCCTGCATCCACGCAGAAAGTCGTCACAGCCATATCTGCCCTCAGCATACTGGGAGCACAACACGAATTCAGAACACGCGGATTCTACACTGGCGAACTCACAGCAGACAGCACGCTAAAAGGAGATATCTACATTGTAGGCGACTTCGACCCCATGTTCTCATACGCCGACCTGTGCGAATTGGCACGCAGCATTCGCGACATGGGCATAGAGCGCATTGACGGAACCCTCTATGCCGATGCCAGCATGAAAAGCCCCGACCTCTACGGCAATGGCTGGTGCTGGGACGATGTGCCAAGCAAGAATGAGCCTTATCTCTGTGCACTCATGCTTGAGCGAGGCACCACCTATCCCGACTTCAAGAAGTATTCGGAAGAGGCATCTTTCCACCCCGCAGAACATTTCATGTATGCGCTCAGCCAAGAACTGCACAAACTAAATGTCACGGCAGCAGACAGCGTTGCACCAGTCAGTTATGCCATGAAGGAATACAGCCACGACGGCGAAAACTTCTATACCAAGACTCGCACCATCGAACAAGTGATGCAGCAGATGCTGAAAGACTCCGACAACCTCCATGCCGAAGCCCTCTTCTTCCAACTCGCCAACTTGAACAGCGGTCGCTACTGCACATGGAAAGACGGAGCAAGACAGGCCGAGAACGTGCTGCGGGAAGCAGGAGCTGCCACCACCTATCTGAACGTGGCCGACGGAAGCGGTGTTTCTCTCTATAACTACATCAGCCCCAATGCCATGACAGCCATGCTGCGCTATGCCTACCAAAACGAAGACATCTACCAGCACCTCTACCCAGCCCTGCCCATAGCAGGAGCCGACGGAACACTCAGCGAACGCATGAAGACAGGAAATGCCCACTTCAATGTAAGGGCAAAGACAGGCACACTCAAAGGCGTCATCACCCTGTGCGGCTATGTCAAAGCCTCCAATGGACATCAGCTCGCATTCTCCATCTTCATCAACGGGGTACTCAGTTCAAAAATAGCACGCGACCTTCAAGACAGAATATGCCAAGAATTAGCAAGATAACACCTTACACGCTGAAATTCAAGTTTCAGGCAGGCACAAGTAGAGGCATCTACACCGAACATTTGGTCAAATACATAGAAATCTCCGACGAGAACAACCCTGCCCACATCGGCATAGGCGAATATGCTCCCCTGCCCGACCTAAGCCCCGACACCGCATCGGCCATGCTCTTTGCCCACGAAACGGCACTATGGCACTATGACCGGCAGACACTGAAACTCAGCGATACCCCCTTCGCTCGTGGCGAAACAGGCATCCCCATCAATGGGCTCATCTGGATGGGCGACTATGCCACCATGCAGAAACGCATCGAAGAGAAAATCGCGGCGGGTTTCCGATGCCTCAAACTGAAAATCGGAGCCATCCATTTCGATGATGAAATAGCGCTCCTCAAGCAGATACGAAACCGTTATCCTCGCGAAGTCATCGAACTGCGCGTCGATGCCAACGGAGCATTTACACCCAGCGACGCCATGCACAAGCTCGATGCACTGGCAAAACTCAACCTCCACTCTATCGAACAGCCCATCCGTGCAGGGCAATGGGAAGCCATGGCAAACCTCTGCCGCAACACTCCGCTACCCATTGCGCTCGACGAAGAACTCATTCCCACATCGTTCGAATCCTACACCACAGATTACAAAGCCCAGCTGCTCGACACCATCCGCCCCCAATACATCGTCCTCAAGCCCTCGCTTCATGGTGCGCTGTCTGGCTGCGACGAGTGGATACGCCTTGCCACCGAACGCCATACGCAATGGTGGGCCACTTCAGCCCTCGAAAGCAATGTCGGGCTCAATGCCATTGCCCACTGGGTGGCACAATACAATCCTTCCATGCCGCAAGGACTCGGCACTGGACAAATCTACAAAAACAACATCGAAGGCTACCCGCTCGAACTGCGAGGCGACGAAATGTGGTGCCGTTGACATAGCGCCTGTTCGGCATAGCCCATTTGTGTTGACTAATAGAATATTGCTCAGGTGGAGCACTCTAGATATCAATGCTTTAACGAATATGCGGGAAGCGATTGCTGCGTATTTATGTTCCCCAAAAAAGCCGTGCATCAATGTACAAAGGACATGAGATACACGGTTTACATTGCTTTGAAATTCATCGAACTCACGTTAAATTTACAATACATACGAGAGACAAGTACTCTTTCGAGCGTTTACATTGTTTTTTCTTGCCCCGCGCAGAAAAAAGCAGGACGATTCTATTGCAAATAAAATAAAATTTGTATCTTTGCAACATCCGTGGGGAGAAATCCATGGATCAAGAATGCGTTTCTTGCTTTATCCTGATAAACCGAAATCTGGAAAATTTCAATAACAGAGGGATGAGGACAATGTGACGCTCATTCTGTTTGTATATCACTGTGTGTATAGCCCATGCTGTACCCTGTCAAGTATATACGACAGCGTGGGGTATTTGTTTCTCTGCTCATTTCTGTTAAGGGTTTTTCCAGAGCCTGGTTTTCGATGAGCAAGACAGGTCTCACGCTTGAACCAAAATGTGATTTGTATCTTGCTGATTATCAGTAATACAACAACGAAAACTCTGCGAATTGATACCATAAAGTTCCCGTTGTTTTTTTTATACAGAGTTTCAATGTAAAATTACAATCCCCAGTTTTTCAAGTTATATGTGGATTCTATGTCTGCTTCA
>JAEIGA010005352.1_pt1 | contig 19654 bp, 29 predicted proteins | sample 9270691 | NCBI WGS metagenome assembly JAEIGA01 (sample SAMN17057246, study PRJNA624740) | gut metagenome | biome: biome; isolation source: fecal sample | host: Bos grunniens | place: China: Xizang | collected 2019 | reverse complement strand
GTATGGGATAAAATGAAAATCACAGATGTACGTATAACACACGCACACCTGTGATTAAATTTAATCAATTACATTTTCATAGTTGACACCAACATCTACAATCATGGTATCCTCAATGAACAGTGATGTTCCCTGTGAAACACCGTTAGGCAGCCACAGTACTAAATCTGTGCCAATCTTTTGTATCTTTGTAGGTATATCATTTACAAAGCACAAAAGTGCGTGAGTAGGAAACCAATATGGTATGTCGTGCATCATCGTAATTGTTGGCACATTCACGTCAATTGATAACGCAGCTTTAATTCTAAACATACCGTGGCTAGTGCAACCAAATATTACATAGCCCTCGCTGATTTCATTTGTAAGGCCATATACATTGCTAGAGTCTTTCCAATCGCTATCGCCACCACTCATGATTTTCTGTTTCACATATTCCATAAGAATAGGCGCATAAACATTAGACGGGTGAACTCTATCCACAGCGCTAGTATATCCGTTCAAATCACCAACAGCAGCAGGCGCAAACATAGGCATTGAAGAGAAGTCTATAATTCTGCAACCGTAATACATAGCACATCTACTGAATGAATTTCTGTAGAATGTAATAGGCGTCCACCTTTTTACCTCTAGTTGATGGTCTGTCCTAGACGGTGGGCAATAATACTGTAGTGCTTTAGGGCAACGTGCGCGTAATTTACTCAAAATTACGTTCATAGCTGCAAGAGAATCAACTGTATTCATTGTAACATCTGAATTATGCACAGTTGTTGACCTAAAATCACCCAATCCAAACTGCATGTGATAGTCGTTTATACCGAGTTCGATAATGATATAGTCATAGTCATTGTTAAGTGCTTCAAACTGTGCAAGCTCATTATCATACATTGTTTGGAATGACGCACCTGCTATGCACAGATGGGTGTCAACATTTCCACCGTGAGCCATAAGATTATTTTTAAGCAATGTAACCCAGTTAGGTGGCTGTGTAGTAGGGTCGCTCAATGAGTCGCCAACTACGAGAATATTTTTACCCCTAAAGAACTCAAATTCGTAGTCTTTAAAATCGCCTACTTTGTTATTTAAGGCGACTATACTACCCTCATTTGTTGATACTCTTCCTGCAAGGGCTGTTATTGCTGAATTAGCGCTAGCAATACCCGTCTCAGCAGCAGCAACTCTACTTGTTAATGCTGATACAGTAGTATTTATTGCAGCTATTGCAGAATCTATAGAATCAAATCTAGTAGAAAAAGCATCAATTCTTGCTGAAAGGGCGTCAATTTCTTCCTGCAATCTAGCAACCTGCCCATCATAAAACCCTGTCATAACCCAATATTCAGTGTTTGACAAAGGTATGTTTACGGGCACAGGTCTTTTTGATGTATAAGTGTTTCTATTATAAAGCACAATAGAGAGTGATTCATACGCTGTCTGCATCGTAGAATCCCAATCACCCATAAATTTTGGTACATATCTCATACCAATATAAACATTGTTTCTTTCCATAGTTAACTCCTTAATCTGATATTTTAATTGCCCTTATAACACCTGTGGTTGTAATAGTTTGCCCACTACCTTGTTCTGCTCTTGCAGTAACCACTGTAGTGTCACTTACTGTAACTATATCGCTATTTTCAATCTGTGTGTAACCACCTCCATTTGCACCGACCTCTGTCGCATCTGTTCCATAGCCATTTGACATTGCAATATATAATTTTCTGCTACCAGTTGCTGAGACCAATTGAAAAATAGCTTTAGCTATTAGCACATAAGTGCCTTTTGGTATGGCAATAGAGCATAAATCGGTTACAGCACCGTTGGCGCATTGAACATTAGCTGAATTGCTAAATGTTTCGCCAAACTCTCTACCATCAGCACCCCTAGGTATTGTGAAATTAAAAACTCCTGCGCTTGGCGTACCTGTGTTTGTAACAGAAGCGGCTGTGCCTGCCGCCCCTGTTGTAGTTGTACCTACGCTAACTGTGCCCGATGCACCCGTAGCACCTGTAGCACCCGTAGCACCTGTATCACCCTTTGCGCCTTTTACATTTCCTAAATCGTGTAAAGCCATAAATCATCACTCCTTTATGATGGTGTATAAGGATTGTCATAGTCAGCATATAAATGACCTGCTATCGTTCCGCCTGTTCCGTCACCAAGCACGAATGTAGGTGAGATTCCTGCCGCGCCCTGTGCGCCTGTTGCACCTGTGTCACCTTTTGGTCCTTGTGCGCCTGTTGCACCTGTGTCACCTTTTGGTCCGATTACATTACCCAAATCAACTAGTGCCATAATAACATCCTCCTCACATAATTTTAAAAATAAATGACCGTTTTCGATGTAAAACTTCGCTAAATAGTGCGTGTCATTTTCGTACTCAACTAATAAATGACCGTTTCTCAATTCTGCCCCCATAATTCTGATTCCTTTCGGGAGATAATCACACCCTTTCCAAAGTAAAAAACAGTGTGAGTTATAAGTTTCGCCTGTTTGGTATGCTTGCGCAATCATACCTCTTGACAATGTAACATTAAAGTGCTTAGTCATACTCTAATATTAGATGCCCGTAAAGTGGGTCGTCATAATTAGAAACCGTGTCAAAGTGTAAGAACGACATATTGTCAGGCACATATGCGCAAAAATAGCCATCATTTGTCAATCCAAACGTGATTACTCCATGGATATATTTTTCAATTTCTGCTTTTATGATAGCTTCGGCATTGTCGTCAAAATTATCAATCCATTCCTGCAACTGAGCCACTACCGCTTTAAGGCCATCAAGGTCGGCAATAATTTCTTTGTCGCTTTCAATGAGTTCGTTGATATATTTTACAACTTTGCATAAAACTTCATAATAGCTTAGACTGTCGTCGTACACAAGTGGCAACACTTTATAGCACCAAAATTTCAAGGGCTTATAAAATTCTTTATTCACTATATCACCACACTTTCATAAACAAATTACCTAACTCGTCAATAATCTGCATATCAATGTTGAGAAAACTTTCTCTCCATTTCATCTGCATTTCTTGATAAGTCATTACACCAATTTTCCCATATTCGTGATTGTTATATGTGTCTGTTCCTGTGTTTTCTTTTGTTTTATCGTGTGTTCTGTCTGCGTTACCGATTGTTTCTCCTGCGTTTCGTATTGTGCCTGTTTCTGTTGTTTCTCCTGCATCTCTAACTGTACCGCTATGGGTGTTTGTGTTATCTGTTTTCTCCCATCCATCTAAATCAACGTGGTCGGCTTTATCACCTGTTTTATTATACGTTTCAACAATATCACCATGTTGCTCTGTAACATTACCAAACGTGTTTGTTATTGTTCCATGCTGTGTGGTAATATCTCCACGCTCAATAGTATCGTGGGTAGCAGCGGGATTTTCAGTAATGTGTGTAGCAGTTGTCAAGTACGCATTGTCTGACAATGTACCACTCTGACCGACACCGCCTGCCAATTGTACGCCGTCAATGCCACCTTGAGGGGTGTCGCTGAACATTTCCCAATGGTCTAAAGGTGAGTCAATAGCGTGCGTATTCACGTCGTCACCGTGTATAATAACATCATCAGCCTGTGCTGTGGTGTCATTACCTCTTTGCCTTACGTCATTACCACGTGTTGTGGTCTTATCATGACGTAAAATTGTGTCCTCATTTCTGTCAAATGAGCTTGAACCGTTGTCAACTGTCTGTAAATCTCTTGTTTCTGTTTTATCATGTGTGCCTTTAAGGTTGCGTGTTTCTGTGTAGTCCTTTGTTTCTGTTTTAGTGTCATGCACCGATAAGTTTTCAGTGTCGTTGTCAACGTGTGCACCATCGTGCGTATGAAAATTATCAACGTTTTGCAGAGGATTGTACTCTAAATCTTCACTTTTATAAAGCTGATTGTAGTATGGAAGTATCTCGCGCATCTTCTGATTGAGCTTAAATTTCCATAAACCAACTGTTTCAAAGCCAATTTCCCTCTGATAATAGTGTAGCAGAATTTTAGGCAAAAGTCTAGTTTTTGTTTCTTCATTATAAAAGGGTAGCGAACTGTCGAAAATTTTTGGGTACGCGGCTGTGACAACAGCGTTCACATCGTTGTAACCAACACTTTCATCAAGCCCTGCGGCTTCTTCACAAATAAATCTAACTTCTGTTGTATACTTACTCATTGTCAAAGCCCTCTCTTTCTTCCTGCTCTGTGCTATCGCCATCTTCTGTGTTCATATCAAGGTCTTGATTGTACTCAACATCAATGTCAAGACCGAACATGTCATTGATTTCACGACAAGCTATTTTTCTCATTTCAAGCCTTGAACTCCTAGACGCTAATGTACCACCCTGTGAAACCTTTGCTTCATTTGCAACAAGTCTTTCCTTTTTCTCACTAGGACTGTTCGGAATACCCAAGCACATCATAGCCTCAGACCATATATTATTTTTAAGCTGCTGTAATTTGTCAGCAACATATGGCGAACCTGTGTTAATTACTTGTATACCACTAAGGTCAAGATTCTTGTCACCGAATATGAAAGGTTCATTGCCATCGTACTGTTTGTACACGTTCTTCATTGTAAGCCTTTGTGTTTCATCACAGAGAATGGCAACAGGAAAACGCTGTCCTTTTACATTTACATCAATAGCTCTGTCAATCTGCCACAGTTTGTTCGCATAAAACATCATTCTGCCGTACTCGGGTAGTCTTATCATGTTATTCCATATGATAACAGAATTAAATTGGTCTAGCTGATTGTTATAGCCATTGACAGCATAAGCTCTACGGTTGTTTGGTATTCTGTACACATTTAAGTCGCCGCCGAGAACAACCTGCAATGCAAGATAGCCACCCTTTTCTGCAAGCTGTTTACTCTGTAAGTTTTCATCCTTAAAGAATATAACAGCACCCTCGTAAAAGAGCGTATATTCCAAAAATCTGCTGTCAACTGTGTCGGGTAAGTTTTTCCATTTGAACATACTCATAGCAAGCTCTGAAAGTCTGCTCAAATAATACTGTTCTGCTATGGCATTAGTATTTTCGCTTTCCCAAAACTGATAATCACCTTTCACGCCACATCTAATGTCACGCATTTTGTTATTTCTTCTCATTTGTGAACCCCCTTATAGAGTATTATCTTGCGAATAATCGCCAACACTATCGCCGTTTTTCCAAAAAGTTATGCCGTTATTAAATATACTGATAATTGAAGCCTTTATCGATGCAGGGATATTACCAACAAGCTCACAATCTCGTGTTTTAACATAATTCCATGCCTTTCTACCGTTAATGTTTGGCACTTTAAGCCTGTTTGTTTGATAACCATATTTGTCAAAAAACTCGTCAATTATGCGTGCATCGGTTGCATTTATATCAACTTCATAGCATCTAAAATTTAACTTGCGTGCCCCAACCATAACATTACCCGCTGTCATCCCTACGGGAATATTAGGCTGTGATTTTGAATCGAACTCGGTTGTTTTATAGTCTGTATAAGTGTTTACTACGCTACCAAGCAAACCGCCTACGCCTGCGGCTGAAAAGCTATTTGAAGCAGCTTCGACAACCGATGTGTTTTTATTTGCATAATTAGTTGCGCCGACATTTACGGCGTTAAGTGCGCCTTGATTTAGGTTTTTTCCTTGTGTGCTTTGTTCGTATCTTTGTTGATAATTTTGATTCCACGCATTATTATATGCTGTGTTGGTGCTTTGTGCTAGCCCTAAAAGCCCAAAAATACCTGTGCCGACACCCTTTATTATTTGTACTTTTTGTTTAATATCTCCACCACCTGCAAGCCACGCCCTATATGAATCGAGTGTATATCCGCACTGCGGGAACTCAGATATTACAATTTTATAATCATAGTTATTTTCTACACCCTTATAATTTATTGGCACGCACATTATTTGCCCCGAGCCATTAAATGTTCCCGTCACTCTGAATGATGGATTAACCTTTGCTCCACCGCTAGTTGCAAACTCGTCGTAATCAAGTGTGGCACTAGCGCCTATTCCATTTGTCAACAATAGCTGCTTGAAAGGGGCGGTTAATAGCTTTTTATTTTTAGGCGCATATCCATTTAAGGATGCACCCCTTGCAATGCCGTTTGATGGTTCATCAACCGACACAGGTTCAGAGCCGTCAATTGTGAATCTACTTGGAAATTGAATAACGGAAACTACTTGCTGTTGATTGGTTGCGTCATCACTGTATGACCCATCCCCAACCATATCATCTAAAACGCTTGCAATAATACTAGCATCTGTACCATCATTGCAGGATTCTTTCCAAATAGAAAGTCCATTAAATTGGCCTTGATGGTAATAATCGGTTTCAAAGTGTTCATCACGGTTTTGTTGTGAAGCTTGTACAATTACTGAATAATCTTCCATATCAGAACAAGCCCAACGTTCACGCATCATAACTCTATCACTGCCAACGGGTTCGGGAATACGGTTTGACCCAACAGTATCAACCATGGCATGTTCACGCTCGACAAAGCAATCACCTAATGTACAATCAAACATAAACCATGTTTGCATGTCATCAATTTCATATGATATTAGTGTGTTACCGTTGTTTAAATATTCCCAATCGGTAATAAAAGCATAAAACCACTTATTTTCAAACGATGTGTTTTTAAACATCAAATAATTTGCCTGCGAAGCTGTTCCAACAGGCAGCGCAACTTTAAGCCATCCTCTGCTATGTCTTTGATAACTTTGATTTGTTAGGGTTGCTACACGCTTACTAACATTCATAAAATATGCTTCTTGCGCTGCTTTTGTCGCAAAATAAATGGTGTCCGTGTAGTTCGGGGTGGCTTTAATATCTTTAATTAGATAAACATCTGAGTTTGGAACTACATAAGCCATAGTATTACATCCTTTCTTCGTTTAAATAGGGCGATGTTTCACGTGAAACATATCGCCGTAAAACACCGCCCTTGGAGGGAGAAAAAATCAAGCAACTGTAAGAGTTACTGTGTCGCTCTTAGTAGCATCGAATGTAGAAGTAACAGTAATCTCAACTGTACCGCTAACGCCCGCATCAATCTGAACAACTCCACCCTCGGTAATTGTAACACCCTCGGTGTCGCTCTCATAAACAACTGTCTGAGGTGCGAAGCCTGTTGTAGCAACGGTTACAGTAAGCTGCAATGAGCTTCCTGCTGCTACTGTTGCGGTTGCGGGTGTAACTTCTACACTTGAAACAGTTGGTGTAGTAGGAACATACACAAGAGCGTTCTCAAACGGTGATGTTGAGAATGTTTTCCACTGATGGTAGAAGTAGTTCCAATAGAGAAGCTCTCCGTTGTATACTTCTGTGAACTCGTTGAGGTTATCGAAAATCATGAAGAATTTCTCACCAACAACGGCAAGTGGAATTGCATCAAGAGCAGCAATCTCTGCGTCTGTGAGTGGAACATAGTTAGGGTCGTCACCGAACAGCTCGGCAAGTCTTTCTGTATCCATAGCACCAAAGCTATCAATAAGAACTCTCTGACCCATGAACTGTGCCTTATCCATATTGAACGCTGATGCAAGTACGTTTACATCAACAACAGCATCAAACTTGGCATTGATGAAGATAATCTGCTCCCCTTTTGGTGTGTGCTGAAATACATGGGCAGGATTGTACTTAGTTGATGGGAACTCGAGAATGTTTGAGTTAGCCTTAACTGTGGTAACAATATCCTTTGCATTTGCGGCTGTTGCGGCTGAAACCTCGATGGGGTACATTCTGCCGTTAAGGATTGTCTTAGCGAGGACGTACTTCATTGTGAGGAACTCGTCGTAATTTGCAGCTGTGTAAATGCTGTTTACAATGTCGCCGATAAGGTTTGCTACACCGTCAGCGCTAAGGAACGCCTGTCTGAGCTTCTGCTGCTCAATTGTGTAAGGGTAATACTTCTGATAGTTCATCACATGGAAAGCGGCACGAACATCGGGAATGTACTTCTTAAACTGTGATGTGGGTGAAGTGTGTGAACCCTCAAACTGATATGGCTTAGCGATGTTGGTGAAAATCTCTTCCACAGTTTCGCCATAGTCAAGCATACCTTTCTTGAATCTAGCCCATGGGTTCTCGTACATTCTTGTTGAAAGAATCACACGTCCGATTCTGTTGATAAGTGCGGATAAGAACTGATTCTGCAAAGCAGGCATATCCATGATGATTGTTCCTATCTGCCTGAGCTGTGACACATCTGTGATAGGCGGTACATAATCCCTATACTCATTTGATGCATTATTTCTGATAGCATTTAAAATGTTAAGCACCTGTGTATCCATGGTGACTTTCTTAGGTCTTGTTGGCATATTATTTATGCTCCTTTCTTTTAATCAGCGGCTTTAAACAGGTCGCCAAATCTGACTTTCTCTGCCTGTTCTAATTTAGCCTGTTCTTCGTCTAGTTCATCGGGTTTAATGTTTGCGGGGTTGGTTCTTTTGTTGTTTTCGTGATTGGCGTTGTTATCGTCATTATGGGAATCGGTCGAAAAGAATCTGTCGGTGTATTTCTGTCGCCACATTTTGTCAACTTCGTCTTTCTCTTTGACAGCAGCTTCATACTTTGTTTTCCAATCATCCTTGTCGTCCGTTATGGTGTCTTTGCAATCCTCGATAAAGGAAATTGCTTCGTCGTCGGTTCTGTCACCGATAATCTGTTTGAGCTTAGTCATAAACTCGTCGTTTGTTAATTTCATTTTCTTGCCCTCTGCGTGAAATTATAAATAGTTTCTTCTTATATTATAATGTTTCACGTGAAACATTTCAACCCCTAAACATAGGATACATCCATATTGGCATGCGCTTTCTTTTTGTCGTCGTGGGGGTTGGGGGTGTAGGTGGTGTTGTTCCACTGAAAACGACTTTGATTGTCATTGCAACCCAATCAGCGTTCCAATTAAAACTCTGTGGTAGCTGCGCATACATTGCGATTGAATGACCGCCCGAATCCCAGGCTATAATATCATCAAGTGTTTCACCTGTATCGGGTGAACCATCGAGTGTTACAAGCTGATTAGGCTCGGGGTTGTTATCATCAACATACGCGTATCCATTTCCCTCTACAATTACGTCTATTTTTGCCATTATTATCCTTTCATAAATAATGCCTGTTCTTCTTTACGCCGTTTGACTAATCCGCTTAGCACCTTTCCACCTGCCTTGTTATATAATATGATTTTCTGAGCTATCACATCGTTGGTGCGGTTAGTGACTAACTTAACCAAGTTAGCCACGCCGCAATTAAAGGTGAATGAAACAAGTGCGTCAAATTGGTTCTGTGTCCAACTGCGCATGTGGGAAACGGCATCCTCAGCCACTGACAAATCCTGTTTTAACAATTCTTCTGCCTGTTTTTCGGTGATTGTCATTCCCTCAGTAACATCTTTTGAGTAATGACCATAGCCAATAGTCCAATACTTTTCTGTTTTAACAGGCTTGTAGGCTTTAAGTCGTAAACCCTCGTATTTTTTAATGAGTTTTATTCCCGCATTACTTGTTTTCATTTGTTATCCCTTTCCAAGCAGGTCGGACAGCTTTTGCAGAGCCAACGTATTGTTATTGAGTGCTTCAACCATTCGCTTGTTTTCTTCATCGTGCATCGAAGTTATATTGGCGATTTTCTCGTCGTTCTTGTCCTCACGATATTTTACATACCATGCACAAGCACCAAAACATACGATAGGGAATCCAACTGTACTTATTAAATTACTAACTGCGTTTACATCCATTTTTACTCCTTTCTAATGTTTCTACTCTGTATGTGTTAGAGTAATACTCGCTGAATGTTTCACGTGAAACATTCTTCTCGTTAACTCTAACAGCAACGTGAAACATTCCCATTTGAGAATAGCGACACTCCTTAGTAATATTATAATAAAGACCGTTGCGGAAGTCAAACTAATATGATATAATATGAGAAGAAAAAAGTCAAGGGGTAATATATGGAAGAAACTACCTATTATGACGGTACGAAGTTGCTCACTATGCGTGATATTAACGGTCTTATTCCCGAGATATTCATAACAACTTCTAACCGTAGTGCAGGAAAAACTACATATTTTAACCGTATGCTAGTCAATAGGTTTAAGAAACAGGGTAAGAAGTTTATACTCATATACCGTTTCAACTATGAACTTACCGACTGCGCTGACAAATTCTTTAAGGAAGTGGGAAACCTGTTCTTTAAAGGGGATGAAATGACAGCGGTCAGAAAGGCAAACGGTATCTACGTGGAACTGTTCTTGAATAAGAAGTCCTGCGGTTACTGCATTTCACTTAACTATGCTGACCAATTGAAGAAGTATTCGCATCTTCTTGCTGATGCTGATTGTATGCTCTTTGATGAATTTCAGAGTGAAAGCAATCACTACGTTGACAACGAAGTGTCGAAGCTAATGTCAATTCACACCTCTGTTGCCCGTGGTGGCGGTGAGCAGGTTCGCTACTTACCTGTGTACATGATTAGTAATGCTGTTTCTATCATCAATCCTTACTATATGTCGCTCGGTATTGCTGACAGGTTGAAGAAAGATACCAACTATTTAAAGGGTGACGGGTTCGTGCTTGAACAGGGATATTATGAGAATGTCGCTAAAAAGCAAACGGGTAGTGCTTTCAATAGGGCGTTCAAGAATGAACAGTATGTCAAGTATGCAGCTCAGAACGTGTACCTCAATGATAACTTGAATCTTATCGAGAAGATGCAGGGCATAAGCGACTACATCGTTACAATCAAGAAAGATGGTAAGTTCTACGGTGTGAGAAGATTTAAGGATAACGGCCTTTTCTACATTGACAACAGGGCTGACGAAACATACCCCGACAAGATTGTTCCTAATGCTGTTGAGCAGGATTGTGGATATATACTGTTAGGCCATTCTAGCATACTTATGTCTAGCTTGAAACTTGCTTTTGAACACGGCTATGTCCGTTTTAGGAATCAAGAGTGTAAATCAGTTTTCTTTGATTTGATGAAATATAATATGTTTAACTAGGTTATTCCCCTTTGCCCGCGCTTCTGACGTTTTGCAGGCGACAAGGTTGCAAGATACCTCTGCAAACGGTTTCGGTTTGTCCACCGCGTTTGTGCACCAAAGGGTACGAATAATACGAAACCCCATAGTGAAAACTATGGGGTTTCATTTTGTTTATCTTTCTTCTGTTATTGAGTATTGGATTAGTGCTGACTTTGCTATTCTAGTCCTTACCGTTTTGTGACCTATTTCCTGCACGATTTCTAAGTATTTTCTTGTGTCGTAAAACTCTTCTACATTGAGGTAAACATCCTCTACATATCTACGTTCTAATAACACATTGATTGTTCTGCTCATTTATACCACCTCTCTTAGTGTGAAATAGCTGTCCTCAAGAATGACTCCGCCTTTGATGCAACGGGGAACAAGTTTTCCGCTTACAGTAAAACCAACGTGGAAGTCTGTCATTGTTCTTGGGGTTGTTATAAATTTTAGTTTTTCTTCGTCGTCTTTGTACTTTTCTATGTCTTTTTCTGTTGCTCCGACCATGCTGATGTTCAGCAGGTCTTTACAAGCCTGTGGCATACCTGCCGCCTTGATGTTGTAATATGGTTTCTCAACGGGCTTTAAGTCCTCTGCGACTATGTGCTCAATGTATGTCTTTTGTCGAACAAATATAGCTTTATCCCAGGAGCTTTCAAGTTTCCAACAACAGAAAGCGCTTTCGTGTACTTTTATTCCTTTTATTTCTTCGGGTGCTAAGTCACAATGTATGCTGTCTGTGTCTGCATATTTGAAACCACACTTATCTGCACCATGGAAGTTTGCCTGTGCAGCTCTGATTGTGAAGTTACGGCTGTATGAGGTAATTGCACTACCTGCCGCAATGTAAATCGGGTCTTTGTTTTCTTCGCATTGGATAGTATAACCAAGTGAGCCATCGGGTTTTAAGTATGCAACCTTGAATGATGATATAGGGGATGTAGCAAGTTTTCCGTATAGGTTGTTTAGGAACAACTTTGCTATCTGTCTTAGTGCGCCTTTGCTATTCATTTTGATTTCACGGTACTTGTTGATGTACTCGTCAAACATTCCTGCTCTAGCATAAAACCAACAGCCGTCGAGGATTTCTGTGTCTACTAGGTCGTAATGTTCTTGAACTAGCTCCCAATCTGTCTGTGTAAGTGTAAGCTCAACTATGCTGTCATGAACAACGCCGTTCTTGTCTGTGTATTCTTGATAATACTTGCCTGTCTTTCTGTCTTTAAAATCTGATGTAGTGAGCATTTCTGTGGACTTGTAACGGGGATTTCCTTTAATCTGAATGAACGGAAGTTTCCCCGCTTTCAAGTAAAAGCGTGTACGAATACGAATGAAATAATAACGGTTAGGAAGTTTAGCTTTTTCGGGTACTTCGCCTTTAAAGAAACATGGTTTACCGTGTGGGTAGATATTTCCACTGTCGCTGTGCATCATTGAGGGGTACAAGCTGTTTACATCTGCGGTTGTGCCGTTAGTGTAAATACGGTCATTAGCACCCTCGACAAGATAGCACCATCCACCCTTATATGATTTGCGGATATATTCGTCGGCGTTCTTTGCGCCGTATGATAAATCGGGTGTAGGAATAAGGTCAAGCCTTGGGAAGTCCTTTTCCCAATCATATCTGCCGACTATGCGCTTATATTCAGCAAGGCAACAACTACCAATTGTCAGCTTGTCGTGCCCCTCGTCAAACATGATTTTAAGGGCTTCTTTCATTACAAGTACGTCGTTCTTGATGTATTCTATTTCATTGGGTGCTATGGGGCATCCTGCATAACGGTGTCCTTTGTATTCCATTTCTAGCTTCTGATGTTTGGTCTTGAAGTCTTTCCCTATCTTCTTTACTGAGAAAGGAAGTAGTTTTAAACTGTCCTTTAGGGTGACTTTATGGCCTTTATATTTGAATGTGATTGTATACCACTGACCCATATCGGAAATTGAATAAATGACCTCGTTGTTATTGATGTCACGGGCTTTCTTCATTATGTAGGTGTCGTTGTTCACAATCTCATAGCCCTGTTTGAAATGTTTTTCGTGTATAAGATACCACAACCAAAAGTTACCGTCGAACTTTAAGTTGTGGTAATACATGGTAACATCTTCTGCGAGTAGTTCGATGTACTGTAACGTTTCCTCTATACTGTGGAACACGAAAACATTGTCGTTTTCGTCATTTATATCTGCCACCGCGCTTGCCCACACTTCTGTTTCTTCTTGGAAGTCGTATACAGTTGTTTCAAAATCTGCTACGAATGTTTTCATAGGTGCGATACTTCGTAGGCTATACTAGCTGTCATCCAAGGCAACACCGCTTCGTTAATTTCCTCGGTTATTTCAAATGCGTATTTCGTCACTTGTGTTTCTTCTATCTTTTGAACATGTGGGCTTTGTGCCAATGCTTCTGCTGCGCGTTCTACACCGAATTTTTCAACAGCAAGGTCAATCATGTTTTCCCAATCCTGCTTAGCTTTTTCAAATTTTGGTAGCGTCTTTGCGTCGAATGTTTCTTTTTTCTTTTTGTTGTAGCCGACTATCTGCTCTGCGTAACCCATCGAGCGTATTTTTTCTTTGAGTTCGTCTATATATTGTTGACTAGGGTCAAAACTTGCGGGGGCTTGTTCGGGTTCTGCTCTGTATTGTCTGTAATCCTGTCCGTATGATTTACGAGTTTCACGCGCCATTTCTTCTTTTGTAGGAAGTTTGGTGAGAATCTCGCCTGTTGAATAGTCAACATAAAAGCCGTCTGTTTTGGGTAGATTTGCTTTTGCTTCTTTATATACTTTTCTGATTGCTTTTAGTGATGCTTTTGTTATCTTGTTTGGTATCTGTATGTCTTTTACTTTTCCGAAGTTTCTTAAATAATCGAGTGCGTCGAAGTTTTTGTAATACTCTGAGCGTATGTAGCTCGCTCTTTTGCGAGCTTTACGCTGTTTTGATGATAGCTTTCTAGCCATATTGTTCCCCTTTCAATGTTTCACGTGAAACATCATTCAAATAAACGTTTTACGACTTCTGCATAGGATTCTGTAACCCTAAACACAGTGTTTTCAGTTCGTATATTGCAATATGTTTCATTGCCAAAATGCTCGTTAGTGACCGCTACGATAGCACTTTTTCTTATTATCATGACAGCCCCATCTTCTGAGTCGTCATGTACTACAATAAAATCTTTAATCATGCTACTCTCCTTTTGTATACTATGTGTCTTTGCCCATTCCAAGTTAGGGTAAAGTTGTTTCAAATCAATTGCTGTTAATTCTCTAAACATAATGTCACCTGTTCGGGTCGTAAAGAACGACCAATAATACGATTATAGATACAATCCAAGCTAATATTATTCTCGGTAACTCCATTTTTGCCCCTTTCAATGTTTCACGTGAAACATTCTGATGAAAAAATCCCACCACCTGTTTACTGCAAGTGGTGGGATGATTGTGCCAAAAGGAAATTTAATTTGTTTCACACAACATATTGTATATAGATGAACACTCAAAAATCAACAGTTACTTAGATTAAAGAACAAGTAAGCACGTTCTTTCCTTTGTAATTCTTGGATGGGATAAGATTGAGCTGAATACCCCAAGGCTCTGTTTCGTCTTTCATTTCATTGTAAATATCCATGAAAGCGTTCCAAAAAGCCTGTGAACCTGTCACATACTTGTCACCGTTCTCAGCTACGACAATGTAATTGTCGTAGTCTTTGTCCTCTGACTTCTCGTTGTGAATCTGAATGTGAACAAAGTCCTTAACGTTCTCGATGATAGCCTTGCCGCCCTGCTCTTTTGCCTGCTCAGCAAACTCATTCATTGAGATTGCGTTCTGTGTATCCTTGAACATTACTTTCTCACGTGCTGTGAGTTCTCTTGATGCTTCGAGGATTGTTGCTGAATAGTTAGATGTGTTTTCTTTCTTTGCCATGATAATTTTACCGTTTTAACCTTTCTTATTTGATTATTCTTCTGTTGCTGTTTCTTCTGTTTCTACTGCGCTTCTGCTCTTAGGGTCAAGCTCGACAGCAAGTTCCATGAACTTTGATGTAGGGATACCGTAGCACTTCTCAACAGGCTCGGATGATACGATTGCTACAAGGATTTTTCCCTCGGGGATTGCCTTTGTAACAGCTTTCTTGAGCTTGTCAGCGTCGTCGAATGACTTTGAGAGTACGATTGAATCTGCTACAATCTGCTCTGTTGCTGTGTCTACGACCTTGATTTCTACCTTAGTTCCTTTTACTGTTCTTGTTACCATGTTTCTTGCCATGATTGTTTTTCTCCTTTCTCAATGGCTATGTTAATAGTTATGCCGCTGTTTGCGGTAAAGGGTGCAACGGGAATCGAACCCGTAAAGTGTTAAGGCTGCACTCCACATATCTGCCTTAGTTCGTTGATGGTGGCATCTACCATGCCGAACTGTTTACCAATATGCTTAGACACCTGCCTAGTTAGTGTCATATACACCCTAATATTCAATTTGATTTTACGAACCGTACTTCCTGCAAGTCGCCGTTTCGTGTTCTGATTATTTGTGCATTGGTGGTGCTGTCAAGTCGGTACACATCTTTGAGTGCCTTAAAATCTAGCGTTTGTGCTGTGTACAAGAATGAACCGAACTCATGCGCCTGCTCTGCCGCTGTGCTTAGTGCGCTCATTTGTGTTCCTTTCTGAAAGAGGTGGGCGGTGTGAACGGGGGACGAACCACCGCCCGTTGGGTAATAGCGTGTATCGAGGGGAACTCAATACGCTTTCGACTATTTAAGTGTAACATAGGGTCAAGATATTTTCAAGTGGGTTTCTGAAATGTTCACAAATTGTTCACAAATTACGGTGTGGGAATCCCTATACAATGTCCGATGTTTATATCGATAGAGTAGGGAAGATAGGATTTGTAGCCCGTATCTCCGAGTCTATCGTATGTTTCTACGTCGGTTATACAAACGTGGTCGCAGGTTGTTAAGAGTCGTAATGCTGTTTTAAACACGCCTGCGGGGTTTGTATAATCCTCACCCCGTAACGCTGATATTTGCGCGTCTGTTCCGTCAGAGTCGTCTGTGAATCCGAGGATAACTGCTTTTTCAGTTGGCATCGTCAAGTTTGCTCCTTTCTTCCTCAATGTCTTTGATTATATGAGAATAGGTGTGTAGTTTAACGTCGTCTGCATCTACTGTGACTTCTGTGAGTAGTTCTGCGTTTGCGTGTATTGCTGCTATTAATGCTTCGGGTGCAGCTTTTGCCATACATACTATGATTTGATGTATGTCAAATACTATGTCGTAGCCGTCGCCCTCAATTTTACAAATTCCTTTTGCTGCTTTAATCATTGTCTGTGTTCTCCTTTGCACTGTCTGTATCTACGTACTTAAACGCTTTTTCATTGTTGGGGTTGTAACATCTTGCTGCGACTTTAACATCGCGAATATTGTCGAGCAAATTTGCTATTGCAGTTGCTACGCGAAAATCGTCAAACTCGTATTCTTTGTGAGTGACACCTTTGCCCTGTTGCTCAATTATTACTTTGCAGTTCATTTTATCACCCCCATATCCTGCAATGTTTTGATGCAATCTATGGAATATTCTATTGCCACTTTTTCTTCGTCTGTTACGTCAACATAGTGAATAAGTGTGCGTAATACTTCCATGTGCACTTCGGCTTCTGTGTAATCTGACTCTGTTGTAACCGCGTAGACTTGGGGAATCCCTGTCTTGACTAATTGTGTCGCAATTACGTTTTTGTGTTCGCGCAGAAATGCGCTAATTGAGTCAAGTTTCATGTAATAAGTGCGTCTGAACTTCATGGTTATGCCCCCTCTCTTATGTCCACGTTGCGGGGCTTTCTGTCGAGGGGGATTATGAGGTCATACCCGTCGAGGTTGTGAATTGTGCTTGCTGAACAGTGCCATATATCGGTAGTAATTTTACCGTCGAGGTACTTGATGCAAGTGTAGTAACGCTTGTTGCTCATGTTCATTATTCTCCTTTCAATGTGCGTATGGGGTGAAACTTGAATGGGAAGTTTTTGAAAACGGGCTTATATAAAAGCGGGTTTGTTTTTTCAAGCGTTGTTCCTGTTAAGTGTTCACCTCTGAACTGTCTTTATTGTACTACTGTGTATGTTGTTTGTCAACATGTTTTTACAAATAATTTTTATATTGGTGTGATGATTTTCTGTGCAGGATGCGTGTGTCAGCACGTCATCAAGGTAGTGCGTTAATACGTTAGCGCTGTGCCGCTGCGATGCGTCACCGCTGTGCCACTGTACCCTGTTAAAGTGTAGGATACCCTGCGGCGTTCCTGCGGTTGCCGTTGGTGTCCGATTTATGACACAGCTTATTTGACGTTCTACGGCTGTTTTACGGCTGTTTTGTTGGTTTGCGTATGTTTGTATTATCGGTATTGTTTAGCGCCCTGTTTGAGCTTGTAAACGCGTCTATTTATGTAATAAAAGAGGACACAGGAATGGCTATTTTGCCTTTTTCCTGTGCCCTCGTATTATCGCACCTGTAAACGTGATTTAATTTATTTCTTGATATAAACGAATATACTCGCCACCGTCGTCAATCTCGCACAAATATGGCTTGTAATAATCTGTGCAGTCATACCCGCTTAAATATTGCAATTTGCCGCTTTCGTCCTCGTAGAACTCAGGCATCGACAAACGCATAAATTGACCGAGCGCGTACAACCTGCCGCCGTGTCTAAAACAAATCAACTCGCCGTCGTTCGCGTAGTCGTATAAACTATGCTTTGATGTTATGTATCTATATTCGAGGTGTATCCACCTGCTGACCCTGTTGTATTTCCTGCCGTCAACTGTTGTAATTGTTTTCATGCTTCGCCCCTCATCTTTCTTGATTTTTTCTCATGGTAATCTACAATCCATTTACACTCCATATATTCGTTGTAATGATGCTCATTGAATCTATAAACATGTGCGCCGCCGTAGTCGTCTATTTTGTCCAAATTTATTAGAGTCGCCTCATACCTCTTTATGCCGTTATAGTTGAACCCTAGAAATGTAATTATTACAATGTAATGACTCTCGCCTGTTACACGATAACATGCCCTATTGTCTTTTTGTCTTACCATCTGTCAATGGCCCTCGCTTTCGTCTGTAATATCCCACGCTGTGGCGATATATGATAATACGTCGTTCATGGTGTCGCTAGTTAATGCTTTGCAAATAGATAGTGACAGTTCGTCGCCGCCTAGTTCCTCTAATAATTTGTCGTAAATTTCCCAATTTCTGTTCATGCTTTTTTCCTCGCTTTCGTTTATGTGAATGTTAATGTTCTATGTGCATTGAATACACAGGAACGGCGACAACCTGTCACAGTTGCCTGCCGTGCTTTGTACTCAATCAATCACGTGTTTTATTACAGTTGGAATGTTTTTAACTTCGTAACCGTTGTAACGTCTGCCCCATATGTAAATAGAATCATCAACTATGATTGTGTGTCTAATCTCCATTTCGTGATAGTAACGGCCGTAATTTAATTTATCCCATATGTAAGCGCACATTATTTCCGTAAATTCTTCGTTGTTTTCGTAGTCCATGCCGTCGTCAAAATTAAAAGCAATTTGGTCATACACGTTGCCCATGTCGGGGTGTATTAAAGTAACATCTAAAATATATGTTGTATAACCGCTTGATATTTTCATATTACATGACCCCCCCTATTTACTGTTATTTCTAGGTGCTCTAATTGGCGTCTAAATTTCCATATTTGAGAGTAACGCAACATTGCCAGCGCTTCGTCATAATCCCCCGTTTCAAATAAATCAATAAAGTGTGTCACCTTATCTTCGTTCGACATCCACACGTCATTAAAACATTCATCCATAATTAACACTAAATTTGTTCTATTTGATTTAATAAAATTGAGCAACTTTGTTTCCGCTTCCGTGTACATTCCAAACGTGCAGCCCCAACTTAAAGACGTTTCGCCTATTGCCTTGACGGCTTCGACCTGTTTCCTCAACTCATTCATAAATATGTGTGCATTCATCCTGTGTCCTCGCTTTCGTTATAAAGTTTTTATTTTAATTATAACATATATAGTCAAGCAATTTTGTTATATTTATAACGTGTTACTTGATTATATTTAACACTTAAATAATATTTTACAAATTGTTTACAAATTGTTCATAGATTAAAACGTCTATAAAGTGTACAAATTATAGTACAGCTCAAATCGCAATATTTTGACTTTTTAGACGTTTTATGCTTTGCACGATACTTTATACCTTTTTTCAATTATCGCCCCGATTTGAATTTTTGCACAAAACGCGCCACAGATGTTTATGCAATTTTACCATTGACGTTTACAATTTGTTCACAAATATAGCTATGTCGTAATAACGTATACTATTATCGTTATTTCGTTTATGTATATTTTGCACAATTACACGCCCACAGTTGTGCATAAATTTTGTGCACAAATGTGCAATATAACCGTTGACAGTTATGGGGAAATCAGTGATTATGCATTGTATGCGATAGGGTTAAAAGAACAAGAAGAATTAACTGAAATGACCGCTAAAATAATGAAAGGTGAAGAATTAGAAAAACCAAAACAAACAAGTTATACATATGACGAACTAATAGGTAGAGAATTTAAATTAATTCTAAATACTGATTATTAT
>JAEIGA010005351.1_pt1 | contig 19655 bp, 31 predicted proteins | sample 9270691 | NCBI WGS metagenome assembly JAEIGA01 (sample SAMN17057246, study PRJNA624740) | gut metagenome | biome: biome; isolation source: fecal sample | host: Bos grunniens | place: China: Xizang | collected 2019 | reverse complement strand
GTTTCGTCTCGAATAATTCGCAGTAAGTCAGATTTCGGACAAGATAGTGATAGCTACACGAAAGCGACAAGCCTTAGTCGTTTCTTGTCCGATTTTTAATAAGGCATTCACAAAAAGGCGGTGAAATATGTTTTATATCTATATGCATACTAGTCCGAGTGGCAAAAAGTACATCGGACAAACTTGCCAGAAGCTGAATCGAAGATGGCGAAACGGAATTGGTTATAAAAAGAATGTTTATTTCTGGCGAGCTATTCAGAAATATGGATGGGATAATTTCAAACATGAGATAATTTTTCAATGTGAGTCTTTGGAAGAAGCAAATCGCATGGAAGAGTGGTTGATATCATCTCACAATTCAAATGATCCGAAGTTTGGCTATAATATTTCAGCTGGAGCGGATGGAAAAGGTATTGTTGCTGAAAGCACAAAAGAATTATTAAGGCAAAATCACAAAGGAAAATTTCAAGGCGAAACAAATCCGAATTATGGTCGCAAACATACACTTGAAGAAAGAAAAAAGATATCAGAAGCAAACAAACAATATTTTATAAAAAATGGACACGGTGTACGTTATGGAATTAAAGCTTCTGATGAATTAAAAAAGAAACTATCTGAATCTAGAAAGAATAGTTCAGCGGTTCAAGAGCACATGAAACGAATGAACAAAGCGAAAGCAAAAGCTGTTTTATGTGTTGAAACAAGTGTTATCTATGAATCGACTCATGATGTGTCTAGAAAAACAGGATTCGGACAAGGCAACATTGCAAAAGCTTGTAGAGAAAAGTCACAAGCGTATGGCATGAATTGGAGGTATGTATGAATTATATTCTCCAATATCATGAAAAAATAGTTGATGGTTCTATCGTTGTCGGAAAGTGGATAAAACTTTTATATGATTTTTTGATTAAAGGACTGAATGAGAAACAGTTCTTTTTTGATGAGAAAAAAGCGGACAGCGTGATTGATTGGATAGAAAATCATTGTTATCACACAGAAGGTCCAAAAGCTCCGAATCCGTTAAAACTTGAATTATGGCAAAAGGCAATTCTGTCTGTCATATACGGAATAGTTGATGAAAATGGAAAGAGATATTTCAGAGAGATCGTGTTAATCATGGCACGTAAAAACGGAAAATCTCTTTTTGCTTCTTCTATTGCAAAATATGAATGGCAACAAGGCGGTTACGGTTCAAGGATCTATTGTCTCGCACCTAAATTAGATCAAACTGATATTATATACAATTCAATTTGGCAACAGACAATGCTAGATCCTGAATATCAAAAGATGAAAGCCGAAGTTCAAGCCGGAATCAAATATCATGAAAGAAAAATTGTTGACGATTCTGAATTGCCAAAACACAGAATGTCAGATTTATACATTGCTGCGTTAAATAGTACGGTCAAAAAGATTGCATTTTCAGAACGTAAAAGCGATGGTTTTAATCCTTCACTAACAATATGTGATGAAATAGCGTCTTGGCAAGGCGATAAAGGTTTGAAGATGTATGAAGTGATGAAATCGGGTATGGGTGCTCGTGAAATGGGCGAAAATCCATCATTGCTTTTATCTTGTTCAACCGCAGGATATATCGAAGGAAGTATATATGATGAAATCATAAAACGAGCGACACGATTTCTGCTTGGAGAGAGCAACGAAACGAAACTTTGTCCGTTCTTATATATCATTGATGACATTGAAAAATGGAATGATATTGAAGAATTGAAAAAGAGCAATCCAAACTTGGGAGTTTCTGTTTCAGAAGAATATCTGAAAGAAGAGATGGCTGTTGCGGATTTGTCTTTGTCAAAACGTGCGGAATTTATCGTGAAATACGCTTGCTTAAAGCAGAACAGTTCGCTTGCATGGCTTCCTGCATCGGTAGTTCAAGGAATGTGCGGAGATCCTCTTGATTTGAATGATTTCCGTGGATCATATTGCGTTGCCGGACTGGATTTGTCGCAGACAACAGACTTGACATCCGCTTGTGTGATTATACAGAAGAACGGTCAATTATATGTCTTTTCAAAGTTTTGGCTGCCGAATGAAAAAATTGACGAAGCAAGTCAAAGAGATGGATTGCCATATAACATATACATTCAGCGTGGATTGCTTGAAGCGTCTGGAGACAACTTTGTTGACTATCACGATTGTTTCAATTGGTTAAGGTCATTGGTTGAAGATTATGAGATTCTTCCGTTGATGGTCGGATATGATAGATATTCCGCTCAATATTTGATTCAGGATCTGAAAGCTTATGGCTTCCAGACTGACGATGTGCATCAAGGTGATAACTTGTGGGTAGTTCTTCAGGAGATGGAAGGACTTTTCAAAGATGGAATTGTTCATATTGGTGACAACGATCTTTTGAAAGTTCATCTTTTAAATTCTGCAATCAAGATGAGCGTTGAACGTGGAAGAGGTAAATTGATTAAATTGAATCCGTCATCACACATTGATGGAGTCGCAGCAATGGCAGATGCTTTTTGTGTACGTCAAAAGTATTGGGGCGAATTTAGTGATAGATTGAAAAATGAGGAATAAAAGTCATGGGATTATTTGACGCAATATTCAAGAACAGACCAAAAGTCACGAGCAGGATGGAGCAAAAGTTCGAGATGCTGAACGGATATGAACCGAGGTTTACAACTTGGGGTGGTAGCATTTACGAACAAGAACTGATTCGAGATGCAATCAATGCAAGAGCGGTTCACATCGGAAAATTGAAATTTGAAATTCAGGGAGCAGCAAAACCAATGTTGCAGACCAAATTGAAGAAAGCTCCGAATAAGTTCCAGACATGGACACAGTTTCTTTATAGGCTTTCAACCATACTTGATGTGCATAACACAGCATTTATTGTTCCGATCTTTGATGAGTACGGAGATCAGACTGGTATTTATCCAGTATTGCCACAGCAATGTGAGATTAAACAGTTCAATCAGATTCCGTATCTTGTGTATGACTTTAGGTGGGGAGAAAAAGCAGCGATTGAACTGGAACTTTGCGGAATCATGACAAAGTATCAGTACAAGTCAGACTTCTTTGGAGAGACCAATGCTGCATTAACACCAACACTTGATTTAATTCACATTCAGGATCAGGGCATTGAAGAAGGTGTTAAATCTGCTGCTACATATAGATTCTGGGCACAGGTCAATAACTTTTCAAAGACAGAGGACTTGAAAAAAGAACGCAAGCGTTTTAGTGATGAAAACTTCAGCAAAGATTCGGAAGGTGGTGGCATACTTCTATTCCCGAATACCTATTCAAACATCAATCAGGTGAAGTCACAGCCGTTTATAGTTGATGCGGATCAAATGAAGCAGATTAAAGAAGGTGTATATCAGCACTTTATGGTCAATGATGATATATTGACTAATAAAGCATATGGCGATGCATGGTCAGCGTTTTATGAAGGTGCAATTGAGCCGTTCGCAATTCAGTTTAGTGAAGTAGTCACGAAGATGCTGTTTACCTTAAGAGAACAGACACAGGGTAATCTGGTAATGCTGACGGCAAACAGGCTTCAGTACATGACAAATGCGGAGAAGTTGAATGTGTCCAGTCAGTTGGCAGATAGAGGAATTATGAACCGTGATGAAGTTCGTGAGATTTGGAATCTTCCGCCACTTCCAAACGGTGAAGGTCAAGCGTATATCATACGTGGTGAGTATTGGAATGCGAATGAAAAGATAAACGAGGGACAGAACAATGACAACGAATGAAAGAAAAGAGATCAGAAAATTTAACTTCGAGGTCAGGGCAAAAAAAGACGAACAGCGTGGCAACTATCTCGAAGGAACACCAATTGTCTATGATGAATGGACAGATTTGGGATGGTATGACGAACAGATAAAGAGCGGAGCATTAGCGGACACCGATTTAAGGGATGTCCGTTTTTTAGTTAATCACAACACAGACATGATTCCGCTTGCAAGATCACGCAACAATAACGAGAATAGCACAATGCAGATGACGGTTGTTGATGGTGTTGGAATGAACATCAGGGTTAATCTTGACACCGAGAACAATGCCGATGCAAGAGCATTATATTCCGCAGTTGAGCGTGGGGACATTGATTCAATGTCATTCATGTTCGTTGTTGCAGATGATATTTGGGAAGACGAAGACACGGAACATCCAAAGAGGACAATTACAAACATTCGCAAGGTGTTTGAAGTGTCAGCCGTAACATTTCCGGCATATGAACAAACGTCAATCAGCGCAAGAGGTCTTTCTGATGCATTGGAGAGTGCAAAAGAATCACTGGAGAGTGTAAGAGCCGAAAAACGTGCGCTTGAGAATAAAAAGAAACGCATCCGCATATTAGCGGAAATGTAAGCACAAGCAAAGGAGAAAAATCATGGAATTAAAGGACATGACAATTGAGCAGCTTGAAGAGCGCAAACAGGCAATTGCTTCAGAAGTAGAAACAGACGGAGCAGATTTGGATGCACTTGATAGCGAAGTAAAATCAATCAACGCAGAGCTTGAAGCTAGAAAAGCAGCAGAAGCAAAGAAAGTTGAAATCAGACAGGCAGTTGCACAGGGGGCAGGTATTACAGTTGAAACCGCTCCAGTAGAGGAGAAAAGAGAAATGAAAGACGTAGCAGAGATCAGAAATTCTAAAGAGTATATCAATGCATATGCAGATTACATCCGCACAGGCAAAGATGCAGAGTGCAGAGCACTTTTAACCACAAATGCAACAGGCGGAACAGTTGCTATACCTGACATGGTATACGACATTGTAAAGACCGCTTGGGCAAAGGAAGGCATAATCTCAAGAGTTAAGAAGGCTTATATCAAGGGCAATCTTAAGGTTGGATTCGAGATCAGCTCAACAGGTGCTGCTATACATACAGAAGGTGGCGCAGCGGTTACAGAGGAAACACTTGTACTTGGTACAGTAACGCTTGTTCCTGAAAGCATCAAGAAGTGGATATCACTTTCTGATGAAGTAATGGATCTTCGTGGTGAAGCATTCCTTCAGTACATCTATGATGAACTTGCATATCAGATTGCAAAGAAGGCAGCAGACGAAGTTGTTTCAAAGATTGTTACTAGCGGAACACAGTCTACATCAACAGCAGTTGGTGTTCCTGTTATCACATCAACAACAATCAGCATTGATCTTGTTGCTCAGGCACTTGGTCAGCTTTCTGATGAAGCAAACAATCCTACAATCATGATGAACAAGGCTACATGGTCAGCATTCAAGGCTGTTCAGTATGCAAACGGCTACGGAGTAGATCCTTTTGAGGGACTGGATGTTGTATTCAACAATACAATCAAGTCATTTGCAGCAGCATCAACAGGCGATACATTTGTTATCGTTGGCGATCTTGGTCAGGGCGCACTCATCAACCTTCCTAATGGCGAAGGCATAGAGTTCAAGTTCGATGACAAGACAGATATGACAAAGGATCTTGTAAGAGTTCTTGGTCGTGAATACATGGGCATAGGCATCGTTGGTCCTGATTCATTTGTTAAGATCGTAAAATAATTAATCGAAAGGATAATTCATGGATAAAAAAATACTAATCGCAGTACCTTGTATGGACTTGGTTCAAGCGAGCTTTGCTCAATCATTGGCTTCACTTAATAAGGTGGGACAATGTGCGGTGGCATTCAACGCTTGTTCGTTGATATATGATTCACGCAATAAACTTGCAGCAAAGGCTATGAAAGACGAGTTTGACTATGTGTTGTGGCTGGATTCTGACATGGTTTTTAGTCCAGACATTTTGGAGAAATTGATCGCTGATGATAAAGACATGGTGAGCGGATTATATTTCCGTAGAACTTCGCCTTATACACCTGTCATATTCAAGGATTCTAAATTAGAGGATGGACGATTAGTATGGTCTGATTACACAGATTATCCAAAAGGAGAATTGTTCAAAGTTGCCGGAGCAGGATTCGGATGCGTCTTAATGAAGACAGACATGATATTTGATATGATTGGCAAATATGGGGACTGGTTTACTCCGCTATATTCTAGCGGAGAAGACTTGTCCTTTTGCTATCGTGCAAGAGAGTTAGGCTATGAGATATGGTGTGACTCTCGTATCAAATGCGGTCATATGTCTCATCAGATGATAACAGAAGACTTCTACGAAGCATTCAAAGGAGATTAATTATGAAAGCAAAAGTAATCATACCGTTTTTTGATGAAAACGGACTCCACAAGAAAGGCGAAGTGATTGAGACCGCATCTTTAAACAGATATCTGGACGGTCATGCGGAGAAATCAGCCAAGACGGTGGATCAAATCACAGAAGCGGAAACGCAGACGACAAAAAAGAGGATAAAGAAAAATGCTTGAGAAAGTGAAACTTGCTTTAAAAATCACAACAGAAGATTTTGATTCGGAGTTGACAGATATGATTTCCGCTGCATATCTCGATCTGGGCATTGCTGGAGTTGATACTATTGAACCGACAGATGCTTTGATTATCAGAGCGGTAACAACATATTGCCGTTTGAATTGGGGAAGTCCTGCCGATTATGACAAATTAAAAGCTTCTTACGATGAGCAAAAAGCACAGTTGAGCATGAGTTCTCTTTATACCGATTTTGCATGATGGGAGATTTACAATGCAAGCGTGGAATGTTATTGATTTAATTTCATATGTTAATAGCGGAAACGAAGACGATTACGGAGATCCTATTCTGACAGAACAGCGACAGCAAGTTTATGCAGAGTGTCGAAGCATTACTCAAACAGAGTTTTATCAAGCACAAACAGCAGGATTCAAACCTGAAATCAAGTTTGTGCTGACTACTTCGAGAGATTATGCAGGACAAGAAGAAATTGTTTTTGATGGAATCCGTTATAAAGTGTTGAAAACATACATTCCGCAGAATGACAGCATTGAAATTACCTGTTACGGGGGTGTAAGAGACGATGCCAGCACCTAAAAGTGTTACAAAAATCACGAAAAATGGAATAGAGTTCACGAATAATATTGATTATTGTGAGTGGACTATAAAAGAATTGTGTCGTGGAGCGTTGCGAGATGTCGCAAAGTTCGTCAGAGCAGAATTCAAAAAGAATTTCTATGAGCATTTTAAGAAATATTCAGGAGACGCAGGAAAAGCCGTTAGCGCAAAGGTTTGGTCTTCTGAAAACACAATATATCCTAGAGTTGATCTAGGATTAAAAGGCATAAAAGGTTTCTACGGCTTCTTCCAAGAAGTTGGAGCGAGCAATGTTAGAAAACTTGGACTTCTACAAAGTGCGGTTGAAGATAACATTTCAACAATCATCCAAATAGAATCACAATATTTGTCCGCTATTGACAGCGGTGATCCCGAATCATTGATTGATGAATCAGAGACAGAAATTGACGGAGAAGAATGATGGCTAATACATCGGCAACAGTAGCATTGAGAAACTTAATAAAAGCAACATTGCAAGATGGGAGTTCTTTTGAAGTTTATTCTGATGAAGCTCCTGAAGGTGCAAGTTATCCCTACATAGTTTGCGAAGTGTCGAGAGGTTCTGCTGATGAGTTTCCTTATGCTGGATATCTCGAAGTCAATGCATGGGATAGATACAAAACCTATTCAAGGGTTGATGACATCATGGATCAAGTCGAGAAGAAGTTGAAATTTCAATATTTTGATGATGAGATGGTTGGTTTTAGATGTTTTGATGGTGAGCGGAGTCACATTGATGATACAGATTCTGCAATCAAACGCACAAGAGAAAAATTTATGATTCGATATTCTGTGAAAGGAGAATAATCATGAAGACATACACAGGTTTTAACGCAAATACTGCTGATAGCTTGCTTCTTGATGCCGGAGCTTTTTTCGTTAACTTTGATCCTACTGTGGACACTTACGAATCAGCAAAAGCGACAAAGCTTCTGGGAGCTACTAGGGGCGGTGGAGAATTCAAAGCAGCTATGACAGTTCGTCAGATAGAAGTTGACGGAGTAAAAGGTAGAGCAAAAGGACTTGAAGTCAATGACGCATGGGATATCTACATCAAGGCAACAGTTCTTGAAGTAAACAAGGATGTTCTTGCTTATGCATTGGCATCAGTTACAGAGACACAGCACACAGCCGGACAGACAGCGACTCCTGTTGATGGATATACAGATATTCAGGGTAACAATGATATCGAAACGACTGATTATCTTGACAACATTACATGGATTGGAAAGATATCAGGCGAAGACGATCCTGTTATCATTCAGGTGTTCAATGCTCTGAATACAGACGGATTGACATTGACAGTTGCTGATAAGAACGAAGCTACAATAGCGATGACATTCTACGGACATTATGACACAACGCAGCTTGATACAGCTCCGTTTAAGATTTGGATTCCGTAATGTAAAAAAGATAATATAGGTGGGCATATTATGAGAAAGATTAACACGCAGGATGCGTTTAAAATGGCAAGACTTATCAAGCATACATCAATAAAAGATGTTTTGATGAAATACTACGAAGAAGGAAAAGGCGATTTCAAACAGACAGACATTGAAAAATTTGGAATGCGTCTTTTTTTTGATGTTATTGAATGTGTTTCTGATGGAAATGCAGAAAAGGATTTCTATGAGTTGCTGGGCGGTATATGCGAGAAACAGCCGAAAGAGATCCAGAGTCAGCCGATTGAAGATACAATAGCTGATTTAAAGAAAATCTATGAAGAAAACGACATGAAAAGTTTTTTTCAATCAGTCTCTGCTATGATATCAAACATTTCGATTTAGTACAGAGACGATATCACAACGCAGATGAAATAATGCTGATGCCGTTCATGGATGGTTATGAGCTTATCAAGTTTGCATCAGATGATGAAGATGACAACAAGATGTTTTTTAGGTGGGTTGTCGGATATCAATCAACAATGTCTTTTGCTGATTTCAAGAACGGAATCAAACAAAAGCTTATTGACGATCATAGAAGTTCTGAAGACATCTTAAACGATGTTGAAGAGATGATGAAGAGGTTTTAAATATGGCTTCAGGCGGAAACGTATTATTTAAACTACTTGGACAAGTATTTGTAGACACAGACGATGCTGAAAAGAGTATGTCAAAGACAACAGAAAAAGCCGAATCAATGGCTGATAAACTAGGCAAAGGCGCAAAGACAGTCGGCAAGATCGGAGCTGCAACAGTAGGAGCAGCCGCTGCTATATCTGGAGTCATGATAAACAATGCAAAGAGTACGGCATCCGCTGCCGATGAGATAGACAAAGCATCTATCCGAATGGGAATCGGAGCAGAAAGATATCAAGAGTTGGCTTATGCAGCAGAGCAAAGCGGAGTTGAAATGTCAACGCTTGAAAAGGCAGCCAAGAAACTTGAAGGAACAGGAATCAATTTTGATGATGCCATAAATTCTATCATGAGTCTTGAAACGGCAGAAGAAAGAGCAGCAGCAGCGTCTGAAATGTTTGGTGATGCGGTCGCTTATCAAATGAGTCCGTTGATTGAACAGAGCGGAGAGAGTTTCAATGGCTTGATAGACAGAGCGAATGAATTAGGTTTGGTTATGTCAGAAGATGCCGTTAAGGGCGGTGTTGAATTCGGAGACTTGATGAGCGACATGGAGAATTCTGTAAAGGCTCTAGGAACAAGTCTAGGATCTGCAATGATGCCTGTCCTTAATGAGTTGTTAAAAACATTAGTTGATAGTATGCCAATGATTCAATCAATGATGCAGGATTTAGCACCTGTTTTTGCTGATTTGATTTCTCAAATACTTCCGCCATTGGTTGAGCTTTTACAGACAATACTTCCACCATTAATAACACTCATAAAAACTATTGCTCCTATCATTACAGAGGTTGCAAAAGTAGTTATTAATGTTATCGGAAAAATAATTGATGTTGTCGGCTCTTCTATAAGCGAAATTAAGGACTTTTGGACAGATATGGTCGCATTTATCGAAGGAGTTGTTGATGCCATTAAAAAGCCAATTAACGCTATCATAGGCGGTATCAATTCAATGTTCTCTGCATTGTCTATTGAGATTCCCGATTGGGTGCCTATTATTGGCGGAAACACGATCGCTTTACCACAGATTCCGATGCTTGCAAAAGGTGGAACGATAACCGGCAGCGGTTCTGTTATAGTCGGTGAGCAAGGTCCAGAAGTCTTGAATCTTCCGACAGGGGCAAGCGTTCAACCGCTTCAAGGCGGAGACATGACAGACATTCTAATTGAGTGTACCAACAAGATTATTAGTGCAATGAATGACACAACGGCACACATCACGGTTGATGATCCGTACAGAATATTCAAATTGGTTAGACAAGAAGAAATTAAGAACAGGATAATCACAGGAGCGGTTTAATGAGTGCTTACAATGGTTATAGATTGAAAATAAATGGTGTTATAGTACCAAACGTAATAATGTCACGTGGAACATGGAGCGCATCTAACAAGAAGAGATTAGTTTCTTCTTGGACAGATGCAAACGGTGTTCTGCATGAGTATTACTACGACAAGAAACAGGCGAATATAAGTTTCACACTCCGAGAGCATACAGTTGAAGAGCATGATTCATTTATCACATATTTTACAGATCATAGTCATGTTGCGATTGAATATTGGGATGATGACACGGCTAGTTATTTGACATTTGATGGAAAGATAGAAGACATTGGTTGGTCACATAACATCGCTCTGGAAGACGAAATCAGATACAATCCTACGGAGATATCCATTTTGGAGTATTAAAGATGATTAACATTTCTGCTAAATATGCAAATCTATTGAAAAATGATGAAGTTCCGAAAGAGCTTGTTATTCATTTTCCAAACAACGAATACAGAGATTTAACAAACAGCGACATCGTTGCAGAATCTATGAAGTTTGTTGAATCAGCCGGAGACACAGACACAATCAAATTCGGCATCTCTGACACTCCATGCTTTGAGGTTGATGTTTACGGAGTGCCCGATCTTTCAAATTCAGACATAGAAGTTAAGTTAATATGCGATTTTTCCGAGTATGGCGGAGAAGATGATTTTGAGATTATCATTGGCAGATTCAAAATAGACAAGATGACGCAGAATTACAACACAGAGCTTGTTCATATCTTGTCTTACAGTTCAGCGATGATTGATTTAGATGCAGAAGATATCACAAATGATTTTTTTTACACCAATTATTCTTATTTCTGGAGAGGACAAATTGAACGCTTCCTTGATAGATTTACGGATGGATATACTTCAAATATGTATGAATTATCTGAAGAATATACGTTCAATAAAGAAATGGCAAGTGAAACACAATCTGCGGATATTAAAGAATATAATGAGAGCTTTAATCCAAGTACAACAGTTTATACGTTTTCATGGACTCGAACGGTGTATACAACTAGACAAATCATTTACACGTTCGATGTTCCTGCGATAGATACTGCTCAATGTATTTTTAAGGAACAAGAATCGTGGCAAGATGGAAATTCGCTTGAGCGTTATGGTTGGTTTAATGACGATCAATGTTATCAAGATAGGCAAAATTGGACAACTTCAGGATATCCAACACCTAGAATGGCTCAAAATACATCATATTGGAATTTTATGACAAGTAACTATTATAGTGATTCACCTGATGAAATTCCAAACCATATAGAAACAATGTCTAAAAATGGTGGAACGATAACCATTAAAGCATCTCATTGTTTGTCTTATGCCGTATATAGAGGAACATCAACATCATATACACCTAGCATTCATCCAGAGCCTTCATCATGGACACTTGTTGGAAGTAATACATATCCAGAGATGTCAATTTCTGATGCTCCTGATATTCACATAAAATTCATACGATCAAAAGAGTTTTTGTTTGGAAATAATTTAGTTCTTAATGATCATGCAAGTATAAGAACAACAATGGCTACAAACTATCCTTCAGGATCTGAAGGATTCACAAAGGCTCTTATGTGGAACATGATTGCAGAATGTCTTGGAAAGATGTGCAGAGTCAACAGAAACGATGGCAACATTGAATTGTATTCGCTCATTGATGCGGATGGTTTATATCCGTCAAATGACATTTATCCTGCTCAAGACATCTATCCGAGAGAATCAAACAGCTATGACATCAAATTGAGTATGTATGAATATCTCAATTATCAAGGCGAACGAAGTAAGAAGATCGGAAAAGTTACGGTTGGAACAAACGGACAATATTCTGCTCAAGTTGAAGACTACAATTCGAACAAGTACGAAGAAATAATAATTAGTCCTGAAAACATTTTTGTTAAAGGTTTCGAAGCAAGATACGGATTGAATTCAGATGAAATAAAAGTTTTTGCGGACACGATTCTTGATAACTACAAAGATTATGAGTTCATTCCTTACGAATGCCAAGCGGTTGGACTTCCGTTTATGCAAGCAGGAGATTTCATAGTTGTTGAGAATCTTGAGCATGATAACAAAAAGTTCTACATTGCCAGAAGAACGCTTTCGGGCATCCAAGCATTAAAAGATGATTATTCCGCAGGAGGTTTATCATGAGTTATAGCAAATATTACAATCCCACAAATTGGGAGAATTATCCAAGTGAAGACACAGCCATCAATGCAATGCGACTCAATCATCTTGAAGACGGAGTTGATGAGCTTGATGATAGAATTGTCGAGTTGTCAACAGATAAATCAGAAGTTCAATGGAATCAAGTTTTGTTTGCAGGGCAAAAGATAGCAGAAATTGAGATTAATGGTATCAAACAAGATGTTTATTGTTCTCAAAACGAAGGCGATGCCGCTGCGCAAGAAGCAGCTTTAAAATCAGAAGGTTATGCAATAGGAAAACAAAACGGCTCTGATGTCAGTCCTTCAAGTCCGTACTATCATAATAACTCAAAATATTATTCACAACAGGCAAGCGAATCTGCGACAAGTAGTGAAAATGATGCTCTTGTTTCTGAAGGTTACGCAACAGGCAAACAGAACGGTCAAGATGTGCCGGAATCAAGTCCGTATTATCACAACAATGCAAAGTATTATTCAGACTTAACAGATCCGACAGCGTTGAGAAATATGTCTGACGTTGATGTTGAAGGTGTTCAGAACGGACAGATTTTAAAGTGGAATGCTTTGACAGAAAAGTGGGAGAACAGTTCAGGTGGTGGCGGTGCTTCTTCTCTTGATGATTTGACTGATGTGGGAATCACACTTCCGAGTCATGGGCAAATACTGAAATATAATTCATTGGACGATGAATGGCAGAATGCGACTCTGATTAATGATTCGTCAACTTCAGCAAGTACGGTTTGGAGTAGTGATAAGACAAACACAGAACTTGCAACAAAAGAAGATGCTCCAACAATTCTGACTTCAACATTGTCAATTGGTAGTACATCGTTGACATTCTCAAACGCAGCTATAACGACAACGGCAATGTATGATGTTTATGCTGACAAATACGGATTGACTCCGACAGATATCACAATAACGACAGGACAAGCGGTGTTGACGTTTGAAGCACAATCATCAAATGTTAGCGTTAAACTTGTTATCAGATAAGGAGAAAGAAAATGGCATATTTTCATTGTTTAATCGGTGGCGGAAGTTCTGGCGGTGGATATACGTTAACAGTTACTTGTGATCCCAATTTTGCCGGAACAACTATAATTTGCACAGATGGAGTTACAACACTGACTAAAACGTGTCCGTCTGTTTCTCCTTATGAGGTTGAGTTTGAGATTCCAAACGGTGGCACATGGACAGTTAGTGGAACAATCAGCGGTTCTACTTTCACAGCGTCAATTGATATTCATGATGAATTGGAATTGATAGCAATTCCAGACGGTTCAACAGTTACTCCGACAGATGATATTCAGACATGGCTGAAATGTGGTGGGATTTTTGATAAAAGTTATACGACACTTAATGAAGTTCTTGCAGATTCAACGACATTACTTGCGTTAATGAGTGATGACAATGCAGTTGATTATCTTGTTAGGTCAACAACATGGGCGAGCGGAATTACAGCAGACTCAACAGCCATGACCGACATCGGAGCGAATAATTATTGTGCAAATACTTTGTTGGCTGATAGTACATGGCTGACAGCTATTTGTAATAGTACGTACTTTGAAAGCGTGTTGAATGTTAAAGTTCCGACTATGACAAGCAATACTACTCCGAGTGGAGAATGCTTTGGAGATTCTATAAATGCGAGCACCTATACTTATTTTAAAGCGTTTGATAAAAATAGAACAGACACTTATTGGGTTTCTGCATCTTCTGCATTTCCGCATTACTGTGGTTATGATTTTGGAGAACCTACAAAAATAAGCGTTGCTGTATTCAATAATGTTCCTGGCAATCATTTACCTTATTCTATAAAAACATATAAAATTCAAGGTTCAAACGAAAGCAAAACATCAGGCTATGTTGATTTAACCGATTCCTTAGTTAATACAAATACGGATTCAGATGATGTGATAATTGCTTTGAATAATAATACGGCATATAGATATTATAGAATCTATGTAATAAATGGTTTTGATACCGTAAGATGTGATATAGGAGAAATAAATTTCTACGGCAGAGCAGATGTTTAAGAGGTGAACAAAATGACAATAGAACAGAGACTTTCAAATCTTGAAAAACTTGTGAACGCTTTATCCAAAAAGATAGATGACAACAAATTCTATCAGCAAGCGGATATTGATGGAGCAAGACAAAATATCAGCGAAATTACACCATATACCGAAACACAAATCGGTTACTATGGCGAAACGGAAAAGACTTTCTACAACGTGCCAGATGGCAACGTGACAGTATTTGGCTTGAAGGAATATTCTCTCGACAGAATTTCTGACAGGCTGACGCTTACTTTTGACGCTTTATCAGAACAGACAGAAATCACAATATCAATCTTATAATGCAAAGGAGAAAAACAATGGCAAAGTTAAATGTTATTCAGAACATTCTTGGCAACGTGACAGTAGTTTCAACATGGAATGACAATCTTGCAGGAGCAAAGTCAGCGTATTTCAATCAGTGCAGATTGCTTTATGCTGATGCAGAAACAACAAGCGGTGTTGTAGGTCTTTATGACGAACACAACAAGATTGTTGACGGTTGCTTTGAGGAAATCAAAAAGTCATGACAACTCCACGCAAAAGGAGCGTCACAAGAAGCTTGACAAGGTATGTCGTGTTTAGCATCGCAATGCTTATCATTTACACCACGATATGCCTTGTCTTTTTATGGCTTGAAAAACCGCTTGACTCCGATTTGACAACAGGCTTTTTCGGCTTCTTCGGTGGCGAAATTGTTATGTGCGGTTTAATCAAGCTGTTTAAATTGAAAGGGGAAAGAGCATGAGACAGAAATTAGCTTCTCGCAAGTTCTGGGTAACAGTTGCAGCAGTTCTTGCATCACTTGGAACAGGTATCACAGGTATTATTCAGGGCAATCAGACACTTGCTATCATCGGTAGCGTTCTGACAGTTATTTCCGCTGCAATTTATGCCGGAGTTGAAGCCTACGTTGACGGAAAAGCCGTTGAGAAGGGAGCAGACAATGAATGAAGTTTTATCCGTTCTTGGTGCTCCGTTAATATCAGCCGGAGCTGCAATTATTGTTTCAGCTATTCAGAATCACAAGACAATGACGCTGATTGAATATCGCTTGAAAGAGCTTGAGAAGAAGCAGGACAAGCACAATTCAACCATTGAACGCACATACAAGCTTGAAGAGCGTGTTTCGGTTGTTGAGACACAGATAAAAGATTTGGAGAAGTAATATGGGATATAGTTCATCACAGGCGAAAGAATTTATCAAGCACATTGCTCCGATGATCCAGAGCGAAGCAAAGGCAAGAGGTTACAAAATTTGCTCTGTTGCAATTGCTCAAGCAATCGTTGAAGGAGCAGCCGGAACATCATCTCTCGCAAAAACATATCATAATCACTTTGGTATGAAATGCGGAAAAGCATGGAAGGGCAAATGCGTCAATCTTCGCACAAAAGAGGAATACACAAAAGGAAATTTGACAACTATCAATGACCATTTCCGTGTTTATGATTCTGACGAAGAAGGTGTTAAAGGATATTATGATTTTATATCAGCTCCGAGATATGCAAATTTGAAAGATGCTACCACTTACAGAGAGTATGCAGAAATGCTCAAATTGGACAAATATGCCACTTCAAGTTCATATGTGGAGACTTTATGCAATACCGTCACAAGATACAATCTAGGGGCATATGACGGAGCGACAGAGACAGTTCCGCTTCACATCCAAAAGCGAAGAGTCTTGAAATTTGTTTTGCCGTTTATGGTTGGTTCTGATGTTGTGTTATGTCAGACTATTCTCCGTAACAATGGCTATGATATCGGCTCTTACGGTGTAGACGGCAAGTATGGCAAACAAACAGAAGCAGCCGTTAAAAAGTTCCAGAATGAACACGGACTGGTTGTAGACGGTAAAGTTGGAGTCAAGACTTGGGCGATGCTTGAAAAATACAATTGAGGTTGATTATGGAGTTTCTTTGTTTGTTTTTAATTGAATTAGCATTTATTGCTATAATCGGACTCATTTATACTATACCTACATTTTTGTTAGTGAGCTTTTTTGATTGGTTGAGGAAACGATGAAAGATTTGTCTGATATTAAGAATAGCGACATTAAAAACGCTATTGATGAATACATACATTCGGAGAGAGACAGAGCTGTTTTGTTGGATCGTCTTGTAAATGGTTTGACGTTTGAGAAACTTGGAGAAAAGCATGATCTATCCGAAATACAAGTAAAAAGAATAGTGTATAAACTATCTGATGATGTTTACAGACATTTGGGAGTGTAACTTCGGTTGCACTCCTTTTTTTATTGCCCAAAATGACACGAAATTGATACTCTTATGCGATTCTAACTTCTAATCATATCTAATAATATATACATAGAGGTGAAAGTCTATGTTTATATATACGAATCCCAACCCAATAGATAAGAAAGTCGGTGATTGTGTTATCAGAGCTATTGCTATTGCAACAGAAACCACGTGGGAAAGAGCCTACATGGATTTGTGCATGGAAGGTTTAGAGATGGCAGATTTGCCGAATTCAAATGCCGTATGGGCATCTTATCTAAAGAAGTTGGGATTTAGGAAAGGCATAGTTCCTGACACCTGTCCTGATTGTTACACGGTGGCTGATTTTGCAGAGGATCATCCGTATGGAACATATGTCCTTTGTACTGGAAGCCATACTGTAACGATTATGGACGGAAACATCTATGATGCATGGGATTCGTCAATGGAAATCCCGACATTCTACTATTATAAGGAGATATAGTCATGAGTTATCCATTCTATAACCAAAATCAGCAACCACAAGTCAGTTTTATGAGTATCAGGGGAAAGGAAATTGCAATCAATTATCCTATTGCTCCAAATAATACAATCATCTTTAGGGATGAGTTAGAGCCGTATATATATGTAAAATCAATGGGATATTCTCCGCTTGAAAAGCCTGTCATGGATATATATAGGCGAGAAGAGCCGATTTCGGCACAAGAATCAGTTTCTAATGTAAAAGCGGATAATTCTGCTATTGAACGAATACAAGACGATATTAAGGCAATTATCGATGATATAGAAGGCATCAAAAGGAAGATAAATGTTAAACCTCGTAGGAAGGAGTCTGACGATGATGAACAATAATATATTGGGAATGCTTCAGCAATTGCAGACGAATCCAATGGAAATGTTGTCAAAGAGATTCAATATTCCACAGGATGTGAACGTGAATGATCCGAATGCGATTATTCAGCATTTAATGAATACTGGGCAGATATCTCAACAGGCATACAATAATGCAAGAAATATGGCAATGACATTTAAGAAATAGAAGTCGGTGCACAGGCTTTTATGATAAACGGACTATTCACTTTGAGAGTAGTTCCTAACCTACAAAAATTTATAGGAGGAAAAAACTATGATTACAAACAATGAAATGGTAATGCCAGTAGCACCTATGTATGGTGGTGGAAATGGCGGTTTCGGCAACGGTGGTTTTGGTGGAGATTGGGGATGGATTATCCTTTTACTCTTACTTGCTGGCGGCGGCTGGGGCAATGGCTTCGGTGGCTTCGGTGGTGGTTTCGCTGCTGATGGTGCTGCTCTTTATCCTTGGATGAATCAGGCAGATATCACAACAAGCGGATTCCAGAACGCAGCAACTAATTCTGCAATTGCATCGCTTCAGAATAGCGTGACAAGCGGATTTGGTGACGTTCAAACAGCTCTTTGTGGTGGTTTTGCCGGAGTGAACGCAAGTATTTCTAATGGCTTCGCACAGGCAGAAATCGGAGAAAATGCTCGACAGATGGCAAATATGCAGCAGATGTTCGGCATTCAGAGTGCTCTTCAGAATTGTTGTTGCGAAAACAGAGCAAGCATTGCTGATGTTAAGTACACTATTGCAAATGAAGCTTGCCAGAGCAGAGCAACTTCTACGGCAAACACACAGGTTATTCTCGATAAGCTTTGCCAGTTAGAACTTGACGCAAAGAATGACAAGATTGCTGATCTTGAAAGACAGCTTACAAAGGCAGACTTGGCTGCTTCACAGGCTGCACAGAATACTCTTATCACAAAGGGATTCTCTGATGAGGTTGACGCTCTTTACAACAGATTGAGCAATTGCCCTGTTCCTACAACACCTGTTTATGGCAGAACACCTATATTCACTTGCAATCAGAACACAAGTTGCGGTTGCGGTAGTTTCTAGGGGGTGAGATCATGGCAGAGTTTACTTATAATCCGATTCAGTTAGTTCAGCCAAATCAGCCTGTTGTATTAAATACGACAATCGGTTGTCCGAAAGGGTATGTGCTACACAGAAATGAAAGTGGAATTGTAACTCTTCGTGGTATTGTAAACAATCCAGATGGATGTTTTGCAAGATACCAAGTGACATTCAATGGTAACATTGCTATTCCTGAAGAGGGAACAGCTCCTGCTCCGATATCGGTAGCAATAGCAATTGATGGAGAACCTGTTCTCACAAGTAGAGCAATAGTGACTCCGGCAGATGTTTCTCCGGCAGCTCCTACATCAGAGAACTACTTCAATGTTACATCAACGGCAATAATAACAGTTCCAAAAGGATGTTGCGAGAATATAAGTGTTGAAAACACTTCTGAAAGTGCAGATCCTTTGACACCAGCTCCAGCAATCAATGTTCAGAATGCGAACTTGGTTGTGACAAGGATAGCATAGGAGGTATAATATGGAAAAAGTATATGAAGATGCAAAACAAATGCTTGAACGTGAAGTTCAGGACATAGCAATTAGAGGTGCGGTTTCAGTTGAAGACATTGCATTGATGTCTAAACTTCTGGATAACCTTAAGGATATTTCAATAATATGTGCTATGGAAGAAGAAGGATATTCGGGACGTATGATGTACGATTCAGATGCTTCTTACGCAAGAGGAAGAGGATCACAGGCAAATCGTGACTCTATGGGTAGATACTCAAGCAGAGGTTACAACTATGGTTCTTATGATGGCAACTCATACAGAGGTTCATATGATGGATATGATATGAGACAAAGCGAAAGAAGATAATTTTTTCAAGAATTCGTCCACGAAATTGTCCACGAAATTAAGGAAAGAGCGAAATTACGCTATATTTGGGGGATGGGTGTGATTAT
>JAEIGA010005350.1_pt1 | contig 19656 bp, 22 predicted proteins | sample 9270691 | NCBI WGS metagenome assembly JAEIGA01 (sample SAMN17057246, study PRJNA624740) | gut metagenome | biome: biome; isolation source: fecal sample | host: Bos grunniens | place: China: Xizang | collected 2019 | reverse complement strand
TTATGATGTAATGACAAATGGATGGGGTGATACAACTATGTTGTTGACAGCAGGTAAAAATACTGCCCATAACAATATGCCACCATATTTAGCGGTATATATGTGGAAAAGAATTTCATAATTTTATAATATAGATTAAAAAAGAATGGAGGTTGCAAATGCTAACCTCCCTTTTTTTAATAAATAAGAATGTGACCTCGCGCGCCCTTGATTCATCTTTATTTCTATATATAAATATAGATAAAAAACCATATATTCATGTAAAATTAATTTTATTAAAATAAAGTTTTAAAACCCGTATTTAATGCGTAAATAAAAGTATTTATAGTAATAATAGATGTTGAATTATGATTAAAAGAACATTTTTAGATAAAACAAATACTATATTTAAAGATAGTCATGAGAACTTTGGTTTACACCCTATATCAATGCTTAATTATGGTTTAGAGAAATCAAGGGTGTTGTTACATTTTGACATAAATGAAATACATGAATTTATAAATTCATGTCCTGAAGGTTCTGAAATAAAACATACATTAAAAATGACGAACTGTGGTTCTATTGATTTTAAAAATTTTGATAAAAAAATACCTAGTTATGACGTTAATGGTGTTAAAAGTAGAGCGACTTCTTTTACTATTTATGCCTTTCCAATAAAAAATAACGCAACTGATGGTTATGTGTCATGGGACGAAGGTGTTGGTTTTGATTCTAACGCTGATTTCTTTGATTCTGGGAAGAGTTCTGTGTCAACCGAAGGAAGTAATTGGTTTAATAGAAAAAGTGGTTTAAAATGGATTGATGAAGGTTGTATTGGTATGTATCCTGATAAAAGTAATGTTATCGCATATCAACATTTTGACCATGGTAATGAAAATATTGAATTAGATATAACAGAATATGTAAACGCTTTATTGGATGATAACTCTAACTATGATTGGTCAATAAGCAACGATGGATTGTGTTTGAGTATTGAACCACATATTGAAGGACTTGATGAGGAAGATTTCAGAGATACGAAATATGTTGGTTTTTTTAACAATAAAACAAATACATTTTTTGCCCCTTGTATTGAAAGTAGATGTAATGATTATATAAAAGACAATCGTTATAATTTTACAATTGGTAAAGATAATAAATTATTTTTATATGTTGAAACAGAAAATGGTTTTACTGATACAGATACATTGCCAATGTGTACAATAAGTGATTGTATGTGTGAAACTGAATTAGTTGTTAAACGTTTTAATAAAGGTATCTATTATGCTGAAATACCTTCAAATTTATCAGCAAGATTTGATGCAGATGTTATTTATTATGATGTTTGGTCTAATATTTCTATTGATGGTGTATTTTATGAAAATGTAGAACAAGAATTTGTGACTCATAAAAATATTCTTACAAGTAACAAAGAAAATAATTACGAACCTTCTTTGCATGGCATTAATGATAATGAAAATTTACTTGACGGAGAAATAAGAAAGGTGTGTGTTAAATTTAGAATTCCATACAGTACAAAATATGATGTATTAGATAATACTGAATATAGAATATATACAAAAGATAGTGATAGAGAAATAGAGGTTATATCTTGGGATAAAATAAATAGCGCAGGAATGGAAAATTATTTCTTATTAAATACAAGTGAACTCGTTTGTGGTAAATACTATGTTGATATTAGAGTAAGAACAAAATTCCAACAAAGGGTGCATAAAAATGTTTTACATTTCTCAAGAGTTAATAATATAACAAAAATAACACACTAATGAATTATTCTGTATCAAGAATATTTAATGTGACATGTAATTATCTAGTTAGGAATTTATTTGAAGAAGAAAATAATGATTTGTCTAAAAAAGATTTAATTATTATCGACCTAACCGAATCACAGATAGGGCGTATTTTAAATGATACACCTGAAGAGAATATAGTGAGTATATTAGGTAATGATTTTTTTGAAAGAAGGGTTAGTAATTTTCATACAGTTGAAGAATTACTTAACAGTAGTGAAAATTTAATCTTAACCGATAAGGGTTATATGTTGTCAAATTTTAAATATTTTTGGGGTATACATAATGGTAAATTAATTGCAGGTGAATTAAGTGAATTACCACAAAATATGCAATGCATGCCAATCCGTAATGTAAAGCATAATGAAGGACCCGTTATTCGTTCTTTTATTAATGATAAATATGAATTATGTTTTTTAGATAATAATGGAAACGTATTAAAGTTAATGGATTCGTTAAAAACAATAAAAACATTATTAATAGGTGAAAAAAGACAGTTTTTGATAATAACAAATCGAATGTATGATAATGAAAAAATATCTTGTAAAATAAATGAATTGTTATTAAATAATCCTTGTTATTTGGTATGGATAGATAATGGAAGATACAATTCTTTTCAACTAGAAGATATTAATAAGAAAAAATTTATACAAAACGGTTTTACTGAATACAATGACATGTTTGTATTTGGTGAGATAAAATAGTGTAGTACTTAATAAAATAAAAACCTGTATTCAATAAATGAATGCAGGTTTTTTGTATATTATTTCAATTTTCAATTAGTTTATTCTAACTGTTTTGCTTAATAATAATTCTTTTAAATTTTTACCATTTACACCATATTTGTTTACGAATGTTAAATAAGTTGGTCCATGTACTATTGGTAAATTATTATAATTATGTGTATGATTATTAAACATATTTAAGAAAGCCATTAAAAAATCACATAAAACATCACCATAAGGTAACTGATGTGCAGTATCTAATATATTTTTCATTGCTTCATCATCCAACAATTTTTCAGCATCTGTTATCCCGTAATAAGGGTCTCCATTACTTCCTATTAAATTAATTTTATCAGCATATAATGTTGCTATGCTTGATATATTTTCAATGACTTTTTGTTTATTGATATAAGTTAATGAATTTTCATAAAAGTTTAGTTTTAAAAAAGCTGGATTCTTACTATTAAATTCAATATTAGAATTTTTAAGTAATTTAACACCACTTCTTAATAGAATATCATTATCTTTAATTATTATATCACAATTTTTTCTACCATTTATTGATATATCTTCGTCCTTTGGTAAAAGTTTACTACATTCTTCATAACTCCCATTATCGGAACTAAAAGGCGAAAATACACGTTTGATTTTCTCATATACATTTTGAGAAGGTTTGAAATGTGAATTATTTAAAAGACATGTTGAACCCGCACCAAAAAGTTGTTTATTAAGAAATTGTTGTTGTGATATAACTGGTCCAATGTAAAATCTTTGAGAATAAGTATCTTTATCGTCAGCTAATATAACAAAAACCGTTTCATGTAGTTTAGGTTTTACATGAAACATTTTTGGTAACAATGGATAAGCAAACGGTAAATTATCATCGTTAAGAATTTTATTATCATTAGGTCTAATTCGTACTTTAATACGTTCACCACCATTTGGGTCGTTTAAACTAACTACTTCTCCAATTATAATCATTATCTAAAAATACCGTATAAACTTGCATTATTTATATTAAAACCTTGAAAAGTACCAGGTCCTGCAGCAGTTTGTACTGTACCAGCTACTTGTATAGCACCAATTGGTAAAACAGAATCAATTCTTGCCATACTTTTAAGACCTTTTACTATTTCCTCTATTCTGATAACTTCCATCGCTTCAGATATATTTTGCGAACCGTCTTCTGCAGCACCCATAGGTGCTCCTGCTTCACCTTGACGTCTAATTATATTAGCAGCAATTGAAATGGCAGAAACACCTGGCATTTGTATTGCGCTACACACTAAAATTACTGCAGGTATTTTTGTAAGTGGTGTGCGTACAGTTTTTAGTACTTGTTCTATTGTTTGTGCTATTTTTTCTATTCCTAATCCCATTTTATTTATATTTTTTAACAATCATTATTAGGTACTTCCAATACCGGTGTTAAATCAGCGTAATTAACATTATCAAGTTTTAGTGCTTGTTTACCAAAATCAAAATCAGGTATAATCAAACAAGCAGTAATTAATTGTACGATTAAGTCTTTGTAATCTCTAATGGTCTCTAACAATAATTGGAGTGTTAGAATTTTAATCCATGGCATAATTTTTTCAAGTACAAATTCTAACATCTGTTTTAAGAATATCTCTATAACTTGTTTTGCAATTGTAATGAATAAATTTGTTAATTCACCAAGAAGTCCTTCTATAGAAGACATTGATACTGTCATGTGTTCCCATTCGTACATATTAAACGCAGAACCTTTCATGACACAAGTGTTTATGTAATATAACATCATAACCTTTGGTGAAAGAATTTGCATTACAATTTCAATCATTAATGTTTTTACAATTTGTTCTAAAAAACTGATGTCAAAATTAACAGAATACTCCATTTTACCATCAACTTCTTTTGAAATTGCTGATGTTGTATTTAATAAATCTAACAAATCTTGACTAACTGAAGAAGAAGTTTCTAATTTTGCTACTTTACTCATTAATGCATCAACGTCTGTTGAAGAAAGACTACTTCCACCTCCTTCACCATTAGTTATATAATCATTTGAACTATTTAACATATAGTCATAATCAGCATTTGAGAAATTTGTTGCACATAGTTGTTCTGCTTCGTCATTACCTGCTGCTAATATTAAGTTTTCTATTAACTTTGTAGCTTTATTTTTAGCAACTTTATATTGTATCATATTCTCAGCCAATTCATAGTACTCTTTAACGTCTGTTGACAATGGAATAAGTGACATTAAACCCATCATAGAATTTAATACATTCGCTACTAATGTTTTTGTTTCAAATAATTTCAATCCAAAAATATAATCATAATTAAATTCAAAGATTGTTTTTGGCATGCTAAATTGTTGTTTACCAATGTTAAAATAGCGTGTATAGGTATTTTTTGGTAACGTTACTTTAATAATTGCACCGTCTTCTCTTAATGAATTAGAATTTTCGTATTGACATCTTAGAATTGGTTTATATCTAAACGCTGTACCATCTTCAGTAGTTACGTCTTGTGGTATAAGAATTTTTCTATTTACAGGGTCATCAACAACACTATAAAAATTCTGTGCTGCAACACCCCAAGTGTGATTTACATCATCATAATCACTTAATAAAAATTCCTTTTGGAAAATTCTATTATCCCATATATCACCATTTGCATCACTTTTATTAATTACATGCCATAAAAAGGCGTTAAAATCTGTTGAAAATACTGTTTGATCTGGAGTATAATTAAAACCATATATATTTGGTTTGCAATCAAAATAAAAAATAGATTCCTTATCGTTAGTTGGGCATCTTTTTAATACACCAAACATATCTATTTGAGATATAGGTATTCTCAGTCCGATTGATTCATTTTCATCTAAATTATCAAGAAGATAATAAGGAATAAACGGTTCTACTGCACATCCAAGAAACATATTTTTGATGTTAAGGAATAGCATTGATTTCACGGCGTATTCGATTACGTCTAATATTCCATCTGACGCTTTTTTTGCATTTTCACCGAACTTTTGTGCGTTTTCTTTTCTCTTTGCCTTGTTTGCTGCTTTTTTTGCTGCCTTCTGTTCCCTTTTCTTCCTCTTTTCTTCTTCTTTCAGTCTCTCTTCTTCTGTCATTTTGACTTCTTCTTCGTCTTTAATCATTTTTTCGCCACTTAACAACATTGCTATCCAGTTTATCATTTCTGTTGGCGTTAACCCTAACATTTTTAATATACGCAATAAAAACTCCATTGGGGATACCATGGACCCATTTATTGCGTTCATAATATCCTCAACTAAATTTAACTTTGGATATGAGTTAACTATTGTTTGTATAGCAGCAATAGTACCAAATGTTTTACTTTGAGCATCAGAAGATTTTGACATAAATTATTTTTTTAATTGATATTGTTCTGTTGTATTATTTGATTGTGTATTTGCGTTTTTTGCTAATTCTTTTAATTTTGATAAATCAAGTGTTGTGGCACCCTTTTTTGTTTCATTGATTGCGCTATTTACGTCTCCACTATGTTTAAGTACTTCTGCCATTAGTTTTGAAATATCAAACTTTTGTTGAATTGCCTTTTGTTGTAATGCAATATAATTATTCATGATTTTTCCGTATTTCTCTTTTCCGTCAATATCAAGATCATTAATAATTGTTGTGTTTGCAATTTTATTTATTTCCTCTTGTATGGCAGTTGTTTGTCTATTTGCTAAATCATATGTTTCTTGTAATAATTGCTCAATTTTTTCTACACTATTGAGTTTAACTGTGTATTTTTTCTTTTCCATAATTAATATATTCAATATTATAAATAGTTGTAATATGATTTTTTTTAACTAATAACAGCGTCTTTAATTAAAAGATATTCTTTTTTAAACTTTTTCAAATTATCTCTAATACCTTTTGTATCTAAACCTGTTTCTTCTCGCAAAAAGAAAAGTACTGCATTTTTATTTAATTTTTTAGAAGCGTCGGTACTTAATACATAATCCCAGTTTTCTAATAAATTAATTAATGCTTTTGCTAATTTCCGTTCACTTTCTTTTAGAGAGTATGAATCACTTGTTATCATGGTATTTAAACGTTTAATTAGTGTATCAACTATTTCAACGGCAACTCTCTCATTTCTATCTGTATGGTTTATATATTTAATATTGTTTGTGAATTCTTCATCTAATAAATCATAAGACGGATTTCTGAAAGTTTTTTTCTGATATGCTAAATTACGACCTATTAAATAATTTTTACAAATATTACCATAATAAGAATAGGCCTTCTTATTTCTATCAGTGTCAAATTTCTCTGCTTTGGTTATAAGAAAAGATAATGTGTCTGAAAAGGTTTCGTCAAAAGTTTCTTCTGGAACATATAAATCATAGCGTCTAATAATTGACTCTATCATTTTTTCAAATGCAGGCTTAAGTTTTTCATTATAAATGAAATTCTTAAGTTCTGCATTTTCTGTTTCTAAATATTCTAAAACCGCAAGTTCTTGTTCTTCTCCAAAGTAGTTTTTATTTTTTGGTTTACGACCTCTTTTCGCCATGTTTTAGAATTTATTCTTCTGTTTTATTTCTATCTTCCTTAAAGAAGTATTCTTGTCTTGCCAATTCAATTAATTTTTTACCCTCTTCTTGAGAAATTTCTTGTTTTGCTAATGTCATATATGAACCTTCTCGTCCAATTGTATGCAAGTATCCAATCTTTGGTACGACATAAATCATTTTTCCTTTATATGCTGTTCTTAAAAGGAATTCATACCATGAAGCAATCTTTAAAGAAGGTTTTAAACATCCAACACTAATAAAATCTTCTGTTTTAAACAAACCACCTGTACAATTAAAATCCATGAATACTTCTAATTCTGGAATACCTATTACACCAATTTCATCAGCAAACGAAGGGTCAATTGCAACTTCATTTCCGAATGTTAAGAATTCACCATCTGTATTATGAAATTCATTTATAGGGAGAATAATGCTATATTCTGGATGGTTTTGAGCATATTTTTGCATAAGTTCAAAATAATTTTCAGTATAACTGTCGTCATATTCTAAAATAGTAAAATATGGTGTTACGCAATCGAATACAGCTTTGTTAATTTGTACATTAAAATCAGTTTCTTCGTTGTTTAGTATGCGAGTTTCAATACTTAAATGTTGTTTTGCTATTTTTTCTGCTTTGTTACAGATTGCTTGTGGACCAACAAATAATAATTGATAATATTGTTCATCATTTTCTTTAATTTTAATAGAAGACAATGCTTTTGTTATATATTCTTTATTGAATTCGTGTAAAGGTACAATTACTGTAATTTTTTTCATATATTATTCTGATTTTTCTTGATTATTTTTTAAGTAATTTAACATTGTTTTTAATTCTTCTTTTCTATTTTTAAACAATGTATCAACATACACTCGTTTAATATCCTCTTGTTGTAATTCTTTTCTATATTCTTTTACAGTTTCAGACATTTCAGTTAATACATTTGTAGGTACTTGGTCTTTCATGAATGTTTGTACAACACTTGCAATTAAAGCATGAACATCTTTTGTATTATAATACCAAACACCATTGTCTTTGAATGTACCATCTTTTACCATCCATTCTGGTTCACTTTCAGGCACCTTACCGATGATAATGTTACCGCACGCCATTGCCTCTAATGCTGATGCACCAAAATCAGTGAATGGGTCGTTCCATATTGTAATTGGTGCTTCTTTTAATAACTTAGCAAATGTTTCTTTGTCTTGTCCATTTACGTATCTAAAAGCGACAAAACCGTACATTGGATATTTCCATTTAAATGGTTTAACAATTGCATTGATATCATTTTGGTCTTTTGAAACAATATTAATGATTAATTTTTTATCTTCATTTTTATTTTCAAAGATATCATCAATACATGGTCTAACAACATTTACATTTACGTTTTTAAATACTTCATTTAAACGCTCTCCTAATTTTTTGCTTGTTGCAACACAATCATTGATGTTTAATGTACCCCATGAAGCACCCATAGGTATTAATTCTGTCATAAAATCATAATTCTGTAATAATGCAACTCTCTTACAAGGCATTGTTTTTGTTTTTGCCATAATATCAGCAAAGATTTCTGGAATAAACATAAAATCTGAAGCAGATACTTCAATACTGTCTTCTTGAATATTGTGGTGTGGTAATATATGTACGAATGAATTTAACCATGCGTCAGTACCAATAAATTCTTTTTCTGTATGAAGCATATGTACATCGTATCCAAGTTCTTTTAAATAAGTAGCAGTTTGGTAGATATATGTTAGTGATCCAGAAGGTGTTCCTTTTGTATCATATACTAAGAAGAAAACTTTAAATGTTTTATCTTCTAATTTTTGTAGTTCTTGTTCAATAATTTCAATTGGGTTTTTTGTTTCTTTTTCCATATTTTATCGTTTTTTTAATAATTTTTCATTTATTAATGTATTAAATGCTATGTCAAATCCAAATGGTGTATTTGTTAATGAATTAGTTTCTAAATCATAACCATAAGATAATACTTGTGTAATTAATATTTTAATTAAATCATAACTTATATTATCCATTTGTGTGTTACCGACACTTGTAATTTCACGTATAGTTTTTTCTGCGACACTTAATGTTTTATTCTCATCTTTTTCGTATCTATCAATAATTTCAGATTCTTTAGAATTGTGTGAATCTGAAAAATTAATGAAATTTAAAATTGCTTTTAAATCCAATACATATTCACTATCAATATCCATTATTTTTGTGTTAATTTTTTAATTATTTCTGTATCGTCTAAAAATTCACCAAATGTATTATATTCATAATCTGCTTCAATATCTTTATTGTAATCTGTTATGATTTTAATACATATTTTATTTGAAGGTTTATTTTTTAAAAGTTTTGGATCTGCCGTTACTAATACATCACATCTTTCAAAAATATCAGTAGATACTGTTGGAAAATATGTTTCTCTTATTCGTGTTGCAATTTTTGATAAAAAGAAGTGTGTAAAACCGATTGTAGCATTAAATTCAAATGGATTACATAGTATTAAGTCAATTTTTTCTTCCAAATCTTCATTATTATTTAAAGCAATATGCCAAAGGTTTAATTTTTTATCAATCATTTTTTCAGTAACCTCAGCTTCTGCGAAAATTTCAAAAACATAGTCTTCATATAAAAATTTATAATAAGATGTATCGTCTTTAAAATTTAAGATTTGTTTAAAATCATTAGTAGAGAGTTCTACTGAATTCACATCAAAATCATCATGCATTTTGTTATATGCTTTTAAAATTGATTTTGATTTTGCTCTAATAACATCATCAAGTGTAATACCTATTTTCATACTTGTTTTTCTTTTACTATTTTATTATAAAATATTGCTCTATCTTTTGTTACGTTTCTTAAATCATATTTTTCATGTAAATCATTATATAGATTGTCTTGTAGATTTCTTACTAATTCTCTATTATTAATTAAAAGTTTAATAAAACGTAACCAATGTTTATTGTTTTTAGATTGTTCGACTAATAGTGAGTTTGCTGTGTAGTCTATTTCACCACCCTTTTTGAAAGCATTTCGTAAGTCTAAACTATATGGTCCGAAATCCGAAGCAATAATTGCTGTTTTAGAAAAAACACATTCAGCAACTTTTAATGGTGATTTTACTTTATTAAATTCACTTATGTCAAGAGGCGCTAATAATACGTCAACATTGTTAAAATGTTGATAGTAACTATCCATTGGTTTAGTCCAACAACGTCTATAGGATTGATTTTTATAATCCGCATAGTCCATGTTTGGTATAAATTTTAATAAAAAGTCTTTGTATTCTGGTGTTATAATTTTATAGTCAGAAGTCATAACTTGTTCATATCTATACCACACTGATTCTTCTGGTCTAATCGGACGTTCTGAAAATCTCATTGTTCGTCTGTCAATTTCTCGTATGGTACCTCTAAGGTCATAACCACATAACACAAATTGTACTTTATCTAATTCTTCTTTGGTTAGTTGTTCGCTTATTTTACCAATCAATGCCATATCATATTCATGTGTTGAACCCATAATCATTCCAATTCTTAATCTTTCACTATCTTCTTTTTTAATTTGAAAGCGTGGGTCTTCTGGATTAATAGCGTTTGGAAATACAACTACATTTTTATTAAATGGTAAAATTTCTTTTCTGAATATTTCAGTTGTTGTTGTTATGTAATCAAAATGTTTAAAATTATTTTTTATCATTTCATCTATTTTATATTCTTTGATAAAATGGTATTGTGGATGTTTATAATCTAACTTCCAATGGTCATCAATATCCATAATAGTTACAATATTATGTTCTTTGAAATATTTTAATGCACCATGAAATGCTTCCATGTCTTGGTATAATCCTTTGTGAATATGTATAATTTGATACTTTCTGAAAGAAGTTAAATCATACCAATTAGGATTCATGTTAATTGTTACTGAAAACTCATCAGGATATTGTTGTTCTAACTGTATATGTGGTTGAGTTGAACGATAGAATCCAACACCACCTTGGTTATCAGAAGGAACTACTAAGATATTTATTTTTTTCATTATTTTTCAAAACTTTTATAAAAAAGTAAAAAAAAATATATAAATGTAAATAAAAAACCTTGGAAAAATATTCCAAGGTTCAAAAAAATTATTTGAGTTTTATTATTGACGTTTCTTTTTTAGTTTTAAAACACCTTCATAGATATTCCCTTTACTATCCATGAATTGGATTGTATTACCTGCACACATCTTCATACCTATAAATTGTTGTGCAGAAGACTCATTAATTGATTGTTTCATATGTTCTTTAAAACTTTCGTCAATTAAATATTTAATATAATTATAATCAATATTTTGAGGCATTTGTGGATAAACAACATTTTGTTGTTTTGTTTCTATTACCGTAGGTTTTGGTTCTGTTTTTATATTCAAACCTAAACCTTCATTGATATCTATTTGTGATAAATCACCTGTCATTGGTGGTTTGTCAATAAATGAATCTAAAACCGGATTACCCGTTTTTTTTCTTTCGTTAATTGGGGTTGTTGTTTGTATGCGTGTATAACTATTATCGTTTTCAAATATATTTGATTCATAGTTTACACTTTTCTTTCCTTGTTTGTTTGATTGTTCAGAAGCATTAACTTTGTTCCAAAAATCTTGACTTGTCATTAATGTTTGTGCTTCCGCTAAAATTTTATTTATATCCATCGTTTTCTGTGTTTATGTTTGTTGGATTTATTTCCTCATCATTGACATTATCATCTTTGAAAATAGGTCCATTATTTTTAGGATTATCGTAATTTAATTTTTCGTTTTTGTTATTAGTTACCTCTGCGTTGTTTTTGGTTATTGGACCAACTGTTTGTGTTGTTTCTTTATCTCCAAAATCTTCAATTTGAGACATTTCGTATGCAGAGTTTTTGTTTCCTTTATCTTTTTTGAAGAATTGTGCGCCTTTTGATTTTTGCCAATCTTCAATATTACGTTTTATATAATCAATATCATTTCCGTTAAATGATTTATCAATATTTTTCTTTAATTGATTAAATGGTTTATTTGCAGCACGTTCATCGTTTGCACGTTTTAATCCTGCATATTTACCCGTTCCTTGTGCATATGCTTCTTGTCCTGTAAAATCTGCTTGTATTAACACGTCTATCATAGCACCATCACCATTTGGATTATATTCTCCTTCCGCATTAAATTGTTTTCCGGGAGGTCGTCTAAAACGACGTTTTTTCATAGGTTTCCATTCTTCAATTTTATCGAGACGAAATAGTTTCCATTTTGGTATTTTTGTTTTTGTGTCACCATATGGTTGAAATGCACGAAGCACTAAGTTACCACTACGACTATGTCCTAATGCTACGGGTTGAATTATACGTTTACCTGTGCCTTTTTCATCTTCATCAGCACGATAATTTAATTCAACCTCATATTTTTTCTTAATTGCATCACTTACGTATGGTATATTAACTTCTTCGTTTAATATTTCTTTTAATATTTGTTCAGCGAAATTCATTCTAACGGTTTTTTATCTTTTTTACCCATATTTAATGTAATTGAACTAGTGTCTATACATCCATCACCATATTCAGATGCGTGTGTGTATTTGTTGATTGTTTCTAATCCTTCTCTACCACTTTTTGGAATGGATTTTATACCTTCTCTATCGTATTTTCCACCAATTGTTTTACCACCAGATTCTTTGGTTATAATAGTACTATAATTCATTTTTTGTGCTCTATTACCTGTAGAATCTATTGAAAATGTATCTTCAGGTATAGCATACCCCATAGAATTACCACTACCTTTACCATTTGGATCACCATTTGATTTTGCATCATTATGACCTTCATAATACTCGGTTGCTATATTATAATCATTTGATATAGATAAACCATCTCTCTTGGTTTGAGCAATGTTTTCTAAATTGCTTTTACTTACTGTTGCCATGTTGTATATTTGTTTTATAAATGTTTATTTTTCTTTTATTTCAAATTAAGCATTTATTTAAAAAAATAAAATAAAATACTATAATGTCAATGTTATTTAAAATAATGTAATCTTCCTGCTGTTAATTCTTCACCTTCATGATGTCCTTTACCTTGTTTAATTTTAGTTTTTGTAACATCATTTGCTTGTGCTAATTTTTGCGCGTCGCTGTTATTTGAGGTTATGTTGTTTATGTTCGACATTTGTTTTAAAGAAGAATTAACCATTTTATCAATAGCACCATAACGTTGTTTAAATTGGTCACGTGTTAACTCTTTTTTTTTATCATTTAAACGTTCTTTTCTTTTTCTTTGGGTTGCATTTGAAACGCTTTTTTCATTCTTAATATTTTGTCCCATTTTTGTACCACCATTAACAGCATTGTTTTTTTGTACCTTATTTGCTATAAAATTTTGCTGTTCAATATCTTCGTAAACAGGTTGTGTAAATTTAGAACCAAACCCATAATTTGCACGTCTTTGATTAAGTGAAGAAGCAACTTTATCTCCTGTTGTTATATCTTCTTTTTCCGGATCATTCACATCAATTGGGTCAACAGTGACTTGTGTTCCGCTAATGTTGCATGGTATTTCTCCACTACTACTGTTATCGTCAAGGTAACCACTGTTAATATCAGACCATTCACCAAGTCCTTCTTTAATTAATATTTCCTTAATTTGAGATTCTGTAAATAAAACTTTTCTCATAAAAATTACATAATTATCTTATATATAAATATATTTATATAAAGAAATGTTATATAAAAATGTCGATTTTAAACAAATATAAACAACATCCATTAAAATTAGTTTTAAATAGAACTAATATTATGGATATAGTTATTTCTGATGACAATACAATAAATGAGAACGCTGCTGATTCTAATGAAAATTTAGTAGCGTATATTGATGCACAACTTGTTGAGGATGTTGATGTTGTTACGTCATTGGATAAATATTATTATAAAGAATGGAAAAATGACGTTGGAGATATTAATTTACCTGATTTAATTTTGACGGGTTATGATAATAAATTATTAAACATTGATATTGATTATAGTGAGGTTGATTTAAAAATAGAAAAAGGTGATAAACTTTTAACATTATATAGAGTTTCTGAAACTAACGATGATTTATCATTAAGTGAAGATGGTATTGTTTTTAATGGTGGTTTTTTGCAAGGTTTTTATCGTTTATACGGTTTCCCTTATGAAACGTTACCAAATTATATTGAAAATAATGAATGGAACTTAGAATTTAAAATTATACCACACACACAAAGTGATGATGAAGCAATCTTCTTTTATATGGGTACGAGAGCAGAAAATAAATTTGCTAATTTCTATAATAAACCAAATAAAGAAATACAACATGTTAATGAAACAACCTCAAATGGTGTGTTAATAAATAAAGACAAATACTTTGAAATAGAAACCAATAATAAATATTTAGAAAATAAAATAACAGGGTATACGGAAGGTTATAATACAGTGTCAGGTGATAACGCTTATTTTGTTTTTAATAATACAAATAATGGTTATACAGTTGATACTCTACCTGAGTTTTATAATAGTGATAAATATATTAAACCGTCGTATAATATTAAAAACGATCTTTTTAAAAATGCTTTTGCGTTGTTTATTACAAATGACGGAGAAATTGGTTATCGTTATCTATTAAATAAATGTGAAGATAAATTAGAATTAAACTTTGAGGTTGAAAAAACATTTAAAAATGTTATTAAGTTTAATCAATTAAACACAATAAACGTTAAATTTGAAATTATCAGTGGAGAAGCAGATAACTGTGGGGTACCTTATGGACAACGTAGAATGAAAATTAAAATATATGTTAATGGATATTTAGTTTTTATCTCAAAAGAATTAGACGAGTTTAATTTTAGAGAATTGAATGAAATACCTGAAAAACAAGAAGCAGTACCTTTCAATATTTCTATCGGAGGTGGTACATTAGGTCTTTCAGAAAGTTATTTAAGGATAAATAATGAATTAATTAAAATGGAGGATTTTGGGTACTTATCTAGTTTCTTTAATAAACGTTTTTATGGTATATTAAAATCTTTCAAATTTTATAATTGTGATTTAACCATTAATGAAATAAGGAATAATTCAAAATAAGTTAATAAAATGGCAATAAAAAATAGGGGTTCTGTTAAGTTTTCAAAAAACATAAAAAATGAAAATAAAACACAAGTTGAAGAAAAATTGGAACCTATTGCACAAGAGGTGGTTTCAGACGTTGTAGTAGATGAAGTAATTAATACTCCATCTGAACCTGTTGTTATAGAACCTATCGTTGAAGAATCTGTTGTCGAAGAAAATATAGAACAAGAAACAAAAGAAGAAGATAGCATTAAAAAGGATTTGTTAAGTCTTAAAAAAGCACTATTATCTGTTTATAATAAAGTAAATATAAAAACTTCAAGAACCTATAGAAATATAAATGATAATGGTTTTGTTACTGAATCTAATATAACGGGTTTTAAGCACGAAAAAGAACATATAACTATAATGGCGGAATTGATTGACAATAATAATAAGTTAGTTGAAGCGTCAAATGTTAATATATCAATTAAACGTAATGGTAGTGATTTTTCAGATTTCGTTTTATTAGAAAAAACTAAATTAATAAAAAGTAATAGAGTTGTATTCCAAACTCAAGAATATGAATCTTGTAAGTATGAAATAATTTTCACATTAGATATTGAAGAAGGAGAAAAGATTGAATATAAAAAATGTGTTTATTATAATGTTTGTTGTCGTGTTTTTAACGGTTATTTAAATCCACAAACTAAAAAATACGAAGTAATAAAAGATAATGATTTCTTACCTTCATGTACATGTAAGAATCATTTTTATGAATTAAAGTATCATAAATTACCTATTTTACAAGAAAATAAAGGGGTTCGTGTATGTATGTATATACCTAATGATTTATATACTAATGATAAAGGTATGTATATGTTTAAGTATAATGGTTTTCAATTGCCATTATATGAAACTGATATCATTAAAATTAATGAAGAAGATTATCATGTTTTTTTGAGCACAACTTATTATGAAAATGATGAAAATGGTTTTTATGATTTTAGTATGAAAATAGAAGTTGTTTAATATGGAAAATAGTAAATACAAAGAAATCATCGAAAACGGTGATGTTTATAAAGAGCAATTAGCAATTGTTCATATTCCGGGTACTCTTCATTCGGATGACGCAAATCATGTGGTTACTACATCTGACGAGGTGTATGACATTGAAATTGGTAAAAGGCAATCTGAAATTAATAAAATACAAGAAGGTGTTGTAATTGAAATTGCAAGAATTTTTAATGATATTAATACATTAGTTTCTAAGCAAATTTTAATAAATGAATCGATTGAAGACTTAATATCTTCACAAAAGGATTTAGAAACAAAACAAGGTTCTTTTACTAAAAAACAAAATGAATTCATAAACGAACAAAAAGTAATTAATAATACAGTACTTGAATTAAATGAAAAACAAATTACTGTTGAAAGCAATATTTTGTTCTTGAAATCTTTATGTGACGTTTTGAATACTGAAATTAATTCTATTAAAAATGATTTTTCAAAAAATAATAACACAGACGATTATAGTGAAGAATTAATTAAGATAACAAGTCTTGAAGAGGCACAAAAATCATTAGTTTCAAAACAACATATTTTGAATGAGAATGTTAATAAATTAATATCGGATTTTAATTTATTTAAACAAAATCAAATATTGTTAGATGAAGCACAATCTATTCGTATTGAAAATTTAGAAAAAAATCTAACAGATTTTAAAAATGAACAAAGAGTCTTTAATAAAAATCAAATAAATGTTAATGATAACCAACGCGCGTTTAATATTAATGTTGATACAATTTTAGAACAACATTCTATTCTTTTAGAATTACAAAAGAAAACTAATGCAGATACACAATCATTTATTACTCAACAAAGAGATATTAATGAAGATGTAAGAAATGATATAAATTCAATTAAATTAGATTTTATTTCAGCAGGTGGAGATATTAATGCAATTAAACAAGCATTGAAGGATTATGTTACTAAAGATGAATATACTTATGAAATTGGTAAGATTAATCGAGATATTTCTAATTTAGATGTAAACATTCATACATATGTTGATACGGAAATATCAAAATTAAATAAAAATATAGATTCTAAAATTGACAATATAGATTTATCTGAATATTATACAAAAGAAGAAGTTAATGATTTAGTTGAAAATGTTGAAGTAGACCTAACAGAATATTATACAAAAGAAGAGGTGGATACTGCTCTTGAAAATGTTGAAGTAGATTTAACTGAATATTACACAAAAGAACAAATAGATGGTAAATTTTTAGCACTTGAAATAGAAGATATGCTTAAAAAGGTTTCTACTTCAATGAGTATCTCACCTGGTGGTTCATTTGAAACAGGAAACGAAGTGAATGTTACAGTAACATATCATGTAAATGGTTTTGCATTGTCTGATAAATCACAATTATCTTTAAATATTATAAAAAACGGAAATATAGTAGCAAGTGGTACGGGTGAAACTTTAACATACACAGATAAGATTTCAAAATCCACTTCTTATTATGGAAATTGTTCTTATAAAAATGGGGTTAAAACTTGGAGTAGTAGCACGTCTAAGAATAGTTATCATAAAACCTATTATGGTTTTGGTTTAAATGAGAATGACGTATTTACAAATGGTAATACTCAAATTACAAACAGTGCAAGTGGAACTTATTCTGATTTTGCAACTGTTGATGGTGTTTATTACTATATAATAGTTCCAAATGGTGTATATTGTCCTTCTACATTTACAATGTATGCAACACCATTTGTTATGGAAGTATCAAATATAACTAAAAATAATATATCGTATACAATATTAAAATCAGGTTCTGTTTTTGGTATTGGTGGTGAAGTAAATATTAATGCTCAATAATATGAAAATAGCAAAGGGTAAAATTGGTAACGCTTTAACCTCAACAGCAAAAGATCATGTTGTTGCTGTCGCAAATGATTTATATGACGAAAAATTAAATAAATATCAAAGTGAACTAAATGACATGATAGGTAAGGCGGATTGTGTTTATGATGAAGAATTAGGTAGTTATCAGTCAGAGTTAAATAATAAAATTGGTAAAGCAGATTGCTTATACGATAAAGAATTGGGTATGTATCAATCTGAAATAAATAAATTAATTGGTAAAGGTAGTGATACTTCTGAGACAACAAAGTACTTTGACGGTGGTGTAATCGATATTACTAAAGATTTATAACTTTTATTCTTCGAAATAAGTATTTATATTATATAAATTCAAAACTATGAAAATTAACGAAAAACAATTAAGAAATATAATTAGAGAAGCAATAGAAGGAGTTGCTGACCAAGAAAATACTAATGGTACTTTGGAACCATTTGCCTCTATCTATAAAAATATGTACAGTCAAGAATCTGTTAATGAATTTAATAAACTATTATTTAATAATTTCCCTGTTGTAAATCAAAGTGGTAGTATTTGTTATAAATACAGACAAGATAATGGTGCTTATGTTTATTTAGTAGATGATAGAGATGAACAGTTTAGATACGATTTAACTGATGATGATTGGTGGTGGTATAGAAAGATTGAAGGAGAATATCGTTCATTTAATAAATGGGTTCCTGTGCAAAGACATCAATCTTACTTTCCGATGTTTGCGAACGCTAATAGTGCTAAGGCATTGTCTAGTTTAATATTATATTTAAACCCAAAATCAGTGATTGCTAATGCTAATTATTGTATGAAACAAAACACAAATATTAACGAATCTAAATTAAGAGAAATAATCAGACGAGTATTAAATGAGATAAGTTTTAAAACAGTAAATAATGCGTCAATCGAAGCATTATATCAATCAGATTTGTTAAGAAAAAATGGTAAAAACAAAGAAGCAGATAAAAAATATCAACAATCAGTTAGATTAGGAAAGTCTGAAAATGACTATTTTGATAAAGAAGTAAGAGAAAGAGGTATACATGCTGTAAGAAAAGACGCAAATGATAATTGGGAAAATGCTCGTAAAAAATACGAACCATAAAAATACAATACCGAAGGTTTTCGAAAACCTTCGGTATTTTTTATATAACATCAACATCTTCTGTTTGTTCAAAACATGGGTGTTGTCTTGATTCTAAAATATCATACATACTACCAATTATAACATGTTCGTAATTTTTTGAAACAAAATTACCTGTTTTTGGATCAATATCTACAATTTTTAGAATTTCACTTGGAATATTACCATCTTCTTCGAATAAATCGATTTCTTCTTCTGTTAAATTTAACAAAATTTTATCATACATTTCTTTTTCTTTATCAATACCAAGTGTTTCTTCTTCTTGTATTCTTCGTTTATAATCTTCGACAATATCTTCCCATTTACCCATACCACATTCTTCAATAAATGGAGGAATTAGATTATATTTTGTCCAGAATTTAATCTCCTTATCTTCCATTGTCATTAATTGTTCGTATGTATCTTGGTCTGATGCTTTATTTGGTTGTCCTGAACTCATTTGTGATTCA
>JAEIGA010005349.1_pt1 | contig 19657 bp, 35 predicted proteins | sample 9270691 | NCBI WGS metagenome assembly JAEIGA01 (sample SAMN17057246, study PRJNA624740) | gut metagenome | biome: biome; isolation source: fecal sample | host: Bos grunniens | place: China: Xizang | collected 2019 | reverse complement strand
CATTTGATTCCATACTGTTCACATAGAGTATGAGCCTCATAAATATTACCTTGAAAACCATGCTCCGTAGTGAAATATGTAGTATGACCTAACTCAACCGCTCGTTTAATATAATCTTCTGGTTTAGATATACAATCAAGAGTTTTTATATTAGAGTAGTGAGTGTGCTTGTGATAGTTATTATATCTCATCTACCTACACCTTTCTATATAACCTTAAGAGTTGTAAGATTATTTGATATTTTTTACAAGGATATTATACCATAATCTTACAACTCTGTCAAGGTATTATTTAAAATAAATTTTAAAATCATTCACCTAAATAAGCTAATGGATACATAATAATAGGTCTTCCTTCACCCATATAAGGCAATGCTCTCAAAGTATTATATTCAATCCATTCGACGGCCTCGTTATCAGTCCATCCTTCTTCATCCATTAACCATTCAATCATTTTTCCATAATCATAAATTGCTCTACCGTCATCGCTTACACCGATACAAGCGTCATCATAACCATAGTTGACAAAGAATTTTACACCTTCGTATCCAGCCTCTAATAGCCTCTCTTCTACATTCATATCCATACCTCTTAAAATATTTGTTTTAATCTTCTTTTGAACAATTCTCACACTTATCACTTGTAATAGTTGCTCCACACTTAGGACAGGTTGTTTCGCCATCCAACATTAAATCATCGTGCATACCAATGTACTCCATAAGTTTCTTATGGTATTCTTCAAACATTTCTAGTGTCACATATTTATTTTCGTTCATATATGTTTACCTCATGGTCTCCACTGTAAAATTGTTTCTGCAACTTCTTTCGGAAGTAAATCACCATATCCTTCTACCAGTTCTTTTATATAACTTGTCTTTTTATTATTGTACTTATCCAAACATTCATCTACCGTATTATATATGCCCAAATTTTCGCCTTTAAAAGTAACACTATATCTATCTTTACATCGTCTAATTGTTACTGGTAAATCTGAGTCTTTTGTTTTTCGATAATTATCTCTGATAACTTCGTTAATACTTTGTGGAATTAGAATGCATGTGTCTGGACTGTACAGTTTACATCCTGTAGATTTTATATCTTTATCTATATGTAACCGTTCATTTGGAATGTCATAATAATTGCTTTCATACCATTCTGCAAAATTTTGAAGGTCTAACCATTCTTCACAAACTTTCACTATTCCATAATATGAAGCATATTTACCATTTACATCGACGTAACATCTTTGCAACATATTAAGCCAAGCTTTATATGCGCCCTTGCTGTTTCTGTGGTCTTTCCATGTTCCATATTTGCCACTACCTATGCAAGCCACACCATAAACTATCTTGTCATACGGATTCTTAACTCTTCCTGTTCTGAAATTTACATATTGAGTCTTTTTTCTAAATTTGTACTCATCTTGGAATTCTACAGTAATGTCATTAGAATTGATATACTCAACAATTCTCATTAATGTTCCGAAGCTATTATAATTTTCTTCACCTATATGTTCTATGTTGCAATCCATAACTTTACCTCTTAATATATTTCTTTGCTCTTTCAATTGCTTCTTCAATTTTTTCGTAACTAATAGCGTTGTTCTTCAAATAATCTATAGTCGCAGTAAATACAGATTCATTTATGTTATTTATAACGCAACACGCATCATCTACGCTAACCAGTTTATCTGTACTAATAATTTCATCATATATGCTGCTCGTCAGCATAAGCTTGTCGTCTGGATAAAACGAATTGCCGCCAAAAGGTCGTCTGATTACTTCTTCTGGTTCACCTTCCCAATACCAACCACAATTAAGACAACCCTTCTTTGGAATTGGAGGATTAGTACAAATTACCTCATCTATCAAATCATGTCCACACTTAGGACAAGTTTCAATAATAATAGCCATGTTTACCACCTTTCAAAATATTCGCTCAAATATGTTGTTGGTTGCAACACAATTTCTTTATGGTCAATACCAGTTTTAAAACAATCCATAAACCAGTCATCAAAGTTATTACACATAACCTCTGCTCCACAGCCGCTCTCGCCATTCTTCTCTCTGATAAAACAACGACCAATCCATTCTGCTTTGCAGCTTTGCTCAGGATATACAATTGTAAAATCAATACCTTCTGCGTCAAGCGCTTCTCTAACAGACTTATGACTGCTCACAAAAATACAATCATACTTGCCGATATTTTCTTTAATGTGTTTTATATAATTGTTAGGAAAGTCAAGATTTCGAAGTTTGGTTGCCTTTCTGCCGAACGCATCACGACATTCAATCCAGCTAAATTTACTGCTATCAGAATCAAGAATCTTTAAATCATAATCTTCTTGATGCTCGTATAACCATGTCTTACCACATGCAGGAAATATACTATAAATTTTTGTTTCCATATATTTACCTCTTAAAATGTTAGATTTATGTCACAAAATTCCAATGTTTTTTGTGACATAAATCACAAAATTCCAATTTTTAAAAACGACTTAAAAACGATATTTTATGTCATGCATAACATATTTTTTATAATTATGTCATGCATGACATAATTTTTATCTCTTAAATGTCGTACCTAATGGCGCTTTTGCAATCTGGACAATAATATATAAATTCTTTGCCACTACAATTGTATCCAGTGTAATAGGTATTTAGCTTAAATTCATCATGTGTGATTTCAAATATACATCCACATTTTTTACATTCAAATCTATGAGTTGGATTTTTCACATTTCCATGTTTTATAATTTTCATATAAACTTTCCTATTAAAATGAATCTTTTAAATTAACTCTCTACCACACAAAGGGCAATAACGGATATGTAATACTTTATTTCTCCAAGGTTCTGGAATAAAACCAGTAGGTCTTGCTATATCCAAATAGTAATATTTGCATCCTTCCCTATCTGTTCCTTCGTACATTTCAATGAAGTGCAGTTCTGGCTCTCTGTCAAAATCAGTACAGTATTCACATTTATTCATATTTTTACCTCTTAAAATTAAACTTTTAATTACTATTTCTTTCTTCTCTGCAATGTACGCTATCCCAGTCATACTCAGCCTCGACCATTCTAGCTTCTAATTCTCTTAGAACGTTGTTATAAGCTCCATGTTGACCAGCAATATAACCTCTTTCGTAATCAGTCAAATAATGTGTAGGATATCCGATAGGACTCTCAAAACATCTCCAAAGACTTCCTTTGGTTGCTCTGCAAAAATATTGTAGTTGTTGTAGAAGTTTTCTGTATTTTACAACATTAACATTTCTCATAATCTACCTCTTAAAATTCAGCTTTCAATCTTTAAATAATGTTTCACAATATGGACTCAGAGAAACTTTGTTGGCGGTTATATTTGCTACTCTACCAACCATTTTTAATGACTCTCTAATAATAGTTCCATTAGGTTGTCTTGCATCGTATCCCATATGATTCCACAAATAAAAATCTTTATCTTTCTTTTTTGTGTTCAAATACTTTTCAGCATATTCAATTTCTGATTTTGCTAATTGTAAAGACTGAATCATATAATCAATCTGTTCTTTTACATTCATATATTACCTCTTAAAATTCAACTTTCAATATTGGAATGTTAAAGTACCAGTTTTGCTCCACTCTTCCATTGTTTTCCTCAAATCTTCTTCATTATAAGGTCTAAAATGTTTAGCACTCATACGAATCCATTGACTGTCCTTATAAATCAAAAAATGCGGATAACCTGCATTGTCATAAGTAATATCGTAAATTGTATATTGCTTATTACTATCTTTGTTAATTAAAGTCATATTCATATTTTACCTCAATTATTTAAATATTATTAAGCCAACTTAAATCTATCTCATCATTCTTATTTTCTATAACCTTACTACTTTGAGCAGACAAACCAGTGTCAAATATATCAGTTAGCACATTATTACTATTTTGAGTAGCTTCAAACTTCTCTAGATAAGCCTTATACGGTAAATGCTTTGAGGCACTATAACCACAAAGATTTGCAAAATAATAACTCTGAGCTTTTACGTCTTCTTCATCATCCCAGAAGCATTGCAGAGATTTCGTTTCCTCATAATCATTCTCTCTTAATTCGATATCCTTAAGTGTCGTTGTAATGGTGTCAGACCACTTCATAATTAACTTCTCATCAAAACCGATATCGACATGACAATCAGTAATCTCATACTTTTCTTTTACTTCTTCTGGCAGACAATCAATGCTATTAGTATCAAGCAATTCCTTCAGATATTCGTCTGGTTCATACTTGAAATGTTTTAACCAAGTCTTAGCATTGCTTTGTAAACTCTCACCAATCTTGCATCGTTCTACATTGCGATATTTGACCGCTCCATTCTTCTGTTCATACTTAATAGTACAATACTTTAGGAAGTTAAAGCAGCATTTAATCTTATCAAGAGGAATTCCTAACTGGCTTAAACCAATGCCATAAATCGTAAGCTGACCTGAATTATTTTCAAGAGTCTTGCCAGTATAAATTGATGATGACTTAAAGTCCAATATATAATAATTACCGTCCTCATCCTTATACAATGCGTCAATATAACCAACGAATACATAACCGTTAATATTAACAACAATTGGTTTTTCAATTAGCACCTTGTACTTATAAGGAACGTGATTATTAAAGAAATGTACTAAGTTCTCATTATACTTTTCGCCAATACTCTTATTCTTTTCTTCATCAGAACGACAAAATTTTAAATCTGCGATTGTAATAGCGGTAGTAAAACCGTCATTATAATCATCAATCATATCTTCATACTTTATTTCGCCTTCATAAAACTTATCCAGCGTGTCGTGACATATAGTACCCAAGGTAACATAACAACTATCACATCTATCTTCTTTTGATTTTAAAATGTATTTCAATAAATACTCAAACTTGGATGTCATATAAGTATTCATTCTTGACCATGACCATAATCGTTGAACATTGTGTTTCTTCTTTATTTTTTCTAATTCTTCATATGACAATCTTGCCACTTAATCACTCCTCTTCCATCTTCCATCCTCCAAGACATCCTACACGACCAGCAACAGGGCCACAAGTAACTCCAAAGAACATGCACTTATTACATTTTGTTTCTGGAGAACCAAACTTAGGCCAAATTCCTCTCTTGATAATATCTTCATGAATATTCTTTATAATAATTTTATCGACTTTATTCATATAACTTTACCCTTTAAAACTGCAATTTTAAGTGCTGATTTACACTATATATTGTGTATAACTTTCTTTTTAACCACTATATATAGTAATAACTTTAATTATTAATTTGCTCTTGATACACATCTGGCAACTTTGAAAATTCAACCCAAGCGGAAAACGATTCTTGGTTTACTGTCCTCCAATATCTATCGTCACCGTTTGTTCTTTTTAAGATTCCATCATTGACACTAAAAGAACATTTCTTTAAATGTGCTAACCAAGTTGTACTGTCAACTGTATCAAACGGACATTTTCTCTCATTTAGTATTGATAACGGAGAGAATCCAAGTCCATGAACCTTACATCCATAAGAATGCGCTATATCACAAAGGTCATATAAAAGTTGATATTCTGACTGTTTAATTTCTTTTGCCGCAATTCCGCCAACTGCAACATATTCATACTCTTTACACATATTGTGAAACTCTTCGATGCCTCTGCTTTTATGCCAAACTGGTATGGACTTTTTATTTGTTTTTTCTTCTATGTATTTTCTTATTTCTTTTACTCTATCGTATCCAACTATACAGTCGATATCCATTTCAAAGAAATATTTTATATTATATTTATTTATAAAATCTATATAACTATCTATATATTTTTGCAGTGCTTCATCAGAGGTGTTAGATACCTTCTTTGATTTATTCATAAAAGTAAATGCTCCACTATCAAGCAAAAAGACATCTGCTTGTAAACACCAGTCAATATAATCCGTTGTTGACTTATGCTTCGACCTTAGATACATAAAACTTTCCAATATGTAATGCGGTTTAAAGTGTGGGGTAATTGTATTTCTAACAGAGCTAACACCTGCTAAGAAAATTTTTGTATTCATTTTATACCTCTACCCCAACAGTTTTAATTGCTTTGATTACCTTCTTTGTTACTGGGTACACAACTATTTCATATAATGTCTTTACAATTGCCTGTGTAATTATCATTGTACAAACAACCTTAAAATCCAAAACTCCGATAAACATAATTGAAATGAAAATTACAGCATCAATTGTTTCTCCAAATAATGTGCTAATCACACATCTCAACATAAGACTTTTATGATTTCTAAGCGTATCCATTATCTTTGCGTTAACAAAGCTACCAACCAAGTATGCAAGTACAGAAGCAACCAAGGGCTTTAGTGTATTACCAAGAACAATATTGTAACTTGAATAATCTGTTGTTGTAGGCAGATTAATAGCAATATTAAAGAAGATTACCGCCATTAGGTTCAATGCAAATGCAGTCCAAATAGCTTTAGAAGCCATCTTGAATCCATAACATTCTGTAAGCACATCATTGATAATATATATAATTGGAAATACTATAACAGCAGACGGCAACATAAACTGCCAAACTTCAAAAGTTCTATTGGATATAATGTTTGATACTACTAGTGCTACGCAATATAAAGAAAGTAAAATCATATATACATTTATCTTTTTATCAATTTTATAACTCATTTTATTACCAGTCTTTCTATTGAAATCGTAACTTAAATCTGCTCTAACCAATCTGGTTCATATAAATCTTCTAGCTTTCGTACATTGTCTTCGCTATATGTGTTATACTTCTTATTAATACCAAGCTTGTTATAGATATCGCAAATATCCATACCATTAACGTCTACCTTAACAAGCCATCTGCCGAAGCTATCTGTATCTGCTGCCGCATCAGCTTTCTCAGATTTGATAACAACTTGTCTGTGTAAAAATACATACTTGGCATATTCTTTTACCATAAGACCAAGACTTCTCTCTTCGCCGAATTTCTCTGGTGTATCAATGTCTAACAGTCTTACTCTCTCGTGAATATGAATATTAAATCCCAAATCAATATCCATATCAAATGTGTCACCATCAACTACATTCGTTATAACAGCTTTATATTCATACATAATATTTACCTCTTAAACTTCTAAATAAAAGAACTCTGACCACGAACCAACATCATACTTAATGAACCCGTCTGGTGTTTCCCAACTTCTTACATAATAAATCTCAAAATTTCTATCGTTGCAAAAAGAATAAATTTCTTCCATTGCCTCGGCTTCATTTGGAACTTCTGCAATGACTCTTTTTTCGCCTATTGAATTTTTAAAATATAACTTTTTCATACTTATTTATCCTTCAAACTTTCTTGATATTTACGCTGCTCACTTCTATCATAAACAACTCTGCTTTCAAGCAAGAATTGATAATCTTTGTTACTGGCATCCATCGGAGCGTCTTTATCCCCTAAAATACCAATAAAGTCATGTATATAAGACACTTTTCTTGTGTTTTTAAACTTATTACACATGTGTCTTACTTCATTTATATCAACATCTTTATCTAGTCCAATTACAATCTCTACATTAAGTCCCATAAGAATACGAACTTGTTCATCAGATATGCTCTTTCCAGACAACGCAACAACAGTTCCGTCACCAAGAGAATCTCTCTTTAATACGGACTTTTCACTTTCCGCAACAACTACGTATCCTGCCTTTTGAATAGAATCATAATTTTCATACAAACCATATAGATTTAATGCCTTTGGATATGTAGGTGTTATAAAATACTTTCTAATATTAAACTCTTCATAATTCTCAACTGTTGTTCTCTGATTAAATCCAAGCAATTCACCAGTAAGCCAGTATCTCATAGGCATAACAACTCTCTTATGCTTATAAGAATAAGCTAGTCCAAATTTTTGCCTCGTTCTCTCTGTAATTCCTTGCTTTACCCAGTCAATGTGAAGCATAGGAACATAATCATCTAATAGTTTATCGTCTAATATATGAATATCATCTACATTAACAACTCTTCTATTACTTCTTAATTGTCTTGTAAAGATGTTTAAAGGATTTAATTTTTTCTTAGGTTTGTCTTCTTTTTTCTTAAATTCAAATGGCAAACCAAGAATCTGATGCAAGTATTTAAGTGCATCAATAAAAGATATACTTTTGTTGTATTGAACTAATGTAATAATATCTGAGTTATCTCCAAACTCTTTAGTTCGTGTATAATTAACTACACCTATATACTCATTATTTTTTACATTAATTGCACCTTTATTATCGCCATTATAGTTGCCACATGAATAGAAATCTTTGTTTCTATGATAGACAATATTATGACAGCCAATTTCTTCTAAGACATATTCAATTTTACCTTCTTTGTAAATGTATTCTTTCAATTCACTGATTGTCATAACCTTTACCTTATAAGTTTATTTATTATTTATATTTAAAAATCTTGTAGAACTACGCAATATCCAAGGTCTTCATATCTATTTATAGAAAAATCAGCTTCACTAACAATCTGTATATCGCTCATACCATGTCTGTTTTTGCTGATAAAACCAATCATATAGTGTTTATCTTTTTCTAGCTTGAACTCGACTTTGCTATTTGTGTTTGGAATAGGATTGTAACAATATAGTTCATCTTTTCCACCCTCAAATTCAGTCTGCAAGGGTCTTCTAAAAAATATATTTAAACTAAAGATATCCAATATACCTTTAGAAATACCAATATCTGCATTTGTAAGATACTTGCTCTTGTTTTTTACTAGCTGATATGTGATTACCATACAAGTATCTGTGTGCTTAATGCAATCATAGAAATCAACACAATCAGTCATAAGAGATTTCCACGATTCTTTATCACGAGAATCATAGCTTTCTTTTAATGTATCTAATACAATTACATCGCAACCCATTTTTGTATATTTCTTAATAAGCTTGATAACTGTTCTTGCGGTATATTGCTCAAGAGGAATAATTGTAATATGTTTTTTCTCTTGAATACTTTCAAACCACTCAGCAGCCTTATAAAGCGCTTCCTTGGTTTCTTTATCAAAATTACCGTCTCTAAGAACTCTCTTAGGAATTGGATGTCTCAGTACATTAGAGCAATACCAAGTCAAAGCTTCTTTTCGAAATTTGTTTTCGTCTTCCTCATTAATAATAAATAATGCTCTTAGGTCGTTTTTCATTATTGTAGGGAAAATATAATTAATACTTAGCGTTGACTTACCAACACCAGATGCCGCTCCAAATCCAATAATGTTACCACCTAACATACCACCAGTTTCTTTATTAAGAATCTTGCAGTTAGCAAATGGAATACCAACGTTTTTACCTGCATCTAGTTCATCAATTAGATTTTTCATACCAGAAAAACCATTATAAGACTTAATGTTATTGTCAATGTTTGCAAAAATATCATTTAGGTAAACCGTATATTCATCATATAGCTCTTCGGCAGACATATCACAAATTTCACTTAATCTTGCCTTATCACATGGAAATCCGTTTTTAACAAGTTTTGCAACTACATTCCATTTTCTTAAATCTCTTACATAACTATCAAAGTTTTCTTCTTTAATATAGGAGCCAGCATCATCAATTGTCTGGTATCCACCATATTCATTATAGTACTTATCAGCAAGCTTAGGATGCTTCTCCAAATAAAGTCCGATATCTACTTCTGAAAGAGTTGCTTTCTTTTCATTAATAATCATATCTCTGGCAATTTCAAAATATACACGCCAACAATTATTATGAATATCGTTTAACTGTAGATTTGTCTCTCTAAGTAAGTCTGGATTTTTATATATCATAGAAACAATAGAAGCTTCTGAACCTAGTTTGTATTCAAGGATTTGCTTTGCTGCTTCTGCTTGCTGTTTTTCAAATGGGCTTAGTTTACTAGTGTTCTTTTCTGCCATTGTCTACCCCACTTACCACAAGTCTGCAAACTTGTCTTTCTTTTTTTCTCTTGGTTTGAATTCTGCTCCTGTATGAGTCGGAGCCTCTATTGTAACGGTCTTCGCTTCTTCTTTTGCCTTTTCAACATTCTTCATCTTCATATAAACAGTATTAATATTTTTTTCAACAATTTTAAGAACATAGTTAAACTTATGCTGTTCATCCTTGAAATTGTTGACCCTCAATGCTCTCTGAATATCAAATGACGAATATTTAAATGCATTTAATATAGTTTCATAAGAATAATCAGCGGTACTTTGGACGTTCTTATTTTCAATAAACTTATTAGTTAACAATCCTTTTAATCTAAGAACCATAGTACTAGACAATGCTTGCTTTTCATCATATCCCATTATATTCTTCTTGACGTATGTATACAGATTGTCCCAATCCTGCTTATCTTTTTCTGTCATCTTCTTTCTCGCCATATTCTCACCTCGATTTCGTATTTGTGACTTATACCGTTGTACCCCTATAATAATAATATCATAGGGGTACAACTTAGTATAACTTTAATTATTACTTACAAGCGGCAAGAACCTTCTTTGCCACATCAAGATTGTCAATTTCATTAGGATTATTAAAACCGTTCTCTCTGCAAAGCTCAAGTACAGGCTTAATCAGACTCATGTTAGTCTTATTCTCACTAAAGAACTCAATGATTTTTGACTTTGCTTCATTCAGCTTCTTTTCTTCACGAGCCGCACTTTCAGCCTCTGCAATACGTTTCATCTTTTCTGCGTCTTCCTTATCGTTTTCTTTCTTACGGTCTTCAACAGAAACACCATTCTTATTAATTTCGGCCTTAATTGCGTCGGTAATAGCAGTAATAAATTCGTCTCTGTCAAGGTCAATCTCAGAAACAATGTCGGAGAATCTTGAACCAGAATCTACTACAAAGGAATCGTCACGGAACTTAATCTTTCTGGTCTCGTCCTTAATAGTGGTCTTAACCTCTTCCTTCTTGGTTACGATATTCTTCTTACCAGTCTTTTCCTTCTGAAGCTCTCTATCAAAGTATGCAAGACACAGGAAGTGGAGATTCTTCTTCAGTGCGTTAAAATAATTCTGCTGTTGGTCAGAAGTAAGAACCTGATAAGTTTCATCATTATAGATATTCTTGACTTCCTTGGTTTTAACGTGACCAATCCACCAAACCTTGACACCAACGCTTTCCAGTCTATCTACCTGTTCGAACATTAGTTCAATAGCCTTCTTGCTACCGCCACCAAAACCATTCCAACTCTGATTCAGACTGTCTGCTCTCTTGTCGGGATTCTTCTTATTCCACAGTCTCAAAGACTCTTCTTCTGCCATCAAAATGTACTGGTCATATGTATCTGCAAAGACAACTCTCAGGTCTGCGTAATCAGTAGTCTTGTTATCAACAATGTCATCAACAAATTCTACCCACTCATCCCAAGTAGGAATATTTTCAGCGACGATACCTTCAATTGCGTCCGCACCCTTTTCTCTATATAGCTCTGCAAAAATGTAGCCATCTTCGCCAACCAGCTTTTCTGCAACTTCATAAAGCAGACTTGTCTTACCAATCTTAGGTTCGCCCAACATCATTAAGGAATAATTAAAAGGGTCTACCTTAACATGATTCTTCTTACCAAATTTTCTTGCCATTATATTAATCTCCTATTCATTCATTTTGACAGAGAGGGATATTGAATCCCTCTCTATATAACCTTAATTATTATGTATGATAATTACAGCTTGGACAGCCAATCCAAATTGTCGGAACCCTCGGACTCTTCCTCTGCCTCATCCTCATCTGCATTTGCATTCTTATTCTTATACAGATAATCCAGATACAGGTCATCCTCAGAATACCGCTCAGGGAATACCTGAATAACAGGAGTCTTCTCTTCACCAACAAGCTTAATCATAGGCTTTCTCAGAACCATTCTGCGTTCACGACTACCATTTGCGGTACACTTAGCAAGAGCTTCTTCCTTGGTGTAGACACCCATCTCAACCAAATCCTTGATGTCATCGGGAATGTCATCCCAACTAGCAGTCACTACCGCACCACCTTCAACAAAGTCTCCATCAAACGTAGCCTGAGTAACACACTTCTTGACCTTGAACAACTTATCCATAATCTTCTTGCAAGCAGTCTCATTAGAGAAATCCATTGCAAACTCAAATCGCTTATTATAAGGATACTGACCTCTAACTTCGACACCGTCAACTTCCTTTACATAGTCAAGAACTCTAGTATCGACAAACATAACACCCTTATCCTTGTCGATGTTCTTCAGACTAGCAGAATCCTTATCAAGCAGGACAGACTGGGTAAAGGTTGCCTTATAATTAGAGGGGTCATCTACCTTGCTCAGTACGATGCTGGTAATATTCTTTCGAACCTGAACAACTTCATTATAAACGCTATACTTCAGATTACCCTTAACGTTAATGACCATGTTTTCGTTCAAATGCTTCTTAATATAAGCAATTGCATCATAAGCAGACAGGAACTTCTGATAGAAAGTCTTTTCCTTATCGGTCTTTTCCAGACCAACAGTCAGGAAAGACATATCACCAATATCCTCAAGAACCTCTTCATTGAAACGGTCATTCCAGTCAACAACCATCTGCTGCTTGAAATCATCACTGCCGTCTTCCTTCTTGGCATGTGCATAAATCTTATTTTCGTTTTCTGCACTATAACCGCCCATCATCTCTGCGTACACAGTACCATACTTTTCACCGCAATCAACACCCAGATTCATTGAGTTGTAAATCCAATTAGACTTCTCACTCTTTTCATCAATCTTAAAAGTGTAATCATTGATTACGGGCTTGCCAATCAGAGTGAAACTAGACTGCCAGTCACTCTTTTCAATTACTTTCTTTTCAACCATACTTGTTCATTTCCTTTCAATATATATTTTATTTTTTATAACCTTATCTATTAGTTACATGTATATTATACAAAACTTTCCAGTGCTTTTCAAGTTGTAATTTTACACAAAATTATAATATTATATTTGTTTAATTTAGATAAAAATCAACAACATGTTCAACTACTTCTCTAAGAGAATCGCACATTCTTGTAGTGAATTCTACTAACCAAGGATGTAACTCAAGCTTATCTTTGTTGATTCCAATTACAGGTATATGTAATTCCTTTGCAATTGCAAGTTCGGCACAAGTACCTAGACTCTTTGGGTCATTAAAATTAACAACTACTAAATCAGAATTTCTCAGTGCATTCAAATCAAATTCCATAACTTCACGTTCTGAGCGATATCGTACTTCTGTAAAATTATAGTAATCTACTGGATTGAAGAAAACAGGGGTTTTTGAGCAGTGATAATCACCATATTTAATAGCTTGAATAACCTGCGTTCTCCATTTAGATTGTTCTTCAAAAGATAGACTTCCCATGCCGCCAGATAAATAAATCTTTACCTTTTCCATATTTCACCTCCAAATAATAACATAAAATTTCTATTTTAAGCATTATTGTAGTTCAATGTATTATGCCAATATGCTAAATCTACCAACCATCTAGGAGGATTTCTATCAACATCTTGATAATAACGTTTGATTTGTTGCGGTCTAGCAATAAGTTTCGTCACAAGTTTTTGACTTTCCAAATTATACACGATAATCAAACCATTATCTGTTATGTCATGTCGCTCTAAACCATTCTTGTGACCCTTATCTACAATGAAACTATCAATAACTTTGCCGTCTCCATGCAAGTGTCTTTCGATAAACTGTTCTCGTTTATATCTTTTGTTTTTATAATGGTTAGATTGATTTCCCATCCTTCTTACCCTTTTTCTCATCGTCAAACACATTGCCAACTATTGAAATCAAATCGCATACAGACTCGCCAAGAGTGAAGTACTCTTCACTTTCAAAACACAGAATAATGTATGCAGACAGCTCAGGCGCAAATGTAACCATACCACGCACAACTCTATCTTCTGATACCTGTGCTTCAAGCGTATCTCCAATATAAATAGGATTGTTGTTCTTATCGTTTAATTCAATATAACGCTGATAGACAAATCTGTTTCCGTCCACAAATGTCATCTTATTACCAAAGATGGACTTTTTAGACTCTACAAGTTCACCGTCTGGAGTTAAATAAACATTATCAGTAACGAACTTCTTTTTCTTCTTGTCGTAAACTCTAAAACTCATTTACTCACCTCTTTTCAGTCAACTGTCATAGTAAATGCATCGAGCTTTACACCGAAGCAATATTCAAAGAACTCTCCAAGCTCATCAATTGCAATCTTTTCACCGCAAATAATATCAGCATTCATTTCCTCGTAGCTAATAAACTTTAATCCATAAATACCATAGCTGTTAGCTTTGCTCTGCATATGTAGCGGATGTTTGCATACAACTACTGCTCCGCTATTTTTTGCTTCCTCTAGCATCTTGCGAGTCTTGCCACTGCTGTTTACGTCAATAATAAACTTATCCATATTATCAATCTCCGTTTAATTAATTTCGATTAGCTTGATGCATTTATCAATTTCATCGATAACTTTATCAATTTCTTCATAAGTTATACCTTCTGGTAGTGTGAATCTAACAGTTCTCATTGCTTCCTCATCACTTAGACCTATCGCTTTAAGGACATTACTAGGTTCAATAGAATTTGAATTACATGCACTTCCCACACTAATTTTCACATCACACATATCAAGCATATAAAGCAATGATTCTCCAGTTATATTCTGAGGGAATGTGACATTAATATTATTTGGTAATCTATATGCGCTATGACCATTTAACTTACAATTGAATTTGTTCTTAAGTAAATCAACAAAATAATTTCTTTTGTTACACATTTTTCTTTCATCGTTTAAACAACAATATTCAATAGCCTTACTTAAACCGATGATTCCATAAGTATTCTCAGTGCCACCACGCAAACCATTTTCTTGCGTACCATAAATAAGAGGTGAAATATTTATGCCATTTCTTTTATATAAGAAACCAATGCCTCTTAACACGGAAGAAATTTTATGACCACTGCAACTCATCATATCGACATCAAGTTCTTTCACATTAATAGGAATATGTCCTAGTGCTTGCGTTGCATCAATATGTATTACACCATTATATTTATGAACTAAATCAGAAAGCAGTCTGACAGATTGAATAGTGCCTATTTCATTATTAGCCATATTAATACTGACTAAAATTGACCTATTTTTATATCTATTTAATAAGCTTTCTAGAGATTCATAATCTACAAATCCATATTTATCAACGTTACAATAATGTACAATAGCTCCTAGTGCATCGTTTTCAATGGTTTTCAATATTGATTTATGTTCTATTGGTGTTGTAATAACACGAATCATACCTAACTGATTAATTAACATACTATCAACCCAACCACGAATAGCCCAGTTATTGCTTTCGCTGCTTCCACTAGTAAAATAAACTTCTTCAGATTTAGCATTAATAAACTTGGCAATATTTTCTCTGCATTTATCAATCTTGTTTTTTACATTGATTGCATATAAGCTTGATGGGTTCATCCAGCTATCTTTCATGGCAGTTACCATAGCATTTACAATAATATCATCAATGTTGCTATATTTAGCTGTTGCAGCCGAATCTAGATAAATCAACGGTACTCACTTCCTTCTTTGTACGACTTCATCTTTTTAATTGCCTGTAAAAACAACTTAAAATAATTACGCTCATAATACTCTTTTTTTATTTCAATAAACCCAAAAGTGTCGTTTGGATGAAGCTTCAATGTTAGTCCGTTAACCGTATTAAGTGTATAAGAAAACTTATATCTCTTACATGCTAGGATAAAGATATAAAACATTTTAGTACCTCAATTAATCTAGAGAGTTTACCATCTTCTTCATAATTGATTCATTCTCTGCAATTTCATGTTCTACCATATTCAGCTTTTCCTCAAGCTCAATTCGTTGCTTAATTCTGGCCTTATTCAAGCAACGCAGATATGCAAGCTGAATACCGAAATTCAAGTTAAAGCTGTCGTCCTTACAGCAGCAGCATTCTGCTCTAACCTTATTAGTTACGAACTTTACCTGAACCTTCTTGCGGTTAGTTCTGTACATTGCGTCTGTCTGACCGTCAAAACCAACAATGGACTGCCAAGGAGTCCAACCCTTATAATTTTCGACTGCAACAAAACACTCTTCAAAATCCTTAAAATTTACTAAACCTAGAGCGACCTTAGTATTTTCGCTTCTTAGCATAAAAGAATCTTCTAGAATATTTGCAATCTCATAAGTCTCTCCGACCTGCTTAAACTTTTCGTTCAATTCCTTGGTTAATACATACTTATCAAATCTTAATACTGTATTCATTTTTATTACCTTTCTTTTATATTATTATAACATTATCTGTTATTAAGGATATTATACCAGAATAGTTATTAATTGTCAATACATATTTTTACAAATTTGCAAATACCTCTGCATATTGTACACCAAATTCCAACGCATCATCATGGTTTTCGAAATATACATCTATTCTATTCCCTTTAATAGCGCCTCCACAATCTTGAGCTTTATATGTTTTACCATTGATAATAACTTCTGTCCTGTATGGTATTACATCTGGGTCTACAGCTATACTATAACCCTCTTTTAATTTTTCCCCAATTGCTCCGTATACTATTCCATTTGGTCTATTATAAGCCCAATTGCCACAACATAGGGAACATTTACAATATGCTGTAAGCAGAAAGTTCCCTAAACTAACAGGCTCAATAGCCTGTGTATCTACCTCCCTATTGGTCTCTGTCTCTATTGTTATTTCGTCGTCTTCTCTTATTTTCCCTATCTTTTCGTTATTTAACTCTATCACTCTTTGAAGCTTATGTTCACAACGCATAAATACAATAATTATTGTTATTGTTAGCATAACAACAATAAAAACATACAGAAAATTTGCTTTTGTTCGTATTTTTATCACCTTTTCATATAATTTTCTTAGTTAAAAACAGTTATTCTATAATATGTATTCTGAATATTTAGGATATACTCATCGCAATCCCCCGTCATTTTATAGAAGCATTCTTTAATTTTTGAGATTAATACATTTACAAAATGCGTTTCATATATATCATCCCTTTTAAAAATAAGTCTATCATCTTCAACCAATATTCTAGCCCTTTTCTCAACAGTTCTCAATAAAAGCATATAAGAATCAGAAGAAAGTAGAGGATTCTCTGGATAGGTGTCTATATGTACTTCCACTAATCTGTCTGCATTTCTTATGATTTCTATTAACTTAGAATAATCTTTTTCATTAACAAATCCATATTTCGTAAAAATATTATCAGTGACCATATAGCATACCTTCCTTACTATGTATAATAGCGTTCCACCACAGAGCATTTTAAAAATACTCTGTGGTATATTACATAAATTATACTACTATAATTATTAGAAAATTACAATACCCTAACGAACATTTGTTTGATAATTTTTAAAATCAAAATGATTCTAAATGACCTTTAACAAGTTCCCTAAAATTCCCTAATTCAATACTGCTATTGCATCTTATTAGCTCTTTTTGAATAATCAAGTGAGCAGTTTTGTTACGGCTATTATCTGCGAAAGCTTCTTCCAAAGGAATATCATTCTTTACTAATTCATTTTTAATTCGGTGCATTATACCAGAAGCATATAATTGTAATGGCAATAATGAATATTCTAAATATTCTTTGGCGATTTTACGCAGCTTAGCATAATATGTGAATCGATAACTGTCATTAGAAGCTGTACTTCTGTTTTCAATTTTAAATACGCTATCTGGATGAACACCACGCATATCAACATTGCAAATTCCAAATCTATTTGGTCGTTGCCAAGCACTTATATTGGCAAGTTGCTTCAAATCAAATGCTAATTTTTCTGGTATCTTAAATTTGTATATATGCCCATTATCTTCTTCTAACACAACAATGCCGTCATCACCAATATTGGATGCTCTTAAATTTTTTATAACACTTAAATCATCGCTATATATCCCATTCCATATACAACTAAAAAGCAATTCATAATACAAAGCATTAAACTCTTCATATGTTGCAATATCTTTTATTACTCTTTGATACTGTTCGTTATTTATAAACTTCTTTTTTGCTTGTGGTTTTGCTTTTTTCCATAATAAATTTTTATCTATCGATTGTAATAATTGATATAAATTATCATTGTTTAACCATTTTGCATATGAAGAAAAAATATAAATTATTGTTGTTATTTCTTTTTGCGAACTAGGTTTTTTATTTAAGATTACCTGCTCTAATCCCATTAGACTACAATTTTCTATATTTTCTCCAATATCTTTTAATGCAAACTTGGCAACCTTTTGGCTATTCGGTGATTCTATAGAATCTATAAACCGCTCCATATTCTCGTTCACATCATTTCACTCCTTGAAGTATGATATTATCTTTTGGTATGATTATACCATACTTCTTATAAAGTTATCAAATGATGCTATTTTTAATTATATATCCTTACATGATAAAACTATGTTTTTAAGTGATGCAGCTAGACAACTTTGACATCTCTACTGCTTCCTCGTGGGTATATCCTAATCGCTCCCAGTCCTCTACTGGAACTGGCTCAAAACTTGCGCAAGGGATACTATTAAACTTCTCCATAGTCTTTTCAAACCAAATAAATGTATCAAACGCTTCTTCTGTTGCTTTAGCTGTAGCATATTGAGAATTCTTTCTAAGAATTTCAATAGCATTTCTTTTATATTCTTCAATATCTTCAATCGTCATATTAGTCATGATACACCTCTTTTTTCAGTAACTCTTCTAGCACTTCTATCTTTTCATTACTCCAATAATCGTCATCGCTCATTGCTTGCTGTATAATGCTGATAGCATTTGCTCCCATAAGCAGTGCAGTTCTCAGAGCAGTTTTACCACAACCTCTGCCACCCTTTTGAACTTCATTCCTATAAGCGTTAAGAAGGATAGATATAGCTTCATTACCAGTCATATTTACACCTCTTATCTGCACAAATCCTCATACATGCCTCTATATTTAAGCAACTCTTTATATTCTTCATTGCTTAGATAAACACCGTCAGGTTTCTCGCCAAACCCTATACCAAGATATGCAAGCTGCGCAATGGCCACATCTCGTTCCCATTTATACTGGTCGAACAATCCTCTGCTGACAACATCCAAAGTAGGAGCTTTATCAATTTCTCGTGTGCCAACAGCCTTCATATAACAATGTTCTTTTACAGTACTCACTCTAATGGCTCTTTCCTTTAGTTTGTCTGCATCAATTGCTCTCATAATTTACCTCTTAAAATTAAGTTTTTATTAGTTAAATCTATCAATAAATCTTTTCGGGTAGTAATCTGTGTCTACATTATAATAAACCATCCCATCTCTTTCAGACACCCAACAAGTAATTCTCATATCTTTAATGTAATTATGGCTATTAACAATGTTTTCAGCGTCATCAATCAATGCCTGTCCACAGTCTTTAATATTCTGAATAATAGTCTCTTTTCCATCTTTAGTTTCTACTGCCATATAACTTTACCTCTTAAAATATAATTTTTATGTCATTTGCTCAATATATTTTATAACCTTATTAATAAAACAATTTCTACTCAGTTCCCATTGATGTTGCTTTTCAAATTCTTCTGTCATATTATCGCTAT
>JAEIGA010005348.1_pt1 | contig 19659 bp, 30 predicted proteins | sample 9270691 | NCBI WGS metagenome assembly JAEIGA01 (sample SAMN17057246, study PRJNA624740) | gut metagenome | biome: biome; isolation source: fecal sample | host: Bos grunniens | place: China: Xizang | collected 2019 | reverse complement strand
TTAGCGTTTTATAGGGGGGGGTGCTCCTTTCTCCGTGAACACTCCCTTCGAAATCACGTCGCCGTTTTCGTCGATCAAGTACCTGCGTCCCATCTTTGCACCGTGCTCAAGTGCATGGCACTCACGACATACAAGACGAAGGTTGTTCCACGACAACGTAACATTCGGATCATTTATATTTTCAGGTGTTAATTCAACGATGTGATGAACGATCTCACCGGGGACCGCAAGTCCTTTGGCAAGACAAGCTTCACACATTCCACCCTTGCTCTTGAAGAAACCGTTCCTGCACTTCTGCCATTGCTTAGAACGATAGAAGGCTTTCGCAAAGTCATGTGCCAAGACTGCTGCCTCCATTTCTCTCTTTATGCTTTTTCTCTTTCCGTACCCTGCACCGCTTATCCGGCACCCTGTCATAAAAGACTGCTGCCGCACTCGTTCTTACCTGGACGACTTGTCCGCAGTCTTCATCTGACCACGGACATCCGACACAGGTGATAGCGTTTTTATGAGTACGGGTATTAAGGGGAGTTATACTCATGTGCCTTCCTCCTGCGGAGCTGCCGTTGAGACAGCCCCTTCGGCAGAAGTAACATGAAAAAACGACAGACGGCTTTCGCACATCCATCGTTTTTCAATTTACACTTTATCACATTTGCTATGGGATTTTTGGGAATTTTTCACCGATTACCCGCAAAGCCTTATATTTTCTGACAAAATTTATTCTTGAGTTATTGCTTTGTACAGCATTTTCTGTTTTCCATCAATGAGCAACCAAAACTCCACATCCTTAAAGTATGCGATCACTTGACCGTCCTGATCGAAGGCCTGCACATAATCGCAATGTTGTTTTTCGTCATACGTTGTCTCCAGTTCTGCTGCCACAATTTCAAAGTCACCTATCTTCGTTCTGATCAGGTATCTGTCGCCCTGTATTCTTTCGTCCATTCTTTTTCCTCCTGCATTTAGTGCAAGGAAAGTGTTCGCCTCTGCTCTTCACCTTGAGCGGAACATAATTGTCGACACACTTCCACTTGCCATTTTTATGTCTGTGTCCTTCGTTCGGATATGGCATATAACATGAACAGTCATGCTCCGGGATCTTAGTAAGCCTGAAGCCCTGCTTTAAAGCTTCCGCCTTCAATTCATTTTCTGTCATTGTTCTCTCCGTCAAGTGCCTTTGACATGATCTGATGGAACTGCTCCGGATTCCGGGCCCACGTCAGGAACATGTTTGCCTCACTTTCGGTGTAGTACCGCAGATCTATGTAATCGATATCCCGTCTTAAGTCTTCGGCCGCTGCCACCGCAAAGGTCGATCTGTCTTCTTTCGCTATCCTTGAATAGTTCCATGAGTACGTCCCGAAGCGGTTTCTTGATAAAATGTACCGGAGCGGAAGCTGTTTCCGGGGGAATGTCTCAAGGAAGTTTTCAATCCTTCGATACTCGCCTATGACTGCGAAGGGCCACTTTGTGCTTGTGATTGAATGTGCCTCGCCCACTCGCCAATGATAGAAGCTTCTCGGAAGCCATACCATTTCTTCTACCAAAGCTGTCAAGATGAAGCATGCGCTTGTGTCCTGGAAGCTTGCTCCCGGTGTCTCGTTCCACATCGTGTATGTAGGATCAGCGAAGAACAGCTCTCGCTTATAGATTGCAGTCCAGAAGGAACACTGAAACCCGAACACGTCTCTTCTGTTCTTGAAGTTTAACTTCAACGGGTTGAATCTGCTTTCTTCTTTCACAAGCGATAAAGGTACTTCTTTGTCTTCCTCGTAGTATGACCAATATCCGCTTTTTACGATGTCGGCACCTTTGGCCGCCTTGTACAGCTGCTCATACATGTCAGGATCAATGAAGTCATCTGCATCCACTTCCGCTATGTATTTGCCGTGGGAATATTTGATGCCTTTGTTGATTGAATAGCCCGTTCCCTTGTTGATCAAATTTTGAAGGACCGTGATCCTTTTATCCATGTTTTCATACTCGTCAAGTATTGCAAGGCTTCCATCGCTGCTGCCATCGTCAACACATATGATCTCGATGTCTTTCAAGGTCTGCTGCCGGATAGAGTCGAGGCACTCTCTCAAGTGCCTCTCACTATTGTACACCGGAACGATGACTGATACTTTTATGTCACTCATGTTTCACCTCCCTAAGCTCTTCATATACTCGTTGTACTTCTTTGAGCACGTTGTGCGTTCATACCCAATGCGGTTCGAGATCTCGTCCCAGGAGAGGTTGTCGACACATCTGTACTTGACAAGTGTCCTGATCAAAGGGTCCTCTATCTCGCTAATCCACTGGATAGCGTTGAGCCTTTCGGTCTCAAGTGTCTTCTTCAGCTCAAGGATCTTCACCTTTACCTCGTAGGCCTTCATCGCTATCTCCGCAACAGGATCCTTCTTTTCGTTTGTGTTGGCAAAAGGCATTCCTGTGATCTGCTTTGACTTAGCTTGTGCCATCTCGTGGATGTTCTCAAGCTCTTCTTCCCACATTCTTATTTCCTTTCGCAAGAAGAAGATCTGTTCAAGTTTGTCTCGTGTCATTTGTTCCTCCCCTCTGCATGTACCGCATGAATTGTAGTGCCGCTTTTTGTGCCGAAGGATCCATTCCTTCGAAGAGTCTCATCACTGTTTCGGTTGTGATCTTTTCTTCAAACCTTTCACACTTCTCTTCCGGGAATGGTTCCTGGCAATGGCTCGCATGTATGCACTTATAGCACTCCATCACTTGCCGCCTTTCACATACGGCTCAAGCTCTCCGATCTGCGTTTCAAGGTCGCTTATGATCTCAAGGAACCGCTCTTTCATTCTGAGCAATGCCTGATACTTCTCCGTCATGGCCTCGATTGCTATGCCAGGGAGCTCTGCTGCCTCTTTTGTCTCTTTTTCAGCTTCTTCCGTAACCTCTGCCGAAGGTTCGTCTTCTTTGCCGCTTACATAGAACGGAATCACTTCCTTTTCGGGTGTCTCAATCTTGATTGCCTGTTCCGGTGTCTTCTTCGGTCTTCCCGGCCCGTTCAGCTTTCCCACATTCAGCCCTGCTGCCGTCAAGATCTCTCTGATCTTCGTCTTGTCACATGCGTTTAAGTCTGCCAGGATCCCGATCATACTCTTCTTGTCTATCGCATGCTTGTACCTTCTTACAATCTCGCTGTCTGTCATCTGCATTCTTTCGCCCTCCTAAATCAGTTCGTCTGCCTTGTCTTTTGATATTGCATACTCTGCAAAGTCCTTAAGCATGGCCGTTTCAATCTTCTCTGTCTGTAAGACCACTTCATCACACCTCTTGCAGAAGTAAATCTGTTCCCACTCGTCGCCCTCTACAGCTCTGCGGTCCACGAACCGCTTGCACTTCGGGCAATAAAACCTTTTCTTCCCCATCATCTGATGCACACCCTCCTTTTATTTGTTTTCGTGATTCTTGAATACTTATCGCAGGCCCACGGATCACAGCCTCGCATTTTGCCTTCACACAGGATGTAATTACACAAAGGTCCGTTTGTCTGTTTACTCTCTCTGCCGTACACACATGTTGCACTTATCTTAGCCGTGCATTTCACGGTCACTCCTGCCGGCTGTTCGGGTTCCGCCTGAATCATCGGGATCTTCTCTCTGTTCCAGGATCTCTGTGTCGGTCCGCATCCCTGCGCTTTACGTTTAGGTTCTTTCCGAGGATGCTTTTCGATCGATCCTGCCTTGATCTGCTTTTCTACAATCGTCCATGCAGTCGATACATTGATTCCCATCTGTTCGCCTATCTCGTCGCAGTACAACCCGCCCTTGTACAGTTCAACTACTTTTTTTCTATCTTCTTCAGTTAGCCGCTTTCTGTAGTGCATTTTCTTTCTCCCTTCTCTTCAAGTCCTTTGTAAGATTCTTCGCCCACTCATTCACAAAGGCCCGTACATCATCATTAGGCTTTGAATCGTGTTCACCATATACCTGAGCAAGCTTCTTTTCTTGCGGAAGATACTCAACAGTCACATACGGTGTCCCCACGTCTTCAACCTTCCTGATGAACACGATCAAGCTCTGTCCTTTGGCCATGCGCTTGTCATATCCCATCTTGCCGACGCAATGATGAAGAAGTTCTCCTTCCCTCACAAGGTCGTTCACCCTCTCAGGAACAACAACTGCATATGTCTCTCCCTGCATTTCGTAAGGCTTCCACTCTTTTGCTTTTAAGGCAAATTCTTTCTTGAAAGCTGCATCCTTCTTCCTGTTCCTTCTGCTCCGTTCAGAATCCCATTGATTAACTCTTAAGTCGTGCATCCTCTGGAAGTCGTGCGGCATTGTGTTCTTCGTGTCATGCAGATCAAGGCCGAGGCCAACGACTGCCCGCCAATAATCGAGATACAAATAGCTGTTCACATAGTTAAAGCTATCATGCGCCCATCTGTAGATTTTGATACGTTCATTTGCACTCAACAGGTTGATGTTTGGGAACCCTCTTGTCCATCTCAAAGCTTTGTTCTTGAACTGATTGAACTCTGCTGCCTCTCTGATGCTCATATGTGACTTGTATGCTTCAATGGCCGCCGCAGGTCCCCAGGTGTTTGTCTCTGATACATGATCACGCAAGAACCTCATGAACTGTTTATCCTTCCGGCACTTCTTGACGAGCATGCTCGAAACTCTTAAGCCCATCTTTCCAAAATACTCGACCATCGGATCCTTGTTATACTCCCGGATGTACTTCGTGAAGTTGTCCTTCGGATTGTAGCCGCAATATTTATACTTCTCGCACTCAAAGAGCTTCTGAAGGTTGATTATCGGTGAATAGATTCCCATAGGCTTTTCTTCAAACCACATGTCGAAGTATTCTGCATCAAATGAGTTGAATGAATATCCGTACCACGTTGATTTCGACTTCTTCGTCTCTTTCTCATATACCGGGAAATAGCCATACATTGTGTACCGCATATTTCTTCGTATAGCGTAATCGCTCAAAGGGCAGTACCTTTCGATTTCCGTGTACTTCGTTGTATAGTTGTCTGTCTTCTTACACTGGAAGGCCCACGTCCTCATGTAGATCTCGCCGCCTATGATCTGAAGCCATGTGCAGTATGAAGAGTGTGAGCTTGCATGCTGAAAGATATATCTGATCACTTCCGTCGGAGTGTTCCAATACGGTCCCAGGTTGATGTCGTTTTTAAGTTCTTCAAGTGTCAGCATCACATGCCTCCCATCAGCTCAAACATATCAAGCTGTCCGTCAAGGCCGTGCTTTGCTTCTTCCTTCTTTTTCTTTTCAAGCTCTGCTGCCTTCTTCTTTGCTTCCTCCGCCTTGCGTTCAACAATCTGCTTTTCAACTCCGACCTTTTCAGAGGCCTCTCTCACAGCTCCGGGCTTCAACGCATCCTCTTCAAAGTAATGTGTCGCCCATCCAAAGACCTCAACGTCCCTGATCATCGCCATGCCGTTTTTTGCTTTCTTCCTTGCCTGCTCTCTGATGTACCCGATGCAGTCAGCCATTGTTTTCTTACCGGAATTAATCTTCTCGGCCAAAGCCTCGCTCGCATTTTCTTCGAGATATGCTAATATCGCTATCTCGTTATCACTTTTCGCTTCAAGATTTAATCTCATGTTTATTCTCCCTTCCAATACCCACTACACGGCTCAAGAACTCTCCCTGCTCTGCTGCCGCTTTTGTCTGTCTTATGCTCTCTTCGGGCATATGTATTGCTATCGTGTTCTTCAGGATCCTGTCCTTTGTTCTGTCATCAAGGTTCAATCCGTCGATCGGGCTGTTTGACGTGTATATCGTGATAAGCCCTTTTTCCATCCGCTTGTTGATAAGTCTGAACAGCTCCTGCTGCTGCCATTCGCCTTTCATGTGAGCTCCTATGTCATCAAGGACAAGCAACCCGCATTCCCGGTAAACCTTTGACGGATCGTCTCCGTGTTCTCTCTTGTATGAGTCTCCCACGGTGGCGATATAATCAACCGCCGTGATGAACTTTGAGATGACTGACGTTCTCAGGAGCACCGACTTAAGAAGGCAACAAGACAAGTATGTCTTTCCGCTTCCCGGAGTCTTGGACCAAATAAACAGGCCCTTGTTGTTCGCTCCCCACGACTCGAAATCATTCATGAATGAGAAACACACCTTCTTGATCTTCGATATGTCATTCTTGTATGCTTCGAAGTCGAACTGATACAGATCTGATCCTCTGTACTGTTCCGGAACCTGGGTACGGTCAACAAGATCTGTCGGTATGCCTTTGCACTTCGGGCATCTTCTTGCGTACTCGATCTCCATGTTCTCGCCGTACACATCATAAGTGTCTGTCGTCTGATACAGCTCCCATCCCGTGTCATGGCATACAGGGCAAGAGTATTTCTTGTTAATCGAAATCTCCTCTGAAGACCGACCACGGTACTTCCGAAGCCATTCCGCTCTCCAGGCCTTTTTCTCCTCTTCTGTCATTCTTTCCTCCCTTTTGATTCAAATACCCTTCGAACTTAGTCCCGAATAAAGTTTCAGGTCTCAAGTACGTCTCCATCTTTTCGTCATGAAGCCACTCAGCGCACTTGATATCAATGACCGTCTTGAAGTCTTCAAGAGTGAAGCCCTCTTTGAGCCGTGCGTGTATCAGCTTCTTTGTTTTTTCTGACGATGCCTTGTAATTTTTCCCGGTCATCTTGTTCAGGTGCTCGACAACATCTCTGTAAAGAGATGTATTTTCTTTCTCTTTCACTATCTCTTTCTCTGTGTTGCACTTTGTTGCATCGGTGTTGCATTGCAACAATTTTTGCTTCTCACGGCATACCCTTGACCTCAGTGTTGAAGCTGTTTCAGAGCCCACGTTTGCCTGTACATACGGCAAAAACAAATCGCCGTTATCTTCAACCTCAAGAAGTCCACAAGCTTGTAAATAGCTCAATGTCAGCTGCACCTGATCGGGATCCTCGTCTATCTCAAGAGCCACTTCATCAGCTACCGTTTTCTCAATGCCCGTGATTCTCAATATCCCGTCATTTTTGAGCGATATAACCTGCATTTTGAGATAGATTATCAAATAATCCGCTCCCAGTTTCCGGAGCTTCTTGATTCTCTTTGACGTGAAGAAGTCTTCCTTTAAGCGCATCCAGAAGAATCTTCTGTTTTCGCTCATCGCATCACCCCCTTAACTGATTGCAAATTCTTTGTATTCCTCTTCCTTAAGGAGCCTCATGCCCGACACCGTAGGCGATGCCTGAAGGTACGGGTTCTGTTCCTGAACCTTCTGACGAGCTCGTCTTACTGTCTCCGGTGTAGGAAGGCTCTTATCCATGATCACGAAGGCGAAGGGCTCAAATTCTGCTGAGGGCTTCATCCACTTCACTATCTGCAAAAATAAGTACCGATCGTCGTCCCTGGCCTTCGGATCATCGTTCAGGATAGACTCAACAATCTTGCTGATTGCCTTAAGTTCATTCATCTTCGTCCTCCGCATCCGAAACCCAGTCGTCCGGAACAAGTATGTTGATCTCGCTTTCAGAGACATGCGGGTATTCAGGAATAACAACAGTCATGCCGTTGTTCATAATGAGATCCTCTGCCTCTTCACGTTCGATATCATCCTCAAAAACTAAGGTCACTCTTTTCATTTCTTCTTTCCTCCCTTCTTCTCAGGTCCCGCAAAGGGAAGGTCTTCATCTATCCCTTCAAGGACATTTATGAAGCCGTCTTCGTCCGCTGCCAGAGCAGGAACATCATTCTGTCTGTTCTCGCTTTCCTTCTTTGACTCGCAAAACTCCTGCTCTTCAATGTTGATGTCCGTTGTGTAAATCTTCTTGCCATCCCTGTCCGTATAGGATCCTGTCACGATCCTTCCGACAACGGAAATCTTCATTCCCTTCTTAAGCCACTTCTCGGCAAACTCTGCTGCCTTGCCAAAGACTTTGCATCTGATGAAGTCAGCATCGTCTGATCCTCTTCTGTCTACTGCAAGCGAATACTCTCCTGCGGTGAACTGGTTGCCGTTCTTGTCAGTTCCGTAACGGATGGAAGGATCTCCCGTAAGTCTTCCAATGAGCCATACCTTATTCATTCTTTTCTTCCTCCTTGTAGTTTTTTCCGAATATCTCAACAAAGTTGAGTTCCGGATATGTTTGCTCAAATTTTATCTGAGCGATTCTTTTGAGATACAAATCAAATTCTTTGTTGAAGTGAACCCCTTCGGAGCTCTCTGTGTGATGGAACGGGCAAAGCGGAACTATTAATCCGTAGTAGTCGCTTAATCGTCTGTTGGCCGTTCCAAAGATGACATGATGCCATTGCACATGGTTGCTTCCGCAAACCCAACAATGATTCATGTCGTTTGTCATGATCGAGTTGTTGTCATGCCCCATTGTCTTTTCATCCTTTCGATTTCTTCCGGTGAAATCGTGCTGATTCCCATTTCATTGCAGTCCCTTACCACTCCGTCAATGAATACTCGCATGTCTTCATTGTCGAAAGCCGACATCCCCAGGTACACGTTGAAGTCGTGTCCTTTGATACGTTTCTTCTTGCCGTTCCTTGTTTCATACCGGTATCGCTCTCCAAGATCTTCAACCGTGCGCCATCGTTTAACAAAGTCATTGATTGCATCGTTTGAAATCCATATGGTAGTAAACAAGCTGCTATACTTCACAAGTTCAAGAAGATAAACATCTTCTTTAGAACTCTGAAGCTTCTCTGCAAGGTTCTGAAGGAGCACCCATGCGTATGCGTTGGCCTTCATGCTCCGTGCGTGTGTTGCCCTCTTGATCTGAACGTCAACCGTCCGATCCTGAAGGTCCTGGAGCTCCACGAGGCAATCATCTGAATCCATCGATAGAGTTATTTTTCGCTTCCCGCTCTTGTAGTCAATCCCGACATCAAGAATCATTCCCTTAAAGTTCATCATCGTGCGACGTACCCCACTTCATCTTCGTCAAGTACCTCTTCGTAATAAGCAGATCTCTCCGTCACCTTCTTGCACACTTCTAGGCGAACACCATCCGATATAAGTTCGATAGCTCTGTACTTGCCACACTTGAATCCCATTGTCACAGCTTCAAGATCTCTGAAGGTTACAAAACAATCTCTGATGATGGTCGCTCCCGCTTCCATGTTTCCGAAAGTCGTATGAACATCTATGCCGTTCTCCGCCATCGTGTCCCAATGAACCGGATGGATCTGGAACAGGCCAACCTCTCCAAGACTTCCGACACAGGATCCGTCGAAGTTCGTTTCACTTTCAATGATTGCCAAGCAATAAGCCATCGGAACCCCTATGCGTTGACAGATGTTGTAAAGGTCTTCCTGTTCCCGGGCCGTCAACGGGATCCGATCGGAAGCATTCCATTCAATCACGGGTTCTTTATATTCTTGCGTTGATATGACCGGGACCTTCGTTTCTGTCTTTACTTCTGAAACAACTTCAACGACTGCTGCCTCTTCCTCTTTGTTAAATCTCCAGTCCCCGTTGTCGTCCCAAAACATGCAGGATGTTACTCCGAAGATAACGAACAAGATCGTCATGATCAGGTCGAACCTTGTAAGTCCATCATCATAGTGTTTTCTCATAACTTCATAACCTCCAAAAATTCCTCCGTAGGCATTGCCACTTCTTTCAGCAGGATCTTCCATTCCCACATAGTCAAAAGACCGTTTTCAAATCTCTTCTGAAGTGTTCTGCGTTCTTCGTCACAAGCTTCTGCAAGGTCGTCCCAGGACTTCCCCGCAAACTTTTTGTAACCGATGAACAACCGGCAAAGATTTGCTTCAAGTCTTTTAGCTTTTGCCCTTTTGGTTAAATCACATATAGGCATTTCGTACTCCCTTCTTGTCACGTTTCGTGACATTTCTCATCAAAAAAAATGAACCCTACCGATTCACCGAAGTATTTTGCAAGCCTGATCTTAATAACATCCTTCGGAATCCTCTCTCCACATTCATACATGCAAACAGCTGCCGGAGTGATGTCGCAAGCCTTAGCAACTTCATAAATCGACACACCCTTCTGTTTTCTCAACATTTTAAGGCGCTGAGCCACCTGAGCATTGTTCATCAACTTTCCTCCTTTCTTTGTTTTTGTATGCCACATTTCGTGAACTGTCTACACAATATCGCATTTCGTGACATATTTCAACCGCTTCACGTCAGAAAAAATATACAAAATATCACTTGCAATTTTGTGCATATTTTCACATAATGTGAACCAACGAAAGGAGAGTAACAAAAATGGCTGAACTTAAAGACATGCTTCAATATCTGCGGAAACGTGAAAACTTATCTCAGAAAGATCTTGCTAAAAAAATGAATGTTTCCGTATCGACAATAGGCATGTACGAAACGGGAAAAAGAATGCCCGCTTTAGAAATCGAAGAGTCCCTTGCAAATTACTTCCACGTCTCCCTGGATGAACTCCGAGGCAGATCAGCTCCGGTTGATTATTCGATCACAGCGGAAGAATATGGAATTGTTGAAGCATACAGAGAACTTCCAAAGGCGCAAAAGGACATGGTTAAAAGAATGCTTGCGTATGACGGCCTATACAGCGAGGCCCGTCGCAATACGACACACGGTACTGTGACAACAGGGAAGAAGCTTATAAGTGAATTAACGAATTATCAAGGAGTAAAAAAGAAGAAATGAAGATAGAAAAGACACCCTCGGGTAAGTATCGGGTGCGGTATCAAGAAAACGGTCAACGTGTGTGTGCTACCTTCGACCACAAGCCGACGCAAAGTGAAATACGGGATAAAATATACAGTAAAATAAAACAAGCCCCTTCTCGGTCAAATACGGAGGGGTTTTATACTGCTGCCACATCATATATCGATCTAAAGCGGAACGTGTTAAGCCCCAGGACGGTCAGGGAGTACGGCCTGTACATCAACAGGCTCCCAAACTGGTTTACACAGATGTCCGTGTCTGACATGGCTCAGATCGACGTACAGCGATGTGTAAATGAATTAGCGGCTAAATTATCACCCAAAACGGTTAGGACACTCCACGGCTTCATATCGGCCGTTCTCGGTATGTTCCGTCCCGATCTTAAGTTAAACACCACCCTGCCGCAGAAGGTACGCACGGAGCCATACATCCCGACAGACGAAGACGTGCGTACCATTGTGCAACATTGTAGGGACGTTGCACCACACTTTTACGTTCCGCTCATGCTCGCATGCTTCGGCCTTCGCCGTTCAGAGATCTTCGCAGTCAAGGCTTCCGATCTTGACGGAAACATGCTCACCATCTCCCGAGCCCTTGTGCAGAACGAGTCCGGTGAATGGGTTGAGAAGGCGACAAAGACAGAACTCTCAACAAGAAGCATCGTGATCCCCCCTGACGTGGCCAATCTGATCCGTGAGCAGGGTTATGCGTACCACGGTGGCCCTCAATGTATCAATCAATGGTTGCGGCGCACTCAGGACAAACTGCACATGCAGCACTTTTCCCTTCACAAGCTCCGACACTACTTTGCTTCCAGGTTATCTGCGGAAGGTGTTCCTGATGCCGACATCATGGCTCTGGGAGGATGGTCAACCGATGCCGTCATGAAGACGGTTTACAGACACGCAATGAGTGCAAAGACAAATGAAGGAAAGGAAGCCATTGCAAGGCTGCTTTCCGATACCATTTCCGATACCATTTCATGATTTGATACCACAAAAATACCACTTTTTTCGGAATTCACAGTTCCAAACGGAACCATCAATTCCAAAAACAAAGAGCCCGCAAACCCTTGAAGTATCAACACTTCTTGGATTTACGGGCTTTTCTTTGTGAATCGGAGTGACAAGACTTGAACATTTCAAGTTATCGCAAAGATGCCTTATTTTAAGCGCATTCTGCCATTTTGATACCATTTTGATACCATTTGTTGAACTGCACAACATCTCCGGGAGAAAATACAGCTGTTCATTTGTTAGTTTTTAACAACAAAAAAAGAGCCACGTTTCCGTGACTCTTTCTTCGTAAGGAGTATATCATGAATAACCAGGAGGTATTTCCAACTATTTGACACGGATCCTTTGCCCTGCATATATCAAGTTTGGATCCTTAATCTGAGGATTGAGTTTCATAAGTTCGTCAACAGTCGTGTTGAATCGCATAGCGATCCTTGAAAGGGTGTCACCCTTCTTTGCTGTGTAGAACTTCGGTTTCTGAATGGGCTTGTCCGCCTTGTAAGCGGGCCTTATGACTCCGTACACACATCCCTTACCACGGGAACGGACAAGCACCTTGCCGCCGTCAGCAGACGATGTGTCAGAGGTATTCCCATCTATGGTCTTAACTGTGCGGCCATCGTATGACACGCAAAGTCCTATGTGGCAATGCTGAACCCCATCAAATGTGAACTCAATGAGATCTCCCGGCTTTGCCTGATCAATGGGAACAGTCTGGCCGTTACTCTTGTAGTAGTTGAACAGAGTGCCACAGGAAGCCGTCTTGCCGCCGCCGTAAAAAAGCTCCGGTGCTCCGATGTGTTTGAAGAGCCACCATATATAGGTTACGCACCAGGCCGCCGCAGAATCGTAGCCGTAGTATTCTTTGTTGAATTTGTTGAAGCCTGTGTTCGGATCCTCTTCATATCCGACCTGGCTCTTTGCAAGTGCAAGGATCTCTTCAATCTGATTCATGTTCATTCCCTCTTGATCTGCTCTATGAGCTGCTTGATCTTGTCGAAGCCGATCATTGATCCCATCCATATACATACAACCATCAAGCAAAGACAAATGGTGTTGTTTGTCGTCCACTCGATTCCGAGTAAGACATAGGCCACAGCCGTTCCCAGACCGCCGACAACAAGTGCATTGACAAGTGCCAAGACATTCGGTGCAGCTTCCTTCTTTGCATTCTCAAAGGCCTTCTTGACTGCTTCTGTGACAAAAGCACAAAGTGTTGAGCCAATCGTAAGCATTGTGATAAATAAAGTGATAGTCATTCCTCTTCGTCCTCCTTCATGTGTTTGAGGTTTTCTTCGTTCCTTTTTCCGAGGTAAGCCTTCACAGAGTAAGTGATGAGCACTCCGATCACTTCCGTCACAAGTGCGATGGAAAGCGTCTCGGCCGTGTCAGTCATTCCCAGGAAGGCAAGAACATACGTCATCTGAATATCAAAGAGAGCCACTCCCAGAATGATGGAAGTGACTCTCTTGCTGTAAGTCATTTTTGCTTTATAGTCTTGTCTCTTCACGTCGTTCAAGCCTTTCGATGCGTTCACGGTCTGCCGCCTGTTTTTCTTCAAGTCTGTAAGTGCGTTCAATGACGTTGTTGTTCTTTTCAACTCTGGATGATAGCATTTCAAAAAGTGAAGACAAATTCTGAAGCATGCCCTTGAGCTCAATGAGCGTCTCGCATACCTGATCTATCTTCGCATCCTGTTCATCCTGCTTTTCATCCTGGATCTCAAATTTGCGATTGAATTCATCTCGCATCTTATCAAGTTTGTCAGCATGTTCTTTCTTGCAGGCCGCCATCACATCATCCTTCTTTCCTTTAAGCTTTATTTTTTCGACGATAACTTCGCAGATCTTGCCTAACGCAACACCGGCAAAGGCAAAGCTTGCTGTCACCCACACTTCCATCAGCGCACCTCCTTAGTCAGAGGCTCTACTTCTTTTATTTCGATTTCTTCTTTCTTTTCTTCTTCCTCTACTTCTTCCTTCACTTCTTCATCATCCGAACCACCTTTTGACAGGCTTCTGTTGCCCTGTGAACCTTCCGCAATCTTCTTTGCAATGTAAAGCGCAATATCCGCACTATACGATGCTTCGATTGAATCGGCATCGGTGGTCAGCACGTTGTCACCTTTGAGAAGGGTGATGTTCTGTGCGGTTAAGGGGATGGATGTGGGGGTTGCAACCTCGTAAGCAAGTTTCATTCCCGACATTGCCGTTTTAAACGCATCGGCAGAAGAATACGAAGAATCCCTGATGATGATTCGGAAGTCGTTTGTGCTCTGAAAAGCAAAGGTCATGTCCGATGTTAGACCATCAATCGTTGACACTTCCGCAGGATTCTTTGCAAAGCATGAGCAAACCGCATTACTGTTCGTTTTTCTCGGTGTCAACTCATTTGAATAGAACCTATCGGTATATAAATTTACCCAGTTAAGGTCTCCGAGGTCAACTATTTGCCAACTACTTATCGCCCCATCGCCCGTCACATCATCAGTACCGCCGTAGATTGTCGTTCCGTAGGTTCGGGTGATGGATTCTTCTACAAAAGGCTCGTAAGGAACATAAGCCGATGCCGTGGTTCCGCTTTCAACTTGCGCTTTTTCTGTGTTTTGCGATGTTCTTATTGCAATGTATCCGTCAATTGGTGCGACAAATGTTGCGCTCGAATTTAAAATTCTTGAATTATCATACGACCTGTCGCCAATTTCAGGCTTATTCGTAAAGAACGCACACACATCCATCGTTGTCGCCGTTCCGTTTATCGAAAAAGTGTATGTCATTCCGGCATAAACTTTTGCAAATTTCAAATCAAAACTCTGCGAGATAACATAACCCGAACCATCAATGTTTCCCGTAATAGTATCTTCAATAAGGTTGATTCTTGTTCTTCTTATGATGCTTTGCGTTCTTCCGCTTATCGGTCTAACATTACTCGGTGACGGTGTACCGCTGCCGCTCTGTATGGGTTCAAGCGTTAGTTTAAGCGACTTGCAAGCACCGCCAAAAGCATCCGTTATAACGGCAGGATTACCGCTTGCACTATCAACAGGAAGAGCTTCATAAATGCCATGCAATGTTTCGCCATTGCCGTTAGTGTAATCACCTGCCACCCATTTATCTCCGTTAGGAGTTAAGGTTTCTACGTTTTTTCTTTCTAACGCATTTCCGCCACCAACGATGTCAAGATAAACACCATCAGCATCAATTTCATTGTATTTACCCCTTACGGTCTGATGTATGCTTGCGGCAATTACCTCTTCACCCAATGCCATAGAATAATATTCACGAGCCTCTGCGTGAATACCAATTGCATAAGCACCTTGCTTCTTCGCCCTTGTGCTTGAACCAAATGCGAAAGAATTATCGCCTTCGGCTTGTGCATTAAATCCTAACGCATATGACGGGTTTCCGTCTGTTTTCATATTTCCCGTACCAACCTGTAATGAACCCGTTCCTGTCGGATTGTTTGCATCCATCTTTCCTGCGATGTCCGTTTCATTCTGAACAATACCATCTTCCATATGATTCAGATTATCCTCATTAATGGGAGTATTTACACTCGGTTCGTTTTCCCAGTTGATTCTTGTATATGCCATTTTGGCCTCCTTTATCTTTCACCATATGCTTCAAAGCTGTCGTTTAAAAGCTGTATTCCGCTTAAAGTACGTACAAAGACATATCCTTCAAAGCCTCCATCGGGTTTCCGGTACGTTACACGATCGCCAACTTCCACCCACGGAAGTCCGATCGTATCAGCTTCATAAGGAATATATGCAAGGTCTTCTATCTCTGTGCTCAGTTCGCTCATCATTTCCAATGCTTGAGGAACAGGGTTTGTTCCGTCGGCATTTAATGAGTAGTTGCAACAGTCCTGAGAATAGAAAACATTGTCATCAATGTAGTACATGCCTTTTGAATTTTCATGGTACGGAATCGTGTAGGTCTTTGTGTTAAGCGCAATAATCTGTATGCGCCTATAATCTGCAGCGTTTTCGCTTCCGCTCCGTAGACGTTTATATGTAGCTTTATTCAAATATGCTGAACCGCTTCTAACAGGATATAAATCGTTGGAAGGATATAAAGTATCACTTGGATATAATCCTGCATTCTCAAGACGGCTATACTTAAGTAGGCCCAAACGGTCATACCTTAAAAAGCCGCCCGTGATTTCCATAAGTGACCGAATCACATCCCTGTATGTCAGTCCGGAGCCGTTGGCAAGTTCCAACGTGTTCCAGTTGTAATAAACAAGATTTGTTGACTGGTTGATCAGATCTGAGAAGTCTGCAAGTTCATACTGTTCAACCTTAAGGTCAGACAGATGAGAATCCCAGTTGAGTGTGAGATCAAGATTCTGACCGTTTTTCACGGCATGGAACTTTGTCGGGAGCAACAGATACAAGTGTCCCGTGTTCTTTGAATAGAAAAAGTCGCCATCATCAAGAACGGCACTCTGCAGAACCGACAACTCGTCATTGCTCTTCATCTCAAAAATAATGCCGCCATTTTTAGGCGACATTCCAAAATCACGATAGCTCTTGCCAAGCACCGAATACACATCAGGATCTTCGAAGTATGAGGCGATGTCCGTCTGATAGTCATACAAAGGTAAGAAGTTTATGTGCTGCCAAGAGTAGCTTCCTATGAATGAGTATCTTTTATACTCAATCCACGCAGTTCCATCTTTGTTCATCGGCACTTTACCATATACAGAGCTTGATGCAAGGGTGAGCGAATTGTCCTGTTTTTTCTTAAAAGGCAAAGGTACTCCTGCGGCATTCATAGCAGCTGCAAAGGTTGAGCCCATCTGCCTTGTGAACTGGAACCCGGGCTTCCCGGCCGTGATGTACGACAAGAAGCTTGAACCGCCCATATATGAGTTATAAAAGTCACTCGCATCAGCATCGAAAACGGTCATGCTGTCATATGCTTCAAGACGAACCTTTTTCAACGTGTTGTAGTATTCAATCTGCTCGTTTGATACATAGAAACGGCCAAGAGGGACACGTTCATCTATGTCATCAACCGTAATCCATACACGGATGTGCGAGCCCTGGCATGTATGGTCGAGGTTTACAGCCCTAAACTGCACCATTGCGCCCTCACAAGCTCCAAACTTAAGGATTTCTGAAGAGCAGATGCTTTCGTTCAAGTTGAAACTTTCACGTTCAAGGGAATTGTTGTCGATCGGAGCTCCGATGTGTGGAAGAACATAATCATCAAATGTCAGCGAATTGTATTCGACCTGAATGTCAAGCCCGCCGATCAAAGGCAAGCACTCCGGATAATCTCCAAGGCTTGCATGTATATCCTTCTTCTTGAAGGTGTAGTCGCAAGTGCTTGCAGAGGTATATGCTTCCATATCCTCATCAAGCAATTTGAAATAAACACTTGTAATTCTTGAATAAGGAGCCGTCCCGGCAACGATGCGCACCTTCAAATAGTCTGCAAAAGAAGGAAAAGGATAAACCCAAGCATCGTTATATACAACCGAATACACACCATCCGCATATACTCTGATGCCAAAAGCAATATATGACGGTGTTTCTGTACTCGTGAAGCTGCTTACTTTGCCCATAAACTCAATGACCGCATACGCACAGTCATGAACCTTTGTAGCAAACTTACTGTTTGATGCAAAGCTTAAATCGATCCCGAGATCAGAATCCATTGTTTTATTACTTGCCGTATAGGTAGATTCAGCCGTTGCTACTCCGCCCGAATAGAAGTTGATCCAGTCGAAATCCTGCTCAAACTGAACTGTTAAATTCTTATGTGATCCATCCCGCAGGAAGGCCTGTTTTAATTCGTCTGATACATTTAGCATTTAAGCCTCCTTGAGACTCACCGAAAATTCTCCATAATCAAAAACAAGATTTCCCTTCTGTGTAGGAACCGGATGCCATTCCATGAAGGCTTCAACCTCTTTACTCGTGAGAGTATTGTTCGCCCACAAGGTCACGGTATATTTGTTGCCGGCAGTCTTGTGTGCTGCCATGTCAGCGACAAAGGCCTCATATGATGCGAGCGTCCTGAAGCGCATTGTGAACTTGCCTTCATACCGTGTGCGCATCGTATGCTGATGTATGACATGATTTGCATCAGTCCATTCTTCATATACGTCATTCTGACTCACATCATATGTGCTGTTGATAATGTTGTTTGTATAATCCGTCCCATCAAGGGTAAAAAGCGGTAAAGCCATTTAAGCCTCCTACGCAAAGGCATTCCTGCCTTTTGCTTTTGTGTTTATGTCGTTCTGCTGTCTGACAACCTTCCACAAGTCTCTTGCATCGCCTTCAAGAACAACAGTCACATTCGTGTTGAGGTTGTTCATTGAACGGTTCAGTCCGTCAAGGGATCCCCTCAAGGAACTGTCATCATAGTTGACATTGATTGTCGGATCAGGAACCATTGAGCCCGCAAGAGCATCCATGCTGCTTTGAACCTTGTACATGTTCTGATCGATACCTTTGGTCATCAAGTCAATCATGTCAGGCATAAAAGTATGGAAGTTTGAAAGAGGTCCTTTGTCGGGTTCAGAGAAGCCGAGGAAATCTTTGACAGTCTTTGCGATATTCCCTACTGCATCACTAACGGCCGAGATCTTATCCTTGATGCCGCCTACGAAATTATCAATGAGGTCTTTACCCCATGTCTTTGCCTTGTCAATAATCTCCTGAAACTTTCCGAAGATCTTGTCCTTGATTTCTCCGAGCTTTCCGCCTGTAAGATTGTTAATGACATTAAAGCCTGCCAGGTACTTTTCTTTGATGCCTGTCATGGTAGCAGCAACAATTCCTTTAATACCGCCGCCGTTTTCTTCGTAGGCCTTTTTCATCTTGTCGAGGCTCTCCTGAGCGGTCTCTTTACAGGCATTTAAAACTGTCGAGGTCACGTCTTTGACCTGATTCCATTTTTCGGAAGCTGTATTTTTGATATTGCCCCAAATCTCGGAGCATTTATCCTTCATTGCCGTGAACTTTTCTTCAGCGGCATCTTTTATGCTTGAAAACTTCTCTTTAACCCCATTGACAAATCCTGTAACGGCCTCTGTGATCTTTCCCCAGGTCTCCGACAGCCATCCCGTGATAGCTTCCCATGCTTTTGTAACGATTGTTTTGATGTTTTCCCAGAGATTGATCCAGAAGTTCCTGAACTCTTCGCAGTTGTTCCACAATGTCACAAAGATCGCTATAAGAGCCGCAATCGCCATTACAACTAAAGCAACAGGGTTCGCCGCAAGAACTGCGTTCAAAGCTGAGATTGCCGGAGTCAGCAGTGAGACGGCTGTCGCTATGTTGGCGATCAATGCCGCCACAGGTGATATTGCAGCGATTACTGCAAGAACTGCAAGAACAATCTGCATTGTCTGCGGAGACACAGTTGAAAGCTTCTGTGCCACCTTCTGAACAGCTCCCGAAACCTTCTCAATGACAGGTGCAAGGGCCTGCAAGGTTGAAAGAGCCGCCTCACCGATTGATGCGGAAAGCTGTGCTTTTGTCTTGTCAAGCGTGTCGTTTAACTCGTTAGCTTTGTCGATGTCTTCCTGCGGAATGATAAGCCCAAGAGAATCAGCCTCGTCTCCGAGTTCCTTAAGGGCCCGTCCGCCATCATCAAGGATGCCCGCAAGTTCATCAGCAGACTTTCCGAAGATATCCATCGCAACGATATCACGCTCAGTCTCGTTCTCAATCTTGCCGATAGCCGCAACAACGTCATTGAAGATTGCTTCGGTGCCTCTGTATTCACCATTAGCATCCTTTACAGCCACACCGATTGCTTCAAATTTATCAGCACCGGAGTCAAGCTGCTTTTTCATCTTCTTAACAGCTCCGGTGATGGATTCAACGTCCACATCGATCAGAGACGAAGCGTACTTCATTTTCTGAAGGGCTTCTGTCGATAAGCCTGTCTGTTTTGCAAGAGCGTTCAAGTCATCGGCATCGCTTGCAGCCTTAAGCCCCATTGATACAAGGCCACCAATCGCACCGGCCGCAGCCATCGACATGC
>JAEIGA010005347.1_pt1 | contig 19660 bp, 11 predicted proteins | sample 9270691 | NCBI WGS metagenome assembly JAEIGA01 (sample SAMN17057246, study PRJNA624740) | gut metagenome | biome: biome; isolation source: fecal sample | host: Bos grunniens | place: China: Xizang | collected 2019 | reverse complement strand
TCCCGAATTCAATCTGAGCATGCGGAATATCAGGATTTCGCAATCCTGTATAGAACCAATGCTCAGTCCCGTGCACTTGAGGAGGCATTGAGAAAAAGGAATCTTCCGTATGTCATATATTCCGGAAATTCATTCTTTGAGCGCGCTGAGGTCAAGGATATGATGGCCTATTTCAAACTGGCTGTCAATCTTAATGATGATGAGTCTTTCAAGCGTGTTGTCAATAAGCCTGCACGTGGAATCGGAGATACTTCGCTTGCTGCTTTGAATGCTGCTGCAGTTGAGCATAAGACTTCACTTTTTAAGGCGGCTTTCCTTGACGATCTTGAGACTTTCGGACTTAAGTTGCCGGCTGTCAAGAAGATACGGGAGTTCTGTGTAATGATGGATAAATTGTGCCTTCGCTCTCATAAGGAGGATGCATATACTGTTGCAACGGCGTTGGCTATGGAGTCAGGACTCCTGATGTTCTACAAGAGTGACACCAGCATTGAAGGTCAATCACGTACTGCCAATGTGGAGGAACTTTTGAACAGCGTCAAGAACTATATCGAGGAGAAACAGAGTGAGTATTTTGAGGAGATGCAGGCAGAAGATATGATAGGTGAGGGTGTGGAACTGACTGCCGAGGATCTTCCTGTTGTCACTCTGAATGACTATCTTGAAAATGTGTCTCTTCTCAGTGCTGTGGATGTCGAGGACGATGAAAATGGTTCCAATAAGGTGACCCTTATGACTGTCCATTCATCAAAAGGTCTTGAGTTCCCTTATGTCTATGTGACTGGTATGGAGGAGAATATCTTCCCGTCAGGTGGTTTCATGGCGTCGGAGACTGAGATCGAGGAGGAGAGGCGACTCTTCTATGTTGCCATGACCAGGGCAAAGAAGCATGTGCATTTCACATTCGCTTCGACAAGAACCAGAAATGGTAAGCATGAATCCAATTCTCCTTCCCGATTCATCAAGGAGGTGGATTCTCAATATATTTCCAATCCTTTGACCAATGACGATCTGGAGGACTCGCCTAAAGAAACCTTCGGTGGTTGGGGAACTCGTGCTTCGTCAGGTCAGTCTCGTTTTGGACGTAATGAATATGGACGCACGGGAGCAGTTCGTGTTGAAAAATCGTCGTATGGGGCATCGAGGTCGTCCTCAACTCCTGACCGTAGGACAGAGCAGGCGCCTGTTAGGAGTGTCGGTCCTGTACCGGTCCGTCGACCGCAGACTGTCGCTCCTCGTGTTGCAGATGCTGATTTTGTTCCGACTCCGATTCTGCAGTTGAGGGTCGGGCAGAGAGTCGAGCATAATCGCTTCGGATTTGGAAAAATTCTTGAAATTTCAGGAAATCCGGCAGATTTGAAGGCAAAAATTGCCTTTGAGGAGCATGGAGAGAAGATTTTGATACTTAAATATGCAAAAATTCGTGCCGTGGGGGTTGACAATTAGTTTTTTGTTCTTAACTTTGTTACGAAGTTTTTCATAGTTTAAGTTTAGGTTAAGTAGCGGGGTATTCGCAGTGATGCGATTACCCCGTGAATTATTTATATAGTTTTCTAAAAATATTTCTCGTGTTTTGTTAAAAATTTAGAAAAAGGTTGACTAAAAAAGAGAAATATTTCGACTAAAAAAGAGAAATCACATGTTTTTCTTTTTTTTATCCACACATTCGAAAGGCTGATATACATTTGCCCTGTCGCGATGTTGCGGCAATTAAAGATTGAGGAGAATGTATATGAAAAAAGTTTTCAAGGTTTTGTGCCTTCTGCTGCCTTTTGTGGTGGCGTGTGAGATGATGGGGGAAGACCCCGAATCAAAGAAAGGAGAATTGCGTGTTGCCTTCGGTGACCTTCCTTCCGAAGAGACTAGAGCGGCGATGGAAATGCCGGACACGAATGATTTCCTTTTATATGTAGCGGATGCAAAAGGGGAAATCATTTATGATGGATCCTATAAGGATGCCCCGGAGTCTGTTATCGTAAAGGAAGGAAGTTATTATGTCAGAGTATTGTCCCGCGAATTCAGCAAGCCGGAATTCTCAAGTCCACAGTATGGTGACGAGCAGGTGGTCATCGTCAATGCCGGTGAGACTGTGTCTGTCAAGTTTATTTGCTCTCAGATTAATTCAGGAGTCCGTCTCAGGACTTCTCCGGATTTTCTTACAGTATATCCTGATGCTGCCCTTGTTCTGAAGTCCGAAGAAGGTAGTCTGATGTATAGTTATTCAGAAACCAGAATCGCTTATTTCCTGTCAGGAAATGTTTCCTTGGTCATGACTCAGGGAGGTGTGGACAATACCTTGCTTACCAGGTGGTTAGGCCCTGGTGAAATCCTGTCTTTGGGTGTTGGTGTGTCGCAGAAACACGATCCTCAGACCGGGCTTCTGAAGGATGATATCTCTATTTCGATTGATACCTCCAGAGTGTGGATTGAAGATAATTTTATAATTGGAGAGGATGATGGTTCTGGCTCAGATGCTGCTGGTGCCATGAGTATTGCTCAGGCCATGGGTTCGCCTGGCAGTAAGGATGTCTGGGTCAGAGGGTATATTGTCGGAGGTGACCTTACTAGTGCGTCCGGCTCATTTGAGGCGCCTTTTGAATCGCGGACGAATATCATACTTGGTCCGAAATCTTCCACAACAAACCGTTCGTCATGTATTGCTGTGCAGCTGGCAACCGGAAAGGTGAGAGATGACCTGAATCTCGTGGATCATCCCGAACTCTTGGGAAAGAAAGTGTGTTTGAAAGGCGATATAGTGGATTCTTATTTCGGGCTTGTAGGTTTGAAGGAAGTTGGAGAGTACGTTCTGGAATAAGGTGTTTAAAGTTTGTTATTTCTTTTGTGTGGGCGGGCCGTGACGGTAACCGCTCACTTATATGTCTTAAGGGTGTGATACTGCTTGTGTTAGTGGATAATAATTTGTACATTTGCAGGATTTTGAATAATGATATAAAATAGCATAAACCTAATGAAAAAAATGCCCAAAATTATTGCAACGCTGGTTCTTGCCATAGCAGGGTGCTTCGCATTGAATGCGCAGTCTCTTGTGAAGGTCAGCGGCGTTGTGACATCTTCGGATGATGGTCTTCCAATGATTGGAGTGGCAGTGATGGATGGTGCGGGAAACGGTGTCATCACTTCGTTGGATGGAGACTATGCGATTGATGTGGCTCCGGGTACGGAACTTACATTTTCAAGCATAGGATATCTGGATGCCAAGGTTGTGGTTCCTCAGACTGAGATATTCACGCATAATGTCCAGATGCAGCCGGAAAGCATGAAACTTGATGACGTTGTGGTCATTGCTTATGGTGTCCGTAAGAAAGGAACTGTTGCGGGTTCGGTTTCAACCGTCAAGTCAGAGAAGCTTGAGAATACTCCGACAGCAGCCTTTGATCAGGCGCTTCAGGGACAGGTTGCCGGTCTTACAGTCCTTTCCAATACCGGTGAGCCAAGTTCATCAGCGACAATGACAATCAGAGGTACCAACTCCATCAACTCAGGTACAGCTCCGCTCTATATTCTTGACGGTGTGGCCATCTCTGCTTCTGATTTCAATACCATCAATCCTGCAGATATCGAAAGCATGTCAGTCCTGAAGGACGCGTCGTCGACTTCGATTTACGGAGCCCGTGCGGCCAATGGTGTGATCGTGATCACAACCAAGAGAGGACGTAGCATGGATCAGCCGAACATCAATTATAGAATGCAGATGGGTTGGTCAGCCCTTGCGCATGGTAATTGGGACCTGATGGACACTGAACAGCGAATTCAGTATGAAAAGGAACTTGGTCTGACTGCAGGTCAGAACTATAACTACCTTTCTACAATCGATGTGAACTGGATGGATGTTGTGTTCAATGATTCTGCAATGCTTCAGAGTCACGAACTCTCTGTTTCGGGAGCTACCGATAAGACAAACTACTATTTCTCAGGTGGTTACTATGATCAGCAGGGTATTGCACCCGGTTCGCAGTTTACCCGTTATTCAATGCGTTTCAATATGGAACAGCAGATGTCCGATTGGTTGAAGATGGGTACAAATACCATGTTCAACTATCAGGATATCATGCAGGCGGACGAAGGAGCCTATACACTTGTGACTCCTATTTCTGCGGCCCGTTTCATGCTCCCTTATTGGAATCCTTACAAGTCTGACGGTTCTCTTGCGTCCCTTTCAGACGGGTCATGGAAGGGACAGGGCCAGAATCCTCTTGAGTGGTTGGCTAATAATCCGTTGACATACAAGAAATATAAACTGTTCTCAACAGTGTTTGCAGAGCTTACGCTCTATAAGAACCTCGTGTTCAAGTCGCAGTTCGGTGCAGACTTCTCACACACGACCGGTTTCAGCCAGTCGTTCCCTGAGTATGTTCCGAATCAGGGCGAGGGTAGTGCAGCCAGAAGTTCAAGCGATGGCCTGAACCTTCAGGTGTCAAATACACTGACCTATCGTTTTGATATTGACAATGTCCATGACTTCAATTTCCTTCTCGGACATGAGTGGCAGGATTACCATCTGGAGTCTTTCAGTGTCAGCACAGCAGGACAGAATAACGGCAAACTGACGGATATCTCCACTGGTACAAGAACTACTTCATGGACCAGCACAGCAGACTCTGATTACTCACGTGTCTCTTTCTTCGGGCGTGGAGAGTATAATTTTGCTGACAAATATTACAGCGAGCTGTCACTTCGTACAGACGGTTCGTCACGTTTCGGTGCCAACAATCGCTGGGGAGTATTCGGTGCTGTAGGTTTTATGTGGAATCTTCGTAATGAAGACTTCATGTCTGGCAGCCGCAGCTGGCTCACAATGGGACAGATTGCCCTCAGCTCGGGAACATCAGGAAACTCGGAAATTCCTAATTATGAGCATCTTGCACTCATTGGCGGCGGCTCGGACTATGTCGGAGATGCCGGAGTGGCACCTGTTCAGCCAGGTAATGAGAACCTTACTTGGGAGAATACCTGGACAAGCAATATCGCCTTCCATTTCGGATTCTGGAACCGACTCAATGTGGATCTGGAACTTTATAACAAGCAGACAACCGACATGCTGATGGCTGTTCCGCTCGCGTACTCTCAGTCGAACGGTTACGGATACATCTGGGATAATGTAGGAACCATGGTCAACCGCGGAGTCGAGTTGAATGTGAATGCCACAGTGGTTGCCTATAAGGACTTTTCTTGGAATGTGAACGCAAACGTGGGCTACAACCACAATCGTCTTACAGAACTCTATAATGGAGTTGATGAGTATGAGACTGCCAATACAAGCACCAAACTTGTTGTCGGTCATCCTGTAGGAGAATTCTATATCAACAGATACGCTGGTGTGAATCCTGCAAACGGAGATGCTCTCTGGTATGACAAGGACGGTAATCTGACCACCGAACTTCGTGACGAGGACAAGGTTATGATAGGCAAGACTTATCATGCACCTTGGCAGGGTGGATTCGGTACTGCACTTTCGTGGAAGGGCCTCAGCCTTTCAGCCCAGTTCAGCTGGGTGGGCGACAGATGGATGCTCAATAACGACAGATATTTCGACGAGTCGAACGGCCGTTTCATGACCTATAACCAGTCAAGCAGACTCCTCAAGCGTTGGAAGCAGCCGGGTGATATTACCGATATTCCTCGTCATGGTGTGTATACGGAGTTTGACAGCCGTCTTCTTGAGGATGCTTCATTCCTTCGTCTGAAGAACCTGATGCTTTCATATTCCCTCCCGAAGAATGTCTTGAAGAAGACAGGCTTCATCCGCGGACTCAGGGTATATGCACAGGGACAGAATCTTTTGACGTTCACCAACTTCTCTGGTCTTGATCCGGAAGGAACAACCAATCTTTATGCGGCACAGTATCCGATGTCGCGTCAGTATACCTTTGGCCTTGACCTGATGTTCTAATGAAAGATATGATGAAGAATATACAATATATGTTTTGGAAGGCTGCTGCAGTGATCGCAGTTGTCTTCAGCATGACATCCTGCCTGGAGAAGATCCCCGGAGATTATATTCCTGAGGCGGATGGAATGAAGACTTTTACAGATGCAGAGCAGACACTCACGGGTATCTACACTGCATATATGAGCAGTGCGCTTTACAGCGGCTATCTTACACTTTGCCCAGATATACAGGCTGACCTTGTGTACGCGGTGCAGGGTAACAGCAACACCTTGGGAACACATTGGCGTTGGGATATACGCTCTACGAATCCTGAAGTTGAGGCTGTCTATGCTGCTCTTTACAAGATCATCGGTCGTTGCAACTTCTACCTTGACAAGGTTGAGGAACTTCGCGCAGGTCTCACTGACGATGATGAGATCAAGTATCTTGATTACTATACCGGTGAGGTGTATTGTGCGAGAGGCCTTGCATATTCAGAGCTTCTGAGATGCTTCTGCAAGGCATATGATCCTGCAACAGCTGAGAATGAACTCGGTCTTGTTCTTGCTGACACTTATTTTGGAGAAAAGCCGTCAAAGAGAGCTTCCCTGAAGGATTCATATCAGTTTGTGATCAATGACCTTGAGAAGGCAGAAGAGCTCCTGAGTCCTGATAACGACTCTTTTGATGCGGCATACTTCACAAACGCTGCTGCACATGCAATTCACGCACGAACAGCTCTTTATATGCAGGATTGGGATGCTGCCATTGAGCACTCATCTGTCCTGATCGATTCAGATGCATTTGCATTGGCGACTGCAAGAAGCTATGTGACAAGCACCCAGACCTATCTGAACTACCTCTGGACCAACGATACATCATATGAGAATATCTGGAGAATAGGTTATACTGCTACTTCATACGGTGGAGCTCAGGGTGCTATCTTCCTTAACTTCTCGAATGACTATACCTATTATTATCCGGACTATGTACCTGCTCAGTGGGCTCTGGACCTTTATACCTCAGGTGATGGCCGCTACAATTCATATTTCGCAAATCTTCAGACCGGATATGCGCATGGACTGACCTGGCCTCTGCTTGTCAAGTATTATGGAAATGAGTCTCTTCTCCAGAATATGATCTACCATGTGAACATGCCTAAGCCGCTTCGTCTTGCTGAGCAGTATCTTATCCGCGCGGAGGCTTACTGTCAGAAGAAGAATTTCGGTGCAGCATCTGCTGACCTGACTACCTTGAGCGAGTCGCGTCATTCTGCCGGCGGTTCTTTGTCGGTGACTGAGGCAAACTGGCTTCAGACAATTTCTGATGAACGCGTGAAGGAACTTTTCATGGAAGGTTTCCGTCTGCATGATCTCAAGCGTTGGGGCATGGGCTTCGAAAGGACGCCTCAGTCTCAGACTCAGTCAGAAGGTGGTTCGTTGAAGATCGAAGCTGGCAATCCATTGTTTGTGTGGCCGATCCCTAATCAGGAAATAGTGGCACCGGGATCTCAGATACAGCCAAATGAAAGTAACAGATAAAGACAGGATATATGAAGCAGATAATTAAATATATGACATTCGCTTTTCTTGCTGCGACCGCTCTGGTTGGCTGCAAGGAGAGATATGTGACTTATTCGGATGCTGAATATGTCATGTTTGCGGATACGCTGGCAACTTACCCTGTGCAGGACACTGTTGAATATTTCAGTATTCCGGTGGTGTCCACAGTCATCAGGGACTATGACAGGACCTACGGTGTAGAGATCATAGACAAGGGAAGCAATGCAATCGAGAATCTTCACTATCGTCTCCAGTCCAATACAATCACCATCAAGGCAGGCGAGAACCGTGCTGATGTGAAGGTGCATGGATATTACGAAAATATCGAACCGACTGATTCTCTGGGATTTACTCTCCAGCTTGTGATGGACGAAAAATATGTCATGCCGTTGTACGGCAAGCAGACGAAGGCCGTGTTGATGAAGAGCTGTCCTTTTGATATTAACGACTTCACAGGCTATTGTGTGCTCACATCAATGTTCCTTTATAATTATAACTCGAACGGATCTTACCAGAGACTGGTATACACAGAAAAACACCCTACGGAGCCGAATACCATCATCTGCCGTAACTGGATCAATGATGGATATGATGTGACCATGACATTCAATGCTTCAGATCCGATGAAGCCTGTTGTTACAATGGATAAAGGTCAGGTGGCAAGTGATGAGGGTTCATTCTTCGGAATTTCTTATGGAGATGACAAGCTCCTTGTGACACACAGCTCTCTTAATGAATCTATATTCTACCCATGCGGAAGATATATGTTCATATGGACTGAAATGTATGTGGAAAATCTAGGAGTTCCGGTCGGAACAGTAGGACACTTCTATAATATAATGGAGTGGGTGAGTGACGAAGAGGGTGAGCGTCTTAAGAAAGAAGGTATGTAATCGATAGAAACTTATGCTTATGAAGACAATCAATAATATATTCAAGTCATTGGCTCTGTCTGCTGCAATCATTTCAGTTGCAGCATGTGAACCGCAGCTAGGCAATCAGGATGATCCGTCGGTAACTCCTCATTTCCCTGAACTTATTGAGAACTATGCTGTTGAACCTGGTTCTATGCAGGAAATCGTGTTTACCCCCAATCTTGATTGGAAGATTACAATACCTTCTGAAGTGAGACAGTGGTTCTGGATTGTGGAAGGTTCGTTCAAGGTTGCGGAATTGAGCGGTGAAGCTTCTGACCAGCCGGTCAAGGTTCTCATCGGTGTGACAGATAATCCGGAATTTGACAAGAACTTCTCGTGTGATGTTACACTCCATATGGGAGATTCATCGCAGGTTGTTGCGAAATTCATGCTTCCTGCAAAGGAAAAATCAATTGAAGTGTTTGCTGCCAAAGCATTGCCGGAAGGTGGCTTTGAACTTGCAGATGACGGTGTGTCATATAATTATTCAGGAGATGTGGCATCAAGCCTGGACCTCATCTGGTCTCCTTCAGATTCAGATTTCAGATTGCCTGTAAGGGTGCTTTCAAACTGTGAATGGACAGTGACTCATCCTGAGTGGGTGGAAGTCAATGTTCCTGAGAAAACTACAGGTGTGATAGACCTCATATTCAAGGGTGAGTCCATCTTGGGAGATTCGGGCAAAATCACTTTCTATGCAGGAGAGGCTGAGGTCTTGAGTCTCGACATGACGATCCCTTCGTGTGGTGGTGTCGAGGTCCTTCCTGCAAAGTTTGACGGCTCTCAGTATGAGTACGATGAGGAAGGTCAGTATCTGTGGTCGGATTCAGCGGTTGAAGAGGTTTCTTTGGCATGGCTGGGAAGCGATTTCAGATTGCCGGTGAAGATTTCTTCCAGATGTAACTGGACAGTCATCACTCCTGAGTGGGTTTCTGTAGAGCTTCCGGAAAAGACTGCAGGTGACGTTGTCTTGACATTGATCGGCGTACCGTCTAAATATCCTCTTGCAGACACTTCAAGCAAGATGATCTTCAAGATCGGAGAGGAGGTTGTGGATGAGGTTGTGATCAATATTCCTGGCTGTAGTGATATTCTGAAGTTCTCATTGGACAGAAGTCTCACATCACTGGAATATAATTATCTTGCTGAGTTGAGGACATCCACCGGTTTTGTTACTGAGAAGGCAACAGCTCAGTTGATGAGCTCGCAGGCAGTCCGCGTCCTCGTGGTTGAGACTACAGGTGACAAGGTGGCATCAGCGACCCCTGACTGGTTCGGATTCGAACTTTCAAATTGGAATACAGCATCTGATGCGGCGGTTCTTCAGGAACGCACACTCACATTCGAAGTGACAGAGAATGATGGTCCTGCAAGAACAGCAGTACTGTTTGTTCTCCCGCCAAGTATTACGGCAGAGGCTGCTGAGCTCTTTACAGAAAATGCTGTTGTAAAGGAAGAATATGAAGAATATGCAGTGTCTGTACTTCAGGAGTCAAAGGACTATGCTGAATATATCCGACTTAATCTTTCTGAGGATTCTGAATATGAGTGTTCATTAGAGAGAGCGACTCAGGAGAAGCAGGCAGAACTCTCTGCACTTCTCGGCGAAACCGAATTCGTATATGTGCTCAGCTATGAGAGCCCATATTGTCGTGATTATGCTTCATTGAACATGGCTGTGGGATACAGAACATTCAAGGTGTTCTCTCAGGATGACCTTTCATCGGACAAGTCCTCAAGCGATGACTTCTGGTTGCAGTTTGCATCAGAGGGTGTTTCGAAGAGCTATGGTGTGGTCGATATGTATCTGAACCAGGATGTACCTGTGGAGCAGTCTGTCGGATACATTGTCTTCTACGATGCGGAAGGTGGAGTCCTGGCGATTGTGGAGTGTCTTTCTCCATCAGTTCCGGAAATCCTCACAGTTGACAGTACCGAATTGATCTTCGGTGCCGAAGCTGCTGAGCAGACTGTCAATGTGACTTCAAATGTCGATTGGACAGCAGAGAGCAACAGAAGCTGGTGTGTGGTTTCTCCTGAGGAAGGCAGCAAGGACGGTGTTGTCAAGGTGTCTGTGGAGGCAAATGAAACAGGAAAAGACAGGAGTGCCAAAGTCAAGATATGCTCAAATAATGAGGTGCAGACAGTGGAGGTGACTCAGAAGGCCGGTGAGATGCTTGAGGTCAGCGTGGACCAGGTGGAATTCGGTTGTCTGGCATCTACCAAGACAATTACTGTCAGAGCGAATGTGCCTTGGACCATCGAAAGTGATTCTGATTGGTGTTCAGTCGATCCTGCTTCAGGTGACAAGTCTGTCAAGGTGACTGTCGCTGTCAGCAGAAACTTTGAAGATGCTGAGCGTAAAGCTGTCTTGACTCTCAAGTCTGCAGGAAAGACTGTTACAGTCGATGTAAGCCAGATGTATGATGACGGTACCATTACAAATGGTGATGAGACTGTGCATTTCAAGGATTACGCAGAAGCAAAGGCAGTGGGAGCAGTTCTGGAACGTCTTACTACCGGCGATATCTACAAGCAGTACAGAGATGGTCAGGCCTTGGTTTACCATCTTACATATATCCAGGAGGGCGCTCCTTTGAGAATCGTGCTTCCTCAGGAGGTGAAGTCCCATAATGTCAATCCTTATGCGAACCGTTACGATATTCGAGTGAACGATACTCTGTATGATGAGTATTTCGGACCTAATGAAATTGTCGGCGAGGTCGTGATGGATTCTGATAATAGTGTGGAAATAATCATGGAACTTCCTGAAGGACAGGATTTCTTGAGAGGAAACATCAATTTCATGTCTGAAGCAAGCGAGACTCCTGTAGTAATTCTGGTTTGTACAATTGACGTCAATGCTAACAAGTAAATACATATAGATGAAATCATATAGATATATAAAGGAACTATTCTGTATCCTGGTTGCGGCACTCGCATTTTCTGCATGCTCTCCACTGGAGGAGCCGCAGAGCGCAGCTGACGGATATGGTTACGTGCAGTTCAAACTGTACAAAGAGGCGTCATATGGCCAGACAAAGGCTGTAACGTCGCAGATCAATTATCTCAGCGATGTGTCGAAGATCAGGGTGGTGATGAGAAGTGGCGGTAACGATATCGCCCAGACTCTCGTTATGAACAGTTCGGACAAGGAATCCGCAGAGTTCGGCTTGCGAAGTGATAAGCTCAAGCTGCTTGCAGGAAGTTATGAACTTGCCATGTTCACTCTCTACGACAGCATGGACCAGCCGCTCTATGAATCTACTCCATCTGGCGATTTTGCCAGGTTCGAAGTGATTGCAGGAGGTCTGTCTGTTCATGACCTTACAGCGAATACCGTTGAGAGAGGTAAGGTCAAGTTCAACATTGTCAAGGATTTTTCTGACTTTGAAAATATTCCTGACACAAAAGCTGCAAACAGCAAGACATATACCTTCGATGAGATAGGTTATGTTTCGGTGTCTGTAAGGAAGGAGAATACGACAACATCGTTCGATATGCTTCCGGCAAAGTTTGATGTGCATTTCACTGATGACGGCGTCGAGGACGGATATCTCACTTCGTCGTTGCAGTGCGATACCCTTCTTTCGTTGACAGCTGGAGCCTATAAGGTGATTTCTTATGTCGTGTACAATGGCGACAAGAAGATGCTTGAATCAGCTTCCGGTCTTGATGTGCAGTTTGAAGTCAAGGATAACCAGACAGCAGAGGCTTCGGTTCCTGTGAAGCTCCATGAATCGGATGATTATATAAAGGACTATTATGCACTTTATGAAATCTGGAAGTCACTTCATGGTGAGGAATGGTATTATGTAGGAGAGAACTTTGCACGTGGAGCGAACTGGGACTTCAACAAGGATCCCGATCTTTGGGGAGATCAGCCAGGTGTCCAGCTTCACGCAAATGGCCGTGTGGCTCTTGTCAATCTCAGTGATTTCGGTTTCTATGGTGAACTTTCGCCAGCTGTCGGCCAGCTGACTGAGATGGTGGAATTCTACCTTGGAAATCACAATGATATCAACCTTATCGGTTACGACCCGATTTCAGTTGCCGGCAGGAGCAGAGCGGAAAGAATGAAGATGCATAAGGAATTCATGTATCATCTTAATCCTCCGACACAGATGTCAGAGCCGATTGCGAGGGCATTGATGGAGAATGGTAAGGAAACCCCTGAAATCCGTCTCTACAATACTATGAGCGAGGATCAGATAATTGAGAAGGGCACAGGAAAGATGCTTATTCAGCCAAAGGATATGATTTCCGGCAAAATCAATAACGGTCTGACAAAGGTGCCGGATGAAATCGGTAACCTCACAAAGCTTGAGCAGTTGTTCATCGCAAATGGTACGCTTGAAAAGATACCTGCAACAGTGTCCAATCTTACATCCTGCACGGATCTTGAGATTTATAACTGTCCTATGATGACAGAGTTCCCTGTCGAGATCGCTCAGATGCCTAATCTCATAACTGTAAATATTGCCAATAACAGACAGTGGAGTGCGGAAGAGGCTCTCAAGGGTCTCAAGGCTCTTGCAACAGGCCCTTCTAAGGAGAAGATTCAGATTCTTTATTTCAATGAGAACAATCTTGAACTCATTCCAGCTGAGATTACCAATATGAAGAAGCTTGGCCTGATGAACTTCTCATCCAATAAGATCAAGGAAATCGAGACTCCATGGGGAAAGGAAATCAAGCCGGTGCAGCTGATTCTGGACAATAATCAGCTTTCTGAGTTCCCGACTGATGAGGATGGCATCTTCTGTTATGTTGAGGATGCTGAGACATTCTCCGTGAAACGTAATAACTTTACTGTCTTCCCTGATATCTTTGATGCCAAGTCGATGTATGCAATTGTTTCCATTGACTTCTCGTTCAACCATATCAGCAGGTTTCCGGATAATTTCAAGGGTGTGTACGTGGAGACTTTGACAGTGGCGAACAATCCTGAACTGGAGACATATCCTATTGAGTTGAAGGAGTCTGATTCGAAGATTGCATATATCAACTTCAGAGGATGTAATCTCAAGCATTTCCCTAAGGATTGCTTCACTTATCCGAATGCAGTGTATCTCCAGTCGTTTGATTTCTCTTACAACGACCTGAAGGACCTTCCAAGTGACATGCACTCGGGAACTATGCCATATATGTATGGTGTGGAACTTTCGTACAACCAGTTCTCAAGTTTCCCTTGGGAACCTCTTGATTCCCAGTATCTTACTGTGTTCGCAATTCGCGGGCAGCGCGATGCTAAGGGAGCCCGCTGCCTCTCGGAGTGGCCTACCGGAATCTATAATCACAGAGGTCTGAGAGGACTTTATATGGGTTCAAACAATCTTGGAAAGATTGATGACAGGATTTCATCACTTATCTATTATCTGGATATCAGTGATAATCCGGAGATCATATTTGATGCTTCAGATATCTGCTATGCTTACCAGTCCGGTGCATATTACCTGATCTATGACAAGACTCAGGACATCAGGAATTGTGACATTATGTTGAATTAACAGGAGGGGATGAAGATGAAATATATAAAACTCATGTTTGCAGCCCTTGCTGCTGTTGTGTTTTTTGCCTGCCAGCCGAATGAGGAGATTCAGTTCGGTGTGGAAGTCGGCACTGAGGATGGAAAGCTCTTATTTGGACCGGAGGGTGGAATTAAGAAAATCTCGGTTTCAGCCCAGGATGAGTGGGTGGTGATGACTGATGAGCCATGGGTAATGGTTTCTCCAGCCAATGGACGTGGTTCGTTCGAGTGTGAGGTGAGCATAGACTCGACAATCCTTACGGATTCGCGCCAGGGAGCTGTCAGGATCCAGAATCAGAAGACTGGAGAAAAATGGGATTTGAATGTTTACCAGGAAGGATTTCCTAATCAGATTCGATTGAAGGACGATACAGTCGAGATTGATGACTTCGCAGCTTTCGAGTCACGCTCTTTCGACGTTGAAGTGCTTTCAAATGTGGAGTTTGACGTTGTTATTCCAGATGATGCGGCCAACTGGCTTTCATATACAAAACCTGAACTTGTCCTTGACAGGGGCGCTCGCCCTCGTAAGGTCAAGGTGCATTTTGACTGGAAGGTGAATTCGCGTGATCAGGTAAGAAAGACTCTGATCAACTTCGCTCCTGTCAAGTCGGTTACACTTTGCCATCAGGATACACTCAAGGTTTCTCAGAAGGCATCAATGGAAATACCTGTAGGAACACCTGCAGGAGATTCCCTCGCGGTGATCGCAATCAATAGAGCTCTTGGAGTATTTACTAATCTTGATACTTCTGAGAAAATGGAGTATTGGGATAATGTGAAGATATATAAGGATGGACCGAACAAGGGACGTATCCGTTATGTCCAGTTCTTCATGTTCAATACCAAGGAGGAACTTCCTTATGCAGTGCAGTATCTCACTGCTGCTGAGGAAATCGTGTTCTACTCAAATGCGAACCAGTTCCTCAAGAGCCTCGACACCGGTGAGTGGATCACCAAGCTCACTCAGCTCAAAAGACTTACCATCGGTGCATACGGTCTCACCACACTGCATCCTGATTTCAAGAATCTGAAGAACCTTGAGTTCCTCGATCTTGGATCGAACTGCTTCCAGAATATACCGGAGATCCTTACGCCGGAAAATTTCCCGAATCTTCGTTCGCTTGTATTGACAGCAAACCAGCGTAATACAATCTACGATCTCAGCAATGATTCAAGAGAGAATATCGGAGGATTTGTTGATGATACAGGACTCAAGAGATTCAAGGATATCCTGAAGTGGAATCAGCTTGATACTATTCGTCTGTCAGTCAACTACCTGCAGGGCGAGATTCCTGATATGAAGTATGAGGGACTCCCTGTGTGGACATACGAGGAATTGAAGGACTCGCTTGCAACAGGAATGACGCAGCTGCCTGAAAAGCTTCAGAACGTGCCAAAGGTGCTTCCGAATACAAAAGCTTTTGCAATCAACTTCAACAGACTTACAGGTGATATTCCAGATTGGATGCTTTACCATCCTAACCTTGACCTGTGGTTCCCTTATTCGTTGGTTTTCCCACAGGAGGGTAAGAATAGAGAAGGCAAGAATGCCGGCTTCGATAACGAGCCTTCAAGCATGGATTATTACTACGACATATATGCTAACAAGAAGTACAACCCTAATAATAAGTAAAGCTGATGAACTTTAGAAAGTATAGATATATTATTTCGGCAGTCCTGTCGTTGGGACTGGCAGCCTGCTCGGTGGATGAGCATAAGGTGACTATGGAGCCGGAAGGTCCGAAGTTGCCTGAGCTTTCTGCTGATGTGGTTGAGGGACAGCTTCTTGTGCGCTTCGATGCTCGTGTGAGCGATATTCTTGACAAGGCTGGTGTCACCAAGAGTGGCCCTCGCATGCCTATGACGCGCTCAGGAGTCCTCAGTGTAGATGAGATTCTTGATCTGGTCGAGGGCTATCAGATCGAAAGAGTTTTCCCAGTGGATATGCGCACCGAGGAGAAGGCTCGACAGGAAGGTCTTCATCTTTGGTATGTGGTCCGCTTCCCGGAGACTTATTCAGTTGAAAAGGTGGCTGCTGACCTTTCTGCACTTGGAGAGGTGAGCAGAGTGGAATATAACAGAACCCTCAAGAGAGCATCTGATGCAGAGGCCAGACCTGTTGCTGCAGAGCAGCTTGCAAAGGCTTTTAATGTGGATAATGATGCTGTAGCAGGTTTTGCAGATCCATATCTTGCATATCAGTGGAACCTTATCAATGACGGAAGCCTGAACAATCCTGATCTTCAGAAGACAAAGTTCATTGCTGGTGCTGACGTTGCGGTGCGTGATGCCTGGGAACTTACAACAGGTGACCCTTCAATAATCGTAGCAGTCCTTGATGAGGGTGTCGATGTCAATCACGAGGACCTCAAGGCTAGCATGTGGGTGAATGAAGGCGAGGTCTGGGGATCTCATGAGGATGGTGACGGAAACGGATATGCCGGAGATATCCACGGTTATAACTTTGTTGAGAATCATGGAGTGATTGCAGTGGAGAGCCTTTATGATACAGGACACGGAAGTCATGTGGCTGGTGTGATAGCTGCGACCAACAATAACGGAAAGGGAATCAGTTCGATTGCCGGTGGAAACGGCAACCTTCCCGGCGTGAAGATCATGTCTTGTCAGATTTTCTCAGGCGCTTATGCCGGAACAGTTCTCGAGGAGGTGCGTGCCATCAAGTATGCTGCGGACAACGGTGCAGTTGTTCTTCAGTGCAGCTGGGGATATATTTCCGGAGCTGCAAACCCATACGATTGGACTCCGCAGTTTTCGACAGATGATGAATGGACATCTTATAATGTTCTTGAAAAGAAGGCTTTGGACTATTTTGTCCATAATGCAGGTTCTCCAGATGGCGTGATTGACGGCGGTATCGTTGTGTTTGCAGGTGGAAATGAGTCTGCAGGTGCTGCCAGCTACCCTGGTGCTTATGGCGATTATGTTGCCGTTGCGGCAACGGCTGGTGACTTCACCCCGGCAGTCTATACAAACTATGGCCCGGGAACGAACATCAGTGCCCCAGGTGGAGACCAGGACTACTATTATGAGCCGGAATACCGCTACACTGCCTTCACCGGTGATGGTAAACTTGGTTATGGTGACATCGGATGTATTCTTTCGACTGTTCCTACGCATATCAGTCCGAGCGGCTATGCATACATGGAGGGAACTTCAATGGCCTGTCCACATGTTTCCGGTGTGGTTGCCCTTGGACTTTCATATGCAGCCAAGCTCAGAAAACATTTTACAACAGAAGAATTCAAGGAGCTTCTCTATTCTTCAGCACTGCCGATTGATGACTATATGTCTGGAACAAAGGTATATAGCAAGTATGTGATCGATCTGGAGGAATCATCTCCGTTGCAGTCTTTTGAAATGGCTGCTTTCAGGAAGCAGATGGGACATGGACAGGTGCATGCATATAATTTCCTGAAGGCCATCGAAGGTGCAGGTGTGCCGATGACTTTCCCTAATGTGTTCGTTGCTGTAGGCGAGACCAAGGTAATTGATCCTACTATATATATGGATGGTACTGAGTTCAGCGTTAGTGTGGATGAAAATAAGCTGTCAATCGCCTCTGCTGAGGTCAAGGACGGCAAGATTGTGGTGAAAGGATTGGCTGAAGGACAGGCGTCGGCGCTTGTAACTGGAGGCGGTGAAACTCAGATGTTTACTATTACAGTGAGAAATAATGCAGCTGGAAACGGCTGGCTGTAAGATTATATGAGGATTTCAGGAATCATATTGGCTGCAGTTCTTGCCTTTAGTATCATGCCAGAGGCAGATGCACAGCTTAAAATGGTGCCGAAGGACAAGCTGGAGAGTGTGAATTCCCCAAAGCTGTCAGCCGATTCTGCTTCCTTAGGTTTTGTGGCCACTCGGATAGAGGCAGAGCGCATGATGGAGGATGAACTGCCGAAGACATATACATTTGAATTTACCAATCTGGGAAAGGATGTTCTGGAAATAAGACGCTTGGTGACAACCTGCTCCTGTGTTCAGGCTATATGTCCCCAGAAAAGAGTGGTTCCTGGAGAAAAGTCGTCAATCATTGTGACTTACAATCCGAAGGGACATCCGGGAAAATTCGAAAGAAAGATATTTGTATATACCCGGGATGGTAATTCCCCTGCAGCGGTGCTGAAACTTTATGTGGATGTCGAAAGCAGTCCTGACATTTCGGGATTATATCCGGTTTCAATGGGCAAGATAAGGCTGAGAAGGAATATCCTCAGGTTCAGGAAAGGAGAGTCAGCAGTGGAAAAGCTGAGATTCGTCAATGTAAGCGGTAAGTCATTGAGTTTTGACTGCGACAGGGCCTTTCTTCCTGAATGTTTCAGCTTTGAGGCTCCTGTGACAGGGCCGATGGAAGAGGGAGAAATGGTGATACGATATGATTCCGGCAAGTCTGGAGCTCGCGAGAAAGTGACCATTTTCCTTAATGGACTCGGTCTTCCTCCAAGCCAGTCATCACTGACAGTGTTTTTTGAATAAAATAATATGAATATGATAAAGAAAATATTAACTATCCTATTTGCGGCGGCAGCCTTGATTTCATGTGCTGAGAAGACAGAACCGGTTGTGGAGCAGCTGGAGGTCAATGCCAATAATATATCAGGTTCTTGGAAACTTGTGGAGTGGAATGGCTCTGCGATGTATGAGACCACATATATGTATGTGAATTTTGTGCGTAACGACAGGACTTTCACCATATATCAGAATATGGACAGTTTTGCTGATGTCCCTCATGTTGCGACAGGAACATACTATATCGAGACAGATGTGGAATTGGGCGCAATCATTCGCGGAATGTATGATTACGACTCAGGTGACTGGGCACACCGCTATATCGTCAAGTCTCTTACCGCCTCAGAGATGATCTGGGTGGCAAAGGATGACGAATCTTATGTCCAGAAGTTTGCGAGAGTGGATTCTATTCCGTTTGCGCAGCAGAACTAGAAATTATACACCTTTCCAGGTGGAAGGAACGGGAGCCTCTATTGTCAGGGGCTCCTTTTTTACTGGATGTACGAAGGTGATGCGTCGCGAATGGAGAGAAATGCCGCCGTCCGGATTTGAACGGGGTGCGCCGTATTTAAGGTCACCCTTGATCGGGCAGCCAAGGTTGGATAGCTGGCAGCGGATCTGATGATGGCGTCCTGTCAGAAGTTCAACTTCCACGAGAGAATATCTGTCGGTATTCTTTAGAAGTTTGTAGTTCAGTTTTGCGAGTTTGGCATCCTTTCGTGCTGCACCGGGACGGCAGATATATGATTTGTTCTGCTTTTCGTTGCGCCACATCATGTCCTCGAGATGTCCTTCAGCCGGCTGTGGCTGGGCACACACCAGAGCCCAATAGAATTTATGGACATCGGAGTCTCGGAACATCGCGTTCAGACGTTCCAGCGCCTTTGAGGTCTTAGCCAGAACAGTGATGCCGCTTACCGGACGGTCCAGACGATGGGGAAGACCCATGAAGACCTGTCCGGGCTTGTTGTCGCGCATTGCAATGAAAGCCTTGTAGGTCTCTGTCAGAGGCTCGTCAGAAGTCTTGTCTCCCTGCACGATTTCGCCGACCTTCTTGTTCACTACCAGAAGGTGATTGTCTTCATAAAGTATTCTTGATGCAAGGTCGTTGAATTCCGCCTGCGACAGTTCTCTGTATATCATAGCTTGTAATTTATTCCAATGATTCCATCCCCACGTATTATTGCGTGGCAAAAATAGCAAATATGTCATTATTTATTGCCGGATG
>JAEIGA010005346.1_pt1 | contig 19663 bp, 15 predicted proteins | sample 9270691 | NCBI WGS metagenome assembly JAEIGA01 (sample SAMN17057246, study PRJNA624740) | gut metagenome | biome: biome; isolation source: fecal sample | host: Bos grunniens | place: China: Xizang | collected 2019 | reverse complement strand
TTATAATTGTTTAAGTATAGCACACTATACTTTGCAAGCAAAGTCGTGTGTTTTTGCAAAGCAAAAAGAAAGACTAACGAACACCTTTCGTTAGTCTTTTATATTGTCTAAAAATCCCTTGTAGGGACTCGGTAATCGAACTCTTTTTTACTTTGAAAAAATATTTTTATTTTATAAAAGCTTACATTGTCTTTTTGTAGTTATCAATATTTTGGTCGGTGTTATAGGTTGGGTCGCCTGGGTTAATGCCGTTCATAACTTGCATAACGTGGTAGGCTTCAGCATGAAGTTTGTCAATGGCTTGTGCTTGTGGTAGGCTTGTGTCTGCATAGAGTGGTTCGCCAATATGAAGGTCAACGCATGGACATTTTGTAAAAAGCCTTGTAAAGCCTTTGCGTTCTCTAAAAGACATGGTTATAGGGATAATGGGCTTATTAAACCTAACTGCATACTTAAAGATAGCCTTTTTAAGTGGGCGAATATCAGGGTAATAAAACCACATAGAACCTTCAGGGAAGAAGTGTAGCCACTTACCTTGCTTAAGCACGTCGGCAATCGCTTGTTGGAACTTTGCCATAGCGCGCATATTATCGGTTGGGATAGGAATGCCACCAACCCACCTAATAAAACCAGCATTAGGGCCTTCAAAATTAGTTTTCCAACCAGGGTGGTATTGTAAGTGTGGGCGAATTGCTTTTAGAACGCAAACGTAATCCCACATTAAAACGTGGTTAGATATGGTTATTGCTCCATCCTTAAATTCCTTTTTGTGCTTTTTAAAGTTTTCTTTACCGTAAATTTTTAATCCATATCTTATTGTGGTCAAGTGGAACATAAAAAAGTTTAGGGCGACCCAAAGCACGCCCCTTTTTACTTTATGCCAAAAGCCACTTGGTAGATATTTATAATTTTCATCAAAATTTGTATCCCTTAAGTGCTTAACAGTAATCATGTGCTCATCACTGCGTTCAGGATACTTGTAATCTAAATTGTGTCTGTAATACATATTTTTCTCCAATATTTATTAAATTATATCATATCTTAAAAAATAAAGCAATTAAATTAATATTGTTGATAAAACAACAAAATTTATATTTTTTTGTCAAATATGACAACTATTGTCACGAAATATTGGTATGATATATTTGCAAAATTAATAATGGGGTTGTGACAAAAGTGAATTTTAAGAATTTAGAAGTTATAGATTTTAGGATTGAAAGCTTTTCAGTTTTTTCAGAAAATGTAATAATTGATTTAAGTGGTGATGGGGTTAGGTCTTTTTTTAACGGAATAGAATTTATACTTAAATATACCGACAAGAAAAAGTTTTTGAAAAAACTATCTTTATTGCATATCGATAAGTGGAAAAAAGAATATATGCCAAACGGAAAGACAGTTTGCGATGGGGTAAACTGGTCGATAGAATTTGTTTATAATGATGATACTGTAAAAGAAATTTCAGGGTACAGTGAATATCCAAAAAATTTTAACAAATTTTTAACTATTGTTGGGTTGGAAAAAATTTAATTATTTTATTTATACCTTTTTGTGTAAATTTGATATAAATAGTAAAAAAGTTTGGAAAATGCTTGACAACATGATGGCAAAGTGCTAAAATTCAAGCATAGTTTAATAAAAAGCTACGACGAAGACGGATTCTATTAGGCGTTTCACAGAGAGTCGGGGATTGGTGTAATCCCGATAAAAAGAGATAGAAATCTTATCACTTCCGAGCTGGAAATCCCAAAGGGTTTATCCCAAGTAGGCGTTTCCCGTGATGACTGCGTTAACGTATAGGAGTTGTTGGACTCTGAAGGTGGTAGAATTTTCTACAATTTGAGTGGTACCGCGTATGTGTAAACATTCGTCTCAAAGGTTTTCTTTGGGACGTTTTTTGTTTTTTTTATTGGTTATAATCTGCGCAATACTACGTTAACTGCTTAGTATTTTGATTTAGATAACCACAAAGGTTAATCTAACCCAAAACCCTTCGCGAGCCTTGTCTTGCTTGTTTCTAACCAATAAAAATCATATGGTGCAAACGGCGCAATACTGCGTTAACTGTTTTTTACAAAAAATTAAAACAAATACAATATATAATAATTATAGAGAATAAACGGCATTTATAAACGATGCTTTTAATAAAAAATAAAAATTTTTCAAGGAGGTTTTAAACCATGAACACAAATAACACTTTAAGTCAGCTATCGGAAGTCGCAACAAGAATTAAGGAGTTACGTGAAATTATTGGTTTCTCCGTAAAAGAAATGACAGAAAAAACTAACGTAGATGAAGAAACATACCTTTCTTACGAAAGTGGTAAGGTAGATATTCCGTTCTCGTTTATTCATAAATGTGCTTTGGCTTTTGGCGTTGAAATGACAGAACTTTTAGAAGGTAGCTCTGCTAAACTTTCTACTTATACTGTAACAAGAAAAGGTCAAGGTCAAGAAACTGCTAAAGAAGATGGAATTGATATTGCTAACCTAGCACCTAAATTTAAAGATAAACTTGCAGAACCTTACTACGTTACTTACGAATATTCTCAAAGCCAAGAAAGTAAGCCTATCCATTTAACCACTCATAGTGGGCAAGAATTCGACCTTGTTTTAAGTGGCAAATTAAAAGTTCAAGTTGGTAACCATATTGAAATTTTAGAAGAAGGCGATAGCATCTATTACAATTCTTCAACCCCACACGGTATGATAGCCGTTGATGGCAAGAGTTGTACTTTCGTTGCAGTAGTTATGTCTGGCGACAATTCTAACGAAACTGTTGTTAGAAAGAGTGTTATGGCTGCTAAAAAGAGCGAAAATCTAGTTTGCGAAAAGTTCCTTGACGTTAAGGAAAACGAAGATGGTCAACTTCAATCTATCAACTTCAAAAACACTGATACTTTCAACTTTGGTTTTGATATCGTTGATGAAATTGCAGAACGTTACCCAGACAAACTTGCTATGCTTCACCTTGATAAGAATAAGGTAGAAAGAAGATTTACCTTTAAAGATATCAAGCGTGCGTCTAACCAAGTTGCTAACTACTTTACATCACTTGGTATAAGAAAAGGCGATAAGGTTATGCTTGTGTTAAAGCGCCACTACCAATTCTGGTTCTGTATGGTTGCGCTTCATAAGCTTGGTGCTGTGGCAATCCCTGCAACAAACCAACTTAAAGAACACGATTTTGAATATAGATACAATTCTGCAGGCGTAAAAGCAATCGTATGTACTGCTGATGGCAACACGTATCAATATGCTCAAAGCGCTGCTGAAAAATGCCCACAAGTAGAAAAATTAATCATGGTTGGCGGTGCTAAAGAAGGCTGGCTTGACTTTGATAAAGAATATCCATTATTTACACGTAAATATAAGCGCCCTGCCGATTGCTCTAGTGGTGATGAACTTGCACTTATGTTCTTTACTTCTGGCACAACAGGAAATCCTAAAATGGCTGCACACAAACATACTTACGCATTAGGCCACTACGTAACTGCTAAATATTGGCATTGTTGCGAACGTGATGGTCTTCACTTAACCATTTCTGATACCGGTTGGGGTAAGTCTTTATGGGGCAAACTTTATGGTCAATGGCTATGTGAAGGTGCTGTATTCGTTTACGACTTTGATAAGTTTGATGAAAACGATTTATTACCTATGTTCGCTAATTACAACATCACAACCTTTTGCGCTCCACCTACAATGCTTAGAATGTTAATTCGTGGCGACCTTTCAAAGTACGATTTATCTTCTATCCACCACATGACTACGGCTGGTGAAGCCTTAAACCCAGAAGTTCACAACAAGTTTAAAGAAGCGACCGGTCTTGAAATCATGGAAGGTTTTGGTCAAACAGAAACAACACTTGCAATCGCAAACCTTTTAGGAACAACCCCAAAAATCGGTGCTATGGGTAAGGCAAACCCACAATACGACGTTGACGTGGTCGATGCAGATGGCAATAGCCTTCCTGCAGGTGAAGTTGGTGAAATCGTTATCCATACCGATAAAGGTGCGCCTTGTGGTCTATTTAAGGAGTACTATCGTGATACTGAAAAGACTCAAGAAGCATGGCATGATGGTCTATATCACACAGGCGATACTGCTTGGCGTGATGAAGATGGTTTCTTCTGGTACGTTGGCCGTGTGGATGACGTAATCAAGTCTTCAGGTTATAGAATTGGACCATTTGAAATTGAATCAGTAATCATGGAATTGCCTTACGTATTAGAATGTGGTGTTTCTGCAGTGCCTGATGAAGTTCGTGGACAAGTTGTTAAGGCAAGTATCGTTTTAACAAAGGGTACAGAACCTACCGAAGAATTGAAAAAGGAAATTCAAAAGTACGTTAAAGACCATACCGCCCCTTATAAATATCCAAGAGTGGTTGTGTTCCGTGATGAACTTCCAAAAACAATCAGTGGTAAAATTCAAAGAAATAAACTTTAATAAAAGTAAAAGTCGGGAATTATCGTTCTCGACTTTTATATTTTGCAAAAAATGTAAGGTTTAACGTTAAAAAGCATATTAATTGTTGACAAACAATGTAAGTTGTGATATATTTACAAGGTAAAAATAAATAGAGGTGCAGTCACCATGATAAGCAAGAGTTGGTGGAACATAATTCTTGTGGGAAAGGGGTGGTTGCCGAGAGTGAAAAATTTCCACAAAGTTTTTTGCTCGGGCGTTGCGAGAATATTGTAACGACTGTCATCGCAAGATGGAGTGCTATTATATTTCCTTATTAACCACGGAATTATTGTAGCCCGTGGTGTTTTTATTTTTGCAAAATAAAAGTTTTTTACAAAGGAGAAATTTTATGGAAGGAACGTTTTGGGCGTTTTTACCTGCGATTATTGCAATCGTGCTTGCTTTAATTACTAAACAAGTTTACGTTTCATTATTCTTGGGTATTTTCGTTGGTGCTTTAATGTACACAGGTGGGGATCCACTAAACGGCATGTTTACCTTGTTCAACGTTATGAGTGAAAAGGTGGGGGCTAACGTACCAATTATTGTATTCTTGGTAGTACTTGGTATTTTAGTTGTGTTAATGCAAAAATCAGGTGGTGCACGTGCTTACGGAAACTGGGCAGGTACAAAGATTAAAACTCGTGGTGGCGCACTTGCTGCTACTGCAGGTCTTGGTTGTTTAATTTTCGTTGATGACTACTTTAACTGCTTAACAGTTGGTTCAGTTATGCGTCCTGTTACTGATAAGTTTAAGATTGCAAGGTCTAAACTTGCTTATATTATTGATGCTACTGCTGCTCCAATTTGTATCATTGCACCTATTTCAAGCTGGGCTGCTGCTGTTGCAGGTGAACTTGAAGGGGACGGTTTAATGGTATTTATTAGTACAATTCCATTTAACGTATATGCTTTACTTACAATCGTAATGGTATTTGCACTTTGCTTTATCAAGTTTGATTTTGGTAAAATGCGCAAAAATCAAGAATATACAACTTTTACAGGCGACGTTCATAGTGGCGTAGCAACTGAAGAAGAAAAAGAAGAAGTTGTTAAAGAAAATCCTAAGGGTAGAGTTCGTGATTTAGTTATCCCTGTAGTAATCTTAATTTTATGCTGTATCGGTGGCATGATTTACACAGGTTTCTTCTATAACTGGGATACAGGCTTAATCGGTAAAGAATTACAATCAGCAAACGTTATTGAAGCATTCTCTAACTGTGATGCTGGTATGTCTCTTGCAATCGGTTCAACTATTGCTTTAATCATTATCGCTGCTTACTACATGTTAACTAAAGTTTTATCATTTAATGATATTACTGGTAGTTTCGTAGATGGCTTTAAGGCTATGGTTCCTGCAATTTTAATCTTAACTTTTGCTTGGTCAATTTCAGGCATTATGGGTGCAAAGGGTGGCTATTTAGATGCTCAAGCTTTCGTTCAAAACAACTTAGCTGGTAGCTCATTCCCAACTTGGATTTTCCCTGCAATCTTCTTTATCCTTGCAGGTGTAATTGCATTCTCAACAGGTACGTCTTGGGGTACATTCGGCGTATTAGTTCCTATTGCTGTTACTTTACTTGGTGGTTCTGGAACTCTTACAATTCTAACAGTATCTGCAACCCTTGGTGGTGCAGTATTCGGCGACCACGTTTCACCTATTTCTGATACTACAATTCTTGCATCAGCAGGTGCTAAATGTAACCACGTTGAACACGTTAACACCCAATTACCTTATGCGGCTTTAGTTGCAGGTATTGGTGTGATTGCATATCTTGTTGCTGGTGCAACAGCAGGCCTTGGCAGTGTTCTATGCTGTCTAATTATGTGGGTTGTTGCTCTTGGTTTATTCGTAGGTGCAGTATTCTTAATTAAGTACTTAAATAAGAAAAACGGCGTTACTGACGATGAAGAAATAATTCCACAAGAAACAGTTACTAAAGAAATGGCTGAATAATTTTATGATTAGTAAAAAAGCGAATGGGCTTGAAGTCCATTCGCTTTTTCTTTTGTCTAAAACCACGGGAAAGTCCCGTGTTTTTTTGTATGGTGTACAGGGGTAAAAATAAAGCGCGGTAGCATGGTGGAGTTTCGTTTAAGAATAGCGTTACCCATTATATATAAATAGTGTTCGTGGGGTAGGGGTATGAAATGGTAAAACGTGCAGTGTAGAAAGTGTTAAAACAAGGTAAATACGTGGACATAGTTGTGGGGTGGAAAAGTCATAATATTAATGTATAGGGTAAGAAAAATAAACAATGCAATACTATGCGTGTTGTGTTGATTTTTCAAAAAATACTGTAAAACAGGGGCATATGCGAGTTTGGAAAAGGTAAATATGCTAATTTAAAACCTTGCCTACCACTAAATATGGGATTTTAAAAAAAGTGCAAAAAAATAGTTGATTTTTCGGGGGGGGGGGGGTGATATTCTTTTAAGTGCCATGATACGACACGTGTTTACTTTTAAAATTTTTACGTTGCGTTATCATAAAATAAAAGTCGTATTACCAAAGAAATAAAATAAAAATCCGAAGGCGTTTTATGGGAAAGGTAAAGTTTAAAAGAAAGAGAAGTGAAGTGATACTTACCGTGTTTGCATGGTTAAGTCTTTTTGCTGCTATCATATTTTCTGTTGCTGCTATTTTTGCAACCTTTTCCGGAACTACTAACGGCAAACTGATTTTTGGGCATAAACTGCTAATCGTAGAAAGTGATTCGATGAGTAAATCCGAAATCAGTGAAGACGAGCCTATCTTCTTCAACGTAGACGACGTTATTATAATTCAAGAAGTTGGCGACTACTCGAGCATAAAGGTTGGGGACGTAATAACCTTCGTTTCATATAACGATGAAAGTAGGGGTAAGACCATATCACATAAGGTGCGTTCGATAAAGACCACTTCAAACGGCACACTTGTCGGGTTCGAAACTTATGGTATCAACACGGGTGTGAGTGATCAAGCGATTGTAGAGCCTGATGCCATAATAGGTAAGTACGTTAACAAAATACCAGAGATAGGTAAGTTGTTTAGATTTTTTAAGACACCCGGTGGGTTCTTCTTAAGTATATCAATACCATGCTTGCTATTAATTATATTTTTTAGTATAGAGGTAGGTAAGCAACTTGGCAAAAAACAACTATCAGATAGTTACGATAATCAAATGGAAAAATTAAGAGAAAGATTAGCAAATCTTGAGAATTTACCAGAAGGAGAAATTATGCAAGTTCATTTACATCAATCAACGTCGGCAAATACGGCAGAACAACAATCTGCAGAAAGACAAGAAGTTGTCGCAGAGCAACCAGTTAACCAAGGTAACTCTGTTAATGCATGTACGCCTCCACCACAATTTATGGGGCAAACATATTTTCAAGCGCCGATGTTTTTTGAAAAACCACTTGAAATTACGCTTAATTCTTTTTCAAAGACGGTTGAAACGCTTACACACACTATAGAATCGCTTGCAGCTAACGCAACTAAACCGGTTGATACACTTGTACATACTATTGAAACGCTTGCAGGGGCAGTGGTAAAACCAACGGTAGTGGAAAAAACAGTTACACAACCAATAGTGCAACCAGTTATCATAGAAGCACCGAAAGCATCGGTTGAAACGACTACACCCGTTGCACCTGTCGAACCTGTAGAAGTAACACCTGTCACACCTGCTGAAGTAGTTGATGAAAAACCTGTTGAAGTAGATAAACCTATTGAACAAGCAGAAATTGAAGTGGCAACGACAGTTGTAGTTGATACTGAACCTGTTATTGAAGAACCTGTTGAACAAGTAGAAGAAATCGAAGTAGCAGAAGTTGAAGAAACTGAACCAGTTATTGAACAAGAAGACGAATCTACCGTTGAAGAATCTGAAGAAGAGGAAGAAACAGAAGAAGAACTTTTTGGCGAAGAAGTTCAAGAAGAAGTTGACCCACTAACTTTTAAGCTTAATAACTTGAGACAACGTGCAAAAATATCTTTCAGTAAAAAATTACTTTCATTAGCTGAAGAGATAAAGGGATTCTTTACAGAAATACATAACGAACTTGTTTCATACAAGAAAGTAAGTTACCGTATTTCATTTAAGGGTATAACCTATCGTGTGAGCAGAAAGAGCATTGCTAAAATGGTTGTACGTGGCAGAACGTTAAAACTTCACCTTGCTCTTGACGTTAACGATTATCCAAAGACTGTTTATTTCCAAGAAAGTCTTGAACACATAAAAGCATATCAAGACGTTCCATTTACGGTAAAGGTAAAATCAAAGCGTGGTAAGAATAACGCAATCAAATTGATTATATCCCTTGCAGAAAAGAACGGCTACGTTAAGAAAGAAGGCGAAATTAAAGAAAATATTTTAAAACAACTTAAACTATTCAAATAGTTGTTTAATATTAAAATAAAAATGGAGGACAAACATTATGACAAAGAACATTAAACTAGTAAGTTTAATCATGAACGTTATCGCAATCGTTATTGCATCAGTTTTGCTTATCGGTGCAACTTTTGCATGGTTTAACGATAGTGTAACTTCAAGCGGTAACAAGATTAAAGCAGGTACTTTAAAGGTTGACCTTGAATTGCTTGACCCAGAATTAGATACTTGGTCTTCATTAAAGGAAAGCAAAGCACCAATCTTTAATTATGACAAATGGGAACCAGGCTATACGGACGTTAAGGTTCTTAAGGTTGAAAACGAAGGTAGTCTTGCACTTAAATGGTATGCAAAATTTGTGTCAACAGAAGAACTTAGCGACCTTGCAAACGTTATCGACGTTTACGTTTTAGCAAGCGAAGATGCTGAACTTGAATATCCAGCAGGCCGTAGCCTTGAAGGATACACTCGTGTTGGTACAGTTGCTGAATTTATCAATACTATTGAATCAACAACAAAAGGCACTCTTTTAGCAAATGATTGTGCATATCTTGCTATAGCACTTAAGATGAGAGAAGGTGTAAATAACGATTATCAAGACCTTGATTTAAGTGGTTCATTTGATATTCAAATCGTTGCATCACAACTTTCTTCTGAAAGTGATGGTTTTGGCGACGATTACGATGCAAACGCACAATAAAATAAGTAATTATAATTATATAAAGGATTAAAATTATGACAAAGAATATTAAGATTACTACTTTAATAATTAACGTTATCGCAATAATTATTGCATCACTTTTATTTATTGGTGTAACGTTTGCATGGTTTAGCGACCAAGCAACTTCAAGTGGTAACAAGATTCAAACAGGTTCATTAAAGGTTGACCTTGAATTACTTGACCCTGAGTTGGGCGAGTGGGTTTCATTAAAAGAAAATTCTGACCCAATCTTTAATTATGAAAATTGGGAACCTGGTTATACAGACGTTAAAGTTCTTAAGATTGAAAATGAAGGCAATCTTGCGCTTAAGTGGAAGACTAAATTCGTTTCAGCAAAACAACTTAGTAAGCTTGCAGACGTTATCGACGTTTACGTATTAGCAAGTGAAGATGATGAACTTAGTTATCCAACAGGCCGTAGCCTTGAAGGATACGCTCGTGTTGGTACGGTTGCTGAGTTCGTTAACACTATCGAATCAACCACCAGAGGTACCCTTTTAGGTTATGATAGTGCATATCTTGGTATAGCGCTTAAAATGAGAGATGGTGTTGGTAACGAATATCAAGGTCTTGACCTTGGTGGTACTTTTGATATCCAAATTACTGCAACTCAAGTTTCATCTGAAGAAGATGGTTTTGGTAATGATTATGATAGCAATGCTAATATTATAGTTGATGAAGGCGATTGGGGTGGTATTACTTGGACGCTTGATGATGAAGGACAATTAACCGTTTCTCCAAATGGTGATGGTACGTGGCCGGAAGCCGTTGTTTATGTAAATGGTAGCGCGCATCATATATTTGAAGACCCTAAGTATCCAAATGATAAATATCCATACGATAGAACAGCCGTAAAATCACTTGTAATTGAAGAAGGCGTTACTTCTATCGGCTCTTTCACTGCTCAACTTCCAAATTTAAGTGGTGAAGTTGTTATACCTTCTACTGTAACTTATATTGGGCAAGAAGCATTCCAAAAAGCCCCAATAACCAAGTTGACCTTTGCTGAAGGTGGTACAGAACCACTATGTATTGCGCCTGGTGCGTTTAAGCAATTAGCAATTACGGAACTTGCTTTCCCTGCAGACCGCCCAGAAATACACCTTCACTGTTGGGTTTTAAATAATTGTAAGAAATTAGAAACTGTAAAGTTCACAGCAAATATTACTAGATTCAATACATATACTCACGTTGATTATTATGGTATGGACTGGGTATACGGAAAGTACGCAAATTCTGGGGTGATATTTTCAGGCAATTCAAGTCTAAAAACAGTTGTTTTCCCTGATGAAGAAACACTTAAGAGATTTAAGGCTCAAGACAATCCTTTGATAGCTGGCGTAGAATATTTAGTAGAAACAAATAACTAAAAAGCAAAAATTAAATTGCATCACAAGTAAAATTGTGGTGCAATTTTTTTAAGATTATAGTGTGTTAATATATAAAACTTAAATGAGTCATTTAATATATTAGATATTATTTTATAAATTTTACTAAATCGTTGAAATTTTAAAAATAATTTGATATAATTAATTAGTATAATAATAACTTTAAACAATTATTTTATAAGTTATTCAATTGGAGAAAGTATGAATTTACTAATTGTAGGTGCTGGCAAAGTAGGTAGTACGCTAGTACAAAATTTCTTAAAAGAACAACACGATATTGTTGTAGTTGATAAGAATGCTGAAGTTTTGGCAGGTGTTGTTAATCGCTATGACGTTCAAGGTGTTGTCGGTGGCGGTATTGAAAGAAATACGCTAATTGAAGCAGGCGTTCAAGATACTGACTTCTTTATTGCGTGTACGCCAAGAGATGAAATAAATATTTTAGCATGTGTTCTTGCTAAAAAGCTGGGGGCAAAGAAGACTATCGCAAGAGTTAGAGATCCTGAATTCTTTAATGAAATGGATAATATGAAAAATGAAGTAGGTTTGGACTACTTCTTTAACCCTGAAAGAAGAACTGCCGTAGAAATTGCACAACTATTAAAGTTTCCATCAGCAATCCACGTAGAAAGTTTTGCTAAAGGCAGAGCATTCATGGTTGAATTTAAGATTGATGAAAAAAATCCACTCGCTGATAAGACTTTAATCCACATTGCAAAAGAATATCAATGCAAGGTACTTATTGCTCTTGTTAGACGTGGCGGAAAGGTTATGATTCCACGTGGTGACTTTGTTATTAAGGCAGGGGATGACGTGCATATTTTAGCACCTGAAGCTGAAATTTTAGCCTTTTATAAAAAGATAAAAATGTTTAAGCCGAGGGCAAAATCAGTGTTTGTAACTGGTGGTGGTAAGATTGCTTACTACTTGGCAAAAGACTTGATTGAAGATGGCGTAGACGTTAAGATTATAGAAAATAATCAACAAAGGGCAGAAGAACTTGCTACAGAACTTCCTAAAGCAACGGTAATTTTAGGAGATGCTACAGAGCATGAACTTCTTGATGAAGAAGCACTTAAAAATAGTGATGCTTGCGTTACGCTTACTGGTATTGATGAAGAAAACGTTATTATTTCACTTTATGCACAAAGTAAAGGTGTAAACAAGGTTATAACAAAGGTTGACCGTTCTTCTGTAAACGACATGGTTAAAAAGCTTGGGCTTGATTCAGTCGTTTCGCCAAAAGAAGCTATTGCAAACCACATTATTAGGTTTATACGTGCCCACCAAGCCGATTCAGGCTCTGGTATCAATACAATGTATAAATTCCATGATAAGGTTGAAGCACTTGAGTTTACCGTAGGCGAAGATTTTGAAGGCCTTAACGTTAGTATTAAAAAATTAAAAATTAAACACAACATTCTTGTTGGTGGTATCGTTCGTGGTGATGAATATATTATTCCAACAGGGGATAGTTGTTTTGAAAAGGGTGATAAGGTAATCGTTATTACTGCAGTTAAGAGCATTACCGAACTTTCACAAATTTTAAGATAGTATGAATTATAAAATGGTTTTGAGCATAATAGGCAAAACGCTTATTACTGAAGGAATTTTGTTAGTAATTCCTATGCTCGTAGGGGTTGGATACTCCGAAAACAATTTAATGGCATTTTTAGTGCCTGCACTCATTGCTTTAGGTATAGGTTTTCCACTTACGCTTTTAAGGTCAAGAGATAGGAGTATTTACATTAAGGAAGGGTTTGTAATCGTTGCACTCGTTTGGGTGTTTATGTCCTTAATAGGTGCTTTGCCTTTTGTTATTAGTGGTGAAATACCTAACTATATTGACGCACTTTTTGAAACTGTTTCAGGTTTCACTACAACGGGTGCATCAATTTTAACTGAAGTTGAATCGCTTTCTAAAGCAATAATGTTTTGGCGTTTATTTACCCACTGGATTGGTGGTATGGGCGTTTTAGTCTTCGTGCTGGCGCTTATTCCAGGTCATAACTCTGGTATTATGCACGTATTTCGTGCAGAATCACCTGGTCCTACGGTAGGTAAACTGGTTAGTAAGTTAACTTACACTGCTAGAATTCTTTACGGCATTTATTTAGCAATGACAGTGCTTGAAATGTTGTTATTGCTTATCGGTGGTAACACTTTATACGATAGTGTACTACTTTCATTTACAACTGCTGGTACTGGTGGATTTGGTATTAAAAATACAAGCGCTATGGATTACTCGCTTTATACACAAATGGTTATAGCAGTGTTTATGTTCCTTTTCGGCATAAACTTTAATTTCTACTATTTAATCTTGATAAAATGTGTGGGTAAAGCATTTAAGATGGAAGAAGTGCGTTGGTATTTTGTAATGATATTAACGGCAACTTTGCTAATTGCAATAAATCTTATTTCTCAAGTAGGTAATTTTATAAAAGCACTTCCACTTGCGTTCTTCCAAGTAACAAGTATAAGCTCAACCACAGGTCTTGCTACGGCAGACTTTAATAATTGGCCTGCATTCTCACAAGCAATCCTAACAATTTTAACCATTATAGGGGCTTGTGGTGGTTCGACAGGCGGTGGTATGAAGGTTGCAAGGCTTGGCATTTTTGCTAAAACTACTGCTGCTGATATGAGAAGACTTCTTAGACCAAAGTCTATAACTTACGCTAAGTTTGAAGGTCAAGTTATTACCCCCGAAACCGAAAGAAACGTAAAGGCTTATTTCTTGCTTTGGGTGTTTATAGTGGTGGCTTGCACCTTAATACTTTCACTTACTTATAACGATTTATATTCAAATTTCTCTGCAACGCTTGCATGTATCGGTAACGTTGGTCCTGGTTTTAGTGCAGTTGGTCCTGTGCAAAACTATGCTTTTTATTCGCCATTAGCAAAGCTTTTACTTTCGTTTGTAATGTTAATCGGTAGGCTAGAAATTTTCCCAATTCTAGTATTGTTCTTCCCAAGAACATGGAAAAGATTATAAAAACTACATAAAATAAAACGATAAATAAAATTGTTAAACCAAAAAGGCCCTTTTTAGTCAAGGACCTTTTTTATGTGCCATGGTATATTGCATTTTATATTATGTATAGTATTTTACACTCAAAAACTGATAAGTGAAAAAGGTTGAAAAATTAGAAAAAATTTGATATAATAGCCTGGTAAAAAATTTAGGAAGGTAAAAAATGGCACAATTTATCGGTCAAGTATCAAACATACTTTATAGTTATGTTTTGATAATTTTATTAGTTGCTGGTGGTATATATTTTACTATTCGCACAAAGTTTGTTCAATTTAGACTTTTAAAAGACCAAATCAAAAACGTTACAGAAAAGAGTGATGACAAAAAAGGTGCATCTTCTTTCCAAGCGTTAATGGTTTCTACAGCATCAAGAGTAGGTACTGGTAACATTATTGGTGTATCAACGGCTATTTGTTTAGGTGGCTTTGGTTCAGTGTTCTGGATGTGGGTTATCGCTATCATTGGTGGTGCATCTGCATTCATTGAAAGTACATTAGCACAAATTTATAAAAGAAAAGGCCCTAACGGTTGTTTTGGTGGCCCTGCATACTATATCGAAAGTGGCTTAAAGTGTCGCCCATTAGCAATAGTATTTTCTATTCTTTTAATTTTAACTTATGGCGTTGGCTTTAATATGCTTGCCTCATACAACCTACAATCAACCTTTGCTGCTTTTGATTTCTACGTTAGTGGCTCTACATCTTGGGTTATCGGTGGTATAGTTGCTTTATTAGTTTTATATTGCCTATTTGGTGGTGGTAAACGTATTATTAAAATAACTAGTATATTAGTTCCAATCATGGGTGTTGCTTACATATTTGTTGCGCTTATAATCATGGTTGTAAACATTGGTGTTTTACCATCAGTTTTCGGCAGAATTTTTGCAGAAGCATTTAACTTCAGTGCACTTATGGGTGGTCTTGGTGGTTCATTCTTAATCTACGGTATTAAGCGTGGTCTATACTCAAACGAAGCCGGTGTTGGTTCAGCGCCTAACGCATCTGCATCAGCAGACGTTTCTCACCCAGTAAAGCAAGGTTTAGTACAAGTTCTTTCAGTTTTTCTAGATACGTTATTAGTTTGTAGTGCAACTGCCTTTATGTGTATGTGTTCTGGTGTTGAACCTAGCGAAAGTCTTTCAGGTGCACCATACGTTCAAGCTTCATTACAAGCCGTACTTGGTGGTTTCGGCCCTGTATTTGTTGCTGTTGCAATGATTTTATTTGCTTTCACAACTTTAATTGGTAACTTATTCTACGTTGAAAAGGCATTAATTCACGTATTCAAGAAAGATCCACCAAAGTGGGTAAGCGAAGTATTGTATCTTGTGTTTGCATTATTAATTTTTATTGGTGCAGGTTTAAGTGCTGGTTTGTTATGGGACATTGCAGACGTTTTAATGGGCTTAATGGCACTTATCAATATTCCAGTAATTATTATTTTAGGTAAGTATGCTTACGGTGCGCTAAACGATTATATTAAACAAAAGAAAGATGGTAAAGATCCTATATTCCTAGCAAAAACAGTTGGTCTTGAAGGCGTGGTAGATTGCTGGCAAGATGAAAATTTAAATTGTGATAAAGAATTAGCGTAATAACAAAATTACCATAAAAAGAATAAAATTCCAACGATTAAACACTTGCTTTTAAGCAGGTGTTTTTTTGTTAAAAAATCAATTTTTTATATTATGCACAGCATAAATATAAACTTTCAATAAAGGGGTGTTTGGGAATAAGTTGACACGGCTACTTAATAGTTGTATAATAAATTTACTGAATATAATGGCGGGGCATCTCCATTCAATAGATTTTTCTGCTTGAATATTTTTGCTAAAACAATTCATAATCCAAGTTCAAAATTCAACGGCTACGTTGATTTGTATGCAAATAGCGCTCATAACGAAAGTATAATTAAATTAATTGCAACAAGTGATAATGAAAGTTTAATCAACCTTGCAAGTAACGCTATTTTAGAAACAAAGGTTAATAGGGAAACACTTGTTAATACAATGGATTTCTACGGCTCATTTACTCTAAATGCATTAAGTCTTCAGTTAAACTATATCACAACTATTAATATAGGCACTGAAAACGTAGTATTACCTATTTCTTGGTACTTTAACGTTAATATGCATGAGTTTAAAGATGGTAATGCAAGCACCGTTGACTTAACAAAGCAAGGTATTAAATTATTGCCAGGTGCTAAAATGATTATTGATAGTGGTGTAACGGTAGATGCTAAATATATTACTATTTATGAAAGTTTCCCAACTTCAAAAGAAAACAACTCAGACCGTGTTGGATATACGGTAAACGGAGAATGGATTGCTTACGAAAAAGCACATAACGTACCTGCGCAATTTGTATTAAACGGAAAGTTAAGCATTGCAACGATTGGTGGTAAAGTAATGGTGGAAGAAGATGGTGCTATCTTAAGCGTAACAGGTTCAACATTAGCGATTGTTCGTGAAATCGATAGTGTGAGTGATGGATTCCTTTCTGATAATCCATCATTCAAGTCAAGCAAAATATCTTTAACATTACCAACATTAAGTGAAGGTAAAGTTGTTTATACAGAATCTGCAGTTGGTGAATATGTATCAAGTAACGGCGCGTTTGCATTAAAAACAAACTAATAACTAAACTTTAATGAACAAATATACTTTTGTAGTAGAGAAAGAAAACGGGTTTAAGGCTATTGACTTTTTGAAATCAAAAGGCATTTCTAAAGAAATTATTCAAAAGGTTAAGTATGGAAACGTTTATCTTAACAACCAAAAATTAAGTAATATTAATGAAAAAGTACATGTAGGGGATACCCTGTATGTACTTTTGCCACAAGATGATATTAATAGCTTTGTAAAGCCTGTAAGCACGCCGTTAGATATTGTTTATGAAGATGACTACGTTATTGCTGTAAATAAGGATAGTGGTGTTTTAACACATAATTCTAAGGGTAACGATATAATTTCTTTAGACCAAATGGTATGTGGCTATTTTGCACCAACACCTTTTACTTTTAGGGCAATAAATAGGCTTGATAGGGATACTAGTGGAATAGTTTTGATTGCTAAAGATATGATATCGGCAAGTTTTTTAGGCGACCTTATGAAAAATGGTGGTATTAAAAAGACATATTCAGCCATTGTTGTTGGAAAGCCTAATAAGGACCACTTCTTTATAGAAAAGCCTATTAAACGCCAAAGTGAAGGCAGTATGAAAAGGGTTACCCATGAGCAAGGACAATACGCCAAATCAGAGTGTAGGTTTGTAAAAGACCTTGGTAATGGTCTATCTTTAATGGATATAACATTACATACTGGTAGAACTCATCAAATAAGGGTGCACTTATCTTCTATTGGATTACCACTTTATGCAGATAGCCTTTACGGGCAAAAGGTGGAAGGGCAAAGTTATACTTTGCATGCTAAAAGTTTAGAATTTATCCACCCATTTACTAATGAGAAAATTACGCTATTCTCACCAATTAAACTATAAAGATAAAAGGATAACGAGCTTTCGTTATCCTTTTTAATTGTTTAATAAATCTAAAATTTCTTTTTTTTGCTCTATCTAATATTTCATCAATAATTTTAATTTTTTCTTTACTAAATTCCAGGTTGCTATTTGTGTAGGAATAAGGTTTTCTGCCTTGATTCGTAAAAACTGGTTTTTTATCCCCTGTAGAAATATCCATTATATATTTGACAAGATCGTATTTCTTAAGTGTAGTTACACTTTTAACACCTAATTTTCTTCCTATTATTCTTAATTCGTACAATGATTTATGCAATAATTCATTTTTTGTCATGTGTGCCCCTTTTAAAAAATACATAAAGTGTATAATTATACAAATTATTATACACAAACTGTATAGTTTTGTCAAGGAAGTTAATTATGAAAGAAGAAGTAGGAAAAAGACTTTTAGAAAGTAGAAAAGCATGTAAGTTAACTCAAAAGCAAGTTGCAGAGAAGTTGGGTGTTGCGCAGCCTGTTTATCAACGCTTTGAAACGGGTGTGTTTGAATGTAATTATGAGCAACTAGTTCAGCTTTCTAACATATTTGATGTTTCTATTGATTATTTACTTGGCAGGGCTGATATTTAACTAAACTATAAAGATAAAAGGATAACGAGCTTTCGTTATCCTTTTTTAGTTTATTAAATGTAGCTTATTAAACTTTCAATTTGGTTAAGTAGAGAGAAGATATTATTATCGCTCGTTTCAATTTCGCTTGAATAAAACCTTGCGCTCTCTACTAGAGAAGACAAGTCTTTTTTGCTTTGCAAACTAAATATTTGGTTAATCATCTTAAAACTTAAGGTTACAAAAGCAAGCCTTATTCTTAAATCAAGTTTATCAATAGCCCTTGATAAGTGTCTAAAGCATAGGTAAGATAAAAGATTTTCAAATTCTAGTTCAAAGCCATCTTGTACCTTTGCAAATCCAGTTGCTTGTTTTAGATTTTCAAACGAATAGTCGTTGATTTCAAGTTTTTCTAAACCCACATATGTATTTATCCAACTAACATATGTCATTTTATCAAGGTCAATATTTGCAAGTTCTATTAAAAGTTCAAGCCTTTTTGTGATAGGTAGTTTTCTGTTTTGGCAAATTGTAATAGCCTTTTTTCTAAAAGCCAGTACTTGCTTTTCAAACTTCGTTAAAGGTTTATCCTTTTTATCATCTTTAACTAAAACAGGGCGCATTTTGGTTTTGCTTGATAAAATGATTTTAGAAGCATGTTCACAATAAAGCCCTAGTCCTGTTTCTGTAATACCAGTAAAAAAACTCTTAAATCTAGGGTGAGTTTTACAAGTTGTGCAAAGTCCTTTGTCGCCGTAATTTTTAATTATGTGGCAAAGATTATCGCTATCTAAAAATGGGCATCTTGCGTTTTTAAGGTTAAACAAATTGTTGTTAAAGGCATTGTCGTTAAACCTATTGTCAAAGCCTTTTAAGCTGTTATATTTATCAAGCGAACGCTTGTCAATTTTAATTTCCCAACCTATACAGCAGTTATGCTTACAGCTACTGCCAATACAAGAAAACTTTTTAAGGTAGTTAAATTCAAAGTGTTTCATTTTAGATAATTAGCATGTGGTGTTCGTTTAATTTTTTGCGTGAAATTAGTGAGTAAAGGTGTGTTGCTAAAACGTCCTTTTCAAAGCATTTTAAGGCAGTTTTTTTAAGCAGTGTTTCATCACTTTTTCTTGTTAAAACTGGCACACTTGCATTCTTGCAAATGAGTGGAATTAAGTCTTTAGCATCGCTGTTTACTGCAAGCACTTTTGCGTATAGAGAAGAGTCTAGACAGTTTCTGACAAGGCTTTCTCTAACATCAAGCATATTTGCTAATAAAATTCTTTGAATGCGAGTTTTTGTATAGCGCTTTGTCCACACTTTATCAACCAGAGCATCGACTGAAAGATTATCTTTAGAAAAGGCTTTAATTCTATTTTCAAGCCCTTCAGTACAGTCCATGGTGCGTTTAAGCTCATCTTCGCTTGTGGTGATTACGCTAGCCATTAGTAAGGTTTCATAGTCAAAAGGATAACTTTCTAGGTCTTCATGCACAAAAGAAGGCATGTTTTTCTTAAGAACCTTAAGCTTTCCTGTCTTTATGGTTTCCCTTATGCTAGTGGCACTAGTGATGCCTTTTTTGAGTTTGGTGTCGTT
>JAEIGA010005345.1_pt1 | contig 19664 bp, 15 predicted proteins | sample 9270691 | NCBI WGS metagenome assembly JAEIGA01 (sample SAMN17057246, study PRJNA624740) | gut metagenome | biome: biome; isolation source: fecal sample | host: Bos grunniens | place: China: Xizang | collected 2019 | reverse complement strand
TTTCCACTCTTCGCGACAATGGTAGTACTACCTACAGACAAGGCCGTGACTACCCCATTAGAAACAGTCGCCACTGATGGATTGGTGGAAGACCATACCACTGTCTTGTCGGTAGCATCATCAGGAGACAGTGTCGCAGTCAAGGTGAAGGACTCACCTGATGTGAGGGTTAAGTCACTACGATTTAAAGAAACGGATGTAACGGAGATCGGAGACACAGTCACAACACACTGAGCTGTGACGTTTCCGTTCTTCGCTATAATGGTAGTGCTGCCTACGGACAGGGCTGTGACTACACCGTTGGAAACGGATGCCACAGATGGATCGGTGGAAGACCATACCACTGTCTTGTCGGTAGCATCATCAGGAAACAGTGTCGCAGTCAAGGTGAAGGACTCGCCGGGTGTGAGGGTCAAGTCACTACGATTTAAAGAAACGGATGTAACTTCTATAGGTTGTTCTATGCTTATTGATTCCTCTGCACAAGAAAAGATAGAAAGAATCAACACAAGACAGAATAGTTTTTTCATACTTACCAATTTTTGTAGGGCTATTACAAAAAGAAAGTGTGGAGCTGACTTCCGTTTATCTAAATGAAGGTTGTGGTAAGACCCAATCTGAAATAAACGACACAATACCCCACACTCGAATAGATATGGGATACTAGGGCACTCAGAAGATGCCCATCCTCAAGTATCTATACGAAAGTGAGTGCTGTCCGTATCGTCCTTCAGATTAGAAAACTACCACATTTTCATTTAAGGACTTGCGAAGAACACTTTCACAATATGTACTGTCATGGACCTGAGTCACAAGACTCGACAAATATCGCAAATGATTTTCAAACGGACAACACTCACCGAGGTGTTGCTAAGATTTATAACACATTTTCTGTACCACAAAAGGCCAACATTGCTGCTGACCTGAACATAATTCTATTTAAGATGGTGGTAAAAGAGGATCACTGATAGTCCACCACCTCAAAGGTAAGGTCGACATCACCGAAGTGGCTCGTCTCACCTTGATTTGCACTGAGCCAGTTCCAGGCAAGACGTCCTCTCCAGACAATATCATCCCATGATCTTATCGGCAGGGATATCTCTACTCCATAGCTCTTGGAGGCCACTCGTACAAGAGCAGTACACTTCCACTCGGTCCACGTGCCTCCATCATCCTCTATTATCATCAATGCACAGTGAGTAAGCTGTTCGGTCCAGTCGGAAACAAGAATCACATCGAAAGGTATCGTCTGGTTTACCTGTCCGCGCTTCACCACTATCATGAAATCCGTAATGGTCGGATTATATATTTTAAGCTCAGCTTCAGTTGATGCGGTAAAATCTTCCAGAGAACCGATCTTGACGAAGAACTCGGATGCCCCTGCAAACCAGCAGTCATAATGACGGTTAGCTCTCACATCCTTCAGGACCAACGAATGGGATAGGCCGGTTGTCCTGGTATCTGCTTTGGGATTCACAACAAGACTTCCGCCTCCGTTATCCCACTCAGGATTCTCCCTTTTCAGCATCTCAAGTGTCTTATATGACGCATCCGAATTTCTGTTGATGACCCATACGGGAACTTCAGAAGCCATTGACTCATCCACAATAACTTCTTCCAGCTGACGGACACCATCATCGGACATGGTCACTTTGTAGCCGATATTGACATCAGAATCATCTTCAGGATCAAAGGTTATGATCGGGAATGTGGAACCGTCCCAATTCTCTGAAAACGGCCAATATATCTGAATATCAGATTTCACAAGTTCCTGAAGCCACTGTTCGGGATCCGGAAGCCATGTGTATGACCTTGTTGGATCCATTGAACGGACATGGTCTTCTATTAGCTGTTTCAACGGATTCTGATACTTGCCATTGGAACGTGTTTCCGCCTTGTCACCTACTCCGGAACCCGGACAATCAAACAGCTGACTCATAGTGTACTCTTCGTCATACCCATTGAGAATGGAAGCGCTGACTGCATCATAAACTTCTTGCAGATGATCCTCCTGAATCGGTATGCTGGCAAAAAGTTCTGCGACTTCATCCAATCCGACATAGGCTTGATTCTGAACATGCTTCTCCGGATCATCATCAAGAATTTCACAGGATACCAATGATAAAATCATCGGGGCAAACAACGATAAAACTATAACTCTGAACTCTCTCATAACTAATCTGTTTTTCATCCGCTGCAAAGTTCCGAAGAGTTATCCGTGTAAAAAAAATGTAAACGGATAAACATAAAAATAGCCCTTAGAAGCAGTTCAAAGGGCGATATTGTGGTCGAAATTTGTTCAATTTTTATAAAAAATCAAACAAATTTCTGTGATATTCTATGATTGTCATCTGCGGGAAAATCGGACAAATCTGTGTCGGTCGGACAGATCAGGAACAATCTCCACATTACGGAAACCAGCCTCACGAAATACATCAGCAGTCTGAACGCCAAGAGCCTCATTTATTTCAACGATGCCAAAGCCGTCTGAAGACAACAATGCAGAAGCCCATCTGGCTACCGCGCGATAAAAGACAAGCGGATCATCATCCGATACAAAAAGTGCAAGATGCGGCTCATGATCCAGCACATTCGGTCTCATCAACGCCTTCTCCGAATCCATCACATACGGAGGATTGCTGACTATTATGTCATACTGTCCGAGACCTTCAATCGGTCCGGCAAGAACGTCAGCCTTTATGAATCGAGGTGCAATGGCTCCTGTTCGGGCCATCTCTTCGGCAAAATCCTGTGACGAGGCAACGGCGAGCGCTTCCTCTGAGATATCCACAGCGGTAACCTCAGCACCAGGCATCTCCAGTGCCAAGGTCCAGGCTATGCAACCGCTTCCGGTGCACAGATCCAGAATCCTGAGAGGGCCATTGTCCTGGGCCTGGTGCCAGGTTTTAACCTCCCTGCAGAGAATTTCAGTTTCGGGTCTAGGGATAAGAACTGCCGGGGTGACCTTGAAATCACGACCATAGAAATGAGCCTTACCTATTATATATTGAAGGGGCTCGCCGGATGCCATGCGGTCAAAGGCTGCGAGAGACTCTGCAGTAACATCATCTGAGACCTCAAGTGAAGGTTCAAGGATATGCGCCAGACGCTTGATGGCGTGCACATCCTCAAGATACAGCAGAACCATCTCACGCGCTTCCCTTTCCGGATAAAGCACAGAGATGGTCTCTAAACCTTTATTGATAAGTTCCTTTAAAAGCATTTATGCGTTGTCGATCACTGTCGAGAGGAAATCGGTCATGGACATGCCTGCCGCACGGACCATCTGAGGAACGAGAGAGGCAGATGTCATACCTGGTATGGTATTCACTTCAAGGAAATAGAGTCCCTCTTCTGAAGCTATATAGTCTACGCGCACAAGACCGGCACAGCCAAGATGGCTGTATATCTTCTTCGAAACCTCCTGGATCTGATCTCGGAGAGCATCCGGAATCTGAGCCGGGCAAACCTCACGGCTGTGACCGTTATACTTCGCTTCATAATCGAAGAACTCGTTCTCAGTGATGATCTCGATTACAGGAAGAGCGACATTTTCCTTACCATTATAATATACGGCACATGTAAGCTCACGGCCAACGACAGCCGCCTCTGCAATGAGCATGTTACCTTCCGAGAAGGCATACTCGACAGCCTTGTCGAAATCCTCGACAGTCTTCACCTTGGTCACTCCGAAACTGCTGCCTCCATCTGTAGGCTTCACGAACATCGGAAGTCCGAGTCTCTGAACCGCCTTCTGGGCCAGACCCTCGTATGATTCGCCTTTGCGCAGGAACATATCATCGGCACACTTGACGTAGTCAACATCCTTAAGATAGTTCTTGCATGAGAACTTATCGAATGTGATGGCCGAAACAAAAGCATTGCATCCGCTGTGCGGCACACCTATCATTTCCAGATAACCCTGCATAAGACCATTCTCACCAGGTGCGCCATGCTGCATTATATAAGCAAAATCAAACTTGACCTTTTCTCCATTTACGACTGCTGAAAAATCTGTCTTTTCTACCACTGGTCTGTCATTCTCAGAAAAAACGATTCTCTCCTGGCCTTTCAACCTATACGCCACAACAGACCATTGTCCGAATCTGGCAAAGATCTCGTACACATCAAATTTCTCAGAATCAAGCTGTGAAGCAGTAAACTGACCGCTGCGCACCGAGACTTCCCACTCGGAAGAATCGCTGCCGTAAATTACAGCTATTGAATTGTATCTGTTTTTCATCTGTATCCTTTAATCAAAATAATGTTCCATTTCTTCCTCTTCTTCATCCATGACCGGAACGTCCACATCCTCACCATCAGGAGTTATCACGGCAGTGTCGTCAGCAGTACAGCTCAGATCGAGTTCGAAGCCCACAGGCTTGTCAAAGGCAACCTTGTCGTAGTAACGTGCAAGAGATGGATCACTCGTTACCTTCTGCATGAAAAGTCCCCAAACAGGAAGAGCAGAGGCAGAACCTCCACCGTTACCTATATATTGGAAGTGAATCTGCTCATTTTCAAATCCGGTCCAGACTCCGGCTGTCAGTTCCGGCGTATAGCCGATAAACCAACCGTCTGCATTATTGTTGGTAGTTCCGGTCTTTCCTCCGATCTCTCCAGTAAGTCCGAAGCGGCTTCTGAGCGCATAACCTGTTCCGCCATTAACAACTCCCTGCATCAGGTTTGCCATGAGATACGCAGTCTGGTCACTGATAGCCTCTCGCTTCTTTGTAGAGAACTCAGCCAGAACATTACCCATGTTATCCTCTATACGTGTTACAAATACAGGTCTCACATATACACCTTTTGACGGGAATGTATTATAAGCAGCTACCATTTCATACAGCGAGATGTTTGCGGAACCTACGCACAAAGGCGGCACCGGATCCAGAAAACTGCCGACTCCCATCTTTCTCATCATCTCCACCATCGCCTCCGGTCCATACTGCTTCATCAGATATGCAGAAATATTGTTCGAACTCTTGGCAAGTCCCCACTTGAGAGTAACCATGTTTCCGATGTACTCATCCTTATCGGTACTCTTTGGTGTCCATATCTTATCCTCTGCGATAATGAAGGTCTGAGGTACATTTGCTACCTCATCACAAGGAGACATGCCTTCCTGCATTGCCAAAGTATACAGGAACGGCTTGATGGTAGAACCGATCTGGCGCTTGCTCTGACGGGCATTATCATACTGGAATGCCTTGAAATCAGTTCCGCCGACATAAGCCTTGATCTCACCCTTGTCAGGAGTCATCGCAATGAATGAACTGCGCAGATGTCTCTTATAATATCTGATTGAATCGTCCGGAGTCATCACAGTATCCACATAGGTCTTGTTCTTTCCCTTCCAGGCAAAGAGCTTCATCTTCTGTGGTTCAGAGAACGTCTTCATGATCTGGGACTCGGACATTCCCGCTCTCTTGAGATGACGATACCTGTCACTGTCGCGACGGGCCATCTTCATGATCGAATTGACCATGCTCTGCTCTACATCATTAGAAAACGGCTTGTTTCTCAGAGTGCTCAGATTTCTGTCGAAACGTCCCTGAAGATCTCCTCCGATATGCTCGCACACGGATTCTTCTGCATAGCGCTGCATCTTGGCATTGATAGTGGTATAGATTCTGAGACCGTCCCTATATATATCATACTTGGTTCCGTCAGGCTTTGGGTTCTTGTTCAACCAGCCGTAAAGTGGGTCTTCTGCCCACTGAAGGGAGTCTACGACATAATCCTCATACTGCCTGTAGGATGAACGCTGCGGCTCCTTCGCATCCATTGTACGCCTGAGCATATCCCTGAAATACAGACCGCTTCCCGCAGTGTGGTCCTGGATCTGGTATGACAGGACAATCGGAATTTCGGCGATGGAATCGGCTTCAGCTCTTGAAAGGAAGCCAGCCTTGCGCATCTGTGATATCACGAAATTTCTCCGGACAAGCGATTTGTCAGGATTCAAAGCAGGATTATATCTTGTCGGCTTATTCACCATTCCCACCAGAGTCGCACTTTCCTCAACAGTCAGATCGTAAGGATTCTTCGCAAAGAATGTCTGTGCCGCCGCCTTGATACCATATGCATTGCTACCGAAGAACACCTGGTTGAAATACATGGTTATGATTTCTTCCTTAGTATAGCTGCGTTCAAGCTTTACGGCAGTACCCCACTCCGAAAGCTTGATTCCTATCATCTTGAATATCTTGGAAATCTTACCCAGTTCACTGAGGTCTTCACGAGGATAAAGCGTCTTGGCAAGCTGCTGGGTGATGGTACTTCCACCTCCCTGGCTTGAATCACCGCCGAGAAGGGTCTTGAAGATTACTCGTGCAAGACTCTTGAAATCGATACCGGAATGATTGTAGAAACGTACATCCTCAGTTGCAACAACAGCACTCACAAGATGAGGAGACAGATCCTCATACTTCACATATGATCTGTTCTCGATGTGAAACGTAGAAAGTATGGTCTTGCCGTCATCGGCAATCACCTGAGTAGCCAGATTGCTTTCAGGACTTTCAAGTTCCTCGAATGACGGAATGTCAGCAATGAACCATATCCATAGGACCGCTCCTGCCACAGCCAGAACCGCCATTGCAAAAAGAGTCCAGAATGCCATCAGTATTTTCTTGAGTGTCATATTCACTATATTTTTCACATAAACCTACAAAATTAACAACAAAATTTGGAAAATTGCCTTGATTGTAACTTACTTTGCAAATTCTTTTTGAAAAAGAGGAGTTAAGAGCATGAAGGAAGGAAAAAATCTAGTCATTGTGGAGTCTCCTGCAAAGGCAGGCACGATTCAGAAATTTCTCGGTAAAGGCTTCATTGTCAAGTCAAGCTTCGGACATATACGCGACCTGAAGGACAACGAACTCAGCATTGACACTGAGGACGAGTTCAAGCCGGAATATGTCATACCGACTGATAAGAAAAAGGTTGTAGCCGATCTGAAACAGGAAGCAAAGGAAGCTGATACCATCTGGCTTGCATCCGATGAGGACCGCGAGGGAGAAGCCATATCATGGCATCTTTTCGAAACTCTTGAACTGAAGAAGGAGAACACCAAAAGAATTGTATTCCACGAGATTACGAAAAACGCCATTCTCAATGCAATCGAGAATCCTCGCGACATCGACATGAATCTGGTAAACGCACAGCAGGCACGTCGCGTTCTGGACAGACTGGTGGGTTTTGAGCTCTCTCCTGTTCTTTGGAGAAAAATCCAGCCGAAGCTTTCAGCCGGACGAGTACAGTCCGTGGCACTCCGCCTGGTCGTTGACAGAGAAAGAGAAATACTTAACTTCAAGAACGAACAGTATTACAGAGTAGACGCGCTTTTCCATCCTGACGGATCCGCAGACAAGACTGTCATCAATGCGACGCTTGACCGCAGATTCCCAGATATCGAAAGCGCTCAGGAATTCCTTGAAAAATGCATAGGAGCAGAATTCAGAATCTCTGAAATAGAGAAGAAGGAAGGAAGCAGAACACCTGCAGCTCCTTTCACAACTTCAACTCTCCAGCAGGAAGCGGCCCGCAAGCTCAGACTGTCCGTAAGCCAGACCATGAGCATCGCACAGAAGCTCTACGAGCACGGACTTATCACCTACATGCGTACCGATTCGACAAACCTCTCTTCTCTGGCCATCAACACCACAAAGCAGTTCATCTGTGAGAACTTCGGAGAAGAATATTCAAAGGTTAGACAGTACAGGACAAAGGCAAAAGGCGCTCAGGAGGCACACGAGGCTATCCGCCCGACATACATAGAGAACACTTCTATCGAAGGAACCGCACAGGAAAAGAAACTGTACGAACTCATATGGAAGCGCACTGTCGCATCACAGATGGCAGATGCCATGATAATGAAAACCGATATCAAGGTCGCATCTGACAAGGGCGAGGAAAAGTTCAACGTTCAGGCCAGCGAGGTTCTGTTTGACGGATTCCTTAAATTATACATGGAGAGTACAGACGAACCTTCACAGGAAGATGAAATGGCAATTCTCCCTGAAATGCATACAGGAGACAGAATGTTCGAGATGGGCATTACAGCCGAGTGCAGATTCACTTCCGCTCCGTCACGCTACTCAGAGGCGACATTGGTAAAGAAACTGGAAGAGCTCGGAATCGGCCGACCTTCAACATATGCACCGACCATATCAACTCTTACAAAAGGCAGAGGATACATCACCAAAGGAGACAAGGCCGGCGAGAAGCATGTAGTGACCAATCTCACACTCAAGAACGGTACAATAAAGAGCAGTTCGAAGACAGAGACAGTCGGAGCCGAGAAAGGACGTCTGCTCCCGCAGGATATCGGAATGATCGTGACCGACTATCTTGTACAGAACTTCGAGACCATCCTTGACTATAGCTTCACAGCAAACGTAGAAAAGGATTTTGACCAGATTGCAGACGGCCAGATGCAATGGAATAGTGTGATAAAGGATTTCTATGCACCGTTCAGAACCAAGGTTCAGGATGTACTCAGCAACCGCGAATATACAAATATCAGCCGCGAACTCGGAGTGGATCCATCTGACGGACAGCCACTTATGGCTCGTTTCGGACAATACGGTCCATATGTGCAAAAGGGAGACGGCGAGACCAAGCAGTTTGCCAGCCTTGCACCGGGACAGCTGATCGAAAGCATTACACTGGAAGAGGCACTCAGACTGTTTGAACTTCCGCGCACCGTGGGTCAATATCAGGACATAGACATCGTATGCACCAAAGGAAGATTCGGTCCGTATATCAAATTCGGGGACAAGAACATCTCGCTTCCTAAGGGAACTGACCCTCTGAAGGTCGACCTTGACACATGTATCAAGATCATTGATGACAGTCTGAACAAAAAGGCAGGAGGAATCATAGCAGAATTCCAGGAAAGTGACATCCAGATCATAGATGGAAGCTATGGACCTTACATCAAACATGCAGGAAACAACTATAAGATTCCTAAGGGAACCGACCCTGCCGGTCTCACAGAAGAAAACTGTAAGGAAATAATATCATCGTCAGAACCTACAGGACGTAAGAAAAGACGCAAATAATCTTACAGATTGACATTTTCAACCACATTTTTTTGACATTTTTACATTTTGTCATTAAATTTGTGGTTGAACTGTTTTTAAAACGTAAGCAATATGTCAACTTATCAGGTAGACCATATCGATCAGAAGATCCTTTCGTTTCTGGTAAAGAACGCCAGAATGCCATTTCTGGAGATCGCAAGAGAATGTCACGTATCCGGTGCAGCAATCCATCAGAGAGTGAAAAGACTGGAACAGAACGGTGTGATCACAGGATCCCGCCTTCTTGTAAAGCCACAGGCGCTTGGACTTAATGTGTGTGCATTTGTGAGCGTATCACTCTCCGAAGCAAACAAATATCCGGAGGTGATAGAGGCATTCAAGAAGATATCAGAGGTTGTAGAATGTCACTTTGTGACAGGAAAGCATAATCTCCTGATCAAGATCTTCTGCTTTGACCATGACCACCTGATGCAGATTCTGCTCAACACCATTCAGAAAATTCCGTATGTACAGCAGACTGAGACACAGATCTCTCTCGACCAGGCTATCGAGCGACAGGTGTGGGTAAAAGAATATCAGAACACCAGCTTCTCAGCAAGCATCAAGAAGGGTCACAAAGAGAAAGAATAGCATTTGCCAGAAGGAGATCATCCTGCGTGGTAATCTTTATATTAAACCTCTCGCCGATATGGTATGAGAGGTTTTTTCCGTATTTCAGCACGACTGATGCATCATCAGTGAATGCAGTTTCATAGGCCTGGTCATAAGCCGCCTTTATCACCTCTGAATGAAAGACCTGCGGAGTCTGGGCACCGAAAAGCACCGAGCGGTCGACACTTTGTCCTTCCATTGTCACCAGTTCGCCTTTATCCATGCGGAGCATCTTCATGGTATCCACACATGGCACTACAGGTATGAGCGAAGGAACCGATTCTGCCTTCTTGAACATCTCTTCTATCATCTTGACCGAGACCAACGGACGTACGCCGTCATGGACAGCCACCAATGCCCCTTCCGGCACCTTTGAAAGAGCGTTCCTTACAGAATGGAAGCGGGTGATGCCGCCTTTGATCAGGATCTGCGGACAAATAAAGTTACGCTCCAGACAATAATTTCTCCAATACTCTATGTAAGTCTCTGGAAGAACGGTAATTACCTTCACATCCGGATCAGCCTTCAGAAAGAGTTCTATCGTTCTCTGAAGTATCGCTTTTCCCTTAAGTTCCATGAACTGTTTAGGTAATTCACCTCCCATTCTGGTACCGCTTCCGGCAGCCATTACTATCACGTATTTTTTTCTGTCCATATCCTACAAAATGTTCGGCAAAATTAAGTTTTTTTTGTAATTTTACCGCCTATTTGATTAACCTGATAATTAGTATACAGAAATATGGGATTTTCATTCTTGACACAAGAGCTTGCGATGGACCTCGGAACAGCGAATACGGTCATTTTCCAGAATGACCAGATCGTTCTTGACGAGCCAAGCATCGTAGCTATCGACAACGCATCAGGCAAGGCTCTCGCACTCGGACAGAAAGCGAAGCTTATGCAGGAGAAGGAGAATCCGGGCATCAAGACAGTACGTCCGATGAAGGACGGAGTCATTGCAGACTTCAACGCTGCAGAGATGATGATTCGCGGATTCATCAAACAGGTAAACAGCAAGCGCAGATCTTTGTTCACACCTAACATCAAGATGGTGGTCGGCATTCCATCAGGAAGTACCGAAGTGGAGATCAGAGCGGTGCGTGACTCTTCAGAACATGCCGGAGGACGTGACGTATATCTGATCTACGAACCGATGGCCTCAGCACTCGGTATCGGACTTGATGTCGAGGCTCCAAAAGGAAACATGGTTGTGGATATCGGAGGCGGTACGACAGAAATCGCAGTCATCTCTTTGGGTGGTATCGTGATTCAGGACAGTATCAAGGTGGCAGGTGACGTCTTCACAAGCGACATCCAGCAGTACCTTCGCCAGCAGCACAACATCAAGGTAGGACAGATCACCGCAGAGAAGATCAAGATCGCTATCGGAGCGGTAATTCCTGATCTTGACGAAAACGAACCTGAGCCATACAAGGTAACCGGTCCTAACCTCATGACAGCGCACCCGGTACATGCGACCGTAACATATCAGGAGATTGCACACTGCCTTGACAAGTCAGTGGCAAGAATCGAGGCCGGTATCCTTCACGTGCTCGAGCAGACTCCACCGGAGCTCTACTCAGATATCGTTGAGAGCGGCATCCATCTTGCCGGAGGCGGATCGCTTCTCAGAGGTCTTGCAAAACGTCTCACAGAGAAAGTAAACATTCCTTTCCACGTTGCAGACGACCCTCTTAGAGCAGTAGCACGCGGAACCTGTCTCGCACTCAAGAACACTGAGAACTACACATTCCTCATGAGATAGGGCCTTGCGTAAAAACAAGATCATATACTATGTAATCACTGCAGCTATCTTCATTGCCCTGGAGGTAGCTGCATTGACTATGCTCAAAAATAACGGCCCGATGCAGAACACCTGGATGGGTAAGGCCGGACAGGGTTTCATGGAGTGGATCTGGGGCGGGACACAGAAGATTTCGGATTATTTTTCACTCAAGGAGCAGAACGACTACCTTGCAGCTGAAAACCATAGGCTCCTGACGCTTCTGGCCAAGGCCGGAATAGAGGCAAGAGAAGACAGCCTTGCCACAAGGCTTCCTCAGGACGCCATCGCTGGAGAATTCAAATATATCCCTGCATCCATAAGCAAGATCAGCAACAGGTCCCAGCATAACTACATGATTCTTGACAAAGGTTCAGCAGACGGCGTGAAGAAAGGCTACGGCGTCATCACGACACGAGGAGCCGTAGGCATTGTCGACGCAGTCGGAGAACGACATTCATATGCCCGTTCATTCAAGAATCACCAGATGAGCATCAGCGCCCGCATCCGTAAGGACGGAGCGGTGGGTCCTATGAGCTGGGATGGTATCAGCAGAAACAAGGCACTGCTCAGAGAAATACCGCACCACATCGAATTCAATCCGGGAGACACCGTCTATACCAGCGGTTATTCTGCACTGTTCCCGGCTGACATTCCGCTCGGAACAGCCGGAGAGTCAAAGATCGTCAACGGTGCGACGTACGAGATTGAGGTAACCCTGTTTGAAGACTTCGGTTCCCTCAGATATGCTATAATAGTGGGTAATATCCACAACGACGACATCAGGACTTTGGAAAAGGAGATGCAATGAAAGTAAGCCAACACTTCGGAATACTTTATACCTTGCTGGTTGTAGGACAGATCATTATGTGCAACTACAGTCAGCTGGGTCCTTATGTGATGCTGTCAATGCTCCCGGCAATGGTCCTGTGCATTCCTCCGGGCATCAATACGATCGTATGCATGCTGATTGCCTTCGCCAGCGGATTAGCGACTGACTGGTTGTCAGAAGGACTTCTCGGACTCAATGCAGCCGCCATTCTTCCCGTAGCACTGATGCGTAACGGAATCATAAAGATCTTCATGGGAGAAGACCTTATCATCCGAGGTGACAGGTTCTCATACAGGAAGAACGGATTTGCAAAAATTTCAGCAGCACACTCTCTGTGCCTGATCACATTCCTCGCGATCTACATCTTCCTTGATGGTGCAGGCACAAGACCGCTATGGTTCTGTCTGACGAAGGGAGGCGTCTCATTCGTGTGCAACTTCCTGCTTGCCATTATGGTTACAAACATCCTCGCTCCGGATGATAGAAAATAGGAGAGACGGATATGAAACTTGACAGAGAAAACAAGCTGCTGATAGGCTTGTGTACAATGGCGGGTATCCTGCTCGTTAAACTTTTCAGCATTCAGATAATAAACGACAGCTATAAGCAGAGCGCAGAGAACAACTCAAAGGTATACACCACGATATACCCTACCCGAGGCATCATTCACGACAGGAACGGAAAGATCCTCGTCGGCAACAAGGTTGCATACGACCTTCTTGTGACGCCTTCGGAAGTGAAAGAATTCGACACATTGGGACTGGCTGAAATACTTGGAGTGGAGCCGCAGTACATCATCGACAAGATGGCGGAATTCCGAAAGAACAGAAGAAGAATCGGATACCAGTCGGTCGTCATGATGAAGAAGCTCCCGCCTGATACTTACATGAAGTTTGCTGAGGTATCATATCAGTATCCCGGATTCAGGGGACAGTCAAGAAGCTTAAGAGAATATCCGTTCAACGCTGGTGGAAACCTTCTCGGATATGTGTCGGAAGTGAACGAAAACTTCCTGAAGAATCATCCTGACGAATACAAGGCCGGAGACTATGCGGGAATGACAGGTATAGAGGCGGCACGCGAAAAGGAACTGAGAGGAATCAAAGGATACAATATCTGGCTCAGAAACTCACAGAATAGGATTGAGTCCAGCTTTAAGGATGGAGAGGAAGACAAGGAGGCTATCCCGGGCGACGACATCACGACTACCATTGATGCAGATCTCCAGAATTATGGACAAAGACTGATGAAGAACAAGGTCGGAAGTCTCATCGCCATCGAGCCGTCAACGGGAGAGATCCTTGCAATGGTATCAAGTCCTGGTATTGATGTCGAAATGCTTGCTGACTTCGGTCAGCACTATAACGAGATCGTCAACGACCCATATAAACCGATGTTCAACAGGACCGTGCAGGCTCCCTATCCCCCAGGTTCCGTATTCAAGCTGGTGAACGGACTTATCGGACTCCAGGAAGGCGTATTCACTCCTTCCACCCAATACCCGTGTAAGTTGGGATATCACTTCGGAAAAAGAAAGCTGGGATGCCATGCCCATAAGTCGCCTGTCAACTTCGAAGAGTCTATAATGATGTCCTGCAACGCATACTACTGCTATGTGCTGCGAGACATCCTCGAAAACAAGAAGTATGAAAGCATCGATGAAGCGATGGACAAATGGAAGGAATATGTGATGAGCTTCGGTTTTGGAAGGAAACTTGGCAGCGATTTCCCGTCTGAACTTGCAGGCTTCATTCCAGATGCGGCATACTACAACAAGCACTACAGGAAAGGCGGATGGAAAGCGACTACAGTGATTTCACTTTCCATCGGACAAGGAGAGATCGGATGTACTCCTCTGCACCTGGCTAACCTTTGTGCCACACTTGCCAACAGGGGACATTATTACATCCCTCACATCATCAAGGACTCAGAAAATGTTACAATCGATCCGAAATACAAGGAAAGACAGTATACGATGGTCGACACGGTACATTTCCAGAAAGTCATAAGCGGAATGTATAGAGCAGTCAACAGCGGATACGGATCGGGAGGTACAGCCAGCATTGCAGCAGTGGACGGTCTTGAAATCTGCGGTAAGACAGGTACGGCACAGAACCCGCACGGAGATGACCATTCGGTATTCATCTGCTTTGCGCCGAAAGATAATCCCAAGATTGCCGTAGCTGCATATGTCGAAAACGGAGGCTTCGGAGCTGCATACGCAGCACCTATCGCATCACTGCTGACAGAAATGTATCTCAAGGGAGAAATCGGAAGTGATCGCAAAGATCTGGAAAAAAGAATGTTGGATGCAAATCTGCTTCATAAGGTAAAGACCAAGAAATGAGAAATCTTGACGGACATAGAGGAAGAGGCCTGACAAAGACCATCGACTGGAAGCTGGTAATCTGTTACCTGCTTCTTATTCTCATCGGATGGGCCAACATCTATTCTTCCATTCAATCAACAGAGTCAACTGCACTCTTTGATTTTAATAACAGAAGCGGAAAGCAGTTCATCTGGATTCTGACATCTCTGGTTATGGCTGTCGTGATCATGTTCCTATTGAACCCGCGCATATACGAAGGATTATCTCTGCCGATATATATTTTCACGATACTGCTGCTGCTGGCCGTCATCAAGCTGGGAGTGGAGGTCAAAGGCTCACGGTCATGGTTCGCCTTCGGACCCATAAGATTCCAACCGGCCGAGATATCCAAGATATCCACATCGCTGATGCTTGCAGCTGTGATGAGTCAGCTCGGCTATAAGATCGGACGCATGAAAGACTTCTTCATCACAGCTCTGATCATTCTTGCTCCGATGGGCATCATCATCATGCAGAGCGAGACCGGATCAGCACTGGTCTATGTAGGCTTCATATTCATGCTTTATAGAGAAGGACTGTCCGGATGGCTGATATTCATGATCGGCATGGCTATCCTGTTGTTCATTACGACAATGACGGTATCAACGTATGCCGCCATCGCCCTGCTTGCGGCAATCAGCTCATTCATCATTCTACTCTATTCCGGCAGAGGGAAATGGTGGGTATTCATAGGCATACCTGTGATCATCCTCCTGGCATTCATGCCAAAATTGCTGCTAAGCCAGCCCGGTATCAATCCTCTCTATGTCCTTCTCGGGCTTATTGCCATCCTGATTCCGATAGCTTCATTCAAGGCATTCCGCGAAAGAAACTTTTTCGTACAATTGGCATTGGTGTCAACAATCGCCGGAATTCTCCTTGTTTTCTCTACTGAATACATCTTCAACAACGTGCTGAAAGATCACCAGAGAGGACGAATTGAAGTTCTGCTGGGCATGAAAGAGGACCCTTCAGGAGTCGGATACAATGTCAATCAGTCCAAGATTGCCATAGGCTCAGGCGGCCTTCTCGGCAAAGGATATATGAACGGAACTCAGACCACTTTCGGCTTCGTTCCTGAGCAGAGTACGGACTTTATCTTCTGCACAATCGGCGAGGAATGGGGATTTGTAGGATCGTCCATTGTCATACTGCTGTATGTATTCATGATATGGCGTATAATCAGAAATGCAGAACGCAGCAGGGAGGCATTCACCAGAATATATGGCTATTGCGTCGCCTGCTGCATCTTCATGCACCTGTTTATCAATATAGGCATGACATTGGGACTGATGCCGGTAATCGGTATCCCGCTGCCTCTTGTCAGTTATGGAGGCTCGTCATTGTGGGCCTTCACCATACTGATATTCATCTTTATTGCGCTTGATCGAAACGAGCGAAAGTATTTCTAAACAATAGACAACACCACTGTTAAAACAATCCCTCCCACTCCTTCGGAGCGGGCCCCTCCCTCTGCGGCCAGAGGGGTAGCACGGTTTTAACAGTGGTGTTGTCTATTGTCTAAATGGGAAGGCAGCAGGCACTACTCTCCGAAGAGATAGCGGTGCTGCTCAGGAGTGAGTGTATCGATTTCACATCCCCAGTATGCAAGTTTGCGGGCAGCAACATTCTGATCGATTTCAAGCGGAACATCGTTCACCATCTGACCTGGCTCACGTGAAATAGAATCACGATGCTCAACAAGATACTTTGCGCTGAGTGCCTGGATTGCGAAAGACATATCCATAATCTCGGCAGGGTGTCCGTCACCTGCCGCAAGATTTACAAGGCGGCCTTCAGCGATGATATATATCTTCTTGCCGTTTTCGAGAGTATAACCTACAATGTTCTGGCGGGCAGGTTTAATCTCCTTAGCCATTTCCTTGATGCCGGCAACATCCACCTCGCAGTCAAAATGACCAGCGTTACAGCAGATGGCTCCGTCCTTCATCTTCATGAAATGATCCTTAGTGATGACGCCATCGCATCCTGTCACTGTAACAAAGATATCACCTATGCAAGCAGCCTGATCCATCTTCATCACCTTGAAACCGTCCATCACAGCCTCCATTGCCTTGATAGGATCCACCTCGGTCACGATAACTTCTGCGCCCAGACCCTTGGCACGCATAGCCACACCTTTACCGCACCATCCGTAACCGGCAACAACAACATTCTTTCCAGCAACGATAAGGTTAGTCGTACGGTTGATTCCGTCCCATACAGACTGACCTGTACCATAACGATTGTCAAAGAGATGCTTACAGTCTGCATTATTCACAAGCATCATAGGGAACCTGAGAGCTTTTGCCTTGTTGAGCTGAACAAGACGAAGAATACCTGTAGTTGTCTCCTCGCAACCTCCGATCACGTTCGGGATAAGGTCCTTGTACTCCGTATGCATCAGATTAACGAGGTCGCCGCCATCGTCGATGATGATGTTCGGTCCCACCTCAAGGACTCTTCTGATGTGCTCCTCATATTCCTGAGGAGTAGCATCATACCAAGCGAAAACATTAAGACCTGCCTCAACCAATGCTGCAGCAATATCATCTTGTGTTGAAAGAGGATTGCTGCCTGTCACATACATCTCGGCACCACCTGCAGCCAATACCTCGCAGAGATATGCTGTCTTAGCTTCAAGATGAACTGAAAGAGCGACCTTCAGGCCCTTGAATGGAAGTGTTGTCCTGAACTCTTCCTCGAGTCCGTTAAGAAGTGGCATATGATGTCTTACCCAATCAATCTTAAGACGTCCGTTCTGCCAAAGCTGCATGTTTCTGATTTCGCTTGCCATATATTTCTTATTTATAACGGGCGCAAAGATAGTCTTTTTGTATGATTATACTTACTTTTTGACAAAGGCGATGATTATATTTTTGACAATTCAACATATAAAGGTATTTTTGTCGTCAGTAACTTCATGATCAATTCATGAATAATTGTTGCACTATGGGACTATTGACAGGAAAAACTGCGCTGATAACAGGCGCAACAAGAGGTATCGGCAGAGCGATCGCTCTCAGATTTGCTGCAGAGGGCGCAAATGTAGCATTCACATACAGGTCTCAGCATGAGGCTGCTCAGTCTCTTGTTGCAGAGATAGAAACACTCGGAGTCCAGGCTAAGGGATATTCATCCGACGCCGCTTCATTTGAAGATGCACATGCAGTTGTAGAAGATGCGAAGACTGTTTTCGGACGCATTGACATCCTTGTGAACAATGCTGGAATAACAAAGGATGGTCTTATGATGAGAATGGACGAATCGCAGTGGGACTCTGTCATAGACACCAATCTCAAATCTGCCTTCAATTTCATCCATGCATGTACGCCTTTGATGGCGCGCCAGCGTTGCGGAAGCATCATCAATATGACTTCCGTCGTGGGAGTTTCCGGCAATGCAGGACAGTGCAACTATGCAGCATCCAAAGCCGGTCTTATCGGATTGGCCAAATCCATTGCCAAGGAAATGGGACCTCGAGGCATACGTGCCAACTGCATAGCTCCTGGATTCATTGCAACCGACATGACAAGCGCACTTCCTGAGAATCTCCGTCAGGAATGGGAGAAGCAGATCCCTCTGCGAAGAGGCGGCACTCCGGAAGATGTGGCTGCAGTCGCGCTCTTCCTTGCGAGTGACCTTTCATCATATGTAACCGGACAGGTAATCAATTGCTGTGGCGGAATGAACTGTTAGACCTTAGGGTGCAAGAGCCGTGAAATTTATTCCACTTTTATAAAAAATCAAACAAAATTCAGTCATATAATCGCTATCAGAGCAGCGTCTGGTGGCGATTTTTTGTTTTATCCGTGTACTTTTTTGTTACACGGATAAGTCTGCTGAACTTTGCAGAGAGTTAAGTGGACAATGAAGTTGAGGCAGAGAATTATACATGGTTTGAAGGCTGCTGCGGATTTAATTCTGCCGAGGGCATGCGTGGTGTGCGGGGAAAGGCTGCTGCTGAACGAGCGCATCATATGTCTGCACTGCCAAGCCGATCTTCCGCTTACGCATTTCTGGGAGCAGAAGCACAATCCTATGTCCGACCGATTCAATGCTGTGATCCAACATGTCTTGGAGAAGGCGTGGAACGGCATGGAGTGGCAGATCAATGGTTTACTGTCCAATGGGACTCGCGAGAAATATGCATATGCCACAGCATTGTTTTTCTACAGTCATGAGGCTCCATACAGACATATCTTATATAACTTGAAATATGAAGGCCGGATTGATGTGGGAAGACATTTCGGCAGGATGTTGGGGGCCAAGCTGGCGACATCATCCACTTTTAAGGATGCGGACTGCGTGATGCCTGTGCCACTACATTGGGCAAGAAAATGGAAGCGTGGGTACAATCAGGCTGAGATCATTGCCAAAGAAGTTGCAGCCGCATTAGGTACTCGCCTGGACTGTGGTATCCTGCACCGCCGTCGCCGCACAAGAACTCAGACCAGACTGGACATCAAAGGAAAGGCCACAAACGTTGAAGACGCATTCGAAGCGTACCTCCCCCGCCTTGATTCAAACGACATAAAACACATCATCCTTATTGACGATGTCTTCACCACGGGCTCCACTCTGCATGCCTGCTTCACGGCTTTACGGTCGGTCTTCCCGCCTTCTGTGCGCATCAGTGTTGCGACCTTGGCGTTTGTGGGAGGGGTATAAGGACAAAAAGATGCCCAGTCGGGGCCGGGCATGACAGCCTGGTAGTCATGCCCGACTTGATCGGGCATCTCAATATCGGGCAGCATCAACGTCGCTACCTTAAGGTTTGACTATGGGCACAAAGCAGGCTGAGCGAGCCCTTAGGCTTAGCTCGCGCAGCTTGCTTTGAGCGGCTGGCCGGCGTCTTTGCCAACCGCGTTGCCTCTCTGGCTAAGTCTCCGGTCTGACAATCGTGACCTGGCCAGGAAATCGACCTTATCTCTGGCTGCAGAGGATTAAACATCTTCAACTTCCAAGAAAAGACCTGTT
>JAEIGA010005344.1_pt1 | contig 19667 bp, 15 predicted proteins | sample 9270691 | NCBI WGS metagenome assembly JAEIGA01 (sample SAMN17057246, study PRJNA624740) | gut metagenome | biome: biome; isolation source: fecal sample | host: Bos grunniens | place: China: Xizang | collected 2019 | reverse complement strand
GCTATAAGTCTTAAGGGCGATGCCTCAAAGGTCAACAAGAAGATTACATTAAACTATATAGGACTTGGCACCACGCCGATTCAGATGACTCAAGTGACACCTTCCGACAAGAGTACAATCGGACATATTGACATCAATACAAACCCTGTAATCTTCAGTTTTAATGCTGATGTAAAGGTAAAGGAAAACGCGCAAGCTTTGGTTTACAGAAATGATGAAACTGAACCCTTTACCTCACTCAACATGCAACACGGGGCAACACCAGAAAGTTACAATATGGTGCTCGTCTACCCCACCAGCACCCTCTACCTCTACAAAGGCAACACCTACCGCATCGTCATTCCCGAGAATACACTCACTGACCCTGCTGGTTTTTCCGCGAATAATGAGGCCGAAGCGACATTCTATGGTTCATACGAACGAACAATAATCTCTGACGACACACATATCTATTGGGAAACTTTTGAAAGTGGTATGAATAATGTCATGCTCTATGACGGAGATCAGAACAACCCTGTTAGCGAAATGCAAGCATGGAGTTTCTCCAACAACATTCCCTGGATACATGCCGCCGACGACGACTACTCCAATCCCTGCGCAACTTCTCATTCAATGTATACTCCCGCAGGGCAGTCTAATGACTGGATGGTTACTCCTCAGCTCTACATCCCAGATGAAAAATGTGTGTTGACTTTTGATGCACAAAGTTATAGAAAGTCAAAGACAGATATCCTCCGAGTGTTTGTCTATGCTAACGAAACTCCCATTCACGAACTCAGTGATGACATCATCGCTAACATTCAAAGTCAGGGGACACTCGTTGTCAACAAACAACTTACTCCCGGTGCATCTGAAAACACATTGGCTGGTGAATGGGAACAATTTGAAATTCCTCTCACACAGTATGCTGGAAAGAAGATTTATGTTGCTTTCGTAAACCAAAACAGCAACCAGAGCGCCATCTTCGTGGGCAACGTTCAAGTGAAGCATAACGCCGATTTCAAGATTGCCCTCATCGGTGTTCCTGAAATGGTAGTAGCTGAACAACAACAAAAGATCAAGGGTGCGGTAATCATCAACGACAACCAAAAAACTTATCATGAAGCTGAAATTCAGTTGATTGATTCCGAAGGTAAAATTGTTGACCAACTCAAATTCGCCAACCTCACACTCAATAGTAGCAATAATCTTGAGTTTGAATTTGCGAGTCCCTTACCGCTCACTGTGGGTAGCATTTGTAACTTCCAAATCAAGGTGGATTTAGACAACGGCGCAAGCACTTATACACTCAACGCTGCTGTTAAGAATCTCGCCTTCCGTCCTACGAAGCGCGTTATTCTTGAGGAAAACACAGGTATGGGATGTCAAAACTGTCCTCTCGGTCATTTAGCACTTGAATTCCTTGAAAAGACCTACAAGGATCAGTTCATCCCCCTTGCCTACCACACTTATACGGGCGACCAACTTGAAAGTGGTATGACCGACTATGCCCAGTATTTCCTCGGACTTTCTGCCGCACCCACGGCGATAATCCAGCGTAACCCCATCGTAAGTTCACCCATGGTAAGTTACACTGAAAATGGAGTAACCGACTACACATTCCATTCGCGTGAGGAAAATGCATGGTTAGATCTTGTGAGCAAGGAATTCACTACCGATGCAGAAGCAGAACTCTCCATCGGTGGCGCATATAACGAGGAGACAGGTAAAATCACGGTTGATTATGTCCTCACCTCCGCCCTTGATGTCAACAATGCTAACATTGGTTTGCTCTGCGTAGTGACAGAAGACGGTCTCGCTGGTTTCCAGTCGAATGCCTTCTACACAACAACAGATACTGACCTTGGAGAATGGCAAAAGGGCGGAAGCTACGCAAAATCTACCGTCAATCCCTACATTTTCAACGATGTAGCACGTGCGCTCTATCCCGCGAATGCCTACAATGGACAAACAGGACTCCTTCCTACCACTCTTCGCGCAAATGAGCAATATGCAGGCACTATCACGCTTGACCTCGCCATGGACGCTCCCTTTGTGAAAAACGTGAATAACTGCAAACTCACGCTTATCGCCCTCGATGCTAACACTGGAAAGGTAATCAACGCAGGTCGAGTAAAGATGGGGCAATACATGACCGATATCGACAGTGCCCCAACCGTAACTCACAATACAAATGCTAACATTTACGATCTTCAAGGTCGTATGGTTAAGCAAATTAATAAGCCTGGATGCTACATTATAAATAACAAGAAGATCTTGGTAAAATAATTTAGCTCACCAAAAGGAAAACGAAAATAGAGACTGATTCTTTGGAATCAGTCTCTATTTTTATTACGTCAAAAAAACAATTGCTTCTATTACAGCACTTTCATCCAGTTGTTATATCACTTTTTTGTGCATGGAGGCAATGTAAGCTGTCTTGTATAGCGTTTTTACTTAGCGCAAACTATCCACACAACATAAATCTATCCTCTAATATTGCTCAGTTTCATTAGGGAAATCTCCCGTCTTCACATCTGACACGTAATTACCAATAGCATCAAGCATAATCGTATGGAGATCAGCATAAGTACGCAAGAATTTAGGTCGGAACCCTGCATTCTTACCCAACATATCATCGACAACGAGCACCTGACCATCTGCCTGACCACCGCCAATGCCAATAATAGGCACTGAAACTTCTTCAACAACTCGTTGTGTAAGTGTTGCAGGAATCTTCTCTACTACGATTGCAAAGCATCCTGCATCATCAAGTAACTTTGCGTCTTTCAAAAGTTTAGCAGCTTCTGCTTCATCCTTTGCTCGAACACCGTATGTACCAAACTTATTGATGCTTTGAGGTGTCAATCCAAGGTGTCCCATAACGGGAATACCTGCATCAAGAATCTTACGAACGACGGGAAGAATTTCCTCTCCACCTTCTAATTTCACACCGTCAGCACCCGTTTCTTGCATAATGCGAATTGCGTTCTTTACTCCCTCTTCAGGACTCACCTGATAAGTACCAAAGGGCATATCACACACAACAAAGGCGCGCTTCACTCCGCGCACAACACTCTGTGCATGATAAATAATTTGATCCAAAGTAATGGGGAGCGTGGAACTATGACCAGCCATTACATTTGCAGCACTATCACCTACAAGGATAATGTCAACACCAGCAGCATCTACAATGCGTGCCGTGCCGTAATCGTAACTCGTGAGCATCGCAATCTTTGTGCCCTGACGCTTCATTTCAAGAAGGCGACCTGTAGTCACCTTACGCATATCTTCTACTAAATATCCTGCCATGTTTAATTCTGTATTTAATCTGTATTTGGGTTGTCTTCAATGGCAAAGTTAAATTTATCTTAAGATTTAGAAACGCATTTTTACAAGAAAATTAAAGTAATCTCTTTGTGCATTGAAATCTTTTCTACAAATTTGCATAATTAAACGCAGATTGTGAAATTCAGATTACAATTTTATTAACAACTAAAGTCATATTTCCCATGGAAACAAATAAGCAGTCTCTTAGCGGACTTAAAAAGGAAGACTTTAAGAAAGTCATTAACGGTAAGGAAGTTGACCTCTTCGTGCTTACCAATGCTAATGGTATGGAAGTTGCGGTGACGAACTATGGCGGTTCGCTCGTTGCAATCATGGTGCCTGATAAGAATGGCGTTTATGCGAATGTTATTCAAGGACATGACAACATTGATGATTGCATTTCTTCACCCGAGCCCTTCCTCTCTACGCTTGTAGGTCGCTATGGCAACCGCATTTGTAAGGGTAAGTTCACGCTCAACGGCAAGGAATATCATCTCGCAATCAACAACGGTCCTAACCACCTTCATGGAGGTCCCACAGGTTTCCATGCACGCGTTTGGGATGCTGAACAAATTAACGAACGTACGGTTGTACTTCGCTATGTGTCTGCGTATTATGAAGAGGGATTCCCTGGCGAACTTTCTATGACAGTAATGTATACACTTACAGATGACAACGAAATCGTTATCGACTATAAGGGTACTACCAACAAGAAGACCGTTGTCAACATGACAAGTCATGGATTCTTCTCACTTTCAGGTATCGGCAATCCCACGCCTTCGGCAATGAATAACATCTGTACCATTAATGCAGACTTCTACATCCCCATTGATGAAAACTGCATTCCTACAGGTGAAATCCGTAGCGTAAAGGGCACACCCTTCGACTTTACTGAACCTCACGTAGTGGGTGAACGCATTGACGATCCCAACGATGAGCAAATCAAGAATGGTGCTGGTTATGACCACTGCTATGTGCTTAACAAGAAAGAACCCGGCGAACTCTCATTTGCAGCGAAGATTGTAGAACCCAACAGCGGACGCTGGATGGAGGTTTACACCACAGAACCTGGTGTCCAGTTCTATAGCGACAACTGGGCAGATGGTTATAAGGGACAGCACGGTGCAACATTCGGCAAGCGTAGTGGTCTTTGCTTCGAAGCACAACACTTCCCCGATAGTCCCAACCGTCCTTACTTCCCCCCTGTAACATTGAAACCAGGTGAAGTTTACACTCAAAAGACTATTTACAAGTTTGGCGTAGAATAAATTACGCACCTTAACATTGCAGTGAGGATTCTCTGAAATTCTTGCCGCAATGTTAAGTGTATTATTACGGAATTAAACAATCTTTTATTTATAACTTTATTAATCAAAACTTTACAAACAAATGAGTAATCAAGCAAAGCAGTGGGGAGCCATCATCGTGATGATTGCGCTCTTCGCAATGATTGCCTTCGTGACAAACCTTTGTAATCCGATGGCAAACATCATTAAGGAGCAGGGCGACATTTCTAATGTACTCGCTCAAATCGGTAACTACGGAAACTTTGGTGCATACCTTTTAATGGGACTTCCCGCTGGTATGCTTATTGCCAAGTTCGGATTCAAGAAGACAGCTCTTATCGGTCTCCTTGTTGGTATCGTAGGTGTCCTCGTTCAATGGTGCAGTGGTCTTTTTGATCCCCAAGTTGATGGCGTCGGAACTGTTTTTGCCGTATATTTGGCTGGTGCCCTCATCTCAGGTTGTTGTATGGCAATCCTTAATTGTGTTGTTAACCCCATGCTTAACCTTCTCGGTGGTGGTGGTAATGGTGGTAATAAACTTATCCAAATTGGTGGCGTATTCAATTCTAGTGCTGCCGTTGCGTGCTACATTTTGATGGGTGCTCTTATTGGTGATATCACCAAAAGAAAGCTGGAGGGCAATCCTGTGACAATGTCTGATGCAACACCCGCTCTCATGATTGCACTTGCTATCTTTGTTATTGCTTTCATTGTTATTTGCTTCACTAAAATTGAAGAACCCAAACAAGCTCCCGTACAACTTTCATTGGTGCCCAAAGCTTTGAGTCATCGCCACTTTGCACTCGGTGCTCTCGCAATTTTCCTCTACATGGGTGTTGAAGTTGGTGTACCCAACTTTGTTGATAAGTATTTGGTAAACGAATTTGTATATAATGGTAGCAATTTATCTAGCGAAATCTCTGGACTCTTAGTTGCTGTTTATTGGGCAAGTATGCTTGTAGGTCGTTTTATCGGTGCTAGTATCGGTGATAAGGTAAGTGCACGTGCAATGGTGACAACTGTAAGTATTGCTACTCTTGTACTTGTTGGTTTCGGTATGTTTGCACCCACAGACATTTTGGTACCCTTCCCTGGTGTTAAATGGTCAACAATGGAATTGATTATGCAACCTGTTCCCGTAGGCATCTTTGCTATGTTGTTAGTAGGTCTCTGTACTTCAGTTATGTGGGGAGCTATCTTCAATATGGCTGTTGAAGGTCTTGGTGAACTTACATCTATCGCTTCTGGTATTTTCATGGCAATGGTTTGTGGTGGTGCTGTACTTCAGTGGGCACAAGCATACATCGCTGACTCTTTTGGTTACATGACAAGTTTCTGGGTTGTAATGGCATGCGCTGCTTACATTCTCTTCTATGCGCAAGTTGGTAGTCGTGTTTCTAAGAAAGCCTAACAAAGCAACTCCTAATATTTAAATAATCTAATAATTTAATACAATTTTATCATGAAACTTACAATCGACGACGTTCGCAGTCGCTTCATCAAGCACTTCGACGGCACAACTGGTTCTGTTTACGCTTCACCTGGTCGTATCAACCTCATTGGTGAACATACTGACTATAACAACGGTTTCGTATTTCCCGGCGCTGTTGAGCAGGGTATGATTGCGGAAATCAAGCCTAACGGCACTCGCAACGTACACGCCTACTCTATCGACCTCAAGGATTACGTAGAATTCAACCTCGATGACGAAGCAGGTCCTAAGGCAACTTGGGCACGCTACATCTACGGTGTTTGCCGTGAAATGATGGCGCTCGGTGTTCCCGTTGAAGGTTTCAACACAGCATTTGCTGGTGACGTACCCCTCGGAGCTGGTATGTCTTCATCTGCTGCTCTTGAAAGCACATACGCTTTCGCGCTCAATGATCTTTGGGGCGACAACAAGATTGAAAAGATGGAACTCGCTCGCGTAGGTCAGCGCACAGAACACAAGTACGTAGGTTGCAACTGCGGTATCATGGACCAGTTTGCTTCTGTACATGGTAAGAAGGGTAGTCTTATGCGTCTTGACTGCCGTAGCGGTGAATTTGAATACTTCCCCTGGAATCCCAAGGGTTATCAGCTCATCCTCGTGAACAGTTGCGTAAAGCACGAACTTGCAGGTTCTCCTTACAACGAACGTCGCCTCCAGTGCGAACACGTTGCTGAAATCATTGCTAAGAAGCACCCCGAAGTAACTTCTCTCCGCGACGCTAACTATGACATGCTCGAAGAAGTAAAGGCAGAAATCACTGCAGACGAATACAAGCGTGCTCGCTACGTGATTGGTGAAGTTGTTCGCGTGCTCACAGTTTGTGACGCTCTCCAGAAGGACGACTATGAAACTGTAGGTCAGATGATGTACGAAACTCACTACGGTCTTTCTAAGGAATACGAAGTAAGTTGCGAAGAACTCGACTTCCTCAACGAAATCGCTAAGGAAGAAGGCGTAACAGGTTCACGCATCATGGGTGGTGGCTTCGGTGGTTGCACCATCAATCTCGTTGCTGACGAACTTGTTGACAACTTCAAGAAGGTTGTTGTAGAAAAGTTCGAAGCTAAGTATGGTAAGAAGCCCATCGTTATCGACGTTGTTATCGGTGACGGTTCACGCAAACTCTGCTAAAATTGTTAAACAATAAGTTATATAAGGTTCACTCCATGAGGGTGAACCTTTTTATTTTATAATATTTCATTCGCAAAAAAATAATCACAAAAGTTAAACGAATTGCATATTGATTTGTATCTTTGCAGATAATCTATCCTCAATAATAGGTTAGCTATTGACAAGAATTAATTCAGCAAGTGATTGCTTATATTAGGATTTATAAAAAATAACGTAGCATGAAGACATTACTATCTCTTCCCCCTAACTTGGTAACATGCTTCCATGATGTATCACAACTTAGCAAGAATGAATTTTTCTGTACGTCTGACCCTGCTGGCACGAAATTAGGTTCCGGCGGTGGCACTACTTGGTTGCTCCAAGATTGTTATCAACACGAATGTAAGGATAAAAGTTTTGACGAATGGCTTTCACTTGAAAAGCGTATTCTACTTCATGCCGGCGGTCAGAGCAGACGCCTTCCAATGTATGCTCCAAGTGGAAAAGTTTTAACACCAATACCTGTATTCAGATGGCAACGTGGTCAACGTGTCGATCAGACGTTACTTGATCTTCAACTTCCCCTTTACGAAAAGATTTTAAAAAAATCACCTGCTGGTTTACGCACACTCATCGCAAGTGGGGATGTATACATTCGTGCTACAGAAGAACTTCAAGAAATCCCTGATGTTGACGTAGTATGCTACGGCATGTGGACTGATCCTGTTTTGGCAAGCCACCATGGAGTTTTTGTTATTGACAGAAACACCCCAGACCGTTTGGACTATATGTTACAAAAGCCAAGCACCAGCGTACAGGCTAAACTTATGCAAACCCACTACACGCTAATGGATATTGGTGTGTGGATTTTATCCGACCGTGCAATAAAGGCATTGTTCAAGAAAGCTCCAGTTGATGCAGATGGTAGTTTGCCTATAGCGTATGATTTATACTCTGAATTTGGATGTGGTTTAGGCGATCACCCCTCTCTTCCAGATCCAGACTTAGCTGAACTTTCCGTTGCTATATTGCCCTTACCAGGTGGAGAATTTTACCATTTTGGAACGACTCCAGAATTACTTACTTCAACTGAAGCTATTCAAAATAGGGTAAAAGACCAACGCTTTATCATTCAAAAGGCAGTTAAGCGTCATTCTTCTGTATTCACTCAAAATCTATCAATCGTTAACAAGGCGACAGAAAACAATGAGTATGTGTGGATGGAAAATTCTTATCTTGGAAAAGATTTCTACTTCACAACACGGAACGTTATTACAGGCATTCCCCAAAATGATTGGAATGTTACGCTTCGCGATGGTATCTGCGTGGATGTTGTGCCTATAGGTGAAGATGCATACGCCCTTCGTCCCTATGGTTACACCGATGCATTTAGAGGAAGTTGTGAGGATGACGCTGTAATGTATTTAGAAAAGCCTTGGAAGCAATGGCTTGAAGCAAGAGGCATAAGCAAGGAACCTCTTGGCAATTGGAAAGATATTCAAGCTGCCAAGATTTTCCCGGTAAGCAATGATATTGCGTTGCTCGGTCAACTTCTCAATTGGATGATTGCACCCGAGGGGAACACCGACCTGACCGAAATGTATTTGTCATTGCCTCGCTTATCCGCTGATGAAATTTCAATTCAAGCAAACCTTGCGCGCCTTGTTGCTCAACGTCGCACATTGATGAAAGAAAATCTTGAGGGTATTGCATCCAACTGGAAAAAAAGCGTATTCTACCAATTAGATCTTAAGGATACAGCTACTAAGTATCAAGAACTTCACATTCCCCACCCAGCACCGCTCCCCCTTGACGCACCATTAATGACGCGTATACACGATGCTATGTTCAGAGGAGAGGATGAACGAGCTTTCAAGTTATTACAAGAAGGACTTACAGAAAGTGCACTTCAGCACAAAAGTGCCCCTCGAAAGACTACCTATGATGACCAAATCGTATGGGGCAGAAGTGCTGTACGCATTGACTTGGCAGGAGGATGGACAGACACCCCCCCCTATAGTTTGATGAGTGGAGGTAACGTAGTGAATCTTGCAATTGAACTTAATGGTCAACAACCACTTCAGGTATATGTAAAACCCAGCAAAGAACCCGTAGTAATTTGCCGTTCGATTGACCTTGGTGCAATAGAACGTATAGAAACTTACGAAGATTTGCGCCAATTCAACAAGGTTGGTTCGCCCTTCTCCATCCCTAAAGCAGCATTAACACTTGCAGGATTTATGCCAGGATTTGGAAAGGAGGAATTTAGTAGTCTAAAGAAACAGTTAGAAGCGTTTGGATGTGGTATTGAAATAACACTGCTTTCAGCCATTCCTGCTGGTTCAGGATTAGGCACCAGTAGTATTTTAGCTGCTACGGTTCTCGGAGCGCTTTCTGACTTCTGTGGGTTAGGTTGGGATAAGAGTGAAGTATGTAATCGAACACTTGTCTTAGAACAATTATTAACAACAGGCGGAGGTTGGCAAGACCAATACGGTGGTGTGTTGCAAGGAATAAAACTCTTACAAACTCAAGCAGGGTTTGACCAAAACGCTACTGTTAGATGGGCTCCAGACACCATTTTTACATCTCCTGATTTCCGTCCCTGTCACCTACTCTATTACACAGGAGTTACCCGTACGGCAAAGAACATCCTCGCGGAAATTGTTAGAGGAATGTTCTTGAATAGCGATCAACATCTTTCATTACTTGACGAGATGAAACATCACGCTCTTGCAATGTATGATACTCTCCAACTCAACGACATTAACAAGTATGGTGCATTAGTGAGACAAACATGGGAGCAAAACAAAGCGCTGGATGCAGGAACAAATCCCCCCGTCATTGAAACAATTTGCAATCAAATAGATGATTTATGCGCTGGTTATAAACTCCCAGGCGCTGGAGGTGGTGGATTTATGTATATGATTGCCAAAGATCAAGAAGCAGCAAGACGTATTCGCAAACTTCTCTCAGAAAATCCTGTTACTCCCAATGCGAGATTTGTAGATATGAGAATCTCAACAAGCGGTTTGCAGGTTAGTAGAAGTTAACCCGCTTAACAAAGAAGCGCCTCTCTTATATATTATTAATTATGTAAGAGCGCGCTTCTTTGCATATTAAACGCTAATAAAGTTCAAATCCGTTAATTGTTAAATTTACGTTTTTATGCCCTATGCTATCCCTATCCCAACACAAAAGGATAACAATGTAGCTCCCTTTAATCACACCAATATGCCCAATACAATTTCATCACATCAACATCCCTTAAGACCAACGCTATTACCCGAATGGGGATGCGTGAAATTAGTACAATTAACATGGCCTCATGAGGAAACTGATTGGAACTATATGCTTGACAAGGTGAACGAGTGTTACATCCATTTATCTTACGCAATTGCGATACGCACAAAACTGCTCATTGTCACCCCAAATCCCGAAAAAGTAGAATCCCTGCTAAGAACTAAATTGCCATCCTCACTTATTGAAAAAATTACCATTTACAAATGCCCTACCAACGACACATGGGCACGCGACCATGGACCTATAACATGCCTATCGCCTGATGGTAAGATTCAACTATTAGACTTTCGTTTTAACGGTTGGGGAGGTAAATTTGAAGCATCTCTTGATAACAAAATAACCCAATCACTGCATAGTGCTAATATTATTTCTGGTGATTATGTGGACCACCTTGACTTTGAATTAGAAGGTGGAAGTATTGAAAGTGATGGACAAGGCACCCTCCTTACAACTTCGGAGTGTTTACTAAACCCCAACCGAAATCCGAACCTTTCCAAAGAGATTATTGAAGAACGACTTAAGGAATGGTTTGGTTTAGAACGCATATTATGGCTTGACCATGGTTTCCTTGCAGGCGATGACACAGATTCACACATTGATACCCTTGCGCGTTTATGTCCCAACAACACCATTGCATATGTAAAGTGCACCGACCCAACAGACGAACACTACGAAGCACTCAAGGAGATGGAGCAACAACTACAAACCTTCACTACACTTGAAGGCACCCCATACAAACTAGTCCCCCTTCCTATGGCAGCACCTACTTATGACGAAGACGGACACCGACTTCCTGCAACATACGCTAATTACCTTGTATTAAACCATACAATACTTTTCCCTACTTATGCCACCCCTCAGTTAGACGAACAAGCTGCTCAACAACTTGCAAAAGCGTTTCCAGGCTATGACCTTGTAGGCATTGATTGCACAGCCCTTATCCAACAACACGGATCATTACACTGCGCTACTATGCAACTATATTAGAAAAATAGTAGCAGAGTGAATAAACCAAGTCGACATCGAAAGCAGAAATATAATCAATGATAAGAAAAGTACAATCTTCTGTACAGCCAATAGTCCATTTTCTTCGGTGCATTGGAAGGTTACACTTTATCTTTACTCTAAAAAGTAGTCTGATCTCTTTTTAACATTCTCATTACAATGAAAATAGGAATTATTCAACAAACATGCTCAGCAGACGTACAAGCCAACAAGGTGAAACTTGCTCAAAATATTGCAGATGTAGCAACTCAAGGAGCAGAACTCGTTGTACTACAAGAACTACATAATAGTATCTATTTCTGCCAAACAGAGAATGTACAACTTTGCGAATTTGCAGAAAGCATCCCTGGACCATCAACAGAATTTTATGGAACCATTGCTGCAAAATACAACATTGTACTTGTAACATCACTTTTCGAACGTAGAGCACCAGGGTTATATCATAATACCGCAGTTGTATTTGAAAAAGACGGCACCATCGCTGGCACCTACCGAAAAATGCATATCCCCGATGATCCAGCTTATTACGAAAAATTTTATTTTACCCCTGGAGATCTTGGTTTTAATCCTATTCAAACCAGCGTAGGTAAATTAGGTGTGCAAGTATGTTGGGATCAATGGTATCCGGAAGGTGCACGTCTCATGGCTTTGGCTGGAGCAGAACTCTTAATCTACCCCACGGCTATTGGTTATGAATCATCCGACACAATAGAAGAGCAAGAGCGTCAACGCGAGGCATGGACAACCGTACAACGCGGACATGCCGTGGCAAACGGTCTCCCTGTAGTTGCCGTAAATCGCACAGGTCACGAGCCTGACCCATCAGGTCAAACCAATGGAATTTCATTCTGGGGAAGCAGTTTCATAGCTGGTCCACAAGGTGAATTTCTCTATCGTGCTCCCAAAGATGAAGAGGTAAACATCGTTATTGAAGTCGATATGAAGCGCTCTGAAAACGTGCGCCGTTGGTGGCCTTTCCTTCGCGATAGGCGTATTGAATGTTTCGAAGAACTCACAAAACGCTTCAGAGATTAACATCAGAATATATTGAGCAGGAGGCTTATATCTACAACGCCTTCTGCTCTTTACCTATATATACCCAGTGTTAAGGAGAGATGATTCTTGAGATTAGAAGGTTACGACTTGCTATTTAGAGCAATATTCAAAAAACATTTACCTAAAAATAGTTAATTGTAAATATATGCGCTTGGTCAATCCAACTGCTTTTAGTAATTTTGCCCAAAATTAGACTATGAGTAAAACAACACACCTCATAACACTGATTGTAATCATCTTAAACCTATACGGATGTAACAATTACAATCAGTTGCTTAAGACCTCTGACTTGGGGTATAAATACGAAGCAACAAAAGAGTATTTTGCTGATGGGCAATACAATAGAGCATCCCAACTCCTTCAAACAATGGTTACAACAATGAAGGGGTCAGAAAAGGGACAAGAGGCACTCTATCTGTTTGGACTTTGCAATTACTACTCGGGAAATTACGAAATGGCAACTTCCATCTTTCGTAAGTATTACCAAACCTACCCCAAGGGTATTTATGCCGAAGATGCTTATTTTCATTCAGGACTATCTCTCATGAAGGAAGCACCCGAAGCAAGATTAGACCAAACACCCACTTATGAAGCGGTAACCGAGTTTCAGAATTTCATTGAGCGCTACCCCTATAGTGAGCGTCGTGAAATAGCCATGCAGCATATTTTCACCTTACAGGATTTGCTCGTTGAAAAGGAATACCTTTCGGCAAAATTGTATTATGACCTCGGAGATTATTTCGGCAATTGTAGCAATGACGGAGGTAGTAATTACCAGGCATGTATCATTACCGCTGAAAATACCATCAGAGATTATCCTTACACCAAGTTGCGCGAGGACTTTGCGATACTCATACTGAAAGCTAAATTTGAACTCGCCGAAAAGAGTGTTGAAGCAAAAAAGGAAGAACGCTTCCACAATGCAATCGATGAATACTACGGATTCACTAACGAATACCCCGAATCCAAGTTCATGAAAGAGGCGGAGCAACTCTTCAAGAAAGCGGCTAAATACACTACTTCAAACCAGTAAGGAGTAAGGCATGAAAACCAAGGAAGGACCTCTGTGTTCCTAAAATGCTTTACATCGCCATCTTCACTTATTTACATAAAAAAAACTAAACTCGAAAGAGCAACATATATGGACTACAAGAAATCAAAAGCGCCTACAAACACTGTAACGCACAATCTCATGGACTTCTGTCAAGGTACAGATAATGTTTATGAAAGCATTGCCATCATGGCAAAACGCTCAAACCAAATTGCTGTAAAGATGAAGGAAGATTTGAATAAGAAACTCAAAGAATTCTCTTCTGGCAATGACGGACTCGAAGAAACATTTGAAAATCTTGAACAGATTGAAATCAGTCGTTACTACGAAAAGTTGCCTAAACCCACTCTCATGGCAGCAGATGAATTCCTTAATAAGCGTATTTACTATCGTAATCCTGCGAAGGATAAGGAAAACCTTGATGACTAAACATTAATCCTACTATAGCGAGTGACAAGTGGTCCGTGTTCGGTCGCTACTTGTTGCTCGTTTTGGTTTTCTAAAAAAGCATTAGTAAACAAGTTTGAATAGACAAGAAGATGTGTACGGTAAACAATGATAGTACACATGCTCTTTCTCATTTTCATTATTTATCCCCCACCCTATGTGGCAACGCATTCAAACCCTTTACCTGCTCCTCGTCATTCTCATTCAGTGGGGCAGTTTATCTCTCCCCATAGGTAGCTATAGTGATGGCGACGACATGGAGAAAGGTCTCTACCTTTTAGGTGACATCGCAACAACCGAAAGCATTGTTTTTTCAGTGCTTATCACCCTGATTGCAAGTTGGGCGATAGCAATATTTAAGAACCGTAAAAAGCAGATGCAACTCTGTAGCCTTCTCGCCTTTGTTATCATCATAGCACTCATCACTACGATCGTAAGCGTATGGATTTTCGTTGGTGACCAACCTAACATGCCCAAATTCTATTACGCCAACCTTATCTTCCCCATCGCCACCATCTCTTTCAGCATCTTGGCCAAGCGTGCCATCCGTAAAGACGATGAATTGGTACGTTCTTCCAACAGATTGCGTTAAGAATTGGGGATATTACACATTTAGTTATAATCTTAACCTTTCATCTAAAAAGACTATGTCATTAAATAAAGTAATGCTTATCGGGAATGTCGGTAAAGAACCCGAAGTAAGATATGTTGAAGAAGGTGTGGCTACAGCCGTACTCAGTTTGGCAACCAGCACACGAGGATACACCCTCCCCAATGGTACTGTTGTACCCGACCGCACAGAGTGGCACCGCGTACTTTTGTGGAGAAAATTGGCTGAAGTGGTAGAAAAATATGTGCACACGGGCGACAAACTATATATTGAGGGCGAAATTCGCTCACGCTCATATACCGACAAGCAGGGGCGCACACATAATATCACAGAGATTTGGGCAAACAACATGGAGATGCTTTCATCAAAACCCCAAAATCAGCAACAGGAGCAAACCACACCTGCAGCACCTGAAAAATGCCCCTTCTGATGCAACACACCATTCAATCGTCAATCATTCAAGTTGGGAAGTCTCAAGTCTATGTTTTAGACACGGACACCTGTAGTCAGGAACTTTTTAATGCGGAACTTCCAACCGCTACCCTACAATACGCTCGAGAATCATTCAAAAGCGCAAAAAGACAAAGGGAATGGTTAGGGGTTAGATTGCTGCTAAAGTCCGTCTGCGGAGAGCAAGCGCAAATCGGATATACTCCTACAGGTGCACCTATACTCATAAATAGTGAAACCCACATTAGCATTAGCCATAGCGGTTCGCTTGTAGCACTGGTATTTAGCGACGAACGCATCGGTTTGGACATCCAAATGATTAGCGATAAGCCCCTGCGCATCAAGTCTCACTTCCTTGATGAAACCGAAGGAAAGCTGTTCGGAGGCAATTTGGACACGTTATCTGCCGTAAAATTATGGTGTGCTAAAGAGGCCGTCTATAAATATATCTCCGTCCCAGAAACTCCGTTAATCGGAGGTATCACCCTACGGAATATTGACGGAAAAATTGAAGAAATCAACCTCGGTTTAAGTATCCATTTTGAACACTACCGTGGTGCCATCTTTGCCGTAGCATACCACAAATAAATTATTTTCCCATTCTTATCTAACGAATCATCAACAATGCTCATTAACCTCATCAATGCCACAATAAACATTGAGGAACGCGAAATTTTGAAAAACGTAAATTTCTCTGTTTCTGAAAATGACTTTATATACATTGTCGGAAAGGTTGGATCGGGTAAAAGTTCGCTCTTAAAATCACTCTATGGCGAATTACCCATTAAGGGCGATACTACCGAGATATTATACTACGATCTTTCAAAAATGAAGCAACACCAACTCCCCGAACTTCGCAGGGAATTGGGCATCATATTCCAGGATTTTCAGCTCTTGTCGGATTACACTGTTCAGGAAAACCTTGATTTCGTACTTCGAGTGACTGACTGGGAAAAAGAAGATCGTGCACCACGCATTGCCGAAGTCTTAAAGCAAGTAGGCATTTCTGAAAAGGCTAACAACTACCCCCACGAACTCTCTGGGGGGGAACAACAACGCGTAGCCATCGCACGTGCACTACTCAACTCTCCCAAGGTAATCCTTGCCGACGAACCTACAGGAAACCTTGACAAAGAAACGAGTGACAACATCATGACCATCCTCCACGGTATTCGCCAACAAGGTACAGCCGTCGTCATGATTACCCACAATCTTCACTTGATCAATGAATACCCAGGCACAGCCGTTTACAAGTGTGAAAACGGGAATATTATCCCCACCAACGGACAACTTATTGCAGCTAACGAACAAGAAGCGGATAACGAGGAGTTGACCGTTGATTGTTAGGGAGATGAATATTCAAGAAAAGAACCCTTAACCTTAAAGACTTTAAGAATCTTTGAGACTTTAAAGTCACATAACTCAAACTCATAACCGAAGAAGTTAAGCACTCGCGAAAACTTCAATTACTTAATACACTAACACAGATATGAAAGTACTGAAATTTGGTGGTACATCAGTGGGCACTCCTTCGCGTATGAAGGAAGTTTCAAAGCTCATTACTGAAGACAAGCAGCAAAAGATTGTTGTCCTTTCTGCAATGTCTGGTACAACAAATACCCTCGTTGAAATTGCTGACTACCTTAAGAAAGGTAATAAGGAAGCGGCAAACAACGTCATCAATAAATTACGCGCAAAGTACATGGAGCACATCAAGGAACTCTATGCAAACCAGGAATGGTTGGCAAAGACTTCTGATTTCCTTGAAGATGAGTTTATGTATCTCCACTCTTTCTCTGGTTCAGACTTTACCGACACCACAGAGAAGACCATCCTTGCACAGGGCGAAATGATGTCAACGAATATGGTGACAAACTACCTCAAGGAGATTGGCGTAAAGGTAAAGTTACTTCCCGCTCTTGACTATATGAAGACCGACAAGAACGGTGAACCCGACATGAAGTATGTTGAGGAAAACCTCAAGGCTATTCTTGCTGAAAATTCGGATTATGACCTTTACATCACCCAGGGGTTCATCTGCCGTGATTTTGAAGGTAAGGTAGATAACCTCCAGCGCGGTGGTTCTGACTATACAGCCAGCTTGATTGGTGCCGTGCTCGGTGCTGATGAAATTCAAATCTGGACAGACATCGATGGTATGCACAACAACGATCCTCGCATCGTTGAAGGAACACAACCCGTGCGCCAACTCCACTTCGATGAAGCTGCCGAATTGGCATACTTCGGTGCGAAGATTCTCCACCCCACTTGCGTGCAACCCGCTCGTTTCGCAGGTGTTCCCGTACGATTACTCAACACCATGGATCCCCAAGCTCCCGGCACCCTCATTAATAATGAAATGGAGTTTGGCAAGATTAAGGCCATTGCCGCAAAGGATAACATCACGGCTATCAAGATTGTGAGCAGTCGTATGCTCCTCGCTACGGGTTTCCTCCGCAAGGTGTTTGAAATCTTTGAAACGTACAAGACCAGCATCGACATGGTGACTACCTCTGAAGTCGGTGTTAGCCTCTCTATAGACAACAATAGTCGTATCTACCCCATCGTAGAAGAACTCAAGAAGTACGGAACGGTAGAAGTAGATGAAGACATGTGCATCATCTGCGTAGTAGGCGACTTGCAATGGAATAATGTTGGCTTTGAAGCAAAGGTAACAAATGCTCTTGCTGACATCCCCGTTCGCATGATTTCTTATGGTGGTTCGGAACACAACATCTCGTTCCTCATTAAGGGCGAAGACAAGAATGCGGCGCTTAAGGCATTGAGTAAGACGCTTTTTAACTAAAAGTATATGGCATTTAATTTTTACGAAGGGGTAACGCTTCAACAGCTTCAGAAAATTGAACGCGAAGTAGGTCCTTTCTATTACTACAATACGTCATTGCTTCGTCAAACTCTTGACGCTATCCATAAGGAACTGTCTGCAACGCCTCATTTCCACGTTCACTATGCCATCAAGGCGAATGCCAACCCCGAACTACTCACATTAGTCAGAAAGGCAGGACTTGGGGTGGATTGCGTCAGTGGTGGTGAAGTGCAACGGGCGTTAGAAGTTGGTTTTGCACCTAAAGGCATTGTTTTTGCAGGTGTAGGTAAAAGTGACCGAGAAATTCGTACGGCACTCCAGGCGGGCATCAGTTGCTTTAACGTTGAAAGTCTGCCCGAGATGGAAGTCATCAACGAACTTGCCAAGCAACTCCATGTTAAAGCACGCTTGGCCTTCCGCGTGAATCCCAATGTAGATGCACACACGCATGAGAAGATCACAACGGGACTTCATGAAAATAAGTTCGGACTTGCCATGGAAGACCTCATTCCAGCCATCCGCCTTTGCAACGAACTTGAAGCGGTGGAATACGTGGGGCTCCACTTCCACATCGGTTCGCAAATCCTGGACCTCTCCGTCTATGAAGCACTTTGCAACCGCATCAACGAAATTCAATTGCAACTCGAAGCCGAAGGTATTCATACGCAAAGCATCAACGTAGGAGGCGGTCTGGGAATTGATTATGACTATCCCGATCACAATCCAATTCCTAATTTCAACGCCTACTTTAAGGTGTTCAAGGACAATCTTGAAATCCGAAACGGCCAACAAGTGCACTTTGAACTTGGAAGAAGCATCGTCGCACAATGTGGCGCATTGGTGTCATCGGTATTGTATGTGAAGCAGGGACACACCAAGAATTTCCTTATTGTTGACGCTGGGTTTACTGAACTCATCCGTCCCGCAATGTACGGAAGTCTGCATTTCACCGAAAACATTACTGCCGAAGGTGCTCCTACGGCACACTATGACATCGTAGGTCCCATTTGCGAAAGTAGCGACGTATTTGCTAAAGATTACCCCCTTCCCACGTCCCAGCGCGGTGACATCATCGTCTTCCGCTCAGCTGGTGCTTATGGCGAAGTGATGGCATCTACTTATAATTGTCGCACACTCCCATTAACATTTATAACAGAGCAACTACTTAATAAACAATAATAATTCATGGAATTAGCAACTAAATATAGTCCCGATGCCGTAGAAGGCAAATGGTATCAATACTGGTTAGACCATAAACTCTTCAGTTCAAAACCCGATGGTCGTGAGGCCTACACCGTGGTGATTCCTCCACCCAATGTTACTGGTGTGCTCCACATGGGTCACATGCTTAATAACACCATTCAGGACATCCTCGTGCGTCGTGCACGCATGGAAGGTAAGAATGCATGTTGGGTACCCGGAACGGACCACGCTTCAATTGCAACCGAAGCAAAGGTAGTAAATCGCCTTGCTGAACGCGGTATTAAGAAGACTGACCTCACCCGTGAAGAATTCTTGAAGCACGCTTGGGAATGGACCGAAGAACATGGTGGTATCATCCTCAAGCAATTGCGTCGCGTAGGTGCGTCTTGCGACTGGGATCGCACCGCTTTCACCATGGACGATGAGCGCTCTGAAAGCGTTATCAAGGTTTTTGTTGACCTCTACAATAAGGGGTTGATTTACCGTGGCGTACGCATGGTAAACTGGGACCCTGCGGC
>JAEIGA010005343.1_pt1 | contig 19670 bp, 17 predicted proteins | sample 9270691 | NCBI WGS metagenome assembly JAEIGA01 (sample SAMN17057246, study PRJNA624740) | gut metagenome | biome: biome; isolation source: fecal sample | host: Bos grunniens | place: China: Xizang | collected 2019 | reverse complement strand
CGGCATTTCCGGGAGGATGTCATCGATCTCATAAGGATTACCGACGGCGTTCATCAGCTTAAGGAATGTCTCTATGGATACGTTGGCGGCAGTCCCTGTCTCGAAGCCTCTGATCGTCGATAAGGAAACACCAGCTTTGAGCGCGGCCTCTTTCTGTGTCAGGCCGGCCCAGATTCTGTATTTTTTGAAACGTAGCCCGATGATACGAGTCATTTCTGCGGTATTGTATGGGTAGTCCATATTTATAAAGTGTTATATATTGACAATTAAGGCCTATTTTGTGTTATAACAGTTGGTGTAACAATTGTTATGCAAATATAATTATTTATTTGTAAATACTGTAGTAGATAGATTTAAATTTAGTCAGAGTGATAGATTCCCATCCCATCCAGACTCTATATGGTAAAATCTAAAATCGTTATGGAAAAAAGTTCAAAATTCAAGAGATTCCTCACGAGGGTTGGGGAGGTCCGTCTTGCCCAGATCTGGGACAAGTTCAGAAAACTGTTCAATGTGTGCTGGAAGGTAGGTACTGCAATGATTGCAGTCATACTTGCAATCACTCTGATCGAGGAGGGCATCAGCTGGGCCCAATGGCAGTTCGGACTGAAACATTTGTATTGGGATGATGAGGATCTGGGCCGAAATATCGAAGTAAGGCACTTTAGCGACGATCTGTATGCTACATATGACAAGCTCACAGATAAAAGGATCTCTCCGAAGATGTGCTGGATATCAGGTGTTCCGGAAAAGGATTCGCTGACCGTGTTCTGCGACAAGGCGGGCAAGAGAGGTTACCTGAATGTGAATACGGGCCAGGTCGTAATCAACGGTCAGTATAAGCACGCATGGCATTTCTCCGAGGGACTTGCTGCAGTGGTTGCAGATAATGGTAAGGTAGGATTCATCAATTATGATAATGAGATGGTTATCCCAGCTGTGTATGATTATGTGGTTGATTATGACTATCTTTTCCTCGATGGAATCTGTTTTCTTCCAGATGGTAAGACACATAAATATGGTGCGATAGACAAGCAAGGTATTGTGAAACTTCCTATGGAATACTCACGCATCTTCAAGATATGTAATGAGAGTACCTGGTATTTAAGAAAAGACGGAAAGTGCGGATTGGCTGGTGAAGATATGAATATAATCTTTGAACCCGTATATGACAATATCGACTCGCAGCCATGGGATGGTAATGCATATGTGACCAAAGACGGTGTTAAACAGCTTGTTACATTTGAGGGTGAAATTCTCCTTCCATTCGTTGTGGATGAAGTTGTGCCGTTGGAGTATATAATCGGGATTGATGAAGAGGATAACGACATATATGAGCAGCATCCGTATCTGTCAGCTATTCTTGTGGATTATCTGAACTGGGGAGTTATGGATTCAAGGACCGGAAAGATAATTGTGCCAGCCATATACTCGGATGTGAATATGATTTCCAAAGAGCTCATACTGGCAGAAATCGATGGAAACGAAGATAGTAATGTCCTATTTACTGCTACAGGTAGAATGATTGAATAATCCCTAAGACACAATCTTATTAGATAGAGATTTTCCTGCTACGGATGACCTGTCATCTGTGGCAGGAATTGTTTTTGAGACTATCTCGTTTGCCATGAGCAGGCGTTTCATTTCTGTCTTGTGCTGTTTGAGGGCTTCGTTCAGAAGGGTGATGCAACGCGGGAAGAACTTACGGAACTCGCGTACATTGTCGCAGAGGATCTCGCAGCTGAACATGATGTTCTTCATGTCATCCAACACGACAGGCTTGACAGTATAGGCTTTCATCATGGTTTCGTTGGACGCTTTCAGGAAGAGTGCGTAGACATCTTCATCTATGGAAAAGAATATCCTGACAGAAAGAATGCCTTCTTCATATTCGACTACAGCAAGGTTGTCATCGATACCGAAAACGATGTGGTCCTTTTCATAGATGGGGTAATAACCTCCTTCCATCATGCATCTGAAGATGTTTGTCATGTTGAGCGTACTCATAATATTTTGTTTTGATGTATGTCCTTTCGCAGAAAAAGTGCCGTACATCTGTTGAATGTGTCTTAATTTTATTAAATTTGGAAGATTTTAGATCCGGATAATGAAACACATCGTCTTACCTGATGCCAGAGACAGAAGTCTGGCCTTTTATCTTGCCATGGAGGAGTTTGTGGCGAGGAAATTTGAAGGAAACTGTATGTTTGTATGGAGAGTGGGACCGACGGTCATCATAGGGCGTAATCAGGATGTGGAGGCTGAAGTCAATATGGACTATTGTCGGGAGCATGGCGTGGAGGTGATTCGTCGTAAGAGCGGAGGAGGTTGTGTCTATTCAGATAAGGGAAATGTCATGATTTCTTGTATTTCAAGACGAGGAGAGGTGTCGGATGTATTTGACAGTTATCTGTCGGCTTTGACTGAATTTCTTTGCAGTCTTGGGCTGGAGGCAGAGAAGTCAGGACGAAATGATGTGCTTGTGGGTGGCAGAAAGGTGAGCGGCAATGCGTTCCAGATGTTGCCTGACAGGAGCATAGTCCATGGAACCTTGCTTTATTCGACCGATTTTGATGCATTGGAGACCGCAATACGTCCTCCGGTGGAGAAACTGACCAGACATGGAGTCGCTTCTGTGAGACAGAGAGTGATGAACCTGTCTGATTGTCTTGATGGGAACAGGATTGATTCTGTTGAGGAACTTGAAGAAAGCCTGATAAGATATTTTGCGGATGAGACAGTGACTTTGGCGCAGCATGATGTAGAGGATATAGAGCAGATGGAATCCGGATTTGAGAAGATACTGTCATTATAATTGGAAACTAATAACTGAAGATATGGAAGAAAATCTTTTGAAGACTTGTCTCTACGACAGACATGTTGCTTTGGGTGCGCTTATGAGTCCGTTCGGTGGCTTCATCATGCCGATCCAGTATACAAATATAACAGACGAACACAATGCTGTACGCCATCGTGCAGGTATCTTTGATGTTTCGCACATGGGTGAGATATATGTCAGCGGTCCTGATGCGGAGAAATTTGTGAATCATGTGTTTACAAATAATGTGACAGGTATGGAAGACGGTAAGATCCTTTATGGAATGATGCTGTATCCGAACGGTACTACCGTGGATGACCTTCTTGTATATAAGGAGTTCGTTCCGGACAGTTACCTTCTCGTGGTGAATGCTTCCAATATCGGAAAGGACTATGAGTGGCTTTGTGCTCAGGCTGAAGGATACGATGTGAAGGTGGATAACCAGTCGGATGTCTGGGGACAGGTGGCTGTCCAGGGACCTGAGGCTGAAAAGTATGTGGTGGAGACTCTTGGTCTTGCCCGTGCTGCCGAACTTGGATTCTATACATATTACAGGACCGACGATATGATCGTGAGCCGTACCGGATATACAGGTGAAGACGGTTTCGAGATATATGCTTCTCATGAAGTTGTGGGCCAGATGTGGGACAGACTTCTGGAGGCAGGTGTGGTTCCGTGTGGACTCGGATGTCGTGATACTCTTCGTTTTGAGGCAGGACTTCCGCTTTACGGACATGAGCTCAGCGACGAAATAACTCCGCTTGAGGCAGGTCTCGGAATGTTCGCGAAGGTTAAGGATAAGGAAGAGTTTATCGGACGTGATGCGCTTGTGGCTCAGAAAGAGTCTGGGTTGACCCGAAAGAGCGTGGGAATCGAACTTCAGGACAAGGCTATTCCACGCGCAGGTTATCCTGTCGAGGTGGATGGCGTGCAGGTGGGTGTCGTTACGACAGGCTATCGTTCGATTTCGACGGACCGTAGCGTATGTGTCGCAATGGTTGACAAGGCTTATACAGAGCTTGGAACTCAGGTGGAAATCCGTATCAGGAAGAAGGTTTTCCCTGGTATCGTGACCAAGCGTCGTTTTTACGAAACCAATTATAAAAAATAGAGAGACTCACGTCAGTGACGTGTCAATCACAGGAATAATTAATAATCTAAAATAATAAAATTATGGCAAAGACAGTAGAAGGACTCTATTACAGCGAGTCACATGAATGGGTAAAAGTGGAAGGAAATGTAGCTGTTGTAGGTATCACAGATTTCGCACAGCACGCTATGGGTGACCTCTCATATGTGGATATGCCAGAGGTGGATGACGAATTTGAGGCAGGTGAGGAGTTTGGCGCAGTTGAGAGCGTAAAGGCTGCCAGCGATCTTTTCAGCCCTGTTTCAGGTACTGTTGTAGAGGTCAATGAAGCTCTTGAAGATGCTCCTGAGCTCTTGAATGAAGACGCTTTCGCAAACTGGATCATGAAGGTTGAGATGAGCGACCCTACCGAGCTCGATAACCTCATGGATGCAGCTGCATACGAGGCAATGTGTGCTAACGAGTAATATTTACGCTTATGGCTTTCGCTTATTTTCCACATACGGAAGATGACATACGCCAGATGCTGGACAGAATCGGAGTGGGGACCCTTGAGGATCTCTACTCCGATGTGCCTCAGGATGTCATCTACCGTAAAGAATATGACCTTCCGGATGCAATGTCCGAACTGGAGGTGCGTCAGTATTTTGAGGAACTTGCAGAACAGAATACAAGTCTTTTCTGCCTTTGCGGACTCGGAGCATATGATCATTATTCTCCTGCAGTGATTCCTCATATCATTTCCCGTTCGGAATTCCTCACAGCATATACTCCATATCAGCCGGAAGTGTCTCAGGGTACTCTCAGATATATATTCGAGTATCAGTCGATGATTACTGAGCTTACTGGTATGGATTGTACGAATGCTTCGATGTACGACGGTGCTACCGCTGCAGCAGAGGCAATGATGATGGCTATGGCTTCGACAAAGAAGAAGACACGTGTCCTTCTGTCGGAAGGCCTTCTTCCACAGGTGATAGAAGTCGTAAAGACATATGCTGGATTCAATGGAATCGGAGTCACAATGGTTCCGTGTCAGGATGGACAGACTTCATACGGAGCTCTTGCGGCCGAACTCGCTGCAGGTGATGTGGCAGGTGTACTCGTTCCAGGCATAAACAGATATGGTGTGATCGAGGACTTTACCGGATTTGCGGATGCCGTGCATGCGCAGAAGGGGCTCTTCATGGTTTATTCCGACCCGTCGTCGCTTGCAGTTATAAAGACTCCTGGCGAGTGGGGTGCTGATGTCGTATGTGGAGATTCACAGACTCTTGGTGTGCCGATGTGTTTCGGAGGACCGTATGTCGGTTTCCTTGCATGCAGGAAGGAACATGTCCGTAAACTTCCAGGACGTATCGTAGGTGCAACCAAGGATGTAGACGGAAAACGTGCATACGTACTTACTCTTCAGGCACGTGAACAGCATATCCGTCGCGAGAAGGCGACCAGCAATATCTGTTCGAATCAGTCTCTTATGGCTCTCTATGTGACTGTCTATATGTCTCTTATGGGACCTGAGGGACTTCGTCAGGTAAATGAGCTCAGCTATGGCGGTGCTCATTATCTCCATGACAGACTTCTCGAGACCGGACTCTTTGAGAAAGCTTTCGACAAGCCGTTCCTTAAGGAATTTACGCTCAGAACTCATGTTCCTGCCGAGAAGATTCAGGATGCCCTGATGCTTATCGGAGTGTTCGGAGCAGTAGAGGTAGAACCAGGTCTTGTGAACTTCTGCGTTACAGAGAAGGTATCGAAGGAAAACCTTGATGCGGTTGCGGAATATCTGAATAGTGTTTCACCTGACATCCTGAGCGAAGCGAAGGATCTTGCAAATGAGGAGGAGTAGCAATGAAGTACTATGACAAACTGATCTTTGATCTTTCCAAGGCAGGAAGACAGGGATATTCATTACCTGTGAACAGATGGGGAAATTCTGTTTCCGAACTTCCGGCAGGCCTTCTGCGTACTGATGCGCCGGCTCTTCCACAGGTCAGTGAACTTGATGTTGTCCGCCATTATACAAATCTTTCGCAGATGAACTTTGGTGTGGATTCCGGATTCTATCCTCTCGGAAGCTGTACCATGAAGTATAATCCTAAGATAAATGAGGAGATCGCGGCAATGCCTGCATTCGCAGGTCTGCATCCTCTTCAGCCTGCATCGACAGTACAGGGTGCCTTAAGACTCTATAAGAAGCTTTCTGATGCGCTTTCAGCTATTACCGGTATGGCGGAGTTTACTTTGAACCCGTTTGCAGGAGCGCATGGTGAACTTACCGGTCTTATGGTGATCCGTCAATACCATATGTCCCGTGGAGACCTGAAACGTACGAAGGTGATTGTACCAGACAGTGCCCATGGTACGAACCCGGCTTCAGCTGCGGTATGTGGTCTTGAGATAGTGCAGGTGAAGTCAAAGGAAAATGGTCTTGTCGATGTCGAGGATCTTAAGCCTCTGCTTGACGATACCATTGCCGGAATCATGATGACAAATCCTAATACTCTTGGACTTTTCGAAAAGGATATAAAGGAGATTGCAGCTCTTGTACATGAGTGCGGCGGCCTTTTGTATTATGATGGTGCAAATATGAATCCGCTTATCGGTATGGTACGTCCTGGCGATATGGGATTCGATGTGCTTCACCTCAATCTCCATAAGTCATTCTCGACACCTCATGGTGGTGGCGGTCCAGGAGCAGGTCCGGTAGGAGTTGCTGCTCATCTTGCAAAGCATCTTCCGGTACCTAAGGTTATGGAATCTGAGGATGGTACTCTATATCTTGCTGATTCTGAGGGAGAACCTTGTGGACGCATTTCTGGTTTCATGGGTAATTTCGGCGTACTTCTGAGAGCATATACATATATTCTCATGCTCGGTAAGCAGAATGTAAAGCTGGTAGGCCCTCTTGCAGTTCTTGGAGCCAATTATATCAAGGAAGCGCTTAAAGACTGTTTCGAACTTCCTATCGAGTCTGTCTGCAAGCATGAGTTCGTGTTTGACGGACTTAAGGATAAATCAACGGGAGTCACAACCTTGGATGTTGCCAAGAGGCTTCTTGACTATGGTTTCCATGCTCCGACAATTTACTTCCCGCTTCTGTTCCATCAGGCAATCATGATTGAGCCTACAGAAACAGAATCAAAGGAGACTTTGGACGGATTTATCGAGATAATGAAGCATATAGCTGCCGAAGCAGCATCATATCCGGAATCATTGAAGACGGCTCCTCACACAACACCTGTGCGCCGTCTTGACGAAACCACTGCTGCCCGTCAGCCGGTATTGCGTTATCGTGATATGAATTAGCAATGTTATTCTGAGCGAAGCGAAAGTAAGTCCTCCTCCCGAGGAGGAGGATTTAGGAGGTGGGTAACGTAGAAAGATATTTTCATATTATGTACGTCTTTGAATAGGGAAATTAGTTAACATTCGTTATACAACGAAATTCCGTTGAAAATATGAAGATAATAATCATAGGTGCAGGTCCGGGCGGTTATGAAACCGCCCTGCTTGCTGCAAAAAGAGGTATTGAAGTCGTTCTGGTCGAGTCAGGTCATGTGGGAGGTACATGCCTTAACGAGGGATGTATCCCGACAAAATCCTTCTGCAGGAATGCAGAGGTGCTTGACAACCTGAAGGAATCAGAAACATTCGGAATCAGTGGCCTGTCGTTCGATTTTGATTTTAAGGCTGTCACTGCCCGTAAGAATGTCGTGGTGGCGCAGCTACGCGATGGAGTGGAAGGGCTTTTGAAACATAAGAACATTACTCTTGTGCGCGGCAAGGCATCCTTCAAGGATGCCCATACGGTTCTTGTAAGGCCGGAGGGTCATTGCGAGACGTCTCAAGATGACGGCGTGACGACCTTTACGGCAGACTACATAATCATAGCTACAGGCTCAGTATCTGCTTCTCTGCCTATACCTGGCGCTGACCTCCCTGGTATATTGACCTCGAAAGAGATACTTGATGTTGAGGATGTGCCACAGAGGTTGTGTGTCATAGGAGGTGGTGTCATCGGCCTTGAGTTCGCATCCGTATTCCGAAGTTTCGGAAGCGAGGTCACTGTACTTGAGTATTGTAAGGATATTCTTCCTCGTTTCGATACAGACCTTGCCAAGCGTCTGAAACAGAGTCTTGGAAAACGTGGTATTGAAATAAATACCCAGGCTCAGGTTACAGGGATAGAACTCCTTTCAGATTCTACTTACCGTGTAACATATCTCAGAAAAGGTAAGGAAGAGGCTGTGGAGGCTGATAAGGTCCTGATGGCTGTCGGACGAAAGGCGAATGTGAACTCACTAAATCTTTCCGACATAGGCGTGGACTTTACTCCGAGAGGTATTGTTGTGGACGACATGACCATGCAGACCAATGTCCCTCATATCTATGCTATTGGTGACATAAACGGAAAGATGATGCTTGCTCACGCTGCTACATTCCAGGGAATCGTGGCTCTCGACCATATCATGGGGGAGAAAAACAATATAGACCTGTCGGTCATGCCTGCGGCTGTATTCACATCTCCAGAAGCTGCGTGTGTGGGTATGACAGAAGATGAATGTAAGGAGAAAGGAGTTCCTGTCAAGTGTCTGAAGTCCTTCTTCCGTGCCAATGGAAAGGCTGTGACAATGGGGGAGACTGACGGTTTCTGCAAGATAGTAGTCGGGGAAGGCAGGATCCTTGGATGCCATCTTTATGGCCCGCATGCCTCAGACATAGTTCAGGAGGTATGTGCTCTTATCAATAGTAAGGCTACTCTGGAAGATTTGAAGGACATCATCCATACACATCCTACACTTGTAGAAGTATTGCAGTCTGCTGCACATTCATAATCTCCGGATGAAAATCATAGGGAATAATTAATTATTTGACAATAAAGATTTTATGTATGATATGAAGATAGGGAGGCTGATTTTTGGCCTTCTGATGTCTGTTCTGTCTTCCTGTGCTGCTGAAAATGAAAGCCAGTCTGAGACTCCGGAATTCTGGTTAGGGGCAGACATTGGCTGGTGCACCGAATATGAAGCCAACGGATATAAGTTCTACAACAGGGCAGGACAGGAACGTGAGTGTACAGCATTGATGAAGGAATTAGGACTGAATGCCGTACGTCACCGCGTGTGGGTAGACCCTTCAAAACACGGGAACTGGTGCGGCAAGGAGGATCTTCTTGTGAAATGTCAGAGGGCGAAGGCTCTTGACATGGAGATACTTATAGACTTCCATTACAGCGACTGGTGGGCGGATCCCGGCAAGCAGAACATACCTGCATCATGGAGCGGACACAGTTATGAGCAGATGAAGGAAGATCTCAGGGCTCATACAGTGGATGTGCTTCAGATGTTGAAGGACAATGGTATAGAACCGAAGTGGATTCAGGTCGGAAACGAGACACGCAACGGTTTCCTGTGGTCAGTGAAGTCAAATGAACTCGGATGGCCTGAGGTCGATGAAAACGGCAATACCACCATAACCGAATCGATGGGACACGCTGTCAATAATCCGGAGCAGTATGCCGGATTTTTTGCGACAGGATATGATGCCTGCAAGAGTGTTTTTCCAGATGCCATAGTCATGGTCCATCTTGATAACGGCTTTGACAAGGACCTGTATGACTGGAACCTCGGTATTCTGAAGGATAACGGAGCGAAGTGGGATATGATAGGTATGTCCCTTTATCCTTATTGGGCGCTTGACGGAGGATACAGGACTGATGAAGACCAGACCATAACTGACTGTATTGAGAACATACGTCATGTCAGTGAGAAGTTTGGCTGCGATGTCATGATTGTCGAGACAGGCTTCTATGTGGATGAGAGGGATCCTGCACGTCTTGAAAGAGGACGCAGACAGCTGGCGCGTGTAATACGTGAATCCATGAATGATACTGACGGACACTGCAAGGGAGTCTTTTATTGGGAACCGGAATGTAAGCCTTCCCAGTATAAGCTCGGAGCCTTTACAGAGGCCGGGCTACCGACTGTCATAATGGATGCGTTCAAAGATTGGTCGGAATAAGATTACATAATGACACGCATTTTGCTATATGTCCAGCCATAAAGATCAGATTCTTATGGCTGGACATGTTGCAGATGCGGTTAGGGTGCAGACTTCCATCCTTAATGCCGCGGAAAAAAAGGTTCTTGTGTGGCTGGCTCAGAGGCAGCCGAAATGGATGACATCGGATATATTGACCTTTATTGGTACGTTGGGTGCTGTGGTAATTGCAGCAGGATATATTCTTTCATCCGGTAATATCAACTGGTTGTGGCTGAGTTCATCGGGTTTTGTCATCAATTGGTACGGAGATTCGCTCGATGGTACTTTAGCACGGGTCCGTAACCATCAGAGACCGGTCTATGGCTATTATATAGATCATACGGTGGACGCAGTGAGTGAATTTCTGATAGTTCTCGGAGTAGGACTTTCCGGATTGATGCATCTGAGTCTTGCACTGATGGTTCTGGTGTTCTATCTCATGCTTACGATAAATGTCAGCATCAATGCTCATCTGAAAAAAGAGTTCAAACTGACATACGCCAAGCTGGGACCTACGGAATTCCGTATCATAGTGATAATTGCCAATACTCTTCTTTTGCTTATTCCTGGTCTTGCGGAGTTCTCGCATGAGATTGTCATTTTTGGACATGATATAGTCCTCAGGACTATGGATTATGTGGGAATGGTGATACTTGTAATCTTGGCTGCCATTTATCTTACAGCCATACTGAAGGATGCCAAGGAATACGCGAAGATAGACCCTCCGCATAAAATGCAGTGACATGGTACATGTCCTGCTCAGATATATAAGGTTCCTTGGAGCAAGCACGGCAGGTACAGTCACGGATATGTTTCTGCTCTGGCTTCTGTCCGATGTTGTGTTTCCTGGGGGATATTGGAGGGAATATATCTTGTCTCCGGTCCTTTCGTTCCAGTGTGCAGTGCTGGTCAATTACACGATTTTCTATTTCTATGTATGGAAGGACCGGGTGGCTTCATGGCGCAGTCCCATCTTTTTCCTGAAGCGCTATCTGAGGTATAACCTTTCATGTTCGACTGTGTTTCTCTTCCGTTTCGGTGCCATGCTTCTGATAGAACGTTTTACAGGATGGGATGTAATAGTATGCAGCCTCCTTGCAATGTGCGTATCAGGTATCATAAACTTTATCCTTACCAACAATCTTGTATTTCGGAAAAAGTAGTACGTCATTCCGGGAAACGTGTCAATCTCCGGAAAATTATTACATTTGCAGATATGGATACAAGAAAGAATATCAGGTCCCTGCCGTTATCGTTGGCAGGGACATCATTGGGAATCATGCTTGCGGCAGCAGATTATAGAGTGGACTGGAAAGTTGCATCATTTCTGGTTATGGCGGTTGTCTTCCTCCATTTCTACTCAGTATTCAGCAAATCAGATCAGAAAACAGAAAAGACATGGGGACGCATCTGTCTGGCCCTTACGATAGCTAATGGCCTTGCCATGCTGTATTATAGCTTCGGAACCCTTCTCCTTATGGAGCCGCTGATAATGATGGTCTTGGGATATATGATAATCAGAGCTGTCAGACATACTGTATTTGTCAGTAGAGGTAAGGGCATTATTTATATATTCGTGCTCTTCGGACTTATTGCAGTAGGAGGCTCCTATTATGTCTGTTCCCACACATTGGGAAGCTGGCCGTTGCTCTTTCCGGCCTTGTCGATGGCTTTTCTGAGCATTGCAGCAAAGGCTGAAGACAGACGACTGAATATAGCAATGATAGTTTGCGGCTGGGCTGCCATGATAGCCTATTCGTGCCTGAGGATGTTCGATCCATGGCACTTCCTTTTTATCCTCTCTCTGCCTTTGTTCTTCACAAAGCATCAGTCACTCGCAACCTTTGCCTTCTCCATCCTCACCGGAACAGGCTTTCTGTTATATCTGTTACCGGCATAAAACACCACTGTCGGCTTAGTGCTTCAATATTGCACTAAGCCGACAGTGGTAAGAGATTCGAGGAATTATTCGACAAACTTCACTTTTCCGAAGTCGCGAGGCTTTGCCGCAGGACTTTCTGCGGGGTAACCCATTCCTATGCATATCACAGGGGTGTAACCTGGGCTGAATCCGAGCTTTGCGATTGCTTCAGGAGCATTGCGGAGGAATCTTACCGGACTTCCCAGACATACAGAACCGACTCCGAGAGACCAACCTGAAAGCATGATGTTCTGTGAAAGGATGCCGCAGTCTATTACTGAAAAGTCATATCCTGGATCATTGGCGATGAATACCATCGTAGGAGCATTCCTGAAACAACCTTTGATCATACCCTTGTCAGCCTCTGGATTGCCGGCAGCCATAAGGTCGACGATTTCAGCCATCACCTTAGGATCATCCACAACGCGGATTTCCCATGACTGCTTGTTCTGTCCGCTCGGAGCGTTGATGCCGCATTCGAGGATGGTCTGCATGGTTTCTCGTGCCACAGGACCGTCCTTATACTGGCGGATGCTTCGCCTTGTCATGATATTCTCGACTACAGCATTTTCATAATCTGAAGAAGTCTGGGGAGCCTGATTGCAGGATGCGAATGTAAGGAGGCATATTCCTGCAATGATAAGATTCAAAGTTTTCATAAGTGCGGTTGTTTATTGTGTTTAATGTTGTAAATTTACAAAAAATACTGAAACTGCCATGAAACGTTTTCTTATTATGCCTCTGCTTGCACTGTTTGTATCGTGTGGAGGAAACCAGTCTGATAATATTTACGACGGATTCGGTCTTAAGCCGAGAATAGTAGTCCTGACAGATATAGCCCCAGGAGATATCGAGCCGGATGATATGGAGTCCATGATTCGCCTTATGGCTCATGCAGACTTGTTTGAGATAGAGGCTTTGATAACTTCAGGAGGATGGAACAACAGCGAACGTGCATATCCTATAGGCTGGAAGGACAGTTTGAGCAGGACAATCAATGCATATGAAAAGGACCTTCCGAACCTGATGAAAAGAAGCGGACAGGAATCTTTCAGATCTCTGGTAGAAGAACAGACACAGCAGGAGATAGGATATTGGCCGAGCCCTTCTTATATGAGAAGCAGGGCGATGCTCGGAAGTCTTGAACTCGGACGTCATAAGATCGGTGAAGGAAACCGCTCTGCAGGAAGTGATCATATCATAAAGATAGCAGATGAAGATGATGACCGTCCTATCTGGATCCTTGCATGGGGAGGTGCCAATACCTTTGCTCAGGCTATATGGCAGGTGCAGCAGGAACGTTCTGCAGAGGAAGTCAAGTCCTTCCTTAGAAAGTTTAGAGTCTATACCATTACTGACCAGGATGTTCCGTACAACTACCGTTACAGCAACTATCCTTTCAGTTCGCATTATCAGATGCGCCGTGACCTGTCCGAGGACCTTATGTTCTTCTGGGATGAGAGTGCATGGCTTTCACAGAATGCGATAGGTTCATCCAATTGGAAGGAATATGTTGAGCATATCCAGGGACATGGTAACCTCGGAAGCATATATCCGAACTATAAATGGGGTGTTGAAGGGGATACTCCTTCATATCTCCATGTCCTTCCTAACGGACTTCACGACCCTTCTGTTCCTGAAATGACAGGTTGGGGAGGTTATTTCAGATGGGGCCTCGGGATGGATAAGGAGACATATTCATATACCAACCATACCGGAGACGTGAAAGAGACATCCCTTAAATATGAACAATATTTCTATCCTGCCATCTTCAATAATTTTGCAGCACGAATGGATTGGGCAGCAAATGGAGAAGGCAACAGAAACCCTGTAGTAAGAGTTGATGGAACCAAGGGACTTGGAATTTTAGAAAAATCTGTTAATCCTGGAGATAAGGTAACTCTTGATGCTTCTGCTACCTTCGATCCGGACGGGAACTCCCTTGTGTTCAAATGGTGGCAGATGCCTGAGTCAGGTACATGGGACGGAGTTGTGGATATCACAGGATCTGATTCTACTGTTGCTGCATTTACAGTTCCTGAAGATGCTTCCGGAAAGACCATACATATCATCTGCGAGGTATGTGATGACGGAACTCCTGTCCTGACCTCATACAGACGTGTCATATTTAATGTGGAATAATATGAGTAATACTGCACCTGCATTCGGCTGTGACCCTATGGGCGCTGCAATATATGACTTCCATAAGAACGGAAAGGCGGATACCCTTGTAGTCCGCTCTTCCATGTTTGATGACGATGAGATTCCGGTAGCCGATCTGTTCAGAGATTTCGCTCAGATGCCTGCTCTGGAGCGAGCTGCACTTCAGATGGCAAAGGGACGTACCCTCGATGTGGGTGCCGGTGCCGGATGTCATTCCCTCGCGTTGAAACAGATGGGAAAGGAAGTTGTAGCCATAGATATATCCAGCTTATCTGTTGATGTGATGAAGGAAAGGGGAGTGGATGCACGTCTGGTGGATTTCTATGATTCTTCGTTTGACGAGAAGTTCGATACGATACTGATGCTGATGAACGGCACAGGAATCATCGGCAATCTTGACAATATCGGTAATTTCTTTTCAGCATTGAAAAGATTGCTCAGACCGGATGGATGCGTTTATGTGGATTCAAGCGATCTTCGTTATCTTTATGAAGAAGAGGATGGAAGTCTTGAGATAGATCTTGCTGACGATTATTACGGCCAGCTTGACTATCAGATGCAATACAAGGATGTTGTCGGAGAGCCTTTTGACTGGCTATATCTCGATTTCAACACCCTTGCATATTATGCTGAAGAAAACGGCTTCAACGCCGAACTTGTAGCTGAAGGCGAGCATTATGACTATCTCGCACGGCTTACTTTTACATGTTAGGAAGACATCCGTTGTCTTTTGACAGTTCTTCTACCTGACCCTTAACCTCTGTCGCCCACTCGATATCTGTCCTGGACTTATCAAATGTGGTATAAGGCAGAGGTTTTCCTATTGTAATCACGAACTCCTGTCCCTTCTTGTTGAACAGTTCGTCCACAAGGAAAAGCATTCCGAGATTGAATTTCAGCTTTAGAAGCATGCTCAGTCTGGAAAAGAAAAAGAATCTCTTTGAGTTGAATCCGGATATGTGCATAGGAACGACATCCCTTTCGTATTTACGTGCCTGAGTCACGAACATCTTCTTCCAAGGCATCTCAGTGACCTTTCCCTTTATCTTTCTTGCACATAGGCCGGCAGGGAATACCAGCACTTGAGAATCAGACTGGAACATCTCTGCAATCTGGTTTCCTAATTCGCGGCTTTGCCTTGAGCTATAAACTTTTACAGGTACAAAGGAACTTTTCAGCGGCTTGAGATGAGTAAGGAAGTGATTTACAGGAACCTTGAATCCTTCACCATAGATTCTGTAAAATACAGAACCTATTATAAGAGCCTCAGGACCACCTAAAGGATGGTTGCATACGAATAGATATTTCTTGCCCATGTCAAGATTCTCTTCACCACGTACCTTGTATGTGATTCCTACATATCTCAATGCATCATCAAAGAAACCAGGACCCTTGTAATCATCCGCCTGCATGATGCATTCATTGAGCTGGTCCAGATGTATGCGTCTTTTCAGGAAGTTTATAGCGAAACGGGGAAGTTTCTTCATAAGCTTCGGTCCTAGAATCTCTTCGAAATTAACGAGATAATCTTTTTTGTCTTCTGTCATAGTCATTGGTTCAGTACTGTTTGGAACTTCGAAGGTACGAAATACTTTCCTAAATGTAATGGAATTTAGCATGATTAATGTATTTCTCCAAGGCGGTTAGTTAATACACATATGAAACGTCTTGATGTTTTTCTTGTCATCCTTATGGCATTGACAGCTATAAAAGTTCACGCCCAGACCGAGGGCTACACCGTGACCGGTCGAGTCATTGACCGCATGACCCGTGAGGGTATTCCATATGCTGCTGTAGTGATTGTGGGATTTGAAGGCTCCGGTGTGTCTGCTGATTCGACCGGAGCCTTTGTTTTGCAGAAGGTGAAACCGGGAATCAGTCAGTTTTCAGCGATCCAGCTCGGATATAGGACTGTGGTGACCCCGGAGTACAAGATTACTCCATATACTCCTTTTATAGAAATAGAAATGGATGAAGACCTTACTGAACTTTCTGCATCCACAGTGCGGCCTTCTCCGTTTCTCAGAAGTGTTGAAAGTCCAGTAAGTGTGAGGATTATCAGTGTCGGTGATATAGAGAAGATTCCTGGTGCAAATAAGGATGTCGCTCGTATCGTCCGTTCCTATCCTGGAGTTTCATATTCTCCTATAGGATATCGCAATGATCTGATTGTACGAGGTGGTGGACCTTCTGAAAATGCATTCTTCATTGATGGTATAGAGATTCCGAACATCAATCATTTTGCTACTCAGGGAGCGTCCGGAGGACCTGTCAGTATCCTTAATTCCGATCTGATAAGAGAAATAAACTTCTATACAGGCTCATTTCCTGCCGGCAGAGGCGGAGCTCTCAGCTCTGTTATGGATATAACCTTGAAGGATGGAAATCCGGATAAACAATCATTCAAGGCGACTATAGGAGCATCTGAAGTAGGAGTCAGCGCTTTCGGACACATAGGGCCGAAGACCACTTATGCTGCATCTGTACGTCAGTCATATCTTCAACTTCTCTTCAAACTTCTTGGGCTGCCGATGCTTCCTAACTATATCGACGGGCAGGCGAAGTTCAAGATAAAGTTCGATAATAGGAATGAAATGACCATAATCGGACTTGCCGGATTCGACGACATGAAACTCAGTTCCGATCCTGATGACAAGGGGGATGAATATCTGTTGAGCTACTTGCCTCTTCTCAAGCAGGAGACATTTACTATAGGAGCATCATACAAACATTTCGGTGATAAACATGTCCAGACCTATACACTTGGTTATAACTATTTGAACAACAGAAGTATAAAGTATTTGAACAATGATGAGTCTTCGGATGAAAACATAATTCTTGAAAGCAGCGGACTTGAAGGAAAGGCTCAGTTCCGGTTCGAGAACCGTTCATATTACGGTACCTGGACTATAAGGGAAGGAGCTGATGTACATTACAGACATTATAATTCGGATGTATATCGCCGTATGGCGGAAGGAATGCCCTTGGATTATTCGACCGCTCTGGGCTTCTCCGGATGGGGAATATTCGCTTCGGCCGATTACAAATCTCCGGGTGGAAAGGTAAATGCCTCAGCGGGAATCCGTGCAGACGGAAGTTCTTTTTCGGGAAGGACTGCAGCATTCTGGAAGCAACTTTCGCCGCGAGCATCAGTATCATATATGCCTTGGGGTGCATGGTCCTTCAATGCGAGTGCAGGTCTGTATCATCAGCTGCCTCCTGTTACTGCCTTGAGTTTCCGTGATGCATCATCCGGACTGGCTAACAAGGAGCTTGACTATATGAGAGTCTTCTCGACTGCAGTTGGAGCTGACTGGAAACTGCGCGACAGGCTATTCATAGGCCTTGAAGGCTTTTATAAGTATTTCTTTGATATTCCTCTTTCAGTTGCTACTGGTGTGCCTTTGACATGTGTCGGTGCTGATTATGGAAGCATCGGTGAAGAACTTCTGGTTTCTGTAGCAGCCGGACGGTCGTATGGCGTGGAACTTTTAGTACGATGGCTTATTCCGGACAAAGTGACTCTTGTGGGTTCATCGACATTGTACAGGAGTGAATACAGCAGCGGCAAAAGTGATGGATTCATTCCGTCAGCATGGGACAACAGATTCATTGTCAACCTGAGTGCCGTATATGAATTCCCTAAATATTGGAGTGTCGGTGTGAAGACCAGTGCGATAGGCGGTTCGCCATATACACCGTACGATGCAGATGAATCATCTCGAAAACTTGTCTGGGATGCAAGTGGAAGACCTGTCTATGATTATACTCGTTACAATGGGGAACGTCTGGATCCTTACTGGCAGATTGATATCCGTGTAGACAAGAATTTCTATTTCCGAAGATGGACTTTAGGACTATATGTGGATCTGCAGAATGTTACTTTCAGTAAGATCCGACAGCCTGATGCATATCTGAGTACCGGAGAGATCGTCAATCCTGAGGCTCTTCCTGCTGACCAGCGTTATGCTATGGAACTTCTTGAACTTTATAGCGGTACGATAATACCTGCATTGGGTGTGACTGTGGAATTTTGAGGTTTAAATTAGAAAGATTCAAAATAAATTTGGAGAATGTCGCATCATTGATTATATTTGCATTACAAAATGACATAAACAACTAAAACTATATCAGCCATGTTAAGTACAAGATTACACGACGCTATCAATGCTCAGGTGAATGCAGAACTCTGGTCAGCATATCTTTATCTTGCAATGTCTCTTGATGCCGAGTCAAAGGGATACAAAGGAGTTGCCAACTGGTTTTATGTTCAGTTTCAGGAGGAACAGGCTCATGCACGCATTTTCATGAATTATCTCAATTCGCGTGATGCAAAGGTGGAACTTCTCCCGATTGATGCTGTACCTTCTGAATGGCCTACTGTGCTGGATATGTTCAAGCAGACTCTCGAGCACGAGAAGAAAGTGACATCACTTATAAACAACCTTGCTGCGATTGCGAATGATGATCGTGACTTTGCTTCGATCAATCGTCTTGTATGGTTCATTGACGAACAGATCGAGGAAGAGGAATCTGCAAGGGATATGATATTCAGAGTAGAATGCGTGGAAAGTGACAAATACGGCATGTATATGCTTGACAAAGAGCTTGCGACAAGGGTTTACAATGTGCCTTCTCCTCTTGCTGTAGCAGCAGAATAGTTAATCCGAAACGGGTGTACATACACTTATTTCATCGATTTCAGGGTGTTTTTCCCTGAGATGGTGAAATAAGTGTTTTTTTTGGACAATGTATGGAAAATTTGACTACCTTCGCGGCCGTTTTGAAAAACCATAAGTTTAACCCTATTATAATTTATAATCATGCCACAGACGCAGTCAGTAAATTATAGTTTTTTAAGTAAGCTTAAGAGGCACGTCTCATCAAGTGCTGTGCTTATCTTCTTTACAGTCGCAGCCCTTATCTGCGCTAATGTACCTATGGTCAAAGACTGGTATTTCAGCCTTTGGCAGAATACCGTAAGTTTCTCTATCGGAAACTTCAACTTCTTCAGCCATGGTGGCCATGCAATGTCTTTAGGTGCCGTTATCAACGACTTCCTGATGGCTATCTTCTTCCTTTCTGTCGGACTTGAAATCAAGAGAGAAATCCGTGTAGGAGAGCTTTCTACACGTGAAAAAGCCCTTCTTCCTATAATCGGAGCATGTGGAGGTATGGTGATACCTGTCCTTGTATTCTATCTTCTCTGTCCGGATAATGCAGAGATGCAGAGAGGTCTTGCAATACCTATGGCTACTGACATTGCTTTTTCTCTCGGTGTTCTTGCAAGCTTCAAGACAAGAGTTCCTCTCGGATTGAAGGTCTTCCTTGCTGCCCTTGCAGTGGCTGATGACCTTGGCGGTATTATCGTAATTGCTCTTTTCTATACTTCGCATATCGATACCATGTTCCTCATCCTTTCTGCCGTATGTATAGCAGTGATGGTACTCGGAAATGTCTTCAAATGCCGTTCGAAGGCATTCTATGTGATTGTAGGTCTTGTCCTTTGGTATACAATGCTCAATTCAGGTATTCATGCCACTATCGCGGGTGTGGTTACTGCATTCTGTATTCCTGCAACTCTCCGCAAAGGAACAGGACATTACCTTGAGCGTATCCGTGAAAATGTGAAT
>JAEIGA010005342.1_pt1 | contig 19671 bp, 20 predicted proteins | sample 9270691 | NCBI WGS metagenome assembly JAEIGA01 (sample SAMN17057246, study PRJNA624740) | gut metagenome | biome: biome; isolation source: fecal sample | host: Bos grunniens | place: China: Xizang | collected 2019 | reverse complement strand
ATTTCTTTTGCTTTTTCTAAATCATCTTTTAAAATTGCTTGATTTATTGTTCCCGCTAAACAAGCACTTAAACAAATCAAACCTTCATGATATTGTTCTAATAATTCTAAATCTATTCTTGGTTTATAATAATATCCTTCAGTAAAACTTAAAGAAACTAATTTAATTAAATTTTGATAACCAGTTTTGTTTTTTGCAAGCAATATAAGATGCGCATAATTATCATCAATTCCCGCATCTTTTTCAAATCTACTTCTTGGTGCTACATATACTTCACACCCTATAATTGGTTTTACACCTTCTTTTATACATTCTTTATAAAAATTTACTGCACCATACATAACACCATGATCAGTAAGAGCAATAGCGCTCATTCCTAATTCTTTGGCTCTTTTAGGTAAATCTTTAATTCTACACATTCCATCTAATAAACTAAACTCACTATGGACATGTAAGTGAACAAAATCTGGCATAACTAAAATGCTCCTTTTTTAACAAAATTGTATTCAAAATATATCACATTTTTTTACACTTTTCAACGAAAAAAGCAAAATGCAACATTGCATTTTGCTCTTTAATTTCTACAATAATTTAATAATTTCTTCCAAACCTTTTCCTTGAGTTGTTGGAATTTTTAAAATCTCAAATCTTGATACTTTATCACCAAATTTGATTTCTACAACATCTCCAACTTTTACTTCATAACTTGGTTTTACTATTTTACCATTAACTGCAATTCTTCCTGAATCTGCAGCTTCATTTGCGACTGTTCTTCTTTTTATTACTCTACTTACTTTTAAAAATTTATCTAATCTCATAACTCCATCCTCTAATTTAAAATGAAAAAATATCTTTGAATTTAGCTGCTACATCTAGCCAAATATCATCATCAAACAATTTAAAATACTTAAAAATTCCTTCAGCATCATCTTGGTACCATTTACCATTTCTTTCAAGCATTCTAGATTTGGCTTCTCTAAAAAAGCTATATCTTTCTTTTCCATGACCATCAATTCCTAGAACTGTTAAATTCATTAAAACTGTATCATGTTCAAGAATTCCACATTCTCTAATTTTATTTTTTAAAGCTTCTACATCATAATTTACAACTTTAAATTCTACATCTAATTTACCATTTTCTATATTTAAAACTACATATTCTGCTCCACCAATATAATATGGTGAAACTCCAGCACAACCTGCATTAACAATTAACTTATTATTTACAACATCTTTCCACATTTTATCATGAGTATGTCCAAATATTAATGCATCTGCATCTAATTCTCTTGTATATTTATCAATCAAATCACTATCTTCTGGATGGATTTGAACTTCAACTGATTCAGGTGCACCATGAGCAAAAAGAATTCTTACTCCGTCATATTCTTTATACATACTCATTGGAAGTGTTTTAATATATTCTAAATTCTCTTTAGAAAGCTCATTGTACATATATTTTGTATTTTTAAATTGAATATTAGGCCATTCATATTTTGCATCATCATATTCAATTAAATACTGTTCTTTATTTCCTTTTAATACATCATTACTTATGCTTTTTACAATTTCTAAAGTTTCATTTCCAAATGGAAAATCATTTACTAAATCACCTAAAAAAACATATTCATCAACATTTTCTTTTTGTGCATCTTTTAATATTTCTCTTAATGCAACTGGATTTCCATGTATATCTGCTATAACTGCTACTTTAATATTTATCACCTCATCTATATTTACTTTAAGATTATATCATGCCTAATAAATCATTTCAAGAAATTATCTATATCTACTACATTGCATACATCCATTTGCTATATATGCAGAATCATTATTATAACAACTATTTTCCATTCTTAATCTGTAATATCTAAAAACAACTGCACTAATAAAAGATAATATAGTATACACTATTAACGCTACTATAAGTTCAGCAGTTATTCCTAAATAAAATACAGTAACTAATAATATCGAAAAAAATATTCCTGCAACTGATAATGGACAATTTAAATATTTTTCTAAAATAATTGAAAGAATTATTATTGCTACTGGTATAGCAAAAAAGATTAATAAAACATTCATATTTAATACTCCTTTTATTTGGGATTAATATATGATATTCTATCAATCTTATTTTTGTTAATTAATATGTAACTTCCATTAAACATAAACCTTGAGCTGGTAATGTTTTACCTGCTCTCATTCTTTCTTTAGATAATATTATATCTGGTATTTCTTCAGCTTTTATTTTACCTTGCCCAACATCTAATAATGTACCTGATATAATTCTTACCATGTTGTATAAGAATCCACTTCCTGTAAGTTCAATATATATTCTATCTTCATTTTCTATTACTTCTGCTTTAAATATTTTTCTTACACTACTTTTACTACTTGTTCCGCTTGCTTTAAAAGCTTTAAAATCATGCTCCCCTTCAAAATATTTAGCTGCTTTTTTCATCTCTTCTACATTTAGTTTTATAGGAAAATGATATTCCATATCTCTATAAATTGCACTTCCATATTTTGAATTATTTATTGTATATCTATATCTTTTAGAAATAACTGAATATCTACTATGAAATCTTTCTTCTACTTCTTCAGCTGATTTTATTACTATACTTTTCTTTAATTTTGAATTTATAGCTATTGGAAATTTTTCAACTGGAATACTTGATTCAGTTTTAAAATTAGCTGTTTGACCTAAACTATGCACTCCTGCATCAGTTCTTCCTGAAGCTATTAATTCAATTGTTTCTCCAGTAATTTCTCCTATCGCTTTTTCAATTTCACCTTGTATATTTAATTTTGTTGGTTGTTTTTGCCAACCATTAAATGATTTTCCATCATATTCAATTATTAATTTGATATTTCTCATAATTAATTATCTCTCCATTTTTTCTTTCAACTAGTTAATTATACTATGTTTTGACGTTTATTTCAATACTCCAAAAAACTCAAAAAGAGAACCAGCGTCGTAAAATCATTTTACCACGTTAATTCTCTTTATCTTTTTACTTAATTTTTATGTTACATAGATCCTAGGTATCCTAATGCTGCAATAATTAATGCACATACATTAAAAAATGCAAATACTGAAATGATGTTTCCTAAAGTGTATTCTTTCTCTTTCATAGAAACCACCTCCAATATACCTCTATAATATATTATTCGACAAAAAAGTCAAAATTCCTTATGTTTTCCCAAATATTACAATTATTTTAATTGTTTTTCATTTTAATAGCATTTATTGTTTAAAATAACACTTTATGATATTATTTGTATAATAATATTACCCAAAATATTATTAATTTTTATAGAAAGGTTTGACGCTTATGGAACTATTACAAGAAGTAAAAAAATCTAATAAACAAGCATTTAATAGCCTTATTGAAAAATACAATCATATTTTTTACAAAGCAGCTAGACTATACTTTTTCAGTGACAAAGATGTTTATACTGTTTTAGAATATTCTTTTTCTAAAGCATTTAAAGAAATTGTTAACTGCAAAACAGAAAAAGACTTTTTATGCTCTACTTTAAGAACAATTATTATTTATGGAGCAGAATTAAAACAAAAATATGCAAAAGACGTTGATAGAAAAATAAGAAATAAAGAGTTTTCTGTAAATATTGGCGATAAAATCACTTCAACAGAATCTATGGTTGATAACGCTGAATATCAAGCTTATCGTAGAGCTTCAGTTGTTGAAGAATATATTACAAGTATTGAAGAAGGATTTAGACCAATCGCATTTTTATACTATTATGCAGATTTAACTCCAGAAGAAATTTCTAAAGTTTTAAAAATTTCAGAATTTTCTGTAAATTCTAAATTAAAACCTATTAGAATTAAAATTTATGAAATGATTAAAAATAAGGAGGTTGATTTATAATGGATAATTTTGATAAATTACATGCAGACCAAGACGCCTTCATTAAAGGAGTATTTCGTGAAGATAAAATAGTAAGTCAACCAGTTTTAGATAGTTTTGAACAATATCTTGAAAAAACAAAAATAAAAGCTGATAAATATACTCATAAACAAAAGAAAGTTATATTACTTTTAATTATCCTTCTTTTAATATCTGTTGGTTGCAATATTTATTTAACTCTATTCCCTAGAGAAGCAAAACCAGAAAAACAAGAAGAAAAAGATCCTATCAGCTCATCATCTGTTTTACTTGATAATGAAGAAGATAAATCTGAAATTGATGATGTTGTTGAAGTTGATAGAAATGAAATAACAGACGACACAAATACAAATGTTGTTGATACTAATACAGCAGTTGAAAATACTCAAACTAATACAGTTGCAAATACAGTAGATAATACAGCAGCAGAAAACAAAGTAACAAATAATGTAACTATTGCAAATGTTACTAAAGTTCCTACTGTTGAAAAAGATTATACTAATGAATTTAATATAGAAGAATTTACAAAGACATTAGAAAAATATGCTTTAGGAATCAACAGAATCAAAGATAATAATGAAGATTTAGAGTCTAATACAATTCTTCTTGCTATAACAAAAAATTACTTTAATACACATTCAAATGCTTCTGGTATGGATGTTGATACAAAATACGCACAAACAGTAGCTAATATGCATAAATATATTGAAGAATTAACTGGTAGAGATTTACCTGAAAAACATATCCCATCATATAATAATATTATTGGTTATGCTTTAAGTACAAAATCTTATTTATATGGTAAAGATATTAGTATACTTCAAAAAGAAGCTTATAAAGTTTCTGATTTAAAAGTTGCAGAAAAATCAAAAGATGGTACATATCATGCAACTGCAAAAATTACTAGAACACTTGATTATATCGACACTGTTTATGAAGTTGATATCGATTTCAAAATCAATTCAGAATATACATATCAACCATACAGTATACTTTCACTAAAGGCAAAAAATACATCCTTCTATCCAGACAACACAGTACACTTTGTATCAAACTAAGGATAGAATAAGTTGAGATTAGGAAAACAATTAACATGAAGATAAAACTAGTTGCTAGCGACTTAGATGGCACAATTATAGATAGAGACAATCATATAGCTCGTAAAAACTTTGAAGCGGTTTCTAAAATTCATAATATGAATATCCCCTTTGCTGTTTGCACTGGAAAATCATATTCTGTTTCAAAAAAAGTTTGCGAACAATTTAATGCTACATTTGGAGTTTTCGGTAATGGTACACAAATAATAGATTTAAGAAACGGTAAAGAATTATTAAGAAATATTCTTACTCAAAAAGATTTATTATTCATTACAACTCTAGCTAGAAGATATAATTTTCATATACATCTATATACTGATAATGAAATAATAACTGAAGAATTAAAATATATGGATTTAAGAAACTTCTTACTTAAAAATGAAAACTCTACTGAAGCTTTAAAATTTAATATTGTAAAAGACATCTTACAATATATTGAAACTTATAAACCTGAAGTTTTTTCTGCTGTAATAACAACAGAATCTACTTCTTTAGAAAGCTTTCAACGACTACTTACAATCAATTCAAATATCGTTAGTACATATATTAATAAACGTGGAAAATATAGAGATAAAATAATTAACAAAGATTATGAATATATCAACGTATCACCTACTCATATAAATAAAAATGAAGCATTAAACTTTTTAGGTAAATATTTAAATATCAAAAAAGATGAGATGATGGCTATTGGTGATAACGTAAACGATTTAGAAATGGTTAAAGAATCAGGAATTGGAATTGCTGTTAATGAAGCTTATGATGAATTAAAACAAGTTGCGAAATATGTAACAAAATCATCAGTTACAGATGGCGCTTTCGCTGAAGCAATATACAAATACATATAAAACAAAAATCACACCTTTCGGTGTGATTTTTTTATTTATTTTCATTCTCTTCTTTTTCTTTTATAACATCTTCTGCTTTTCTTAATTTAGTTGGATGAATTGGTTCTTTAATTAAATTTTTAATTAATATTTTTTTCAAAACATCTTCTCTAACATCAGCAATCAATGTTCCATCTTTAGCAATTGAAATTCTTCCTGTTTCTTCTGAAACAACAACTACTAAAGCATCAGCTTCTTTTGATATTCCTATCGCAGCTCTATGTCTTGTTCCTAATTCTCTTGCTATATCTTTATCATCAGCTAAAGGTAACATACAAGATGCCGCTGCAATTTTATTATCACTTATAATAACTGCACCATCATGTAATGGTGTGTTAGGTTCGAATATATTTACTAATAATTGTGGAGAGATTTCAGAATTCATTACTATTCCAGTAGAAATTATATCTTGAATTTTTATATCTCTTTCAATTACTATTAATGCACCTATTTTTCTTTTTGAAAGTTCAACAGCTGCAATTGCAATTTTATAAATATTTTCTTTTTTCTTAGCAATTAAATCTTGATCCATTCCTAGAATTCTACTAATTCTATTAGTTGTACCTAATTGCTCTAACCCTCTTCTTAATTCTGGTTGGAATACAATTAAAAGCATTATCGCACCATAAGACATTACAGATGTTAGTATATAGTTCAATAATGTAAGATTTAAAACACCACTAATGAATGTAATAACTATTATAATCATTATTCCTTTAAATAATTGCCATGCTCTTGTTTTCTTAAGCATTGTTACTGCTTTCATTAATATGAATAAAACAATAACAATATCTAAAAATACTGTTAAATATGTAAAAAGACCAACATCTCCATTTGTGAATTTTTGAATCATATCTGTAATAAATTGTTGGTTTATTTTATCAACCGATGTACTCATCATATTTTATCACCTCAAAATTTATTCTATAAAGCTATTAAATAAAATATTAAAGTTGCAATTGTTGGTACAACCATCATTGCTAATAATACTCCAGCTAATATTTTTGTTAATAATTTCTTTTTATCCATTGTTTATTTCTCCTCTTAACTCGTAAAATTACATATATATACTTTATCATAAGCAAATATTTTTTTCAATATAATTTATCTAATAGATTAGAAAAAAGCACTATTAAATAGTGCTTTACTTCATATATATTGTTGGATTTAAAACTTCCCCATCTTTATAAATCTCAAAATGCAAATGTGGATCATCTAATATTTCAAAACTAGCACTTTCACCAACAGTTCCTATAGTTTGTCCTTTCTCTACTTCTTCTCCTTCACTAACAAATTCTGATGTTAATAAATTCGAGTAAATTGTTTTGAATCCACCTAAATGTTTAATTATAACTGTAAGTCCAAATCGAGGATCATTTTTTATACTTTCAACAACACCTTTTTCTGATGCTACAACAATACTTGTTTTATCTGCTTTTATATCTATTCCTGAATGAGTTGTCCATTCTTTTAAAGTTTCAGAATATATTAATGTATCTTTAGCAAAGTCTCTTATTATTTCTCCTGAAACTGGAGCTATAAATTTAAGTTCCTCTTTAACTTCATTTACTACCGTATTAGTTTGATTTACAGCATTATTAACTGTATTTGTATTAGTGTTAGTTGCTTCCTTTTTTACAACAGCTTCAACCGGATTTTTACTTACAATATTTCTTACTTTAACTTCATTTTTTAATTTAGATTCATTTACTTCATTAATACTTGAAGATACTGTTTTATCTTCTGAATAACTTACTGATTTTAAATCTTCATTTGATACAATCGCATTTTTCATTTCTAAACTATATAATTCTTCAGCAGCTTCTTTTTTTAATGAAGAATCATAAGTATTAAATACTGCAATAAAAACAACTATTGATAAAAAAAGTGCACCACCAAAAATATACACCATATTTTTTGAATCACGTTCATCTCTTAAATGTTTTCCCATATATCCTCCAAATTTAATAATTATTATAATTGTTTACACTTTTTTCAAAATTATTCATGTATTTCTATATCTTTATAATAATATTTAATTATTTCTTCGTAATTCTTTCCTGCTTTTGCTAAAACATCACTTCCACATTGGCTTAAACCAACACCATGTCCATGACCTATAACAGAAAATACAATTTCATCGTCTTTCACACTAACATTAAAATTAGTAGATTTTAATGAAAATATTTTTCTTACATCAACTCCAGATAATAATTTATTGCCTATTTTCATTTCTTTTACTCTACCTGATTCTGTATATGAATTAATCTTTATAAAATCAGATTCTCCAAAATTTATCGTAAAATCTGGATATGTTTTTAACATTATTTCAACCAACTTATCCTTCATAATACTTACACTCGAAGAATATGAAGAATAGTTATTTTCTCCATCAACCTTTACACATTGTAAATATGGATAATCTCCTCCCCATACATTTTTTGCAAGTTCTGTAGTCCCTCCACTATTACTATGAAAGAACGCATTTATAGGATTGTTTTTATAATAAATTATTTTCCCTTTTGTTTCATTTACGGCTTCTAAAATTTTATTCCAATAGTTATTTGATTTAGACTCTTCCCATCTAGCAAATCTATTTTCTTTACTTATCCAAGCTTGACAGCATAATGAACTATCACAAATACTTGCATTTTCATGTTTAGAATTGTTTATCATTTGATAAATTGTATATGTTCTTGCAACAACAGCTTGTGCTTTTAATGCCTCTATTTCAAAACTTGCTGGCATTTCACTAGCAACAACTCCATAAAGATACTTGTCTAAATCTAGTTCTTCAACACTTCCATCTTGAACATGTAAAAGCTTAATTACACTATATTCACCATAATCAAATGGTATATCTTTACTTGTTTCTTCTATTTTAAATTCTTTTGTAAATATAACCGGAATTATAATTACGCAAAGTACAATACAAAATAAATATATAATTATCTTTTTCATAATCACTCCAAATTACACTAATAATTTTCCTTTAAAATCTAATAATATCTTCTTCTCAATTCTAGATACATGCACTTGAGATATTCCTAATATCTTTGCAACTTGTGATTGTGTTTTATCTTTAAAATATCTCAAATCAATTATTAACTTTTCTCTTTCATTTAATTTACTAATCAAATCCTTTACTGTTAAATCATCAACTATTTTAGATTGTTCATCTTTTTTATCTTTTAAAAAGTCAACTATCTCATCACCATCTTCTCCAATCTTTTCATTTATTGATTCTACTTTTTTACTTGCCTCTCTAGCTGTTTTTACAACTTCTTCTGGTAACTCTAAAATTTTTGAAATTGCCTTATTATCTAGGCTATCACCTGTTTTTAATCTATAAATCCTTTCCAACTCATTTATCTTTATCCCCAATTCTTTAACACTTCTGCTAACTTTTATCATACCATCATCCCTTAAAAACTTTTTTATTTCTCCTAACATATATTGAACTGAATATGTTGAAAGTTCTACTCCAAAATCAAAATTAAATCTTTTCACAGATTCTATAAAACCTATACATGCAATTTGATATAGATCTTCTTTTTCATATCCACAAAAATAAAACTTTTTAACAGTTTTCCAAATTAATCCTCGATTTTCATCTAATAATTTCATCATCGATTCTTTATCCCCATTTTTTGCACATACTATAAGTTCTTTATCATATTCTTTCACACCGTCCCCCTTAGGATTTATCTTTAGTTAATTTCTCTTTTTAATTTTTTAGTCATTGTAACTTTAGTTCCAAGCCCTACAATAGATTCTATCTTTAATGTATCCATAAAATTTTCCATTATAGTAAATCCCATTCCAGCTCTTTCTAAATTTGATCTAGTTGTATACAATGGTTTCCTTGCTTCTTCTACATTCTCTATCCCCTCACCAGTATCTGAAACTTCAATCTCAACATTTTCATTTTCAATTAAACATTTTATTTTTACTATTCCATCCTTATTTTGATAAGCATGTACTATTGCATTTGTAACCGCTTCTGATACAGCTGTCTTTATATCAGATATTTCTTCTATAGTTGGATCTAACTGAGCAACAAATGCAGCTACAGCTATTCTTGCAAAAGCTTCATTTGTTGATTTACTCATAAATTCTATTTTCATTTCGTTTTTCATATGTACCTCCTTTAACTTATTTGTTTTAAATTATTTTCATCATAAAATACATCTATTATTTTAGGTATTCCAGACATTTCAAAAATTCTTTTTATCTTTTCATTAACATTTATTATTTCCATTTTTCCATCATATAAATCTATAGTCTTATATCTACCTAATATAAATCCAATTCCTGCACTATCCATGAATTTTACTCCTTTAAAATCAAACACCACTTTGATAGGCCTTAGTCTACTAATATCGTAGTCTACCTTATCTCTTATTTTTTCTACTTGATGATGATCAATTTCTTCAATAATTTCAAAAAGCAGAATCTTCTCTTCAATAAAATGCTTTACTATCATTTGTACCTCCTAATATTTTTTTACTTTTATAATATTCGCATTTTATCTTTAATTTCCTTCGAAGAAAAAATTGTAGTTTTGTCGAATATTTAGAGTCTTTCGACATTTTTTCGCATCAAAAAAGACCCTTGAATTTTCAAGAGTCTAATTTGTTTCTACACTTTAAGTAACATTGTTTCGTGTTGAATAATTTGAATTTCGTCGAATGAATGGTTGATCCAAAATCTATCATAATTAGTGTTGAAGATAATTTCTTCACCAGTTGTTAAACCGATAATAACTTCGACAACACCTTTAGCAATTAATGTAAAATCTTTGGGATTATATATTCTGCGCAACGCTGGAATTTGATTAAAATCAAGAGAGTATAATATTCTTTCTTCACCAAGTTGACAGAAACAAGTTTCCTTTGTTTTACTTGTGTCAACATCGATGTATTCAATCATACTATCAAATTCATATACATCGCAACCAAAAAATTCTACTGAACCTTTACCAAAGTTCAACCACACTAAGATTCCATTATCTTTCATAGGAATCCCTCCTTTACAGAGGACGATTTTTCATCTTTCGTACCAACAACCTTATTCTTATTACTTTTCCAGCAATCTTTAGCGTACTTTGTAATAAAAGGTGTTCCACCATAAAAAATGTCCATAATTATTATAACACGCCTTTTATAATTATGTCAACTTAAGCGAAATAGCCCTTTATTTCTAAAGGGCTATCACTTTATATTGTTTCAAATTTTATTTTTAAACCTGTATTTCTCTTTTTAGTATCACAATTATTTATCATATATTCGACTAAATTTTTATTACCAATAACGATTAATAATTTCTTAGCTCTAGTCATTCCTGTATATAATAAATTTCTTGTAAGTAACATATTTGATGATGGAGGAACTACTAAAATAACAACATCAAATTCACTACCTTGAGCTTTATGAATAGTAATTGCATATGCATGTTCTAATTGATCAAGTTCTGAAAAAGCATACCATGCAACTTTTTTATCATCATATTCAACTTTAACTTGTCTTTCATTAGTATCAATTTTGGCAATTCTTCCTATTTCACCATTAAAGACACCTGTTCCTGCTTCATAAGTTCTTAAATCATTTCTACTTCCTTTTTCCCAGTAAATATCATAATTGTTTTTTATTTGCATGATTCTATCACCTTCTCTAAAGATGAATTCACCATAATTCTTTTCTTCAATTTCATCTATTTTTGGATTTAATGCTTCTTGAAGACTTTTATTTAATTCTTTAGTTCCCATTTTTCCTTTTTTAGTTGGAGTTAATACTTGTATATTTCTAAAGAATTCATAATCACCATAATTCATTAATCTTTCTTTACTTAAAGATAAAACTTGATAAAGCATTTTTTCTTGATTAGATTCATTTATATAAAAGAAATCGTTTTCAGAATCTTCATCATAATTCTTTTGACCAATAAAATTAATTCCATTATTAACATTATGTGCATTAACAATTATTTTACTTTTAGCAGCTTGTCTAAAAATCTTATCTAAATGAACTGTTGTAAATTCTCCTGAATCAATTAAATCTTTTAATATACTTCCAGGTCCAACAGATGGTAATTGGTTTGGATCACCAACAAAAACTATTTTTGTTCCTAAATAAATAGCTTTTACTAAATAGTTCATCAAGAAAACATCAACCATAGACATTTCATCTACAACCAATACATCTGCATCTACTGGTGTTACGTCTGTATCTATACTACCTAATTTATCTTCTTCAAACTTTCCTATTTCTAATAGTCTATGAATTGTTTTTGCATCTTCACCTGTTGTTTCACTCATTCTTTTTGCAGCTCTTCCAGTTGGTGCACATAGAACTACTTTTCTTCTATGTGATTTATAAATTTCAATTAAACATTTTATAATTGTTGTCTTACCAGTACCAGGTCCACCAGTAATTATACATACATTATTCTCATTAATTTGATTAATTGCTTCAAATTGTTTTTCTGAAAGTTCGATATCTAATACATCTTCTTTTTTCTTTATTTCTTTCTCAAAATTCTTCATAAATTTTGTATTTTGAGAATCCCTTAAAGCAATCAATCTTTCAGCAATTTTCTTTTCTGCTTTATATAATGGTTCTAAAAACACCCATGTAGATTCATCTGTTTCAACTATATGAATTTCCGATTTTACATTTAAATTAATTAAACAATCTTCAATTCTATCTTCTTCAACTTCTAGAATACTTTTTACATATGTTACTAAATTTTCTTTTTGCACACATGTATTACCATTATAACTAGCTACCAATAACGCATATTTAATACCACTTGATATTCTATAATCACTATCCAATGGTATTCCTATTTGCATAGCTATTTTATCTATATTATTGAAATTAACACCATATACAATATCTACTAATATATATGGATTTTCTTGTATTTTTTCTACTGCATTTACTCCTAATGCATCATATACTTTTTTACTGTTATTAGCTCCTATTCCAAACTGTTCTAAAAAGCTAACTATTTGCCAAACTTCCCATTTTTCATTAAACTCTTCACCAATCTCATAAGCTTTATCTTTTGATATGCCTTTTATTTCAGCAAGTCTCATTGGTTCAAATTTAAATACTGTTAATGTTTCTTCTCCGAATTTTTCTATAATTTTTTTAGCTGTAGCTGGTCCTATTCCTCTTATTGTTCCACTTGCTAAATATTTTTCAAGTGCTTCTACAGTCTCTGGCATTAATTTTTCAAAACTTTCTATCTTAAATTGTTCACCATATTCTTGATGAACAACCATTTTTCCAGTCAATTTTAATGTATCTCCAACTGCAATAAAAGGTAAATATCCAACTACTGTAATTACTTCTAATCCACTCTCTAAAACAAATACAGCTATGGAATAACTATTCGATTCATTTTGGTATATAAACTCTTCAATATGTCCCTTTAATTCCAATTTATTTCTCCTAGCTTTAGCAAAAATATGTTTGTTTTATTCTATCATTATTATTTTATTTTAGCAAGAAAAAAGCGCCTATTTTTAAAATTTTAGGCGCTTGCTTTTTTATCTTTCTTCATCTCTTTCATCGATTGAATTTGGATCTTTTGTTTTTAATTTTGGATTATTTGTTAATGTAACATTTTTTTGACCAACTGGAGTTATTGTTTTATTTCCTTCCATTCTTGGTGATTCTTTTGTTATTACAACTGATGAATTTTTTACTGCTTGAAGTTCGGCATCATATTTATCTTCGCCATATACCCATTTATCTAAAGTATTTCTAGCTTTCATTGTAATTCCAACACCGAATTCAATAACAGATTTAACCCAATCTGGAGCTTCTTCATCATTTCTATTTAATATTCTATTTGTTATTCTTAACAATCCATCTTCAACATGTTGAGATCTTATCTTTCTTTCATTTGTAATTAAATCTTGTTTTGTTTGAAGTCTTAATGCACTTGATAAATGAGTTTGTGAATAGATTCTTTCTTCTTTTTCTCTATTCTTTTGCTCTTTATGACTTATTTTTTCTGTCTTTCTAATTGCATCTTCAATTTCTTTTTCATCTTTAATTTCGAATCTTTCAAATGAAATGTTTTCTTTAATTGATAATTCTTCTAATCTTGCTTTTCTTTCAGCAATTTGTTTTTCTAATTTTGCAATTTCAATATCAATTTCAGGATCTACTACTGGTTTTTCTTTTCTTTCTTGAGGTTTATCAGTTCCTTTTCCAACTTCTTTTGCACCTTCAAGTTCGCTTAATCTTTTCTTCCAATCTTCAAGCTCTGTAAATCTCATTGGATTTAATGAATCACCACGACCAGCTATCATTGCTTCACGATTTGAAATTCTAATTTTTAAATCAGCTTTTTCATTTTGTTTTGCTTCTTCAACTAAAGAATCATATATTTTACCAGCTTTAATATCTGAAAGTTCTCTTTTCCATTCTTGTAATTGTTGTTCTCTATTTGGATTAGCTTTATCACCATATCCTATTAAAACAGCTTCTCTACTTGCAATCATTGTTTCTAACGCAGCAATTCTTGTTTTTACTGCTTCGTCTAAATATGTCTTATTTACCTCTACCATTGGTTTTGGCTCTGGCATTTCAGGTTCTTCTTTATATTCAGCAACAGCTTTTTCTTGAGCTGCTTTTTTATCTCTTAATTCAGCAAGTTTAGCTTCATCTGATTTTAATTCTTTAGATTCTTTTGTGAATAATTTATCTTTATATGAATCGATATCATTATTCATTTTTTGAATTTCTTCTTCAATCTTTAAAGCTTTATCTCTATATTCTTTTTGTTTTTCAACAGGTAAATCTTGAGCTTTTCTTAAAATTGCATAGATATTATCAAGTTCTGTTTTAATAACATCTCTTCTATTTTTTAAAGAATTTAATCCATCATAAGAAACACTTTCAAGTTCCGCTTTTCTCTTTTCTTCCTCTTGTCTTTTTAATTCTTCTGCTTTCTTTCTTTCTGCTTCAGATTTTTTCTTTAATTCTTCTTCTCGTTTTCTTTCTTCCTCTTGACGTTTCTTCTCTTCTGCTTCTTTACGTTTTTGCTCTTCTTGCATTCTAGCTCTAGCTTTTTCTTCTTGTCTTTTTCTAAAGCCTTCTCTTGGATTAATGTATCTTTTATCTGCTTTTTCAATAGCTCTTCTTAATAAAACTCTATCATATGCATCTGGACTAGAAGGATGCATAAAGTTTGTATAAGTTACTTGGTGATTTTTCTTAAATTCTGGCTCACCTAATAACATATAGTTATATTGTCCTCTATTTTCAGGTCTTGCTGTAACTTGATCATCCCAAGTTAAATCAGTTAAGTACCATCTCTTTTCACCTTGACCATTATCTAAATAAACATGTGACCAAGCATGTCTTGATGTATAATCAGGATCATCAAAACATTTTCCTCTTACATATCTTGCTTTTATTCCAACCAATGCTAATGCATTTCTTAATGTCTCAGAATATCCTGCACATACACATTGACCAGTTGATAATCCTCCAATTAAATTTCTTGAAGTATTAACAACATCTCTTGTATGTCTCTTTTCAGCTGTAGTATCTGATTTAATCGCTGAATAATCATATCCCATTGATTTAGCAAGTCTTGTATATATTGTAGCAAACTTATCAATATCTGTTTCTTTTGGATCAATTCCACTTACAACTTCATCTAATAATTCTCTTGCTCTAACATATTCAATTGGTGTATATGGATCTCTTTGATTATCACTTAAATCAGAACCAACCATTCTGATATCTGTTATTTTAATTTTTTCATATATTTCTCTTAGTTTATCACTTGAAAGTTCTGATGCATCTTTTATTCTAATACTAATATTCATAGGAATATTTTTATTTAATGCTATCAATTTTTCAACTTGTGATACTGTTAGTAAAAGAGTTCCACCAACTAAGTAATCTTGATTAAAATCTAATGTTTCTAAATCAGAATCTCTATCTAAAAACATTGGATTCAATGTTATTCTTGCATCTCTTCTTACTCTTGCAGCATCTGAAATACAATATGGTATGTATTTATTTGCCATTAAGAATTTTAATGCATTTGTTTTATTTATAGAACCTTTAAATTCATTTGTAAAAGATTCATATATACTTAAATATGTTTTTCCTGAAAAATCTTCTTGAGATGTTGCAGTTAAGTGTGCTTGAATTTCTCTATTTCCACCAAAACTTACATATGTCTCATTATTTTCAGTTCTAAATTTATTTAATCTATCTACATCTTCAATATGGAATCCATTATTATCTAATGATAATCTATCTAATCTACCATTCCAAAATTCTAAACCATCTAAACTTGATATGTTTGTATTAATGAATGATAATGATGCTAAATTAGGATTTCTTAATACTTCAAGTATTTTCATTCCTCTTAAATCCACATTTCTTAAACCGAATGTATGTAAATTTGGAGCACTATTAACAAATGTTATTGCATCATTTACTTCATTATCTAATGGTCTATTTTGAATAGATAAAGAACCTAATCTATCTTTACCTCTCATGGCTGCAAATCCTGTATTTCTTGCTCCATCTAAAGCTAAATTTCTAACTCTTATATAATTTAAATCCATAGTTGATAAATCAAAACCATTTAAACTCAAATCTTTTGTTCCTGCTGGAATTAAATTTTGAGCCATATGGAATGTAGCTAAAGTACTTGGATCTGTATTTACAAGATTAATTCCATCAACGTGTGTTAATGTTCCATAATCTAAATTAAAATCTTCACTATGTCTTGATTCAACTTTAAATGATATAAACTTTTTAAAATTACTATTAAATCTTTTTTCATCACCAATACATTTTAATAAACCATCCATTTTAATTGGTTTATCTGTATTATTTCTAACAGTAATATGTCTTAATAAGCTTGGAAATTCATAAGCTATTTGTTTAATATCACTTAATAAATCATCAGTAACTGGTCCTTCTAAATCAATAACGATATTATTAGCTCTTTTTTGAGCTATACTTGGTGTTAAAATACCATTATTTTGAAATAATTTAATTAACTCTTTACTTTTTAAATTTACATTCATTTATAAAACTTCCCCTATTCTATCTTTCTTCTGGCTCAAATTCTTCTTCACGACTAAAATATGTTCCTGCTGAAACTTCTACATTTTCTACAGCATTTCCATCTTTGTCTTGTATTGTACTTCCATCTAAATTAACTTCAATTAAATTCTCATTTGAAGCTAGAGTTGTGAAATTTTTAACTAATGTATTTTGTAATAATAATTTTTCAATATTTTCTGGATTTACACCATCAAAATTAATTTCACTACCAATTACTCTTAATACTCTTGATTTTGGCATTTTTAATTTTTCCATATCTGTACAACCAACAAATACTAAAATATCAAGATTTTCTAATTTTATATCTGTAATATTTTCAAAATCACAAGCTGTAAATTGTATTGTTTTTAATTTTGAAAGTTTAGATAAATATTCAATATCTTCACCTTTCAAATCAAAATGAGATATCATTAATGCATTTAAGTTTGGTAAAGCTTCTAATTCTGATAAAAGAACATCTGTAGGTTCTCCATTAAATTTAACTCCTCTTAAATCCATTGTTGTAATATTTTCAATATCTTCATCTGTTACTTCTGAAAAATTTAATTTTCCAGTTCTTAAACAAATACATTGTTTCATTTCTTTACTTGTTATTTCTTCTTTTCTCATAGTTTTTTCCTTTTCTTACAAAATATAACATTACATCATTAATTATACATTATTTCATACACTATTTCAATTAATTATGTAAATTAAATCATATCTTTTTGGTTACAAAAAAGAGACTGTTTTGTTACAGTCTCTTACATTTTATCCAAATATTCCTTTTTTCTTAATTGGAGGTTGTTCATTCATTGTTTTTGCAAGTTCAGTAAATAATTCTCTTTGTTCTCTAGTTAATTTTTTTGGTGTTTGAACAATAACTGTAAATACAAAATCACCTCTCCAATTTCCATTAACACTTTTAAATCCTTTGTTTTTAATTGTAAATTTAGTACCTGTTTGTGTTCCTTCTGGAATTCTAAATTTTTCTTTAGATCCATCAACCATTGGAATTTCAAGTTCTGTTCCAAGTGCTGCTCCAGTAAATGTTATTGGCACTTCACAAAGTACATGTTCAGCTTGTCTTGAATATATGCTATGTCTTTTAATATGTACTACAACATATAAATCTCCACTAGGTCCACCATTTGGTCCTACTTCACCTTCACCTTTAAAAACAATTGCTCTTCCATCATCAATACCTTCTGGTATTTTAACTTTTAATTTTTTAGCTTTTTTAAGGATTCCTTTTCCATGACATTCTGTACAAGGTTCTTTTATTATTTTACCTTCTCCATTACAATGTCCACAAACTTTTTGTGTAGCCATTTGTCCAAAAGGAGTTGTAACTATTTGTTTAATTTTTCCTACACCATTACATACAGAACATTTTTCCGGTGTTGTTCCTGGTTTTGCTCCATTTCCACCACATGATGTACATCTTTCATTTCTGCTTATACTAATTTCTTTTTCTACACCAAGATATGCTTCTTCAAAAGTAATATCTATACTCATTTTTAAATCAGCACCTTTTCTTGGTCCATTTGAAGTTCTTGATCTTGTAGAACTTCCTCCAAAGAATGATGAAAAGATATCGCCTAAATCTCCAAAATCTCCAAAATCAGAAAAACCACCAAATCCATCAAATCCAGATCCATATGAATAATATCCACCTTGACCTCCATTAAATCCTTGTGGACCATTAAATCCAAATTGATCATACATTTGTCTTTTTTGTTTATCTGAAAGCACTTCATATGCTTCATTTACTTCTTTAAAATTTTTCTCTGCTTCTTCTTTATTATCTAAATTAGCGTCTGGATGATATTTTTTTGCAAGTTTTCTAAATGCTTTTTTTAATTCATCATCTGTTGCATTTTTTGATACACCAAGCACCTCATAATAATCACGTTTCTGTGCCATTATTACTTTTTCCTCCTAATATGTTCATTATAATAGCTATATAGAGGCCAGACTGTTATTCTGACCTCTCTTATAACCATTATAGATTATTTATTATTCATCTTTTTTGTCATCATCTTCAACTTTATATTCAGCATCATAAACTGTTCCTTCTTTTGCTTCTGATTCATCAGCAGCACCTTCAGCTTGAGCAGCTGCAGCTTGTGCAGAATATAATTTTTCTGATAATTCGTAGAATACTTTTGTTAATTTTTCTGTAGCATCTTTGATTGCTTCTACATTAGCACCTTCTAATGATTTTTTAACATTTTCGATTTCTGATTCTACTTTAGCTTTTTCTTCTCCACTAACTTTATCACCTAATTCGTCTAAAGTTTTTTGGCTATTATATACTAAACTTTCAGCGTTATTTCTAACTTCGATTTCTTCTTTTCTCTTTTTATCTTCAGCAGCATGTGCTTCAGCATCTTTGATAGCTTGATTGATATCTTCTTCTGAAAGATTTGTACTAGCTGTGATTGAAACTTTTTGTTCATTTCCTGTAGCTTGATCTTTAGCAGATACGTGAACGATACCGTTAGCATCAATATCAAATGTTACTTCGATTTGTGGAACACCTCTTGGTGCTGGTGGAATTCCTGTTAATTGGAATCTTCCTAATGTTTTATTGTAAGCTGCCATTTCTCTTTCACCTTGTAATACGTGAACTTCTACAGATGTTTGACCATCTCCAGCTGTTGAGAATACTTGTGAT
>JAEIGA010005341.1_pt1 | contig 19671 bp, 27 predicted proteins | sample 9270691 | NCBI WGS metagenome assembly JAEIGA01 (sample SAMN17057246, study PRJNA624740) | gut metagenome | biome: biome; isolation source: fecal sample | host: Bos grunniens | place: China: Xizang | collected 2019 | reverse complement strand
TGTGTGATAGGAATCCTGCTTGGTTGTTACGCTCTGCTAGTTTTTATCTCCGTCGATTTGAAAAAAATCTGCAAGATTCTAAGGTGTCGGAACAGGAGGGATGACAATGGCTGACATTCTGATCCGGGGCATGGAGATGCCAGATAGCTGTTCCTATTGCCCAATGTGCTACGACATGATTGAATGCACAGTTTCACCGTTACAATTTTGGCACGGAAGGCCTGAGAATGAGCAGTTTGATTTCTGCAACGAACGCCATCCATTATGCCCTCTCATCGAACTCCCGCCGCATGGGGATTTGATTGACAGGGATGCGCTGATACAAACGTGCAATGAAATCATTGACGAGGATTGGAACGCGAAAGCCGCTCCATATAGTTGGTCTTATGCATACGAATCGTTTGTTGATGATGTCGAGGCAAAACCCGTCGTGATCCCGTCGAACAAGGAGGAAAGCACATGACCGAGTATCAGCGCGGAGAATGGGATATGTTTAACCTTATCACAAGCGTCTATTTTGGAAAGCAATATTATTTTCTGCAAGACAGCGGTTGTGTGTACTCCCGTGAGAGTGGAAAAGAAATGTCATTTGATGATGCTTTCGACGAATTTGCAAAAATGATTGGGGATGATGGGAGTATATGACCGTCCAAGACTACACCAAAGCCCTGTGCGACTTGCCGGGTGGCAGAGAAGTGCAAATTCGTCATGCGATCCAGGAAATGGCGGAGTTGACCGTTGAGTTGACTAAGGAACTTGATGGGGAAGGGGAAATGCGGCAAATCAGAGAGGAAGTTGCCGATGTGCATTTGATGTTGGCGCAGCTTATTGAGATTTTCGGATTCAGTCGGACAGAACTTTTCTGGATGCAAGAGGATAAGATGCGCCGCACGTTTGAACGGAAGGGGATGACCTGGGAGTGAGATACGTTTTGAAGCGCGACGGCGCAACCTATGTAGAAGTGCCGACGCTTAATGCCCTTGCTTCTGCCGCATGCAGACTCGGACGGGATTACGCCAGAACGGGAAAAGTCTCGCCGGAGCTGGAAGTCACTGTGACCGCAAACAGAAAGTGGCGTCGAAAGAACGGCAAAACGTTCTGCCCTGCGTGCGGTGCGGAGTTTCATTTCTGGCTGAGTTGTTGGAACGGATGTCCGGTGTGCCTGGAAAGAGTGGAAGGAGTGGAACGCGGCAAATGACAGTATTTGTGACGGGGCTTATCTTTGGCAGCATCATCGGGTACATGACGTGCGCGATCATGGTTGCCGGAAGTGACGACGACGACAAATGGAACTGACGAAAGGAGAAACGGATGAACAACAATATCACGAAGATCAACACGGCGCTTGCGGTGCTTCTGGACGCAAAGGAGAGCATTATGCGCTATGAGACGGAACGGGAACTTGACGGCGGCCTGCTGCCCCGCGTGGGATTCAACTGCGCAAAAGAGGACACGCCCGAAGCGATCAAGCGGCGGCTGGTGGTCGTGCGCGGCCTGCTGAATCAGATCAACCAGGGTTATACGAAAAAGGAGTGAACGCTGTGTCCGTTAAGGTTGTAGACAATTACTGCTTGGGATGCGAGTATCTTGGCTACGCCTACGGCTACGGCGGAGCGCCCCGGTATTTCACGCTCGGACGGTGCTGCGATTATCTCTACAAAACGGGGGATCTGCGCGGGTGTCCGGCGGGAGATGGGTGCGACAAATTCAAAGAGAGGGAGAGTGAAAGTGTCACAACTTGTGTTTTTCGATAAACGCCATGTGTATGAGCTGGACGGTGTTCAGATACCAAGCGTTTCGGAGCTGACGCGGTTCATATCCCGCGAGGTCTACGGCGACATAGCGCAGTTTCGGCTTGACAATGCCGCCGAGCGCGGGACAAAGGTACACAAGCTGACGGAGGCGCTGGACAAATACGGCGACGCCGATGTTCCGGGGGATGTTCTGCCGTATATTGAAGCCTATCTTAAATTCCATGAGGAACACGAAACCGCATGGGATGAAATCGAGGCGGCGCATTTCCACCCGTCCGGGGCCTATGCCGGAACGCTGGATCGCGTCGGAACGGTAGACGGTGCGCGGTGCATTGTTGACATCAAGACGAGCAGCAAGATTCAGAAAACGCTCTACACGGCACAGCTTAATTTGTATCGCATGATGCTGGACAAGCCGGTGGACAAGCTGCTGATCCTGCACTTGCAGAACACGGGTAAATACAAGCTGGTGGAGCTGCCGATTGACGACACGCTGGCGAACGCCTGTTTGACGTTGCATGAGGCGACAAAGAAGCAACGCCGAAAAAAGGCGGTGGCCGAGTGAACGTCGCCTACAACATGGATTGCCTTGACGCGATGCGGCAGATGCCGGACAACGCCTTTGATTTGGCTGTGGTTGATCCGCCGTACAGAGATGTTTCAGAAAACGATGCATTTCCGCAAATGAGAAAATTAGGAAAAGGAAGAACGGTTTTTCATAGCGGAAAGCCCACAGGCGAATACTGGCAAGAATTGAAGCGCGTTTCAAAGGAACAAATCATTTTTGGAGCGAACAATTATGGCTTCGAGTTTAAGGGCTTCATTGCATGGGATAAATGTGTGCGCGGATCTGATCGGTATTCGCAAGTTGAAATTGCTTCTCTATCGGCCGGACTTTCAACGGTTTCAACAATCGTTCAAGCTACCACCTACATAGAAGAAGATAAAATCCATCCAACGCAGAAGCCCGTCGCGTTGTACTCATGGATATTCAGCCGCTATGCCAAACCGGGTGACAAGATTCTTGACACGCATCTTGGTTCCGGCAGCAGCCGGATCGCCGCCTACGATGCCGGTCTTGATTTCGTCGGATATGAGATCGACAAGGAATATTTTGAAAAGCAAGAGGAACGCTTTGAGCGCCACACGGCGCAAATGAGCTTGTTTCAAAAGGAGGAAAGCGAATGAATGAAGAAATGAACCTTGTGGTTCCACAAGAGGAAACGGCGCTTGAAGCAGTAAAGCCAAACACGCCGTCAATCTGGACTGATCCGGCTGCGGCGAAGCAGGCGTATAGCATGGCAAAGTATCTCGCGGCGTCTGATCTTGTGCCGGAGCAGACATATCGCGGAAAACCGGCTAACTGCCTGGTGGCGCTGGACATTGCAAATCGCGCAAACATTTCGCCGCTGATGGTGATGCAAAACTTGTACATCGTCAAGGGTAAGCCGACGTGGAGTGGTTCGTTCTGTGTGGCGGCGGTAAACGGCTGCGGCAAGTTTACGCCGTTGGAGTTCGTCTTTGTCGATCAGGGCGGCGGCGGGTGCTTTGCCAGGGCGACGCGGCTGAAAGACAACAAGGTTTGTCAGAGCGACACGATCACGATGCAGATGGCAAACGACGAGGGCTGGGCGAACAAGACCGGCTCCAAATGGAAAACCATGCCGCGCCAGATGATGATGTACCGTGCGGCGTCGTTCTTTGCGAGAACGTACTGCCCGGAAGTGCTTCTCGGAATCCAGACCGTCGAGGAAGTCCAGGACGTGAAGGGCTACGACGATCCGGAGAACGACACGACAAAGATTCATCTTAGTAAAGGAGGACAGAAAGAGTGATCTTGTATCAAAAGGGGAATATGGTGGCAACCGGGCGTCTTTCCAAAGACGCGGAGTTCCGTGTTGCCGGACAGAGGCAGAGCCATTTCTGTTCGTTCTCGATCCCGGCGATGGAGAACGCGAACGGGGAAACAACCTGGATCAACGTGGACGCGGCGTTTGAGTGTGCGGACTCTGCCCGGAATCTGAAAAAGGGCGATCACGTCCTGGTCTGTGGCAAGATGGAATCGCGGGAATACGTCGGGCGAGACGGCGTTCGGAAAACGGTGCAGGCGTTGAAAGCGGACTTTGTTCTGCCGATGATCCAAAGCAGGGGAATCGACGAGCTGGCGAACGCTTTTCCCGGTACCGTGAATGTGGTCAACGAGGGAAAGCCCGTTTGGGCGGATGAACTGGACGACGGCGCTCTGCCGTGGGAGGACGAGAAAAGTGTGCAATCCGTATCTGGAAATGGCAGAACGGCTCCGGGCTTTGGCGGCGTACAATACGACGCCTGAAACGACCGTATATCCGTCTCTGCTGGCCGAGGCGGGGCTGGACGTACTGGAATGCCCCGTGTGCGAAAATCGCGGATATGTGCCATTTAAGAACGAGGACGGCGCATGGATCGCAAGGGAATGTAAGTGCATGCCGGAGAGACGTGCGATCCGCCGTCTGAAACGGAATGGTCTGTACGACGCTGTGAAGCGGTACACGTTCGGCGCTTACGAAACGCCGGACTCCAAGCGCGAGAACATCAAGCGGCTGGCGGAGCAATTCGCCGCCGCTGATACGGGATGGTTTTTCATTGCCGGACAAAGCGGATCCGGGAAAAGTCATATCTGCACAGCGATCTGCGCCGAGCTGATGAAGCGGAACAATCTGCAATACATCTTGTGGCGAGACACGACCGCCAAGCTAAAGGCGGCTGTCACGGACGCGGAGGAATACGAAGCGGGGATCTCGCCGCTGAAGAAAGTCCCGGTGCTTTACATAGACGATTTTCTCAAGGGGAAAGTGACGGACGCTGACATCAACCTGGCGTTTGAAATCCTGAATGCGCGGTACAACGATTCCCGCAAGAGAACGATCATCTCCACGGAGCGAAGCATCTATGAGATCATGGCGCTGGACGAGGCGCTTGGCGGCAGAATCTACGAACGCTCAAAGGGTTTCTGCATCGAAGCGCCTAACGAGAATTGGAGGACTGCTTGAAGTATCTGGAATGCGAAGTGCCTGTCACGCCGGTTGGAAAAGCACGACCGCGCATGACGAAAGCGGGACACGTTTACACCCCGACGAAAACAAAGGACTTTGAAGCGTTGATCGCTATGTGTTGGGAAACACAGACGAACTGTGGGAAAGTGCCGGGGAGAACGCCAATCTGTGCGTTCATCGAGGCGCGGTTCCCGATACCAAAAAGCGCAACAAAGAAGCGCCGGGAACGGCTGAAAAGTGCGCCGCACACGAAGAAACCGGACGCGGACAATGTAGCGAAAGCGTGTTTGGACGCGCTGAACCATGTTGCCTACGACGACGATTCCGGCATCTGCCTACTTGTCGTGAACAAGTTATACGCCGACGAGCCGAGCGTGAGAATACGGCTGTCCTGGCGCGAAGAACTGGAAGGGACAGCATAAAAAGAACCGCAAGGGGAAATCCCTTGCGGTCTTTGTTTGTGTGGTTATTTCTTGCACATATACGTCCACAATGTTACGGCTTGCGCGTAAGTCAGGCCAAGATTTTCTTGCGCCCACTTGATCGTGCCGTCCTTGCCGCGCCCTGCCGGGTTCCCGGAGTCTGTCGTGCCGAAGTCATAACTTTTCTCATTGTACGCCTCGACAAGTTTTGCGGCTGTGGTGAAGTCATAACCGTTTTCGTAAGCGTTTTCGTAACGGTCTTGCATTCCCTCGCTCAAGAACTGCGCCATGATCTGAATGGTCGTGTTGAAATCCTTGTTTTGTCTTGCGACTTCTTGGACAAGCGCGGCGTCTTTTACGCTGTCCTCTCCGGTGCGGTTTTTCAACATGGCCGCAGCGGTTTGGTACATGGCGCGGTATGCCGCGTTCTGCGCTACGCTGCCGTCTGATTTGTCCGTCCATGTCAGATCGTCCGAATCGGCCTTGATCTTCTTTCTGCCTTCGTTGGTGGCGTATTCCAGAATGCTCTTGACGGCGGCGGCTTTCTCTGCGTCGGTCATGTTGCGGTATTCTTTGGTGTTCATAAGCGACGCGATCTGCCTATTTGCCGTCTGTCCGTAGGTCTTTTGATAGTTCTCTTTTTGCGCCTGGTTCAGATTGACTTCTTTACCGTGGAGCTTCATGTCCGGCACATCGTAAAGAGATTTCGGGTAGATGTCCGTCACGCCGAGAACTTCATGCAAACGGGCAAGCTCTTGGTCTACGGGATCTGTGCTGATTTCAGAGACATAAGCCGGATTCAGGAAGTTGTTGATTGCACGTTCCGCGAGATTGCCGTTGCTTTCCGTTTCACCCCAATTGTTGATGTACTCCGTCTGATTGTACTCCAACAGCGGCGTTTTTGCGCTTGCTTTGCCGATTGACTTTTGCAGCCAACTCGGCAGCATGCTTTCTTCGTCCGTGTAGGTACTCATTCGGTTCTCGCCCTCAAAGGTGCGTTCAAACTGGCCGACAAGCGTATTTGTCAACCCCTGGGAAAGATAACCGGCAGCGGAGGTCAGCGCCATCTGGATCAGATTGTTGTCCGAAAACTGCACATTGGAAAGCGCGTCGTTCACGCCGGACAGCATGGACATGTTAATCATCGGATCGGCAAGGGAAGTAATGGCGGATTCAATGTCTTTCGGATTCAGCCCGCCTTCCTCCATCAAATCATACAGCGTGCCGCCGACAAGCAGAGGCATAACGGTGGGGGAGAAGGTGTCGATCGTGTAGCTCTTTCCGTTGATAATAATGGAATATTCCTGTTGCCCGGTCAGACTGTCAAAGCTGGCCTGTTTTTCGTTTTTGTCTTTCGCTCCAATCAGGTTTCCGGCTTGTGCAAGCAGAAAACCGGCAGCGCATACGGCGGATCCGGTGAGCGTTTTCGCCCACTGATTTAGAGCATCATTAGCTGTAACATCACTGTTTACGTTCTTCGCCTGAAATGTTTTAACCAGCGCGTTTACAACGCCAAGCGGGGAATATTCCTCGCCGCGAACAAGAACGTTGGCAGGGGTTTTACGGAAGGGAAGAACGCCCTCAGAAACAGCTCTGACAGCTTTCGGCGTGGTCTGCTTTCTTGCGATCTGCGACACCCATCCGGAGAAAGCGTTGGTGTCTCGGAACGTCGACTCTTGCGCCTCTTTGATAGCGTACAGTCTGCCGCGATCCAAAACGTCCTGGTCTACGGTTCCGTTCTCCATCATTTCCGCCGTGACGCCATGCGCTTTCAGATAACCGGCCAGCGCGTTGGCGTAGTTAGCGCGGCTAAAAATCACGTCGCCTTGTTCCATGGCCCAGTTTGTCGCTTTGCGATATGCTTCAAGAACTCCAAACTTAAAGACGCGCTTTTTGTCGTTTACTTCGCGCATAAACTGGCTGTTGTTGGCGGCGCTGATGTCGCCAAATTTCGCCTCGCCAAGCGCGGCTTTCTGCACGTTCTCAAAATCTGCTCTTGCGGCAGCGTACAGCTTCGGAGAAACGACGAAAGAGGTCATGCGTTCATACTTGCCGCCGGTGACAATGTGCGCGACGTGTTCCATTGCTGCAAGCACTTCCCGCTTCGCTTTTGCCGTCAACCCCATCGTGGTATTACCGAGAAGGTTTCTGGCCTGCGTTTTGAAATTGCCGAGCATGTTGACGTATCGCAATGCCGTCCACTTGTCCATCCACGTTGATGGGAGCTGCGCGGCAATGTTCTGTTGGATTGCTTCTTCTGCGGTGTTTCGTTCCGCGTCGGTTTTGGCATCCAGATAATTCTGCAAAAGCTGTTGGTCGATCTGAATGTCTGGGGCTTTGTCGCCCAGCTTTTTCTTGTATTCCTCGTTCAGATCCTGAACGCTGCGCTGCATCATAAACAGGCGGCTTTCCGGCGTAAGCGTTTTCAGGATCCGCTGTGCCTGCAATGCTTGACCGGCGTTGTGAGAAAGCTGGATATAATCTTTTGCAAGGTCAAGAAACTGTTCCGCCGTCATGCCGGAATTTGCGGCGTTGTTGAACAGAACAGCACCCATCGCTACAAGGTCGGCGTCCGATTTCCCGGCTCTTACTGCCGCCGTCCAGTCGTCTTTTGCTTTCTGCCATCCGACGCGCTCAATGGTTTCTGTCGCAGATTTTACACGGCTGTCGTTGCTCTGCGGCGTATAGGCAAACTTGCCGTTAACAAACGCCTGCTCGATCTCTCTGACGCGCTGATCCGGCGTTGCTTCGGCCTCCATAACCGTTCTGCCGCCGCGCATGGTTTGTTTGCCCTGCGGGTTTGTGACAGGCAAATCGACGGGACGCGCCGGATTCTCGCCCTCCGGGTGATACTTGTCCGCCCGGTTCTGCCAGTTGGAATAGGGATCATAGCCCAGCGGAGCTGCGCCCGTGGAATCTTCCGGGGAAATTTGGTTCTTGACATTTTCGCCGGTATCTGTTAAACTATACTCCTGTGGATTTGATCCGTCTGAGGATGGCGGGGGCAAAGTACCCTCTAACCTACCCTCTTGGATCAAGTCCACATTTACTATTTGATGGGTTCGATAATTATTGACATCTGGCAATACTTCAACGTCAAATTTGACGATATACGGCTCATTGCCGATGTTCAGACTGGTTTCAAAATAATCGTAACGAACACCCGGCTTGTTTTTCCCTGCACGTTGTGAATACTCGCCACTTCCGATATACTCAGCGTTTTTGACCACGTCCGGGAGGACGTCTAATACTGCAAGTTTTTCGGCGCTCAGATTTTTGTCACTGATTACTTTTCCAGGAACGCCAGAACCGATTTGAACCAGATACTGTTCTCCCGCAAAAGACAACCCATTAACCGGTACGTTCTCGGCTCGCTGAAACAGCTTTTGGTAGAACCGCGTCAGGACGGTTTTGAATCCCCTGCCGGTTCTCTCGCTTAATTCTTGCGCCTCGCTAATTTCTTCTTGAGCTGCCCTAACAGAATCCTCCGGCATTTCTACCGCAGCAGTTGGTTTTTCCGATTGCTGCGGTTTTTCACCGTTGTAAGGATTCTTAATAACCGTTGCTCTACCAGCTTTGACAGGGGTTTCAGTCTGCGTTGCTGCATTCGACTCTGCAATCGCTTCTGCTGCGTTTTCTACTTCTACCGGCGTGTTATTGCCCTGATCGGCAGACTGCGTTACAGCGGCGTTATTCGCTAAGTTCACGACATCTTCCGCTTTGACGTTCGGGGACGCCTTTACCACTTCCGCAATCATGTCTGGCGTTACGTTCGATCTGCTGTTAATGGCAACAGGGCCTGCACTAAGCAAACCGCCGATTGCAAAACCGCTGCCAAACTCTTTCGCAGATGTCACAGGGTTAAACACGGCGTTCTCGTCGGAAATGGAGAAAAGCGGGTTGTCTTTGCCGTAAACAAGCGCCTGCATTCCACGCTCAACAATGCCCTGCACGACTTCCTCTTTGCCCTCGTCAACGGCAGAGTCAAGCCATTGCATAAGCGCCTTGCCGCCTTTTTGCAGCTCTGTCGGCAATGTCTGAATACCGCCACCAACCTCGATTGCGGCATTGATAAGGCCGGTAGTGGTTGCGTACATTGTCGCTTTCCAATCGTCCGCGCCGTCCTCTTTTGCGGTGTTGTACGCTCTGCCGGTGGTGTCTACAAACGACGCCCAAAACTGCGGATTGCTTTTCAGTCCACTTGCTACGCTCTGCGCGGTCTTAATTGCCCCAGGCAGCTTTGACGCCGCTTGTGCTGCTTCGGTTCCGGCGAGCATTGTTCCGCCTTTTGCAAGAGTGCCGGACGCGATGTTTGATCCGCCCGTCATGTAGGCAAGGGCAAGCTGCGGTAACGCTTCAACCAGCGCGGTTCCAAGTGTGTCAACCGTCTGGACGACCTTTCCGGCCTTTTCCACGTTCTTGTCATAATATGCCCGGTTTGCCGCCTGCGTTGCTTTTGTTGCTTCGGCAAAATTGGAAAACGGATTGTCTTTCCAACCAAACGCCCTCGCAGCGGTTCCGAGCGTCATATCACCCAAACCGGCGACGCCGGAAACAATGTCATCTGCGGCTTTTATGCCCCATCCGGCAATCATTCGCCCTGTGTTCAAGGATTGCGCGGGCGCGTTCTCGTTTCGTCTCTGGCGCTCTCGCTCCGCCGCCGTCGTTGCTTTTGCGGAAAAAACGTGCCGGGACGCATCATCAAGCGGATCAATAAACGCTTTCTCGGCGTAGTAAACCGGATTTGACAGGAAATCAACGGCTTTTTCAAACATCGGGCTTCTGCTTGCTTCGATCCGCGCCGGTTCGCTTTGCGGGATGTTATACTTTTTCGCCGCGCCGGAAAGTTTTGACGCGGTTTCCTGTCGCTGTTCCGATTTGGTTTTAGGCGTCTGTTTAATTCCCGCTTCTTTGTACCAATCGTCAAGCGCCTTGTTTTTCTTAGCCATAAGCTATCCTCACTTCTTGCCTGAAATGGCGTCCAAAACGGCGGAAAAGTTGTTCCAGTTGTCACGATCCGCTTTATTATCAAGCGCAGATTTCGCGGTGTTATATTCTGCGCTGGTGATCTTGTCTTGCATTAACAGATTGTTCAGTTTACTTGTCAAAACTCTCTGATCTCCGCGCGTGATCCTGGTGCTGGAATTGCTTTGGGTAGTGGTGTCCGTGTTTTTGCCTCCGGTCGGCTCGGCTTTCGGCTCTGCGCCGCCTCCGCCGCCTCCGCCGGACTTGCCGCCACCACTACCCCCGCTAAAATTTCCGCCGTTCAAAAGCTGCCAAAAAGCAGTCATCGTATTGATCTGATCGTCTGTATAGCCCAAATCACGATAACCGGAAAAATCGCCGTAGCTTGCAAGCGTTTTTGCCTTGTCCGCTGCGCGTTCATAATCCCGGTTTTCGATCTGCAAATTAAGACTCTGCTGACTCATGGCATTCGATACCAGGTTGTCGTCAACACGCTGCGCCTCGGACATCAACGCCTTTGCCCGTTCGACATCGTTGTTCAAAATCGCCTGCTGTACGGCCTGCTGGAATTGCGTCCGGGCTTTTTCGCGCTGAAGCTGCAAATCTGCCGCCGCCTGTGCCTGCGCCGCATTGATCGTTGCGTAGTCTCGCAAATAGGCGTTTCTCTGCGAAAGCTGGACTTGCCCGTTCGCGCCGGTATTGATCCCGCGACCGGCGGCAAATTCGTTGTAATTCTGCTGCTCGATTTCGTGCTGTGAGCTGAGACTCCGGCGCTGTGCGTCAAACTTCTGTGGCAATTTCTTTTCCGCCGCGTCGTAGTCCATTTCGTTGAGCGTCCAGGCGTCTTTTAGCTCCTGGACTTTCTGCGCCTCTTGTGCGTCGTAAAAGGCGCCGATTTCGTTTTCCATGCTGCGCCCTGCGTATAGCGGCGCGGTATTCGCCCCGCCATTGACGGGAACGTAATCGTCGCCGCCCGCGCCGCCGGAATAGCCGTAATTCGCCCGGATCGCCTCGGCTCCGGCGTGCGCCGCCCGCATTCCGGCCTTATCGCCCGCAGCGGAGGCGGCGTTGTATTGATCCTTGAACGCCTGGATTTTCTGCTTGTCCAGCTCGTTCATTGTCGGATCCGTATAGGCCATTTTGTAATCACTCCTTGCAAGAAAATTTGACGTCAAATTGATTACATTTATATAATCAGAATTACCATGTTCTTGATTTTTTCATTTGTCAAGTGCAAGATAAAATAACAACCCCCATGTTGCCAAAATTGGCAACATGGGGGTTTTATTATCGCGGGATTTTATCTGATTTCATAACAGACGATTTCAAAATCGCCGTCCGCGGTTTCCTTGTAAACCGGGTACAATCTCACGCCGTCGGCGTCGTAGGATTCGCCGTTCCAAAATTGGTCGCCGTATCTTTCAAACCATTCGGCAAGGGCGTCAACATCTTCCTGTTTCGCGTCCGGCGCAATCGCAGCGGCGCGGAGTTCTTCATATTCGTATCTATTCGACATTTTTAGTCCCATCCTTCCATGCGGCGGCGTACCGCCTCGATGATGTACGCATTCATGCTTTCACCTACTGCGTCGGCCGCCTTTTCAATATCGGATTTCAAAAAGCCGTCGCTGCCGTCATTGTGCAGCCGGAAAACTACTCTTTCGAGTTTTTCGTGGTATCGTTCCGTCGCCCGCAGTTTGCTTTCTCGCGTCTTGTTTGCCATGTCTATCACCCTTTCGGGGATATTATCGCTGATTTTTAGAATATTGTCAATCACGGCATATTACCCCCGATCCACTGCTACATCAATTCGTCAACTTGCCGCAACAGATCGTCAATGTCAACTCCCCATTCACTGGCAAGGCGCTCAACTTCCGCGCCGTCAACGATAGGGGCGATCAGTTCCGCGATTTCGGCGTCGTCCGTCCAGTCGTCAAGGTATTCCGTTTTGATTCTGAATTTGCGTTCTGCCATAGGAACAAGCTGCGCGGGGGATTTGACCAGGATGTGCCGGACTTTTGCGGTGATGCTTTCGCCGTTGAACAGCGGCAAATCAAACAGCGCGTCACAGGCGCAGTCGTAGTCGTAACCGTGTTTATTCTGTGCCTCTTGTTTCGTGATCTTCTCTGCGTTTTCTGCGATCCCGGCGTCCGGCAGATAATAGACGGAAATCACCGAATCGCTAAGCACGCGAACGGTGCATCTTTCGCCGTTCTGATTTAATGCTGCCATTTTCATTGCAATTACTCCTTTCATTCCCGCGCCCATTTTAGCAATTCGGGCGCGGGGCTGTCAAGTGAATTTGGGTTTACTGTTCAAACCGTGATGATTACGCGCATTCCGTTTTTACTCGCCCTGAAATATCCGTAGGGCGTACAGGCTGGGGCGTTTCCGTGCAAGCCCTCTGCCCATTTGTACAGCTTGATTTCGTGTTCTTCATAGGTGGGGTATTTCCCATAGTAGACCGCCCACAGGGTTTTACCGTTTCCTGTTTTCCCCTCATAGGTGGCGTAGGTCGATCCGTCGTTTGAATAATAGCGTTTTAACATGATTGCACTCTCCCTTATTCAGATTTAGCGGGGTTGTGACCGCGCCGGGCTTTTCCCGGCCCCGCATTACCGGGGCAAATTGCCCCGTCACTCTGCTTTAGATTTCCTTTCCGCAGGCCATTTTCGCTCCGATGCGGTACATTGTGACTGCGTTTCTCAGATCCTCGACGGTTTCGTAGTCCTGGCAGAAAAAGAGCTTGTCATCGCTTTCGCTGGAATTATAGTAGATCGTCAGAGTCCAAAAGCCGTCTTTCGCCGTGACTTTCCAATCTCTCGCGTTGACAAGATGCGCGAAAAGCTCAACCTCTCTGTCAACGGTTTCAAGAAGGTCAATAAGATCGTTAATCTCTCTGTTGCAATTAAACATTTTTTGTCCCTTTCTCGCCTGCCATCATCAGCGCCGGGGGGGCGATTTCCGGCGGACGCCCGAAGGCGTTTCGGCTTATTTGGCCGGAATAACTGCCGTCAACGTGTGATAATACGGAACAATTAGTTTGCGAAAATTCAGATTTGCGTCTTGCACGGTGTACTCCATGCCCTGGTCTGTTCCGATAACGATTCTTATTCCGGGAGAAGCGGTGTAAAATGGCCCTTTTCGGGCAAAGTTCCCGTCGGCGTCTCTGTATTCGATATAAAGGTTTGGAGCATTTAACTTCATTGCTTTGTCTCCTTTCTGCCGGGGCAATTAGCCCCGGCACTCTGCGCTTTGTTAATATGCGCGGGCTGTTACAATCCCGTTTCGGATCGTGAACGCCTGGAGCTGCGCGTATTCGTGCGCTGCGTCGTATTGGTCAACGTCGTAAATGTGCCAAATTTCATTTTCGCCGTTAAGTTGGAAACGGTATTCATTTACTACCTTCAGAATCATTTCAGCGGATCGCGCAGAAACTTTCCGCGCCGTTTTCGGGTTGTACATATACTCCCGGCCTTCAATCGTTTTTGCGATAACTTTCATTGTTTGCCCCTTTCTCCCCGTATAGCCGATAGGTCAGCGTGTTTTGATTAGTGGATATTACATCTGTACAGCTCTTCAAACTGACAATTGATTTCGTCGCAGATTTCGGAGGGGATCCAGGCGTCCGCCCTATCACACCCCCAAAATCCTTCGACTTCTCCGCGCCGGGTATCTACATAGATATTAGGGCCGCCGAGCGTGACCGCGATTCGTGCGCCGAGAAAATCCCCGTTTGCGCTGATCGTGTACTCAATGTCGAGCGCGTCATTAAAGTAGCTCCAAAGGTCGTAGGCGTCGCCGTTCTCTTCTGCTTGCTCGATTTCTTCATCTGTCGGCTGTGCGTCGTACAGGCGGCGGAGATTGTCCGCGATGGTGTTGACATATTCGTTAAGCTCTTTCATTTTCGTTTGTCCTTTCCGGCCTTGCGGCCTGTCGTTGTTTGTTTTTGGCTTATGGGGTAGCGTTTAATGGATGCGCTCCAAAACCCCGCGCCGTACTGGACAGCGGCCGCGGCCTGTCTCGCGTAAACTCTAAGCGGTACGCGATCCGCTCCGTTAATGTGTGCGATCTATTCGGTTGTCAAGGTGCATCCGGCGCGCCGTCTCCGGCGCTGGGCGTTTCCTGATTGCGCTTTCATGGTAACATGGCAACATGTACTTTGTCAACATGGCAACATAGCAAAAAATCGCCGCTTGAATTTGTGAAAGTTGTACATGGCAACATATACGCACAGTATAAACAAAACCGGCCGGGAAGGGCAACCAGGCCGGAAAACGTGTATAAAAAATTGTACAAAATGATTTAGTTTTATACGAAATGATTTAGTTTTGGACAAAGTATTGACTTTTAAAAAAATCAAGAGCATTCTTTCCGTAAAGCAACGGCAACGGGAAAACAAAGAACCGCAACGGGTTATTAAATCCGCTGCGGTTTTCGCGTTTGACGGTGCCTTGCAACGGGTTAGTAACCCGATACCGGGCAACGGATCGCAAACCCGATTGCAGCTTAACAACCGGGTTTCATTCCATCAATAAATTAATTTGTAAAGAAGGTGAGCAAAACGGGAAGGAAAAAGAAGTTTCAAACGGTCGACGAATTTGGCAAAGCAATTGCCGACTTCATCCAGTATTCAGCCGATAACAACGTAATTCCAACGGATTACAACCTTTGTAAGTATCTCGGTATTGCTTATCTTACCCTATACGATTACACAACGAATAAGGAAGATAGATACAAGGGATACGCAAACGAGCTAAAAAAACTGATCGCTTACAGGGAGAATTACTTTCTTACCCTGTCGCTTGAAAACCCGAAGGCAGCAACGCCCGCAATTTTCGCCCTGAAGCAAGCTAAAAACGGCGGATACCAGGATAAGCCCGTTGTTGATATCAGCGCAAAAGAGTTGACAATTGTTACAAAAGGCACCGGGAACGACGCCTTTGAATAACAGTGTGATAACTAATAGGCAATTAGCTATTTAGTTGTCAATAAACAGGAGCGAATTATTCGGTATAACTTGTATTTTGCCGAATAATTTAGCAGATGAAAGCGCAATAACTCCCGCCGCGCTGGGCGATCAAGGACGCCGTGGCGCGGGGCATGGTAGGCCGGGTAAGATACTGTTTTCAGTGTGTACCCCCCCTCCCGGTACCCAGGGGGGCGGAAAAACGGGGGCCGCCTCGCCCGCCGCCCTATACGCTATGCCCCACATCGCTTTCAGACCAAATTCCAAAGTTTACTACGGGAATTTGAACTATTGGTGTTTTCCGCTGGCAAGCGGTTTACATACCAGGGTTGCGAGTTTTCATTGTCGCACCTCCTTTCTTGATAAGGCCACGAACGGATAAGGGCCTGCGCCGCACCATGATGCAGCGTCCCCGGTGCAATTCCGGTGAGTCCGTGTAACGCGAAGAAAGAGATTCTTTTCAATCTCATCTCCCTTTCCTAAAGTGGCGTGGTTGCCGTCAAGACAGCCGCGCCATGAGGGGGGTAGGGGAAAAAGGCCGGGGGTGGTTTTGAAATCCTCGGCTGAAAAATTATTAAAGGCGCGTGGCAGAAAGGGGAAGAAATGCCTCGGCAGAGATCGAGTGACAAGACGAAGCTGGTATGGGATCCCGGCGTAGCGAATCCGAAGCAAAAGCTGTTTTTCAAGAGCCGGACGTTATACACGGCGTATGGCGGCGCTCGTGGCGGTGGCAAGACGTGGGCGTTACGGACGAAAGCGGTTGGCGGGGCATTCACCTATCCGGGGATTCGGATTCTTATCATCCGTAAGACGTACCCCGAACTACAGTCGAACCACATTGAGCCGATTTTGAAGATGGTTCCGCAAGAGCTTACTTCGTACAACGGCACGCTGCACACGATGTACTTTGAGAACGGTTCGACGATCCACTTCGGTCACTGGTCTGGAACGGTGTCAGAGCAAGAGTACCAGGGCCAAGAATACGACTGGATCTTCATGGACGAGGCAACGCAATTCCCCGAAGATGCGTTTCTGTTTCTTGGTGGTTTGCTGCGTGGTACGGGTGACATCCCGCGCCGGTTCTATTTGACATGCAACCCTGGCGGCGTTGGACATCGCTGGGTAAAGCGGCTGTTCATCGACAGAGACTATGTAACGGACTCTCCGAACCCGGAAGAAAACGAAGATCCGGCGGATTACACATTCATCTTCGCAACGGTTGAGGACAACACGATACTGATGGAGAAATCTCCGGAGTATGTGAAGATGCTGAGTAAGTTGCCGGAGAAGATTCGTGCCGCGCACCGTTACGGCGATTGGGACGCTCTCAGCGGCGCGTACTTTGGCGAGTTCTCCAAGGGCAAGCATGTGGTACAACCGTTCCAGATCCCGAAGAACTGGCGGCGATACCGTTCGTTTGACTACGGCCTGGACTGTTTCGCCTGCGGCTGGTTTGCGGTAGACGAGAACGGCCACAGCTATTTATACCGCGAGCTGAAGGCCAGCAATCTGATCGTACAAGACGCGGCGAAAGCGTGCCTTGACCGGACGTTGCCGGACGAGAAGATTGAGATAACTTACGCGCCGCCGGATATTTGGTCGCGCCAGAAAGATACCGGAAAGACCATGGCTGAAGTGTTCATGCAGAATGGTCTGCCGATTGTGAAAGCATCGAACAACCGCATCCAGGGCCACATGCAAGTGCATGAAGAACTTGCGGACATGGAAGATGGTTTCCCCGGTCTGCGTATCTTCTCGACGTGCAAGCACACGATCAATGATTTGACGGACATCCAGGCGGACGAGAAGAACCCGGACGACTGCGCGAAAGATCCCCACGACGTCACGCACACGGTTGACATGGTTCGGTATTATTGCGTGTCGCGCAAGCTGCAAGCGGACGCGGAGGCGGAGATTGCCGAAGCGAAAGAGCTGGAAGAAATGCGGCGTTCGGAAGAAGAATACTCAAGCTACATGACCGGCGGGGAGCCGACAGCGGCGTATATGGGAGTGATGTAATGGATAAGATCGCGTTTCTGATTCTCGGCATTGTCGTGATTCTGCTGGCGATCAAGTTGTTTGCGGTCTGCAAGCGTCTGGATTTGGCAGAGGACATCAACAGCGATTTGCTGCACGGGATTCTGGAACTGACAAAATCGCGGGACGAGCATGCCGAACGGCTGGACAAGCTGGAAGATGCGTTTGACAAAGCGCCGGATCAGGACATTACAGAAAGCATCAACGCCATTTTGGAGTATGACGCGCTTGTAGCGGCCAAAAGGCAACGAGGTGTAGCGAATGAGTGAGAAGCGGAAAAAGCCGACGGTAAAGCAGATTCAGAACGAATATGCTGCCGGTCTGAAATACAACAACGGGATCATGCTGGACGACAATGTTCGCGTGAACGAGAACTACTTTGTCGGAAAGCAATGGGAGGGCGTGAGAGCGAACGGCCTGCCGACTCCCGTTTTCAACTTTATCAAGCGTGCGGTTCTGTTTGCTGTGGCGTCGATCACGACGGACAACATCAAGATGCAGGCGTCACCGATGGGGAACGCCGCCCAGCAGAAAGACACGCAGCGTGCGGCGGACGTTGTGAATAAGGACTTTGAAGAACTGTTTGAGATCAACAAGGTTTCCGCCGTTATCCGCGAGTACATGCGCAACGCTGCTGTAGACGGCGATGGCTGCACCCACACGTTTTGGGACGAAACCTTGGACACCGGCACGAAACAGAAGGGCGGCATCGTAACGGAAGTGCTGTCCAATACCAAGGTGTTCTTTGGCGATCCCGCAGAGCGCAGGGCGCAGAAACAGCCGTACATTCTGATCGAGAGCCGAGAGCTGACGCACTTGCTGAAAGAGCGTGCCGAGGAAATGGGATGTTCGGAGTGGCGCGACATCAAGCCGGACTCCAACAGTCACAACGTCGATTCGTACAAAGACCTTGAGGACGACAAGACGACTGTGATTCTGCGGTACTGGCGTGACAAGGAAACCGGCCACATTTGGGCGTGCGAAGCAACGGCGGACGTGATGATTCGTGAACCCTATGATACGAAGCTGAAGCTATATCCCATTACCTGGATCAATTGGGACTACGTTCAGGACAGCTATCACGGCATGGCGATGCTGACGGGGCTTATCCCGAACCAGGACTTTGTTAACAAGGCATACGCGATGTCGATGGTAAGTCTTATGACTTCCGCGTTCCCGAAGATCATTTATGACCGGACGCGAATCCCGCGCTGGACGAACGGCGTGGGGCAGGCAATCGGCATGAACGGCGGCGACGTTTCCACGGCTGTCAAGATCGTCGATCCCGCGCAGATTTCGCCGCAGATTTCGCAGTTTATCCAGCAGGCGACGGATCAGACGCAGACGTTCCTGGGTGCTACGCCCGCCGCAATGGGCGACACGCGGCCTGATAACACGTCGGCCATTATCGCCTTGCAGCGTGCGGCTGCGATTCCGAGCGACATCACGAAACAGAACATGTATCAGTCCATTGAAGATTTGGGACGAATCTACATGGACATGATGGCGGCGAACTACGGCAAGCGGACGGTAATGCTGCCGCTGCCGAAAGAAGCGACGCAGAACATGGAACTGATGATGTTCGCCGGGCTTGATCCGAACCAGCTTGTAGAAACCGGGTTTGACTACAAGACGCTTGGCGACATGCCTATGACGATCAAACTGGACGTTGGCGCCAGCAGCTATTGGAGCGAGATCGCGTCCATGCAGACGCTCGACAATCTGTTGATGAATGACCGAATCACGATTGACGAGTATTTGGAGCGTATTCCGGCGGGGTACATCCCGAAGCTGCAAGAGCTGATCGAATCGCACAGACAGTCCGCGATGATGTCACAGATGGCGCAGATGCCGCCGCAGGGCATCAATCCCGCAGAGCAGGCCGCCGGATCTCCGCAGGCACAGGAACTTCCCGGACAGGGCGTTGAAGTGCATGGCGGCGGCGGTTACAGCAAGTTGCAGCGGGTAATCAACAGCACCGGAGAAGTCCCGCCCGCGTAATCTGCGGGCTGGCTTATATATAACGAAGCACCGTTATGCGGCAGACCAGCGCATGACGAGGAATCTTGAAACCCGCCGACCATAGCGGGGGAAAGGAAAGCAAATGGACGAACAGGAAAAAGTGCAGATTGAGCCGACAGAAGATGTTGAATGGGGTGACGATGTTGACCTTTCCGACATTTTTGGCGAGACGCCAGAAGATGACGTCGACAATCAGCAGCCGGAGAGCGAACCCGAAGCAGACCAGCCGAAGGGCGAGGCCGACGGCACGGACGCGGATGTACCGGCGCAGCAGACGGATGAACCGGCAAAAACAGATACGTTTGAGCTGAAACATCTTGACGAGACGCGCACCGTCAACCGCGAAGAAGTGATCGCCCTTGCGCAGAAGGGCATGGACTACGACCGCATTCGTGCGGCGTGGGACGAAGTGAAGTCGCTTGGCGACATCGAAACGCTGCGCGAATACAAGGAATTTTTGGAAGAACTGTC
>JAEIGA010005340.1_pt1 | contig 19673 bp, 16 predicted proteins | sample 9270691 | NCBI WGS metagenome assembly JAEIGA01 (sample SAMN17057246, study PRJNA624740) | gut metagenome | biome: biome; isolation source: fecal sample | host: Bos grunniens | place: China: Xizang | collected 2019 | reverse complement strand
TAAGGTGTTCCCCATTCATTATCCTCAATAATCGGTCGCATTGTTTGGTTGATAAAAACATCCTGTCGCACTTTTTTTAATTCGTCCGCAAAAAAATGATAAAAATGTTAAAAAAAATTAGGCTGAAATACAAAGTTTAACATTATGGATTTGAAGTCAAAATTACCTAATTAAAAACACTAGGAAAACCAAGCAATACAAGGATAATGTTAAAAAATATGTCTTTTTTAACATTTTTAAAAATCTGGACTTTTGAGATTTAATGTTTTAAGCTTTCTTACATCAGTTAATTGGAGATTACATTATGTATGATGAAGAAATTAGTTATTTTAAATCAGCATATGATAAAAATATATGTCTTTATGGAAAACAAACAATACATGAACCTCTACACCTTACAGTAGAACAACTTTATGATAGATTAATAAGCGAAAGACCTTTGCCGTCAACTCAAATTTGCTTTGGTGTTAGAATTGCTGGTGGTAATCATGGATGGATTTTAATTTTTGAAAGATTATCCTTTAGCATCAATAATATTGTATTATTAAGACATATGTTTTCTAATACACCAAAGAACATCAACAAAAAACTATTAATCGAAGGTGTCTTTTTTATAGATTGCCGTTTTATTACTCCAGTAAAAATAGAAGAACAAACAGAAGTTGATTTGTGTTTTAGAAATTGTATATTTGAAAGAGATTTAATTATTTCCAATAATATAAACTCTAACATTATTTTTAACAAATGTAAATTTAGAGAAGCTTTTGAATACAAAAACATTATGATTAATTCTATGTTTTATATTGAAGAATGTATTTTTAATGAAAACAGTATTGTAAATTTTAGTAAAACAACTTTTGCTTCTAGATCTAAATTTGTAATTAGAGATACTCAATTTAATGGAAAGTTTGAAATGGAAGATACTAATATAAATGGAACATCTGTTCTGAAAAATCTTTCATTTTTCAAACCATTTAAGATTAATTCACTGAAATTATCTGAAAACTGCACTTTTAAGAACTTTGCATTCTTTAATGCTAATAGTAAAGGAATGTTGGAAGCTCAAGAAAAATTTGCTAATACATTAAAATCAAATAAGTACTTACTAGAGATAGAAGAATTAGGACTAAACCAAATAACAAAAGAAACTACTGATTTTGATTATGATGCATACAAAGTTGCTTATGAAACAGGTTACCTTAAATCTGAATATGCTGCATACATGTTGGAAAAATCTGTATCATACCTTGGTCAGAAGAGAAAGAAAGATAGAGAAACCCCATCAAGAGATTCAATACCATTTATTGGAGAAGGTAAGAATATTAAATACCCAGTTGAAGCTTTGCTTGCCTATAAAGCTAAAGATTGGGATAAACTAAAAGAACTAAGGCAGAAATATAAAGAGATTGAAGATTAATTATCCTCTTAATACTTCTATTGCATCATTAAGTTTAACTGTGGAGTTTGGTGGACGAACTCCTACCTTTACAGCATCATTAAACAACTGATTATAAGATAAGCCATTTAACTTAACTGGCTTTTGAAGAGTTTCATCCCACCCAAAGGCAACAATGTTAAATTTGTAATCAATCATTTTGATTTTATAGATGTATATGGGGTGTCCATTGTGTTTGATTTTCCAACGAGTGTTCTCAGTCCAAAGCCTAACTAAGTTCTCTAAAGTAAATGGAATGTGATTATGTGTGCAAATTCCACTATCTTTTATTACAATAGTTCCAATATCAGGCCTTCTTAATATCTGGTCTTTCTTTGATAGAACTAAATCTAAATTATTTAATACATTTCTTATACTCATATTTTTATTTATCTAAAAAAATATGATTTTGATTAAAATACGGAATGTTTTAGTTTTTTTAATTATTATAATTAAATGTGCTAAATGCTATATCATCTAATTGTTTCGCAATATTCTTAAAATCATTATTTAGATCTAATGTCTTAACCTTGAAATTATTTCCACACATTTCAAATTCACAATCAGGTGTTATTTCTTCATTTGTTTTAGCATATAACAACATTCCTGAAACATTACCTGTATTTTCTACATCCTGATTTTTTACATATGTAAATATTTGATATATATTATTAGAGTGTAATGTCTTCTTATCAAATTGAGTTTGCATTGTTCTGCCATAATATTTTGTATCAATAATTAATGTTTTATCCTTAAATTGTAATGTAATGTCAGTTTGCATAACTGGTAAGAATTTAATCATTTTCTCACTTTGATCACCACCTAATGCCCATTTTACTTGCATTGCTCTAGCATCATCAAGATATGTATGATGTTTCCTATAATATTCCAAAACAAATTTTTCATACAATCTAGCCATGTGTTCTTCTGAGAATTGTTGTAGCATATATTGACCTTTGTTTGTTGTCATCAACATACCATCAAGAACAAAAAAGCAAATATTCATTAACATTTCATAACTTTTGTTATTTCTTTGATATGTAAGCATATTCCAATGGATTGTTTCTGGATTTATACTATCAACTTTATCTAAAAACACTAATGTTTTTTTTAGATTGTTCTTTCTATCTTGTTTTACATCCTTATTTTTTATCAATAATTGAATAGTTGTTTTTAATATCTGATTAAATATATTATTCTCAGATAACTCATCATATTCACAATTTAAGCATTGTCTTTTTTGAATTTTATTTTTAATAGTTTCTGTGATATTAAGCTTTCCACGTAGAGTTGATAAATTCTCATTAAAAGAAACATATTCTCTATATAAACCTTGTTTAAGTTGTTGTGATATTCCTTTTGCTAATATTTCAGCAAATAAATCTTGAATATATTCAAACTCTTCTGAAGCTATTTTTTCATAGTTCTGTTGTCTTAATACTTGAAAAGCATAAGTTAGCATATAATAAATATTTTTGATAAAAATACCTTTATCATTAATCATCTAATACGCTTTCTAGTTTATTAATCCAAGTTTGAACCTTTTGATTATCATCAAACCAATATTCTTGTAGCATTGGAATAATTTCATATCTTATAATTGATTTCATCCAGTTCTTTGAACATTTTGTTTGATTACAAAAATAACTATGTCCAATACAGAAACCACTACCAAGAGAACCATCTTGTTTTATGTCTTTATTTAACTCTTCAATTTTCATCATAAGGTTATCAAAAATATCATTTGAAAGTGATTTTTGGTAGTTCTTAAATCCTTTTGATGCAAATCTTGGCTCTATTTCATAGAAGCTAAAACGACGTCTAAGAGCATAATCAATCATTGCAAGGCTTCTATCTGCTGTATTCATCATACCAATAATATAAAGATTATTCGGTACATAAAAAGGTTTTTGATTATAGGCTAATGTAATTTTATGTTCAGCACCTCTATAGTCCTTTTCAATTAACATAAGCAATTCACCAAAAATCTTACTCATATTTCCACGATTTATTTCATCAATAATAAAGAAATATTCTTTATCTGGATTGTTGGCTGCTTTTGTGCAAAATTGATAAAATATGCCATTTCTTAATTCAAAATCAGAACCATTAGGTTTGTATCCCATAACAAAATCTTCATAAGTATAATTTTGATGGAATTGCACCATTTCTATACGATTATTATCTTTTTCTCCCATAATGGAATATGCTAAACGCTTTGCTGTAAAAGTTTTACCTACACCAGGAGCTCCTTGTAATATAAGGTTCTTTTTGTTTTTCAGCAATAAACATAATTCATCATAATCTTCTGATGATGTATACACATCTGATAAAAAGTCTTCTTTAGTATATTTCTTTACACTTTCATCTTGTTTATTAATTGGATTATTGTCTCTAATTATATCCATTAGAACTTCATATTCACTATCAGTAAGTTTGAATAAACTTCCTTGAGCTGATTTCATATATTCCATATCTTTTAGTTCTTCAACTTCTAATAAGTCTTTATAGTCTATAGGTGTTGATAATTGCTCAGTCTTTACAAAATAGAAGTTTTTATTATCATGTTCTTTAGATACTTTAGCCAATGCTACAATCTGCTTTATAGGTGTAGACTCATATCCAATAATTATATCTCCTGGCTTCGCATCTATAAAATACTGAAAAATTCTTCTTTTATTTCCATTATCATTATAAAGAGTATAACTTTGCTCTTCTCCTATTGCTATATTATTAAAACTCCACATTTTAGGATTAGCATTTAACCACCAGTAATTAACATTTGAATTATCTTCTTTTATTGGCATATCTTCACTTTCAAATATAGCATTTAGTGTTTCAACATATTCTTTATATTGAGTAATATCTGTTAATGTTTTTAAAACTGCCTCACCAGGGTGTTTCCATTCACCTTTATGTGTCCAATTAATTTTGCGAATATTTTTGTACTCATTTCTTGTATTATCAAAAATATATTCAGATGAAACAATACCTTTTCCTAGTATAACACTTCTACCTTTTTTTACAAATATTACATCTCCTGTTTTTATTTCATTTGCAAAATCCCAAGTAGCACAAACATCATTTTTACAGGATTTTGATGTTTGATAAATATCTTGCATTGTTTTACGCATATCATCTTTGTTATCAAATCTACTTAAATCACCAAGACTATCCCATCCGATAGCCATTATTCCCTCATCATAAAATTCTTCCCAATAATTGGCTTTTTCTCCGGGAGCATATATCCAATAATGGATATCATTTTCTTTATTTTGCATCCAATTTTGCGGTTTTACAGTTTCTGCAATTTGTCTGTTAGTTTTTAAGTTAGCAAATATACACAATGGTATTCCACATTCTTTAGCTATAAAAACAACCTGTCCCATTTTTGCAAATAAACTTTCTTCTGGTTCTTTATCATAATATTTAATTATAATATCAAGCATTTGTTCTGAATACCATGCAGGAAAATACTCTGGAAAAACCATATGTAAATACTTTCTAACCCAAGCATTTTTAATAATTTGATTGTTGTTTTTAAAATCTTCGAGTCTCTTATAATCCTCAATGGTGTTAAAATTCATAGTTGCAATATATTTGCAGGTTTTAACAATAATATCTCTAATTTCTGTTCCTTGTATAATAGCTTCGTCAGTAGATAATTCTTTTTTTCCTTTTCCAGATATCCAGCAATTCTTATCTTTTGAATAATATAATCCAAATTTAGAAGAATTACCTCCACCTATACCACCATATAATCTACTTTTTTTATCTCTTTCTAAATAATAACAAAGATTTTCATCATTTCCCTTTCCTAGAAATAATTTATTTAATAAATCTTCACCGTGTAAAGATTGTAATATCTCTGGACTATATAACGTCTTAAAATAGTCATATCCCGCAAGCAACTCTTGTTTTAATTCTTTGCTAAACGAATTATATTCACACTTAATTTCTTCAAAAATATTAGACATTTTAAGACCTTTCATTTGGTTTACGCGGGACTCTATATTTTTATACCAACTAAATGCTTAAAAATAAATATAATAACAAAGATATCCTATTCTTTATTACTAAATCTTCTCCAAAATCATATCCATTGCTGATTTGCCTTGGATGTTTCGTAAAATTGTTAGGTCGCAATTATTCTCTATCAAGGCTTGCAAGATAGATTTTCTCATAGCTAATTGTGGGTGTTTCAATAGTTTCATTATAGCAGTATGTCCATAGTTGTCTTGATGGTCAACATCTGTACCATATTGTATGAGAAGTTCTATTACATCCGGAGAGCTTCTATGGGTTACAGCAATCATCAATGGCGAGAGGTTTTCTTTTGTGCATTGGTTAACATCTCCACCTAATTTGATAAATTCCTCTACAATCTCAACTTCATAAAACTCTTTTACTAACCATAAAAAAGGTGTCCAACCATGCTCATTGTATTGCTCATTTAGGTTTTCTCCTTGTTTGATTAGTTCTCTTGCTTTGTTCAAATCTCGTTCTATCAATGCTCTCAATAACTTGTTCATTAGTATTCTCCATTCCAAAAAAATATATTGTCATTAAAATAAAACATCCATTCACCTTCCGGACAATCTGTAAAAGGAATAATCTGAGAAAAGAAAATGCCAAGAGTGTCTTCAAAAGTAATTGAAGCTTTGTTGTCTTGGTTTACAATGAGTTTGATGATAATTAGGTCTAGATGCATTCTTTTATAAAAGCGACACACTCTATTAACTATGTCCAAAAGCCAATAGCTTTGGGCATTTTCACAGAAAACCTTAACTCCATCTGTGTATTTGAATGAATGTATGGGATTGGTGTAATAATGTTCAGTTCCATAGCAATATGACATCAAATTGCTTAAATTTGCTGATTTAATACTGGAATTATCATTTGTTGCAAGCATCTACAAGCCTTTCAGAGATGTGTTTATTTGTTATCATAAACACATCCTGTCGTGCTTTTTTTAATTCGTCCGCAAAAAAATGAAGATACGGGGATTATTTTTATTTTATTTGCTTAACAAATTCTCTCAAAGTTTCTCGGTGGACTTTTAGTTTATGTGCTATGGCTGTTTTTGTATAACCATTATTAAGCATTGCAATAATTGTATCTTCATGTCCGGATAGTTTTAGTTTTGAATTTTTTGCACCAAATGGACGCCCCAGTTTCATTCCTTTATCTTTTCTTGCTGCAAGGGCTTCTTTGGTTCTTTGAGATATCAAATTTCTTTCAATTTCGGCTGCCAAACCAAAAGCAAAAGCCAATACTTTGGACTGTATACCTGCATCAAGTCTAAAATTATCTTTGATTGTAATTACTGTTGCTTCGGTATTCATACAATGGTGTAGAATAGCCATTACCTCAAGGAGTTTTCTTCCAAGTCTTGATAGTTCACTAGCAATTATAATATCATTTGCATGTAGTCTTTTAATTAGTTTGCCTAGTTTTCTTTTCTTAATATCTTTTGTTGCACTGATTGTCTCTTCTATCCATTTATCTACAATTAGGTTATTTTTAGCACAGTATTTTTCAATTTCCCATCTTTGGTTTTCAGTCGTTTGTTTGTTAGTGCTTACTCGAATATATCCATAAATCATTAATTCTCTCCATTATTAAAAATACTTAATGATGTACAGAAAACGACGAAAATAAACGACCATATAAATCTTGGTTCAAATGTATTTTTGAACATATAAAAGGATTTATGACTTCAAACCTTCTTAAAGGAGGTTTGAGATATGCATAAGTACAAACTCAAAGACTTACTTGTAATAAAGAATGGTAGTGATTATAGGCACTTATCACAAGGTAATATACCTGTATATGGAAGTGGTGGATTAATGTGTTATGTCAATAAACCTATGAGTATAAAGCCATCCATACTTTTACCCAGAAAAGGTACTTTAGATAATATTATGTATGTAGAAACACCTTTTTGGACAGTAGATACAATGTATTGGACTGAAGTAAACGATGATATTGTTGAGCCATATTATTTGTATAACTATCTTAAAGTCTTGAGATTTGATGGTATTCGTTCTGGTTCAACATTACCAAGCATGACTAGTTCTGCATATTACGATATTCCAATTGTATTACCTAATTATGAAAAACAAAAGAAAATAGCCGATATCTTAAAATATTTAGATGATAAAATTGAATTAAATAGCAAAATTAATAAAGAGTTAGAACAAATGGCTAAAACTCTTTATGAGTATTGGTTTGTTCAATTTGATTTTCCTGACGAGAAAGGACGACCATATAAATCCGCCAATGGAAAGATGGTATATAATGACATCTTAAAACGAGAAATCCCAGAAGGTTGGGAGGTAAAAAAACTTACAGACATCTGTAACACTTATCAGCCTAAAACAATTTCTGACAAAGAATTAACAACAAATGGAAAGTATTGGGTATATGGTGCTAATGGTATTATTGGACGATATAATTCATACAATCACGAAAATAGTGAAATATACATCACATGTAGAGGGGCTTCATGTGGAAATGTAGGAAGAACATTGCCTCAAAGTTGGATAACAGGAAACGCAATGATTATCCAACCAAAATTAGATTATATGTGTAATGAGTATATATATCAGTATCTTAAACTTATAAATTTACAAATGATTATTTCTGGTTCTGCTCAACCACAAATTACTAGAACAAATCTTGAGATATTAAATATTATTGTTCCTACAGAAGAAACTCTAGATGTTTTTAATAAATTAATTGAACCACTAATAACCAAAAGGTTAAGCAAACTTAAAGAAAACGAAGAACTAATCCAACTAAGAGACTTTTTGCTCCCATTATTAATGAACGGACAGGTTTCAGTTAGTTCTGAACACTAACTTGACCATTCATAAGCAAAGGTAATAAAAAATCTCTTAATTCGGCTAGTTTTTTGTTTTCTTTAGAATTGCTTTGAATTTTTTCAAATAGAGGATTAACTCTACTATAGAAAGAATTTATTATATTTTGTGGCGGAATAACAATTTTGTATGTTTTAACAAAATTATCAAATAATAGATTTTTAATACCTGTTGTTTTTCCTTCATAATTGAAGAAAACATCTGCTTTATATAATCTGTCCCATTCTAAATAAAAGTTATATAATGTATTTTTATTGTTTAATGATAAAGCCTTACAGAAATTTGACGTAATAATATCTGTATCAAACCTGTTTAATACATTATTATTTATATAGCCGATTCTTCCTGTTGATTGGGTTGGACTTCCTCCTGAAATTTCAACAATCAAATCTCCTAATGACAACAATTTCGAGGAGTTTTTATTTAGAATATATCTAATAGGAGCATTACAAACAGAACGTCCAAGAAGTGCAGGAAAATCAGCACCTCTTATGCATATAACTTTTTTAGTATAATTGCCAACACATTCATCTTTTCCCCAATCCCCACCTTTTTCTTGCTTAATATATGATGAAAATGTTCCTGCCGCCCAACCATCTGGTATTTCTCGTTTTAAGATGTCATTATATACCATCTTTCCATTGGCGGATTTATATGGTCGTTTATTTTCGTCAGGAAAATCAAACTGCACAAACCAGTAATCATATAAAGTCTTCGCCATCTTCTCTAATTCAGAATTTATCTTGTTGTTCAATTTAATCTTATTATCTACAAGAGCCAATACTTTAGAAATCTTATTCTGAAGTGTAATAGATGGAATAGATACTTCCAAATTCTTTAAATCACTTATAAAAATACACTTTTGTATAGCACCTTTTGCTGTTTTGAGTAGTTTATTTTGAATATATGGACTATTAAGGTAATAATACAAAAATTTTGGTAGTAAAATATCTTTATTGCATTTCAAAATGCCAACACTTCTTTGAAAGTCATAATTAACATTACCTTCTACTAAAGCAACTTTACCGATAGTTCCTACTGTAGAAATTAATACATCACCTGTTGACAGCTTTGTTCTTTTGTTAATTTTACGGAAACTTTCCTCAGATATTTTTCTATCTTCTGAAGTAATAACAATTTCTCCATTAACCATATTTTTATTACTTAATAGATAATAATTACCACTATTATCATCAATAACAGAGCCATGTTCACCATCGGTAATATTTAAACAGTATTCTTGAAGTTTAGGCATAGTCTTTTCCTCTTTTAATTTTTGATATAATAGTTTCATTTATTGATTTTTTCCAAGATAATTGTTTATCACTCAAGCATCTTTTAGATATTATATTGCGATAAAAATCAAAGTCTTTTAATGATATCCATGTATTCTTATAAGCAATTTCAAGTAATTCATAATTAATAGATTTACTTATATCCTTACGAATTTTTTTATATCCGTTAAAATTATTATTTTTTGTTATAAATTTATTAACGCATACATTTCCAACTCTTACTCTACAATTTGAATATTTGTTTTTTAATATTAAAACTTCAGTGATAGGAAAGTGTCCACATAAACAAGTTTCTGGTTCTTCAACATTTTCCATATCAACAACAGACCACTCTGTTTTTGCAATATCCCACACTTTGGATTGGCTTCTATCTATTATTTCTTTACATAAAACATCAAAATTACTCATTTTTTATCCTTATAAAAAACTTCTCATTGTATCAATAGCCGTTTTAAACTCTTCATTTGTATATTCTAAACCTGCTTTCATATAGTCAACTCTATGATGTATAACATTTCTTATAAATGTTATGTATGACACTTGTTTACTATTATTATCAGATTTCCATGGTTTATCTGCAATTAAGGAATATTTTTCTATAAAAAACTTACTATCAAAATTATTAAATTTTATCGTATCATCCTCTTCTTGAGATTTTCTATATAGAGTTTCATATAATTCATTAAAATATTCTTCTGTATAAAGACCAAAAGCCATAAAATTTACTTCGTTTAATGACAAATAGTCTTTTATTTTTTGTTCCTTTATATCTTTTTTTACAGGAATATTATTTTCTTTTTCCAAAATATGAAACTTTGGGGTTATTCCATATAATTGCTTTATAAATAAAGGACTATGCGTAGAAATAATAACTTGCACTTTGGATGATACACCGCTTAATAAAGATATTAAGTCTTTTTGTAAATTAGGATGTAAATGTAATTCTGGTTCATCCAGTAATATTATTAAATCCTTTTTATCGCTAAGCGAACGGTATATAGCCCACAGAATTGAAAAGAACATTTCATATCCTGAACCTAAGGTATTTAATTTTATTATACCAACATCTGTATTAGACGCGACAAAAGCATTTTCCATTGAATTTAATGGATTTCTATTATACAAACATAAATAGATTCCAAACTTCTCTTCAAATTTATCAAATGCTTTTTTTAAGGGATGACTTTGCTCTAGTTCATACTTACATTCCTCAAGTGTTTCTTCCTTATCTAAGCTCAGTCGTTCTAATAGATAATCAAAATTTGTTGAGGTTGTACTTCCTTTTCGAGTTTGATAAATTCTGTTTCTATCTAAAAAGAGAAGTGATGGCTGTTCATAACGAGATTGTCCCCAAGGTGTTGTTCCTTCGCAACGAAGTTCATAATCCTTTTGTTCTGTTTCTGGGATAATTTTACGTCCTGAAACAATTAAACTTCCGTATAATTCTCCGCTAGTCCTTTTCCTTTTATTTGCCTTGAAAGTAAATCCAACTGCATTGAATTTTGTTCCAGATGGTAAAACTGTAGTGACTGGATATGGCGTTGTGCGTAGGTTAATGTCAACATCCTTTTTCAAATCATTTATACTTTCAATAGTAAAACTTTCGGCTCTATAATCTTGCGCTGCTAAACTAATAGCCTCTAATATTGTCGATTTACCATTTCCATTTTCACCACAAAGTATAGTTAAACCGCTTCCTTGATTCACACCATCAGGAACATTAAAATCTACGGAAAAAGTATCCTTAAATAGTTTATAATTCGTAATATCTATACTTTTGATAAACATTCCTAGTCCTTATCTTCCTCATTTCTTGTAATCAAATCATAGGCTAAACTTGTTAAAGCTAAGTAATGAAGTGCTAGATTTCTATTTAACGGTTTTGCTATATCATGAGCCTTTTCATTACGAAAATATTGTATAGCCATATTCAAAAACTTGATGCCTGTAAAGAAATCCTGTTCTATTGGATTTTCAGGTAAATGACCAAATATTTTTTCGTAATTATTTTCAGCAAACGCTTCAGTTGCTTTTTCTTTTCCTGTTAGCTCTCGTAATTTACGACGAACAATTTTGTATCCTTCTTCTACTGCATGAAAATAATCTTCATTGTTTAAATATGTTTTTACATGATTGTGTATTTCTGGTCTAAGTTCTATTTTTAATTCATCATTGCGCTGTTTTCTTTTAGGCATAGCCTGTTCTACATCATCATACATCATTAGTTTATGACCTATTTTTTCAATTTCTGTACTGAATTTCACCAATGGCTGTAATCTTAATTCTTGGTTTCTATACATTGCTGCTAATTCAATAATAACTTTTCCAACAGTCTGGTTATTTTCAATTTTCCAAAAAGCTCTCATTTTTTTGGCTTTAGATGTTCCATTGACTGCATATTTTGGATCATCAATATTAATACCAAATTCTGCAAAAAAATCCTTAAATGTTGCATCTGTAAAATTTAGTACAAATCCTGTATCTAATCTCAAAGCATTTTCAAGATATTGTTTATCTGCAAAAGATAAGTTACTCATACTTCAACAGCTCCAACTGTTTGTTAATTTCATCTTCAAGTTCTTTAGATTGTTTGAAGTATTCGTTTAAGTTTGCTTTGAAGCCATCCATTTTGGCTTTAAACTCTTCTGCTGTAATATCAATGTATTCAATTTTGATATCAAAATATTGACCTGCAGAGAAAGAATAGTTCTTTTCAGCGATTTCGTCATAAGATACAACAACTGAAAAGTCATCAATTGCTTCTTTATTGCGAAATGCATCTATAATTTGTTGTTCTTCATCTTGGGAAAGGACTGTTTTTTGGTTTTTACCTTCTTTTACTTTTTCGCCTAGTTTACTTGCGTCAACAAGAATTACATTTTCATTATTACTTTTATCTAAGAAAAGAACAGATACATTTGTTCCAGTATTAGCGAAAATGTTAGACGGCATAGAAACAACACCTTTTAACCATTTTCTTTCTATAAGTCTTTGGCGTATCTTCTTTTCAATACCACTTTGTGCTGTAATAAATCCTGTTGGTACAACAATAGCAGCCTTACCATTATCTGCTAGTGAGAACATAATATGTTGAATAAAGAGCAGATAAATTGCCATTTTATCCTTGTCTTTATTTGGAATAGCTGGAATGCCAGCAAAGAAACGTTCATTGTTGCCCGGTTTATCTAAATCTGTTCTAAAATCACTAAAATCTAGTTTGAATGGTGGGTTTGAAACAATATAGTCAAATTTCAGCAAATCTCCATTTCTATCAAAATGTCTTGGTGCTAAAATTGTATTACCCTGAATAACATTAGGAATAGAACTAACTAAATTGTTCAAAACTAGGTTCAAACGCAACATTCCTGATGATTTTTGTGAAATGTCTTGTGAGTATATAGTACATTTATTATCACCAATTGCATGTGCAATACTCATTAATAATGTTCCTGAACCTGCTGATGGGTCATATACCTTTACATTTGTAGGATTTCCTTCAACAAGAATTGCTGACATAATACGTGCAACTGCATGTGGTGTATAATATTCTGCATATTTTCCACCACCATCTTTGTTGTAATCTTTAATTAAGTATTCAAATATAGTTGCAAAGAAATCATATCCGGCATCAAAAACGTGTTCAAAACTAAAGTTTGTTAATTTATCAATAACTGCACGACAGAAACCATCTCTTTTACTTGGGTCTGCTATAAATTGTGACAATTCGTCAAACAATACAACTTTAGCGCCACTATCTGTTTTAATAGAAAAGATTGCTTCATTAAAACGACCGATATCTAACAAAGTATCATCAAATCTTTTATGAAAATCATCTTCATTGGCATTATTGGCTAAAAATGTAATAAAGTGTTCTCTTTTTAATCGTGCTGCAGATGGATGCAGGCTCATTAAAAGCATTTCATAGTCATCATCTGAATATTTTTCTAACTCTTTATCAATATTTGTAGCATTTGCAAGGGTTGTATCTGCTTCCTTTATTTCGTGTATAAACTTATCATTTAAGTACTTATATAAAAACACTTGAGTAATGATTTTAAACTCATTTCCATCATTTCCTAAGCCATTACTTGTGCAGATGGCTTTCAAATCATCAATTAATTCTTTAGTTTTGCTAGTATAATTTATCATTCTGTAATACCTTCACGTTCATTTACATATTCTCGTACAATGGCTGACTTTACTAACCTTGCCACTTCCGGATTGAGTTTAATTTCATTTTCTTTGAATATCATTACAACTTGTTGTTGTATAAAACTTTCAAAATATGCATCGTTTTTCAGTATATCTGAATTAAGAAGCATTTCATCAGTATTCTTTTTTATCCCCATTAAAATATCAAAAACTTTTCTTTCATTGGTGGTTAATTCTTTTCGCATAAATTCATGATGAAGTCGGACATATTTAGAATCACCTTCATATTTTGCAGCAAGTAACGATGCTTTACGATTTAATTCTGCAATTCTATCGTATATACCATCTAAAATCTTAGTTCCTGCTTCAATATCTTCAGCATCTGCTTCTTCCCAGTTTTTATCACGAAGAAGTCGTTCAATTTCATCTTTTAATAAAATCCAAGCAGGGTCTTTCTTATCAGGAGAACGCTCCATTGCTTCTCTTGTCTTTCTAAGAGCATCTTTGAAACTATTTGCTGCTAAGTCTAACTGACTTTCCCCTGTTTTCTTAAATATGAATATAGAATCCTCTAGAGCCTCATTAAGCAAAGATGATATATCCTCACCATTTTTTAGTGCTTCACTTTGGTTAATTTTGGCAATTCTATTTTCTACTTCGGATAATAATCTTCTAAATTTAGTAAAATCTAATTTAGCAAGCAGTTCATCATATCCATTTAAGCGAATTAAATTATACAATTCTGAAGCCAATCGTAAGGATTTAGCAATCTTTTGCAAAAGTCCTTTATCTTTTATTTCGCTAATTTGCTGTTGGAATAGCTCGGCATTATCTGTAGAATATTCCCACAAAACATTTTGAATATTCTTAATATCCAATTCAATTTCATCAGATGATTTGAATAATTTTTCATATCCAGTGATATCTCCACCCCAATCTTCTTGTAATTCCTTCCAATATGCTTGGTTTGTTTTATCAAATTCTTTTTTGATATCTGCAAAATCAACAACATATCCATATCTGAAGTTTTGATATGGTCTATTAACACGAGTTAGGGTTTGTAACAAATTATGTTCTTTAATAACACGACCTAAATATAACTTTTTCAATCTAGGAGCATCAAAGCCTGTTAAGAGCATATTGTAAACAAACAATATATCTATTTTTCCATTTTTAAAACTCTTTACATCATCTTTTCTGCTTTGTTTATCGCCTTCATTGTGTAAAATCAAAGCTGATGTATTAGGTGTGTGCTTATCTTCAGCCTTATTTTCATACAATTCCTTGAATAACGAATGTAAAACTTCAGCCTGTTCTGAACTATCACAAACCACCATACCACCGATAGTATCATTAGCATGTTGAATTCGTGCTTTTCTTAAATCATTCACAATATATTCTATAAGAGGAGTACAAAAGTTATTATGTGCTAATATTTGCTTTTTACGAAGGTCGCCTTCATGTATCTCTAATTCTTTAAGTATTTCTTTTAATCTTATCTTATATTCTGTTTCAATTTCTTCTCTTATTAATCTTAATGTATAACCATCTGCAATAGATTGATTATAGTAATATTTGTGTATATATCCTCCGAAAATCTCTTTACTAGGCGCACGTTCACCTTTTCCTAAAATAGGAGTTCCTGTAAGAGATATAATAATGGCATTAGGGTCTGATTGCATTAAATTAGCAAGAAAACTTCCTGTTGGGTCATAGCTGCGATGCGCCTCATCTATAAAGTAAATCCGTTGAGTGTTTACATTATAATCTTTTTCAGATGTTGCTCTTGAGTCTTCAGAAAACTTATGAATATTCAAAACTGTAATTTCATCTTCGCCGGTAGTTCCTGTATGCACAGTATTTTTTTGCAAATCTTTTTTGAAGTCATCTTTACTTTCAATACTGTTTACTTTTAATCCTCGAATAGAAAATTCAGTTGTTGCTTGTGTTTTTAAATCTAATCTATCTACAATAAAATAAAACTTGGGAAGTATTTTCTTCTTTGAGAAATAATTTGTAAGCCAGCGAACATTAAAATATGCTAAAGCAGTTTTACCAGAACCTTGAGTATGCCAAATAATTCCTTTTCGGATATTTTTATCTAAAGATTTTTGAATTTCTTTACTCGCAAAGAATTGAGGATACCTCATGATATGTTTTTGTAAAATATGCTTACCATCTTCATCATCATATTCTACATAAGCAATACCAAAACGCAAAAAGTCAAAGATTCTTACAGGTGCAAAAAGTGATATAATTGTTCTGTTTGTTGGGCTATCCGGACGTTTATTTAATTCAAACTCTTTGCTGGATTTCATTACAGCATAGTTTGTATCTTTAAGAACAATATTTTCAATCTCTTCATTTTCTTCCCTTAATAAGCCAAATAAATATGCTTTGTTATCTTCTGGTTCCTTAAATTGATTGAAAAAGACTTTCCCTTTGCTTGTTGTTGCATAAAAAGCACCTTGAATTGGTTCTACATCATCATCTTCATATTTCATATTATTGGAAAACATTAGAATTTGAGATATATTAATAAATCTACGAAATTTTCTATTCTTAAATCTGTCTTCAATTCTTTTCCGTTCTGCTATAATTCCTTCTCTATTATTAGGTTTCTTAACCTCAATAAAAGCCAAGGGCATACCATTGATTAAAAGAGTTATATCCGGACGAAAGTTATCTTCGTCTTTATTTCCATATGTTAATTCTGTGCAGACGTGTAATTTGTTCTTCTTTGGATTTTCCCAATCAATAAGTTTTACCCCTGATGAAGTTGTTAGATTCTTATAAAATTCCTTCCCCAAATCTTCATTATCTAGCATTGTCTGTATTTTATTGAAGAATTTTTGTAAATCTGCTTCATCTGTATTAGGATTTAATTCTCTTAATGATGTAAAGAAAATATCTTTGAATATATTGGTTGCTGGGTCAATGTCCGTACGGCTTTTAATGGATACATATTCATATCCTAATCTTGTTAAAGTTAGAATGGATGGTATCTTAACTCTTGTATCTTCATTAAAAGCCATATCGTCCTCATATATAATTTTAGAACATCTTATCTAAAGAAAACTAAAAAAACAATAAAAACACTACAATAAGCAACATTTTTATTGATTATCTATTTTAATTATTTTACGTTCTATTAATTTCCCTAACTGTTCTCTAAAACTAGATTTTGTTATTTTTAATTCATTACTGTTACTATTATATTTCATTCTGATTATAGGAGGATAACCTTCTTGGTTTTCCATTTCAGAAATAATACTTCCATAGTCACCTTTTGCTTTTCCACTATGTGGAACGGGGCCAAATATTACCACACTATAACCTGGATTATATTGCATAGAATTACATTGAAATCTTTTTGCTTCTTCATAACTTAGATGAAATACTAGTCTATCTTTACTAATTCCTAAATTCTTTGCAATACCTATTAATATATCTTTCTTTACAGCAGAATCGCCGATGATAACCAATTTTCCAGTTGTATATGGTGCATATCCGCTGTCTTTTTCAAGAAGTCTATTTTCTCCAACAAGCTTAAGAAAAATATCCAATTCTTCAGTTCTGTTAAGACGTGATAAAATAGTTGTAAGTTTTTCACTAAAAATATCTCTTAAACTATTTTCTAATTCAAGTAATTCAATAGGTTCAAGCATCAATAAACTCCTTAGCGTTATCATCAAACACATGTGAAAGTTTGTCTAATGACTTTTCTAATTTTAATTGATTTACTAAATATTCATCTCTTGCTGACAAATATTCGTTTGCTATTTTATTTTGTTCATCTAATGACGGTAATGGTATTTGTATATTTTTTAGTGCGTCTAAACTCAAATTTAATATTGCAGCACCAACCGAAGCTCTTTTCAATAAAGAATATCCAAATTGACTATCTAAAAAAGCTTTAATATAGTATGGATTAGCACGAGTTCTATCTAATTCAATAATATATAAATTACCATTAGCAAGAATATCTGTGTCTTCATTAAAATCTACTACAGCAGTTTTATATGGTATGCCATTTTTTGAAATTATCAAATTCTCGTGATTTATACAATACCTTTGATATTGTGCAGGAATATCTTTTAAGTAAGGTAAATCTTTATCTATTATGCCATTCTTAATATTTGAAAGCATCAAATATTGATAACCAGTTACTTCATTAGAAGACATTTTATCTAATTCTTCAGCTTTACAAGGAGCTCCCCTTGTAATATTTTTTACAATTTCACCAAAAGTAACAGCATTTTTAAAAGTTATTTTTTGTTCAACATAACGAATTGCATTGAGCATAAAATCGTTTTCAGCAATTTCTTCACAAGTTACTGTTTTAGAAATATTATTATCATTTTCTACTGCTTCAACAATACCGTCAATAAATACGTCTGGTATTTCATTAGTTCTCCTACCTGGAGTATATAACTTTGTAGCATCGATAAATCTTACTTTTTTATTTCCTTTACTAAAAACAATCAAAGACGTTTGAATAGGAGTAAAATTAAAAATTCTTTCAGGTAGCGCAATAACACACTCTATTAAACCATTTTCAATAAAATATTGTCGTATTGGCTTATCTAAACTATTCCATGTACTGCCATTGGTCATAATACCAATGCCTTTACCTTCATCAGTTAATAAATCACAAATAAGAGAGTTAAACAACCAGTCTGAAGATGTTAATTTAGTTATATTGGGATTAATTTTTTCAATTTTTTTTAGGTACTCGACACCAATTCCCAGATTTCTTAAATTAAGACCAAAAGGATAGTTAGAAAATATTTTATCAAATTTGTTTTTCTTATCTGATAGTAAAATATCATCAAAAACATTTAATTGTTTGAATTCAATTTCTTTCGTATTAGCAATGTCTTTTCTTATTTTTGATAATGTATATAGTTCAGAATTGATTTCATATCCACAATACTTTGCTTTTATATTTTGTTGTTGATTAAAAGCTTGCGCCATAAATAAAAAGGATCCAGACCCACAGCATAAATCCGCAATTTTTTCAGAGTTTTTAATTTTCAATAACTTTATTGCAAGTTTATTTAAAGCGCTTGGTGTTATATAATCAACATTTGGTTCATCAGCTAAATATGATGCACACGCAAACAAGTAAGGATTATTATATTTTACTGCAATTTCACAAACTTTTTCCCAATTTGATTTGGTTATATATTGCTTAACATATAAATAATAACACTCTTCTAAATTTAATTTGTTTGATACTAAATCATCATATGTAAAAGTATTAATATTATGTTTTATTGATATTAAATATAATAGAAATAATGCAACACTACCTGTTGTATTATCGTTGAATATATTTTTAATTTCTTTAGTTATTGTATTTGATATCATTAAATTATCAAATTTCATTATATCATCTAAATTTGTATCAAAAGTGTATAATTGGTTTTGCATTGTATACTCCGTTCATGTTTTGGTTTTCAATAACCATAATGTATACTAAAAGTTTTAACATGTCAATGGTTTTTAAATACCAAAATAAAATATTTTAAAAAACATAGTTTTTTCAATGAGTAACTAATGTCTTAAAGTGTTTTTTTTGTTGTTATGCGATACTTTGGTTATGAAAATATATCGTTTTTTACTTTTTAATGATTACACAATTTGTCAAATATATATATCTTTTTGCTAGATTCGATACTTACATCACACCGAATCCACACAGGCATTGATAGGTAAAAATCTATTGTCATTAAAAGAACCAAAGGAGCTAATGTCTTAATTTAGGTTATTATAATAGCTATTGTTTATATATATTATAATACTATTGTAGCATCAAAAATCCTACATTAACACGTTGTATTTCCTGCGTTATTTGGAATAACCCGGGAAACAACCATTATCACTGGTGGAAACAATGATTTC